>Ga0256841_1002274_pt1 | contig 15467 bp, 14 predicted proteins | sample 356308metaG_FD_185971 | JGI IMG/M metagenome (GOLD analysis project Ga0256841, IMG submission 185971) | Hydrothermal vent microbial communities from Mid Atlantic Ridge, Atlantic Ocean - 356-308 | ecosystem: Environmental > Aquatic > Marine > Hydrothermal vents | place: Atlantic Ocean: Mid... | reverse complement strand
CCCGACGGCAACAAAAACATTGATCGATGGCTAAAGAGCCAATACTGGTAGCAGGTGCCGGTTCATGGGGAACCGCACTGGCTATCGCTTTGGCCAGAAATGAACAGACAACTTACCTCTGGGGAAGGGATCCTGAGCATCTGGCTGAACTGATCAATGATCGCAAGAATAATCGTTATCTGCCTGATGCTGATTTCCCTGCTGATCTAAAACCAGTCATTGATCTCGACCCTTATCTACAAGAAACCCGGGATATATTGATCGGACTTCCCTGCAAAGCACTCCGCCCATTTCTTGACAGAATCGCCAACCTGTCGTCAGCAAGCGACAAAAGAATCGTCTGGGCATGCAAAGGTATTGAGCCTGGCACACAAAAACTCGTACATGAGATCATCGAAGAAATACTGGGTAAAAAAAATCCCATCGCCGTTTTATCTGGCCCCAGTTTTGCCGGTGAAGTCGGTGCCAATCTCCCTACCGCCGTCACCATTGCCTCAAAAAATCAGCCATTCCTTGATGATCTGATCACCCGATTTCACAACAAATCATTCCGCGCTTATGCCACCAATGACGTTATCGGTGTCGAAGTTGCTGGCGCTGTTAAAAATGTCATGGCGATCGCCGCCGGAATTGCAGATGGACTGGGGTTTGGTGCAAATACCGGCGCAGCCCTGATTACACGCGGCCTGGCAGAGATGACCCGATTAGGAGTGGCGATGGGAGGGCAACCAGAAACCTTCATGGGACTTGCCGGTTTTGGTGATCTGGTGCTCACCTGCACCGATGATCAGTCACGTAATCGACGCTTCGGTAAGCTTCTTGCCAAAGGCATGTCCATTGAAGAAGCGGCTGAATCCATCGGTCAGGTGGTTGAGGGTGCACGCACGGCTAATGAAGTCGCGGAACTGGCCAGAAAATACAAAATAGAAATGCCGATCACTGATCAGGTTACGCGCTTATTGAAAGGAGAATGCTCTCCCAGAGAGGCGGTTGAAACGCTGCTTTCAAGAGAACCGAAGCAAGAATAAACCGACTAAGGACAATCTGCCTGCTTAGCCATTTCTTCCAGATCGACAGGTTTATCTGGATCAACAACCACCGGGTCACCCACACAAACATCACTATCGATATCAGCCGCGGCCTCAGTTGGAGGAACAGACTGACAAGCTGTTAATCCAAAAAACATAAACAGGCTCAATGAAACCCAAAGTATTAAAGTCTTCATAAGTTTAAATTTAGCACAGATGTGTAAACTCATCGACAAACTCGAGGATCGCCTACTTCTATTTTGATCTGAACTTCTTCCTTATTCTGTCGTTCATAGGCAACACATTCTCCCTTTCTTTTTCCTTTTTTCGATTAAAATATTAAATAACCTATTGATAATTATAGATATTTATAGTCTGGCACAAGATATGCTCTATAAATCTCAGGACTAGTGCTGAATTCTCATCAATTTTTATTTCTTCAGCATCTCCAGCAAGGGAAAAAAGTTTAATTTTATCTTTATAACTCACAGATCCTGCAGGAGGATTAAAAAAATGAAGAAAAATATATTATTGGGGAGTGCTTTATTAGCAACGGCATTTATGCTTAATACCCCATCGGCAATGGCTTTCAGGGTGGAGCCTCCACCTTATACTTCTGAAGCAAGTGCTGATGCACAAGGAGACTTTGATTCTGGACCAACCTCAGCTTCAGCTTATGGCCCTATGACTCATAGTCGTGCATCTGTCAACGACTTTGAGCTTCATTCTTATTCTGAAGTTTACGATGGCTCTCTGGTTGCAGATAGTACCCTGGAAGCAGGTATCAGCGAAGAACCTCCGGTTAGAACACGAGGTGATGCAAGATTTTCGCAGCGTTTTACTGTTGTTGGTGCAGGTACAGCAACCTTACGCTTTGAATGGGATGGACAACTCTATTCTAATGGCACTTATGCAGCGGGATTTGGTTTTGGTGCTGGAGTGAGTGGCGATACACTTGGATATTTAGGAGGTGTACGCGATGGAGACACTATTAGTGGTGGAACGGCTAATATTAATCTGTTTCATTCGATAGATGTGACTTTCGATGCCAGTGATATCGGGAGCATGTTCGATGTCTATGCTTCATTAAGCACCTATGCTGGTGACATTAGAAGAAAAAAACTGGATGCTGACTTTGACTTTGCCAGTATCGTAACAGAGATCGATCCTCGTGCAGCCTATGCGGATTTTTCTAATACCGCCGTATTTTCCTTTACTGGTCAGGGAGTCATAGCACCAGCGGCTGTTCCGGTTCCTGCTGCCGTGTGGTTGTTCGGTTCTGCGTTACTTGGCCTGATTGGTATTCAACGAAAAAAATCAACTGCGTAAGTCTCTCTTATTTATAGTTAGTAAAACATAAGCACGTCTGAATCAGACGTGCTTTTTTTAAGCCCAAAGAAAATTAATCAGAACTATATCCTGTGAAGTGGTACAAGATTTGGCTCATTGGCCTGTTTTTCCACTTGCATGTTCAGGCTATCAAAATTTTCCACGGCTAACAGAATACGTTCACGATCCCAATGTTCTTCGGAGTTTGAATAGAGATTTCTGTTCAATAATTCCAGTTCTTCTGACAATGGCGATCCACACCGTTGTCCCAGTTCTGCCAGACTGGCAGGCGGGTTTTCTTTCCAGATCGATCTTCCCCAGATCAATAAGGCATTTTTGATCGCGACCGGATCTTCTTTTCGTATGGTTTCCCTGAGTGCTTTTAATGTATGACGTTCATTTAGTCTGATATTTGATCCCGTTTCTGTCTCATCCTGTGTCGTTTTGTTCTGTTTCCACCAGAATAATGCCGATGTCAGCCAGCCCAGTGCCAGCAATAAAGAAACCCAGATCCAATAATTAGTTTGATTCGTTACAGAATGTTCGGTTTCTGTATTTTCATTTCGTACAACTTCTGTTGATGGTTTCTCATTCAAAACCACTTCCGATTCGTCGGATGACTCTTTACTGGATCCTGGTAACACATTGATCACTCTTTCTGGGAGCTGAGCGGTCTCCATCTTGCCTGTTTGCGTATTCCACCATGTGAGTTCAATAGCCGGTAGTACAAATTCACCTGCTTTTTTTGGAATAAGTGCACTTTTTTCCTGTCGAATACCAAGCACCCCATCACGACCAGTCTGGTTATGGATATCTGCCTGATCAGGGTATAGCTTAAAATTCTCCAGTTCACTCACACCAATCTCTGGTAATTGTTCAGCACTCAATCCATTCGCTTTGATCACAATTGTTCGTGTCACAGGTTCACCCGCGATGAGCTTATCCGGATCAGTTGCCCACTTTTCTTCTATCAGAATTTTTTTGGCAGGGAGCCAGGTTTTACCTTTATAATCCGCCGGAATCGGTTTGATATTCAGATCAATTGATCGTGACAAACGTTGTATCGTCTTGCTGTTTCTTCCAAACGGGTCAAAAAGATGTCTTGATTGCTGACTCACCTGCCCTGTGAAGACAATGGGTTCTAAAGTGAATTTTCCACTTGCCTGTGGAAACAGTGCATAGCGTCTTTGTAAAACCATATAGCGTTTATTATGTCTCGACGTTTCGAATTGTCTATCCTCGAGTTTTTCAGCGATCATCTTTCCTTCACTGATCCTGGGTTCGGACAGGCTGGAATTAAAAGTGTTCACTGATCTGAATAATCTGATCGTATAAATAATCTGCCCTTGCACCCATGAGTCTTGCGGGGTTGCTTCGACTTCGATAAAAATTTCATCATCAGCATGATCCTGTGCAGAATTTAATGGTGAATTTTTTACTGTAACCTGTGTTACTGGACTTCGATCTTTTCCAAATTTTATCGATGGGATTTCTATAACACCTTCTCGCTTTGGCATCACTTCAACCAGCCATTCATTGCTGCTGGTTCGTTTGCCATTGATAATAGAAAGGTTGCTTCGTTTCTGTTTACTGACTATCGAAAAATCTTTTTCTAAAGGTGAAAAATCGGGATCACCATCAACGCTACCAGCGGCCTGAAAAAACAGTGTGAAAGATTCATTCATCGAAACCACATCCCGATCGGGTGTCACCTTGATCGTGGCGGCATAAGCAACATTCAGGACAGCAGACATGGCAAAGAAAAATAAAAGTATTGCGATCGATCGTCCACGGTTATTATTCAATAGCTTCACCATTGTTGTTCCTCAGCCTCTCTACCTTCTACCTATTGTTGATACTGATATTTGAATTTTCTTCTTAACAATCCACCCGGATCATCAGGTATGGCTCGCAGCGCAGCTTCCACTGCCTGTTGAGATTCGTCATTTTCAGAATCTGTGATTTCACCCTGTTCCATCTGTTGTTCTTTATCTTTCTGTTCTTTCTCTTCCTGATCAGACTGTTTTTCTCCTTCAGCCTGGTCGTCTCCATCCTGTTCCTGTCCGGGCTTGTTTTGTTGTCTGGATTGATCTTCATTTTTATCATCTTCCGATGATGATGGCTGCTGATCATTTTGCTCAGGATTTTCTGACTTTGATCGCTGACCATCCTGATCGTCTCCTCCACCACCTTGATCAGATTTTTTCTCCTGATCATCTTTCTGATTTTCCTTTTGTTTTTGTTGCTTCTCCAAGGCTTTTTTTACCTGATCATAATTATATTGTGCATCATCAAAATCAGGTTTGTGCTGCAACGCTTCTTTATAGGACTCTAAGGCCTCTTCAAGCTTACCCATTTTAGCCAGTGCGTTACCTTTGTTGTACAAATCTTCTGCATCATTAAAATTCTTCCAGCTTTCCAATGCTGCTTCATACTCTCCGGCCTTATACTGGGCGCTCCCTTTCCAACGGGGATCTTCGAAAAGTTCGGCGGCTTTTTTAGCATCACCCTGTTGCAGGAATTCCTGTGCCTTTTGATCAGGTCGTTTCCACAGATCATTCCCAACATCAGCCGCCAGACTTTCATTCGAATAAAAAGAACCGGGCAAACAAAAAACCAGGATCAGCAGATAACCTTTACGAAAAACAAAAGCGGCAAAAGGAATAATCAATAATAATATCCATGGTCCCTGTTCTCGCCATTGATCAGATGTTAATTCCGAATCCTGTGCCTGACTTTCGACAGGTTTCTTATCCAGGTGCAGCATCAATCGGTTTATGTCTTTATCACTGGCAGAATATTTCTGATAAACACCACCGCCCGCTTTCGCAACTGCTTTTAAAGGATTCTCATCCAGTTTCGGCAGGATAATATTACCCGATGCATCTGCAAAGAAACCACCCTCAGCGTCAGGGATCGGCGCGCCTTCTTTTGTTCCAATGCCCAGCACATGGACGCGATAACCCTGTTGTTTCATCTCCCTCGCCATGTCAGAATCCCTGTCACTTTTTAACCCATCGGTGATCAATAAAATATCACCGCTGGAAGCGCCTGCCTGTTTTAACAGGTCACTGGCTTTCAACATGGCCCTGTCCGCACGGCTGCCCTGTTGCGGCATCAGATCAGTGGATAAGGCTTTAAGCTGAGAAAGAATTGTTTCGACATCATCTGTCAAAGGTGTGACCGTATAAGCATCGGCGGCATAGGCCAGTAAAGCGGTTTGCCCTTCTTTGCGTTGCTTTAACAGATCAGCGATTTTGAATCTTGCTCTGACCAGACGACTGGGTTTTAGATCAGCGGCATCCATCGACCGCGACAGATCAATCGCGATCACCAAGGCCGATTGATTTCGGTAAACGGGTTGAGGGAGCTTTTCCCAGACCGGTCCAGCCAAGGCAATAATAGATAATAAGCCCAAAATACTGAGAAGAAATTTCGGCCATTTCTTTGCACGTGTTTCTTTGCTGATCAGGACATGGGGTAACAACGCATCATCGATGATTCCGGCCCACCCTCGTTGGTTTAATGACTGATTTGACATACGCCAGATCACCATCGCGAGCGGAATGATTGCCAGAAACCATAATGGTCTTAAAAAGTGGAATGTTTCCATCATAACAAACAGACCACACCTGCCAGTAGCAATGCCAGACCTGCTGGCCAATGGAAAAGAGCTTTTTGTGGCCGGAACTGCTGCGGATCATGTTCCACGGGTTCCAGTTCATCAAGTAGGGCATAAATCTCCATCAGCTCTTTTGTATCTCTGGCCCGGAAGTATTTTCCTCCGGTTTTTTCGGCAATTGCTTTGAGCGTTTTCTCATCCAGATCGGCCGAAGGATTGATCCGCCGCGTTCCGAACAGACTTCGAACCAGCATTTCATCTGCACCGATCCCTATGGTATAAATTTTCAAGCCTTCATGTGCTGCGAGATCTGCTGCCTGAAGTGGTTCGATCACACCAGCCGTATTAGCTCCGTCGGTCAGCAGAATTAAAACCTTGTTGATCGTTTCATCTTTTGATTCTCTTTCCCGCAGTCTTTTTACAGCCAGTCCAATCGCATCACCGATGGCTGTGGATCTTCCTGCCAGACCCAGCGCCGATTCATCGAGTAAGGTTCTCACAGTTTTTCGATCAAATGTTAGCGGTGCCTGTAAATAAGCACGTTCTCCAAACAGGATCAGACCAATACGATCACCGGTTCGTCGCTCAATAAATTCTCCGGCAACCACCTTGCTGGCCTGCAAACGGTTGATCAATCGCCCATTCAGCTGAAAATCTTCCTGTTCCATACTCAAAGACAGATCGACCGCCATCATTAAATCGCGACCACTGACGGGAATCTCTACAGCCTCTCCAACCCATTGAGGTCTGGCCGCCGCCAGTATTAAAAACAACCATGCTAATGCCGCCAACCATCGTTTGCGGCGGTCAGTTTGTTCCGATTCCTGCTTTCCACTCAGGGATTTGAAATCATCGAGAAAAGGTACCCACAGGGCTGCATCCCTGGCGTTTTCGACGGGTGACATTAACTTTCTAAACAACCATGGTAGCGGCAGAAGAAAAAACACCCAGGGCCATTCGAAATGAAGCATTCCCGATCCGATCATGGCAGTTTCTCTATCCATTCTTTGCAAAGTGTGATGACTTCATCTGCATCGAACTCTGGATTTTTTTCATACGGAGCGGCGATCAAGGCTTTCCCGGCACCTTCGGAGAAGCGTCGATCATGCATGACCTGATCAAGAAATCTCAACCATTTTTCCCCCGTTAAGCCAGCACTCTCTTCTCTGGGAAAAACACTCAGACTGGCACGCCTTAATAATACAGAAAGATCCTCGATCAGCGTTTTTTTATCATGATGATTTTCATAGTGTTGTCTGATCCGATCCAGTTCCTTACGAGCCAGAACCTTTGCTGATCGATTCTTTTTCAACCCGTGTTTTCTTAACCAGATTACAAGGATAATGCATAAAATGATCGCGAATAAAAGCAACCACCAACCGATTGCCGGAGGCCACCATGACACCGGATCGGGCAAATGGATATCACGTAGTTCCAGTTTCTCAGTGGGCATAGGCCTTCAATTTTTTTACTGGATCATCCGTTGTTAAACAGTTAACCAGATGCAGTTGATACCGTGCGGCAATTTGTTCAAGGTACTCATTGCGTTGCCTGAATTGTTGCTGATAATTTTCCAGGTTTGACTTCTCATAAGTATTGATTACCAGCTCCTGTTCACCATCACTTAAACGAAAAATACCATCGGCAGGCAAGCGCTCTTCCAGAACATCATGTACGGGTAACATGACAACTTCACAATGTTTTGAAAGTCTGGCCATTTCTGATTCGGCATTCTCCAGATGACGAAAATCACTCAACATATAGACAAGACTACCGGGACGTACCAGTCGATTGAGTCGCATGATAGCTTTCTTAATACTATTCTGTTCGTTGTCAGGAACTGATCGATGATGCCAGGCGGGGTGGCTGACCAGACGATTGATCAGATGTAATACAGCGGCCTTACCCTGCTTCGGTTTTAATTCATGGTGCTCCTGTTCTGAAAAAATAAGTCCACCTACACGATCGCCCTGCTGTACAGCATTCCAGGCGATCAAGGCTGCGGCTCTGGCAACAAACACTGATTTGAAAACACCTTGTGTCGCAAAAAACATCGGCATACGAAAATCCACCCAGACGAAGACAGGTCGTTCACGTTCTTCACGGAATAATTTGGTGTGAGGTTTGTCAGTCCGGGCTGTCACTCGCCAGTCCATATTGCGAATATCATCACCGGGCTGGTAAAGTCGTGACTCATCAAACTCCATCCCACGGCCTTTCAGGTGAGAAGTATAATCACCACTCTGAGCAGCTTTTGGGCGACGTGATCGCTTTCTCAGGATAGCAGCACTGTTATTGAGTGCGATCAGCTCTGGAACAGTCACTTGTACCGGGGAAGTCATCTCGAAAATGTTTTACGGCACAGCGATACGTGCTATCAATTCAGCAATGACCTTATCGGCATTCATGCCTTCCGCCTCGGCTTCATAATCAAGAATGATACGATGCCTGAGAACATCTGGAGCAACGGCCTGCACATCTTCTGGCCCGACATAATCTCTTCCTGCGATCCAGGCATGAGCTCTTGCACAGCGATCCAGGCTGATCGTCGCACGGGGACTGCCACCCCATTGCACCCAACGTTTGAGATCATCACCATATTTTTCAGGCTGTCTGGTAGCAAGTACGATTTGCAGCAGGTATGCTTCTACATTCTCAGCCATATGTATGGCCAGAACTTCTTTTCGCGCATCAAAAATTTCCTGCTGACTGATGGTTTCCTGTGAAAGATTATTATTCTCAATAGTGAGTTCATCACTGGCTTCCTGTCGTGCCAGTTTAAGAATTTCCTTTTCATCTTCACTGGAAGGATAGTCCACGCTGACATGCATCAGAAAACGATCAAGCTGTGCCTCCGGTAATGGATAGGTTCCTTCCTGTTCAATAGGGTTCTGGGTTGCCATCACCAAAAATAACTTCGGCAGGTCATAAGTCTGTTTTCCTACGGTGATCTGACGCTCTGCCATCGCTTCAAGCAAAGCTGATTGTACTTTTGCGGGTGCACGATTGATTTCATCCGCCAGAACCAGATTATGAAATAGTGGCCCCTGCTGAAACTCGAACTTACCTTCCTGTGGACGATAGATCTCGGTCCCTGTCAGATCAGCCGGTAATAGATCCGGCGTAAACTGTACCCGATGAAAACTTCCATCGATACTATCACCCAGCACTTTTACGGCACGGGTTTTTGCAAGTCCGGGTGCACCTTCAACCAGTAAATGACCATCGGCTAATATGGCGATTAAAAGACGATTAATCAGCTTATCCTGACCGATGATCTGATTTTTTACGAGATTTTCTAATTGTTTGATTTTTGTATTATTCATAGTGTGATTAAACGTTATTTAAAACTATCGCAATATTGACACTGCAATTATGATTGGGCCATTCATCAAAAGTTCAAGAAAATAATAATGAAAATGCATTAAAAACTGGTCAGATCTATACCAAGCTGCTCTATGAGTTCTTTCAACTCAGGATCGGAAATCGCCAGAAATTCTTCAACACAGAGATAATCCTCAGGTAAGGCATCATCACCCTGCCATTGTTTAGTACCCGGGTGACAGTATAACTCTGTGAGACCAGGAGGTAGATGCTGTATAAATCGTTGAACTCTGTCCAGATTCATACGCCCACTCTCATGCAAACCAAACATAAAATCATTACACTGGATTCCGGCTTTACCTAATCTATGCCTCATTCGGGTAAAGCGGGGTACTGATAGCAACCAGGCCAGGAATCGTTGCAGAGGTTTTTCTCGTTGTGCCCGCCAGGATGGCCACCAGGGTTCCTGGGGAAAACGCACGGTACGTATCCCGTACTCAGAGGCCATTGAAACCAGTAATCCAATGATTGTTGGATGCTGATGAAAATGATGATGCCCATCAAGATGTGTCAATGTCAGACCCGTTTCCAAGAATCGTTCAATCTGTGCACGCATCTCAGCTTCAACTTGTTGTTTGACTCTCTTTTCAAAAAATAAACGAATACCTGTCTGAACTGGTTTTATTAAAAAACGCCCATCATTTCCTACCAGATCAGGGATCTGACTAGCTGGTAAAGCGGGAAGCCCATCCATCAAAGTGAGGTGTAATCCAATGCCAAGCTCAGGCATTTCCTTTACACGACGAACTGCATCCTCTACTGCCGGTGCTGTAACCATTAAACTTGCAGAAGTTAGGATGCCCTGACGGTGGGCAATTTCTACGGCCTCATTGACAGGTACTGCCAGACCAAAATCATCTGCTGTGACTATCAGTGCCCTTCTTTTCTGATTCGTCGAGTGGTAAAGTTTTTTTGCCATATTTTTTAATGTTAATCTATTGCACCTGATGATAGAACCCAATAGCAAAATTTTGTGTTGCAACCAGGCGATTTTTTAATGCCTGGATACCCAGGTTTGATTCTGCTTGCCTTTTCTGTGGCTTCGTTGATCTATTTATTATTAGCAGTCTATGCCATTCTGAAATTCAACCCGGAAGCCAGGATTGAGGTATCTCAAACTCCACCGATCACAATTTTTAAACCCCTTTGTGGTCTCGACTATATGCTGTATGAAAACCTGAAATCTTTTTGCCAACAAACTTACCCAAATTTTCAGATTGTTTTTGGTATGGCTGATAAAAATGACCCTGCGATCGAGGTCGTTAGGCGTTTACAAAAAGAATTTCCTGACACTGACATAGAATTAGTCATAAATAACAGGGTCACGGGTACGAATCTTAAGATCTGCAATCTGGCCAATATGTACCCAAAAGCTAAATATGACCTTTTAGCGATTGCCGATAGTGATATGCATGTCGAAAATGACTATCTCAACAGAATAGCAAGTTGCTTTGATGACGAGTCTGTTGGAGCGGCAACCTGTCTTTATTCTGCGACACCTGCGGGTGGACTTGCCTCCAAACTCGGCGCCATGTTTATTAACGAATGGTTTTTACCCTCGGTACTGGTCGCACTCACCTTTCAGAAACTTGACTTCTGTTTTGGTGCTACGATGGTTGTTCGTCGTCATGTGCTGGAGGAAATAGGCGGTTTTGATCGTCTGAAATCATTATTGGCCGATGATCATATGCTGGGAAAACTGGTCAACAAAATGGGATATAACGTTATTCTGATTTCCTGTCTGGTGGAAAATCTGGTTCATGAACCAGATTTTGTCACGCTCTATAGGCATGAGCTACGCTGGGCACGCACTATACGCCTGGTTCAACCAGCAGGCTACAGTCTGTCTTTCATTACCTATGCCATTCCTCTCTCTCTATTCCTTATCGTCTTTTGGCCAACCTGCCATGCAGGATATGTAATGGTGACGTGTGCAATTATCTTGCGACTAGTAATTCACTCTATGTTAAGATCTCGACTGAAATTGAAAAATACCTCATTCCAAATGTGGTTAGTTCCTGTACGTGACTGCCTGAATTTTATTATCTGGGTTGCCAGTTTTTTCAGTCGAAAGGTTTCTTGGCGACAAAAAGACTTTGCAATACGCTCAAACGGAAGCCTCAGGAACATTGAAAAATAAAATTTAAATTTAACTTGAGAGATTTAAAGTTATGATGAAAACCCTGTTTCTGAACCCTCCCTCTTTCGACGGATTTGATGGCGGGGCAGGCTCGCGCTATCAGGCACGACGTGAGATCCGTTCATTCTGGTATCCGACATGGCTGGCACAACCCGCAGCTTTGATACCAGAAAGCAAATTAGTTGATGCACCGGCCAGTGATCTAAGTCTGGAACAGGTATTGCCGATGGCAAATGATTACGAAATGGCGATCTTGCATACCAGTACCCCCTCTTTCGATAACGACGTCAAGGTTGCAGAGGCACTCAAAAAAGTCAATCCTGAACTGATCATTGGCCTGGTTGGTGCCCATGTTGCTGTTAACCCGGAACCTTCTGTTCTGGCTTCATCGGCGATTGACTTTGTTGCTCGTAATGAATTCGATTACACGCTACAGGAGATTGCCAAGGGCCGCCCTCTGGAAGAAGTTGATGGAATTAGCTATGAAATCAATGGCAAAGTCATTCATAATAAGGAACGTGCTCTGATCGCAGACATGGATGAACTACCTTCAGTGATCGATGTTTATCATCGTGATCTGAAAATCGAAGATTATTTTATAGGATATCTGGAACATCCTTACGTCTCCCTGTATACGGGCCGGGGCTGTAAGTCACGTTGTACTTTCTGTTTATGGCCGCAAACTATCGCTGGTCATAAATATCGTACACGTAGCCCGGAAAAAGTAGCTGAAGATGTTGCTAAAATCCAACGTTACTTCCCACAGGTCAAAGAGATTTTCTTTGATGATGACACTTTCACTGATGATCTTCCTCGTGTAGAAGAGACGGCTCGATTGCTGGGTAAACTTGGCGTGACATGGTCCTGCAACGCTAAAGCAAATGTTCCATACGATACGCTCAAGATAATGAAAGATAATGGCTTACGCTTGCTTCTGGTCGGTTATGAAACTGGAAATCAACAGATTCTGCTTAATATCCGTAAAGGAATGAGAGTGGAATTTGCACGCAGATTTACCAAAGATTGTCATAAACTTGGTATAAAAATCCATGGTACCTTTATCGTTGGTTTACCCGGCGAAACTCAGGAAACCATCAAAGAGACTATTCGTTTTGCGAAAGAGATTAATCCACATACACTTCAGGTCTCACTGGCAGCGGCATATCCAGGAACTCGATTATATAAAGAGGCTGTAGAAAACGGATGGCTAAGAGAACAACAAGGTGAAATGGTCGCTGGAAATGGATTGCAAATCAGTTCCCTGGAATATCCTGATCTGTCACACGAGGAAATTTTTAATGCCCTCTCAAGTTTCTATAAACAATTTTATCTGCGACCACGCAAGATTGGAGAAATCACCTGGGAGATGTTACATAGCTGGGATATGACCAAACGTCGATTACGTGAAGGTGTGGAATTCTTCCAATTCCTGAACCAAAGACAGGATAGTGCCTGAGTTTTTGGCTTTCATTCGGGTAATCTTATGGTGAGCCGGTGGGGTCTGATAGCCATGGTAGCAGGTCTACTGCTCACCGGTTTACTCATCCAGCAACAAGATCTTATCAGGCTCTGGCAGGTTGTCAGTGGAATTAGCTGGGGTATTCTTCCGATACTGATCATCCATTTTCTGCAGCTAGTGTTTGCAGGACTGGCTTGGAGGACGCCTGTAGCTCATCTTCCAGCCATTCCCAACCAGACTTCATTTATTCAGATACGATGGATCAGGGAAAGTCTGAGTGGCTTATTACCCATTACCCAGATTGGTGGCGAACTAATTAGTATACGACTAATGACAATGCAGGGTATGAAAGGCTCATTGGCCAGTGCCAGCCTGGTTATCGATCTCACCATGGAAGCTATAAGTCTACTTCTGTTTACTCTGGTTGGTCTAACCGTGCTCTTGCTGACTGATCATACTTCTGCACTGGTTAAATGGGTGTTGATTGGGATAATGTTAATGACACCAGCAATTCTTGGGTTTCTGTTGGCACAACGATATGGAATTTTTAAAGGGATTGAAAAATTCTGTAACTGGATAGCTGATCGATCACCGTTGCTTCAAACAGGCGCTGCTGATGGTTTGCACGAATCTATTCTTAAATTATATCAAAAACCCAGAGCGTTACTCACTTCTTGCAATCAACATCTCATTGCATGGGGAATCGGCACCCTTGAAGTCTGGCTTATTCTCTATTTACTCGGATATCCCATAACATTGGTTCAAGCACTCATATTGGAAAGTCTGGGTCAGGCTATCCGCAGTGCCGCTTTCTTCATCCCGGGAGGCCTTGGCGTCCAGGAAGGAGGATACCTGTTATTAGGTAATCTATTTGGACTACCACCAGAAGCAGGCCTGGCACTGTCTCTGATCAAACGTGTTCGGGAGATTATCCTGGGATTACCTGGTCTACTGGCCTGGCAAATAATAGAAGGTCGGCATCTAATAAAGAACCAACCTGTGCCAGTGCCAGATAGTAGTGAATAATTAAAAGAAAAGATTTTCTTTATGGTCGGGAATCAGAATTAAGAATTCAGGCTTTAGATTTTCGCCTGACTTTTTCCATTTTTCGTTTAAGCGTCTCACTATTCACAAACTGTGTATAAGAAGAAGTTGGGGTTTGATCATATTGCAAACCATAACGGACTTTTTTCTTTTCGATTGCTCCCGCGTACATGACCGTCGCAACGATATCAAACTCAGGCACTTCACCTTTTTTTCCATCGGAAATGGTTATGGTCACTTTATCGCCTTTATTCAGGCCTTTTCCGGCTTCTATTCCCAAACCACTGAGACTGGCATCTATCACGATACATTTTTTTGAGCCGCCTAACAGACTGAATTTTTTAGGTGTTTCACCAGGCGTATAACGAGCGACAAATGATCCGGCAGCAATTCGCATATCACGACGATTGTTCGCCAGCGCTTCTGCTTCCGCTCTGATTTTGGCAGATTTTATAGCGTCGCGCCGGAATTTACCGGTAGCCGATTCCATCTCAATGTGCTCTTCAATTGGCTCATCAAGTGTATCTTCAAATGCGACTGTCATCTCTGATCTATCCACAAACGTTCTAAAGTCCAATAACGATTTACAGAAGTCTCTGATTAAGTCTGGATAAGATTTGTGGAATCTTAACTTTCACAAAATCATTCATGCTTAATCATAGCCCTCTGATTTAATTCATTAAAAACATAGCCTTAACGATAAGTTTTCTGGTTTTGATCAAGATGTTCTCAATCATCTTATAACCAGTTCCTTTACGTTATCGACCGAAAAGAAAAAATATTTAGGGGGTTTCATCTAAACCAGACTACTTTCTGAACCAGGCTTTTTTTAATAGAGCAATACTGGCTCCGGAAAGTAGCCAGACAGGAAGAGAGATATTCCAGAAACTGATTGAATCCTTACCCTGGAGACCATCCTGAAGTCCAAATAATAAGGCAGCCGCAACGATAAAAGCAGCCGCGATCATCGTTAACATATTTCGTTCATTCGCCAGGCGGATTTCCTGTTTCAGGCTTTCATGGGCTTCTTTATCTGAAAGGATTTGCAGCTCTCCCCTTTGCATTTTTTCCAGTACATCAAAGGCCGCCCCCGGAATTTCAGGTAATTTTTCTATCCAGCCAGGGAAGTTTTCTTTTGTCGCCTGGAATAGATGACGAACACCCGTTTGTTCGCTCATCCAGCGTTTCATTGTCGGACGAGCCGTATCCCACATATCCAGATCAGGATAGAGCTGCCGCCCAACACCTTCGATATTGACCAGTGTCTTTTGTAGTAGAAGCAGTTGTGGAAGGACTTCCATCTGAAACCGCTGTGCGGTCTGGAAAAGTCTGAGTAACAGATGGCCAAAGGAAATTTCCCTGAGTGGTTTTTCAAAAATTGGCTCACACACACTGCGGATTGCAAATTCAAAATCATCCACACGCGTGCCCGCAGGCACCCAGCCGGATTCAATATGTAAT
>Ga0256841_1002273_pt1 | contig 15470 bp, 14 predicted proteins | sample 356308metaG_FD_185971 | JGI IMG/M metagenome (GOLD analysis project Ga0256841, IMG submission 185971) | Hydrothermal vent microbial communities from Mid Atlantic Ridge, Atlantic Ocean - 356-308 | ecosystem: Environmental > Aquatic > Marine > Hydrothermal vents | place: Atlantic Ocean: Mid... | reverse complement strand
GCCCTCGGCGCCGCGTTCGGGGGCCGCGACCACACCACGATGCTGCACGCCGTGCGCCGCATCGAGGACCTCGTGGCACACGACCCCTCCGTGGCCGACACGATTCTCGTCTTGCGGCGACGCTTCGAACGCGGCGCCGGTTGACAGCCCGGAGATCCATCCTTCCCGTCGCCGGGCCGGTGATACAGCCGCGCCCATGCACCGATTGCGAGCGCGGCCCCTCGCCCCCCGGCTCCGCCCGGCCGCGCTGAAAGACCCTGAACGCCCTGCCGGCATCGAGCTTGGGCACGAGCGCCGTCCCGCCATCCGGAGGCATCCGGACGTCATGGCCGCGGCCCTTCTCCGAAGTGCGGCCACACCGTGCCAGGCCGACCACCACGACCGTGTACCTCGGTACGCTCCGGCCCCGGCACGAACGGCGGCCTCCCCGCCGCCGCCGCGTCTTCGGCCCGGCGCGTCTTCGGCCCGGCGCGACCTTGAACACCCGCTGGGGACAACCTGGGCACGGCCGTGGATCGATCGTGAGCAGGTCGAACCACACACCACCGTCACGCCTTCGGCCCCACGGGATCCCCACCTCCCCCACACCCCCGAAGGCCGCCGATCCCGTGTAATTCTGCTAGGGTCGGCCCGGTCGTCCACCGATCCCCAGGGCCGATCGAGATCAAGACCAGAAAAAAATTCTCATCTTCGATCCATCAAGGCTTGTTCTTTTTCCACGACGCCCCAGTCCGATCCGAGGTCTCCCATGGAGTTTACCATCGAGCAACCGCGCTTTTTGCAGATGCTCTCCCTCGCACAGAATGTCGTCGAGCGGCGCCCATCGATGCCGATCTTGTCGCATATTCGGTTCGACGCGACGGCGGACACCCTCGTGTGCACGTCCACGGACACGCAGTTGTCGCTCACCCAGCGAGAGTCGGCCAAAGTCGGTGATGAGGGAACGGTGGTGCTCGGCGCCAAGCACCTGCACGATCTGGTACGGACCTTCGAAAGCGATGCGGTGACGGTCCGCTCCCTCGACAACGGTTGGGCCCGTATCACGGCCGGCCCGAGTGAGGTCAGGCTCATGGGCCTTTTGCCGGACGACTTTCCGGAGATCCCCTCCGCGGGTGACGCTGCGCTCGTCGAGGTGCCCGCCCACGACCTGTTCGCGCTCGTACATGGCACCTTGTTCTCTGCATCCAAGGACGAGGCTCGCCCAAATCTCAACGCTGGCTTCCTCGAAAGCGACGGCCGGACGATGACGATGGTGACGACGGATGGACACCGCCTTTCACGCTACCGGCGCAAGTGCGGCGGGCCCAAGCTCGCGGAGGGGATCCTGATCCCGCGCAAGGGGCTGATCGAGGTGCGCCGGCTGCTCGACGCACGAGACGGAACCGTGGAGATGGGGGTCCGCGGCGAGCACCTCTTCTTGCACACGCCAGCATGGACGTTCGCGATCCGCCTGGCGAGCGCGCGCTTTCCATCCTATGAGGCGGTGATCCCCAAGGCTCACACGCGCCGCCTCGAGGTGGACCGCGCGCGCCTGGCCGGGGCCTTACGACAGGCGGCGGTGCTCGCGCCCCAGCAGACGGCGACGGTTCGCCTCGATATCGAGGCCGACACGCTGGAGATCACGGCCGACAACCCGGAGGTGGGCCTTTCGCGACAGAAGCTGGACGTCTCGTTTTCCGGCGATCCGCTGACGGCGGGGTTCAACGCCCACTACTTGCTCGACGCGCTGGATGCCGTTGAAACCGAGCGCGTGCAGATCGAGTTTACGGGTGAGCTCGACCCCTGCGTCGTGCGTCCGGTGGACGGGCCGGACTTCCTTGCCGTCGTCATGCCGATGCGGCTTTGAGGATCGGGTGCTCAAGCGCTTGCGCCTTGCGGGCTTTCGTAACCTCGCCCCGCTCGATCTTCGTTTTTCCACGCGGTTTACCGTCTTCGTGGGGGAGAACGGAGCGGGGAAGACGAACCTGCTCGAGGCCGTTCATGTCGCCGGATACCTGCGGTCGTTTCGGTGCGCGGACGCCGGGGCGCTCGTACGAGCCGGGGATGTGCACGCACGGATCGAGGTGGAGCAGCGCACCCACGCCGATCGGCCGCCCACCCGGCTCGAGGTCCGAGTGCATCGAACCGGCACCGGGGCGCGGCGCGAAGCGCTCGTGGACGGCAAGCGGGTGCGGCGGTTCCGTGACTACTTCGGGCGGCTTCCCGTGGTGTTGTTCTCGCCCGAGGATCTGTCGGTCCTGCGGGGCGGCCCGAAGGGGCGCCGGGACCTGCTCGATCGGGCCGTGGCGGTGGGTGAACCCGTGCATCTGGCGGACCTTTCCGACTACGAGAAGATCCAACGGAGCCGTAACAAGCTACTGTCCGACGCGCGCGATCGGGCCGGGCGGTTGGATGATGCTCTGCTTGCGACCTACGACACCAAGCTCAGCGCCCTGGGGGGCCGGATCCGTGTGCGGCGGCGCAGGTGGATCGACGCCGTACGGGCGGACTTCGTCCGCGAGTACGGGGCGATCTGCGGCGAGGCCCTCGTGCCGGACCTCGACTACCGCTCGAAGGACGGCGCCGTGCTGGCGGAGGAGGACGAGTCGGCGGCATGCGCGGCGTTCGCCGACGCCCTCGAGAGCAGTCGCGGCGAGGATCTTCGCCGGGGCCAGACCACCGAAGGCCCCCACCGAGACGATCTGATCGTGACGCTCGGAGGGCATCGCGCGGCCACCTTCGCCTCGCAGGGTCAGACGAGGGCGCTGGTCCTGGCGCTCAAGCTCGCGGAGATCGAGCGGCTGGCGCGTGATGGTCCGACCCGACCCACGTTGCTGCTCGACGACGTTTCGAGCGAGCTCGATCCACAGCGGACGGCGCGGTTGTTCGAGGTCCTCGAGCGTACGGTGGAGCAGTGCCTGCTCTCCACGACGGATGCGGCCCTCGTGCGGGTCGAAGACCCCGCCGATCGGACCGTGTACGACGTGGCGCACGGGAGTGTCGCGCCGCGTGGCCGGCGGGCGTGAGGGGACGGGACGAACGGCACGTCACGGGCCCCGTCGGGCTCGATCCGAGACCGTGAAAAGGAACCGTATTCGGCCCCGTTTTCCAGCTTTTTCGCCCCACCTGCCGGTGGCGTGAGGGAGGCGCGGCTGATACATTCAAGTCGTCTCGAAGCGACCGTCCGGTCCCCCCTGCCCATGCCCGAGTCCAACGCCAACTCCTCCCGCGTTCAGGAAGACTACGGCGTCGATTCCATCGCGGTGCTCGACGGCCTCGAGGCCGTTCGCAAGCGCCCCGGGATGTACATCGGTGACACCTCCGACGGATCGGGACTCCACAAGATGGTCTACGAGGTCGTGGACAATTCCATCGACGAGGCGATGGCGGGACACTGCGACCGGGTGGACGTCACGATCCACCATGACGGCTCCGTGAGCGTGGAAGACAACGGCCGTGGGATCCCCACGGGCCCCATGGAGTACCAGGGCAAGACGATGGACGCCGCGATCGTCATCTTGACGGTGCTCCACGCCGGCGGAAAGTTCGACAATCGCTCCTACAAGGTCTCCGGTGGTTTGCACGGCGTAGGGGTTTCGGTGGTCAACGCACTGAGCGAATGGCTCGAAGTGGACATCTACCGCGACGGCGTCCATGTGCACGGCCGGTTCGAACGCGGCATCCCGTGCGGCGAGATGCAGACGATCGGCGCCACGTCGCGCAGGGGGACGAAGATCACCTTCAAGCCCGATGCACTGATCTTCACGGAGCCGAGCCTCGATCCCGAGGTCTTGGCAGCACGTTTTCGCGAGTTGAGCTACCTGAACCCGGGGGTGACGATCACCCTACGTGACCGCCGTACGGGCTTCGAGCGGGTGATGGACGGTGCCGGCGGGATCGGCAGCTTCGTGGACCGGCTGGCCGAGGGACGCACGAAGATCGGCCGGCGCATCGACATTGCGGACGACGTGTCCTTCGAATTCGAGGGACAGCCAGCCGTGCTCAGTGTGGCCGTGTCTCTGCAGTGGACCGATGCCTACCACGATAACATCCTCTGTTACACCAACAACATCGCAAACCGCGACGGTGGGACCCACCTGACGGGCCTTCGAAAGGCGCTGACGAACGTCGTCAACGCCTATGCTGCGCAAAAGAACCTTCTGAAAGGCTGGAAGGGATCCCTGTCCGGTGACGACGTGCGCGAGGGGCTCGTGTGCGTCTTGTCGGTCAAGCACCCCGACCCCAAGTTCAGCTCGCAGATCAAGGACAAGCTCGTCTCGGGCGAGGTTACGAGCCTGGTCTACGGTGTGGTGAGCGAGGCCCTCGAACGCTACTTCGAGGAAAACCCGAAGGAGGGGCGGCTTATCGTCGAAAAGGCGGTCCTCGCCGCCCGCGCCCGTGCCGCGGCGAGGAAGGCGCGGGAGACGATCACGCGCAAGGGGATCCTCGATGGCCTCTCCCTTCCGGGCAAGCTGGCCGACTGTCAGAGCAAGGATCCGTCGGAGTCGGAGCTTTTCATCGTCGAGGGCGACAGCGCCGGTGGGTCGGCCAAGCAAGGCCGCGATCGGCGGACGCAGGCGATCTTGCCCTTGCGCGGCAAGATCCTGAACGTGGAGAAGGCCCGCCTCGACAAGATGTTGTCGAGCCAGGAGATCGTCACGCTCATCACGGCACTGGGCACCGGGATTGGGGACAGCTTCGATATCGACAAGCTTCGGTATCACCGCATCGTCATCATGACGGACGCGGACGTCGATGGTGCCCACATTCGCACATTGCTGCTCACCTTCTTCTTTCGCCACTTTCCGCAGCTCATCGAGCGCGGGCATCTGTACATCGCCCAGCCGCCGCTCTACCGCGTCAAGGTGGGCAAGCGCATCGTCTATCTCAAAGACGACGTCGCACTCGATGCCTTCGTCGTACAAAACGCGGTGGACGATCTTCGCCTGGTGGTACATGGGCACGAGGCTTCGAACGAGGTGTTCGCCGCGTTGATCGAGCGGGCCCTCGGGTACCGGGATGCCGTCGCCACGTTGGCCCGGGAGGTGCCAGGCGAGGTGGTCGGAGCGTTGGCCGAGGCCATGGCTACCGAGCGCCTGCCTGCCGGGGCTCTCGACGGCGCCGTGGGCCGGGAGGTATTCGAGCGTGTGGCCGAAGTCTTGCGCGAGACCTTCGAAGGCGGGCGTGACGCGGCGATTACGGTCGGTCCACTGGACGGTGACGACGACGGCGTGTGGATCCCCGTCGCACGGCGCGAGCATGGTGTCGTGCGGCGGTATCGGCTGGATAGCGACGTCTTGCGGGCGCCCGAGCTTCGCCGCGCGGCCGCGGCCGTTCGACACGCCGAGAGCCTCGGATCGTTTCCCTTCGAGCTGCACCGAAACGGGGCGCTCGTGGCGCCAATCGCGGACCTTCCGTCCCTGGTCGGAGCCGTCGGAGAGGTCGGGCGCAGGAAGCTCGCGATCCAGCGCTACAAGGGGCTCGGGGAGATGAACCCCGAGCAGCTTTGGGAGACCACCATGGATCCGGCGCACCGGTCGCTCTTGCAGGTCAAGGTGGGCGACGCAGTGGAAGCCGACCACCTGTTCTCGGTCCTGATGGGCGACGACGTGGGGCCGCGGCGGGCCTTCATCACGGAGAACGCGCTCGCGGCGCGGAACCTCGACGTCTGAGGGGCGCACGAATCCGCGGCGAGGGGAAGTAGAGCCGAGCACGCGCTCAAGGCGGGTCGTGGGCAGGCGATGTATTCGGCCGTGCAACCGACTCCGATCTTGCTCGGACCGTCTGGACCTCGCTATGTCCGCGTGTACCTCGGATCGACGCGGGAGGAGCCCGCAATCACCTTGTACGAGATCGGGCGCGGAGGGGTTGTCGGTCGGATGGTCGAGATCCGGGCCACGGGGGCCCGCTTCGCGCCGGAGGACGTCCTGATGCTCGGCACGGTGGATGCCGACGCGATGGTGCGTCACCCGGCTGCCGAGGCCTTCGACCGCGAGGCGTTTTGTGATCTGTGGCACGAGGTCCGGGCCGAGCGTCCCTTCCGCGCCCGCCTACCAGACCCCGGGGCTGCGTGGGAGGGCACCCTGTCGTCGGGGCGCGGCCCGGTGGCGGCCGTGCGATGGATCCCCGACGGCGGGGCGCCGGGCCCGGGCTGGACACGGGTGCGTGGCTTCGACGAGCTGTTCGCGCGAGGCGATGGACGCGCCGCCGAGCGCGTCTACCGGGTCACGTTCCTGGAGCCGACGATCGTCTGGCACCCGCTTGCCCGGGCAGCGTGACGGATAACCTCGGGCCCGGGTACGAAGGCGCCTAGCTCTCGAACAGTGCCTCGAGTTCCTCTTCGACGGCGCTCTCCGATTTGCCCTTGGCGAGCGCCAGCTCCTGCACGAGCAGGCTCTTGGCCGTGTCGAGCATCTTGCGCTCGCCGAAGGAGAGCTCCTTGTCGTTGCGCAGAAGGCGCAGGTCACGCAACACGGTGGCGATCTCCACCAGAGACCCGGTCTTGATTTTCTCCATGTACTCGCGGTACCGGCGGTTCCACGTGGCGGTGGAGATCTTCTCGTCGCGGCGGCGCAGGACCCCGTACACCTCGTCGATCTGCGGCTCGTCCACGATCCGCCGCAGGCCAACGGCCTCGGCGTTGTGCTTGGGCACCATCACCTTCATGTCGTTGTCCAGCACCCGCAGGACGTAGAACTCCAGCCGGGCGCCCGAGATCTCCCGGTGCTCGATGTCGGTGACCTCGGCAACCCCATGGCCCGGGTAGACCGCCTTTTCTCCGACGTTGAATTCTGCCATGGAAGGGGAGGCTCCTTTGGGGCGTCGCGTGGGCGAAAAACGCGGACGTGGGTTATGAATCATAGCTTTTTTGTAGTGCGCGGTCAATTCATGCCGCGGCCGTGCCGCGCGCCCGTGCGGTTTTCCGGGGCCTTGTTGCGGACTATCATCTGCGCCATGCCGCGTTTCGTGCCCGGACCTTCTTCGCGTTTTGCGCCGCATCTTGCGCCGCTTCGCACGGGGCGCCGCCGCCGGGGCAGCGGGCGGTGGGCAGCGCCGCTTCGCGCGGTCGCCGTCACTGCGCTGTTGGGAGTTTGCGCATCGTGCGCACTTACTCCCGAGCGGCTCCCGAACCTCGACCGTCGCTTCTACGCCAACCTCGAATCGCCGCAGGCGCAGGCGGCCTTCTTGAAGATGCGCAAGCCCGAGGAGCGCCGGGCGTACCTGGAGTCCGCGGGGCTGTGGCAGAAGTGGCAGGCGATCCCCGCCGAGCAGCGGCAGGCCGTGCTGGACAATCGGGTGGAGGTCGGGTTCCCGAGGTTTGCGTTGTACATGGCGTGGGGACCGCCCGCCGACGTGCGCGTGGAGAAGACGCAGCACCGGGCCGTCGAGTTTCTCACCTTCATTCGCTGCACGAGCGGCCCGAGGACCGGCGCGTACGTCAAGAGCAACCTCGACTGCGACGGCACGTCGAGCGAGACCATCGTGGCGGTCGAAAACGACGTGGTGACGGAGATCCGCCACCCCTACTAGGACGGCACCGTGTGCCGCGTGGCTCGCCGGACGGTGTGCTACGGGCCGCCGGCCAGCCCCGCGACGAGCTCGGTGATCGTCGCGACCCCAAACCCGGTGGCCCCCTCGCGGTGGGGTCCCCACGGTTTCGACACCATGGCTGGGCCGGCGATGTCGAGGTGCGCCCAGCGGACGTCACCCGCGAAGCGGGCGAGGAACAACCCGGCCGTAAGCGCCCCACCCCAGCGCTCGCCCGTGTTCTTGCAGTCGGCGATCTTGCTTTCGAGCTGGTCCTCCAGATCCTTTGGCAGCGGCAGCCGATGGACGCGCTCGGCCGCGCGTTCGGCTGCGCTCGCCACGGTCTCGGCCAGGGCGTCGTGGGGGCTCATGAGGCCGGCGATCCGTGGGCCGAGGGCCACCATGCACGCGCCGGTCAAGGTCGCAAGGTCCACCATGTAGTCCGGCTCGAGTCGGCGCCCGTAGGCGATGGCGTCGGCGAGGGTCAGGCGGCCCTCCGCGTCGGTATTGTTGATCTCCACCGTCGTACCGTCGAGGCCGCGGTACACGTCCCCGAGGCGATAGGCGTGGGCCCCGATCATGTTCTCCGTGGCCGCCACCAGCGCGTGCACCTCCACCTCGAGCCCGAGGTCCACGATGGCCTCGAACGCCCCCAGGACCGCTGCCGCGCCGCACATGTCCATCTTCATGTCGAGCATGGCGTCGGTGGGCTTGAGCGAGTATCCGCCCGAATCGAACGTGACCCCCTTGCCCACGAGCACGACCCGGGTCTTCGCGCCCGCGGGCCGGTACGACAGGTGGATGAAACGCGGCTGGATGTCGCTGCCCTTGGCGACCGCCAGGAACAGGCCCATCCCCATCGCCTGGCAGGCGTCGCGATCGAAAATCTCCACGGAAATCCCGCGATCGGCGAATCGATTGGCGAGATCCCGTGCCGTGTCCGCGAGGAACGTGGGCGTGACGACCTCGGCCGGCCCGTTGCCCAGGTCGCGCGCCCGCGCGATGCCGGCGGCGATGATCCGGCCCCGATCGAACCCTTCGGCCAGCCCGGCGGGACCGACCACATCCACCGCGTCGAGGGAGGGCGCGGCCGCTCGCTCCCCCGACAGGAACGCGCGGTAGCCGTACGTCGAGAGGCAAAGCCCCTCGACGAGCCGTGCACCGAGGCTCGGATCCGCCGGTGCCTCCACCACGTGGGAAACGTCCAGTTCGAGCCTCTTACAGCCGCGCTGGGTCGCCGCCTTGCCAGCCCGATCCCCGAGTACGCGCAGGCGCTCGGCTGCGGTGCCCTGATCGCCGACGCCGAGCAACACCACGTGGCACAGCCCATCGTCCGTCGCCTGGGTCAACGAGAACGAATCCTTTTCCTTGCCGCGAAATCTCGTGGCAGTCGCCGCCCGCTGCACCGGGGGACCGAAGGACGCCAGCACACGGTCCACAGACCCGGGGTGCGTGGCCACGACGCGGCAGGTGTCAGGGTTCGGGGGGCGGGCGTTCGAGGCGATGGAAACGGTGGTCATGGATGCTCGGGCGTGGAGCGTGCCTTTAGCCCTGCTCGCCCCCGACTGTCCAGGGCGAATTCCGCCCGGGAATTCTGCTCGGACTTTAGATGTGCGTTTCCTCACACACCGAACCGCCTCTTGGGCGCCCAGCCGCAGGCGAGCCGTGCGCGGCGCCCACCCCGCAGTCGCGTTGCATGGGGTTTCGTCTAGGCCACGGAAACCACGGACCTTTTGGCGCCTCATGCACGATCGCGCAGATCCCGCAAAAACCTATCACGGACACTAACTTACGCATAATGATCACTCACCTAAACCACATCTCACCATAATTGAGCTCAAAATATGGGATCTTTCCCTTGACCTGCGCGGATCCCGTACCCTAAGGTTTTTGCGTCCCTGAAGGAGGGTCGAAGACATCATGCAAGCAGCTGCTCAACCCGCCGCCAAGAAGGCGACCAAGAAACGAGCCACGAAGAAGAAGGCCACCAGGAAGGCCGGCAAGCGCAAGACTGCGAAGAAGAAGGCCACCAAGAAGGCCGCGAAGCGCAAGACCGCGAAGAAGAAGACCGCGAAGCGCAAGTAGCGCACGCTGTTTCGCGTCGAGAGCCACCTCCTGCCGACGCGGGGGGTGGCTCTTTTTCATCCCGGTCGCGTGCAGATCGCGTGTACCGTGCCCCCCGGCCACGAGAGGACCGGTGCCCCCGCAGGGCGCGCGGCCACCCCCGGTTCGGCGATCGGCCAGCCCCGTTCCCGCGCACTTACCCGCCGGTGGTCTCGCGCAGGTAGCGTGCGGCCGCGCCCGGAGCGTGCGGGCCGGCGAACACCACCGCCCTGGCCTGGAGAAGCGCGTACGAGTCCACTTCGGCCGGGCGCAGGTGCGGGCGCCGGGGGCGCACCACGGCCAGGGCGCCCGCCGGCAGGGCGTCGGAGTCCGGTTGCGGTCCCACCGGCCACAACAGGCGCACGTCGTGAGAACGCGCGAAGGCTGCCGCATCGTCCGCCTCCCAGAGCCCCTCTGGTAGCCACATCGGCGCGAAGCCGAGCGCGCGGCTGCGCGCGAAGAAGTCGGCGAGGCGCTGGCGTCCCACCGGGCCCGGCGTGATCGAAGGGGGCGAGTGCACCAGCCACGTGTCTGCGCCGATTGCGCGGGTGCTTTCGACCTGGGCGGCCAGTGCGGTGGCGACGGCCTCGGTGTCGCGCAGGCCGCCGAAGGCGCTCGGATCCCCGGCCGGGCGGCGCGGTCCCCGCCCGCCGAGGGGATCGGAGGGGCCGTGGCTGACGAGGTGCCAGACGAAGGGGACCACCGTGGTGTCAGGCAGCGTCCCACGCAGCCGTGCGCCCAGGGTACGCGCGGCAGCGGCCCGCGGAAGATCCAGCAGGAAGCCCCGGGCGAACAGGTACCGCAGTCCCCCGAGCCCGCGCGTGCGCAGGACCGGGTCTGGGTGGGAGAACACGAGGCCGGCGGGCGGGGCGTCCACGGACGAGGACGCTAGCAGACCGGCCCGAGCCCTGCCCGCCACCCCACGGCCGATTGATCGGGGCCGCTTCCAGCCGTACGGTCGCCGGCGGTGGAGATCTTCATCGACAGCGCCGACCGCGACCAGGTGCGCCGCGCCGTGACCCTCGGGTGGGTGGACGGCGCCACCACGAACCCCACCCTGTTGGCGCGCGCGGGCGGCTCCATGCGCGCGGCCATCGCGGAGATCGCCGCGCTCGTGCCCGGCCCCGTCTCGGCCGAGGTCCTGGCCGACGACACCGAGGGCATGGTGGCCGAGGGCAAGAAGCTCGCCGCCATCGCCCCGAACGTGGTGGTGAAGGTCCCGCTGACCGAGGCGGGGCTCGCCGCCGTGCGAGCGCTGTCGGCCGCGAAGATCGCGACGAACGTGACGCTATGCTTCTCCACCGTCCAGGCCCTGCTCGCTGCCAAGGCGGGGGCGACCTACGTAAGCCCCTTCGTCGGGCGACTCGACGACGCAGGGCACGACGGCATGGCGCTCGTCGAGGAGATCGTGGCCGTCCTTCGCACCTACGGCCGCACGACGCGGGTCCTCGCGGCCAGCATCCGGCACCCGGCGCACGTGCGCCGCGCGGCCCTTTGCGGTGCGCACGCCGTGACGGCGCCGCTGGGCGTCCTCGAGCGCCTGTGCCATCACCCCATGACGGACGCGGGACTCGCCCGGTTCGCCGCCGACGCCGCGGCCGCCGGCCTGACCACCGACGGATAGGCCGCTGGCGTCTGTCCAGTGGCTAACCGCGGTACAAGGGGAGCAGGACCTCGAACTTCGTGCCGGTCTCGAGCGCCGTCTCCACGCGGATCCGGCCCCCGAGGCTGCGGGCGATGGCGTGGATCACCGGCAGGCCGAGGCCAGTACCCGCGTCCCCCTTCGTGGTGAAAAAGGGCTCGAAGATCCGCTGGCGAACCTCCGGCGGGATCCCGCATCCGGTGTCCTGCACCACCAGGCGCCCGTACGCCCGGTCCTTGAACACCCCCACGAACACGCGCCCGCGGTGTCCGCCCTCGGCGTCGGGCAGGGCGTCGAGCGCGTTGAGCAGCAGGTTCATGGCGATCTGGTGCACCTCGTCCTTGTCCGCGTAGACGACCACGAGCTCGTCGATGTCCTCGGCCAGCGTGACGCGCCGTATCCGCCCGGCGCGCCGCAGCATCTCGAGGATGTGCTGGATCGACTCGGCCAGCACCACGGGGCCGCGCGCCACCACGCGCGGCCGCAGGGGTGCGAGGATCTGCTCCACCTGATCCTGCACCCGCCGCACGCTCTCGCGCATGTGGCGGACCATCCGGACGAGTTCCTCGTCATCGTGGGAGTGCTCGATCATGGCGAGATAGCCGAGCAAGGGGCCGAGGTCGTTTTTGATCTCGTGGGCGGCGCTGCCGGCCAGGACGGCCATGGTGGCCAGGCGGTCGGCCCGCTGCAGGTGCTGCTGGGTTTGCTCGTGACTCGCGTCGTAGTGCAATAGTCCCACGACGTACCGGATCGGCGTCCCCGGGTCGTCCGTATTTTCCACCTCGCAAAGCGAAAGCGTCAGCAGTACCGGCAACCGCGTGCCGGCCCCGGTTCGCAACGTGGCCTGCCCGCGCCAGTGGCCGTGATCGGCCGCACCGCGCGCGAGGCTCACCACGCGCTCATGGAAGCGTCCCCCCACCGGGTCCGGCTCGAACAGGGTGTCGGCGTCGGTGCCGAGCAGCTCGTCCATGGGCGTCCCGACGAGCCCGACAAAGCTGTCGCTGGCGTTGATGAGGCGGCCGCCACCGTCGAAGACCAAGATCCCCTCCCGGGACCGGTCGAACAGTACGGACAAAAGCCGCGCCATGTGCTGCGCGCGGGCCGACAGCTGGCGGTTTTCCTCCTGAAGGCGACGTTGCGCCTGGATCTCCCGCAGGTTCGCCCGCCGCACCTCGAAGGCGCGCGCGATCGTGGCGCGCAGCTCGTCGCGGGAGACCGGCTTCGTCAGGTAGTCGAAGGCCTGCTCGCGCACGGCGGCCGCGGCGGCTTCCACGCTGTCATCGGCGGTCACGATGATGACCGGCACGGTGGGGTCGCGGGTGTCCACCTCGTGCAAGAGGTCCAGGCCCGAGCGGCCCGGCAAGATGAGGTCGGTGACCACGACGTCGGCGGGATGCTGGTCGAACAAGGCGATCGCCTGCTCGACGTTCGCGGCGGTGGCCACCGTGTAGCCGCATCGCACCAGTGCCATGCGCAGGGCGCTGGAGACGAGCTCGTCGTCCTCGACGAGCAGGATCCGGGTGGGGCGCTGAATCTTGCCCGACACGGCCTTATGCAGACCTCCCGGCGGCCTCGTCCACCTCGCGGACCTCGAACGACAGGTCGATGCCGCCGTCGCCCGCCGCGGCCAGTTCCACGCCGCAGGCCCCGGCCAGCGGTACGAGGCGCCGTACGCGGTTCTCATCAAAGGCCAGCACGTCGAGGGTCTCGTTCAACGAGCGAAGGGCGCTGATCGAAAACGCCAGCGTGACGCGTCGCGCGACCTGGTGGCCCACAATCGAAAGATGCGCCTCGATGTGCTCGCCGCGCCGGACGGCGGCCAACGCCGCCAGCAGCAGGCCGATCACGACCCACTCGACCTCGGGACGAGGAAACGGCACCTGGGCGAGGCGCTCGACGTCCGCGGTGAGCTCGATGTTGAGACGCTGAAAACGCCGCCCGAGCAGGGCGTTTGCCCGGGCCATCGCCTCGCCGACGGTGCGGGCGCCGTCGCGCCCGTGGCCCGTCCGAGCCAGTGCCGAAAACTCCCGCAGCATCGAGCGCATCGCCTCGCAGGCGGTCAGAGCGCGCGCGATGCGTTCTCGCTGCTCGTCGGTCGTCGCGTCCTCCTCGGCCAGCTCGAACAGCACCGTGATCGACTGCAGCGGGTTCGACAGGTCGTGGGTGAAGATCGCCACCGTGTCGCGCAAGACGGACAGGATCGCCGCCTGCTCGCTCGCCCTGGGGCCCGCAATCGCGTGGCGGTCCGATTGCGCCATGGGCCCATGCTACCACCGCCACTGCGCGGGCGGGCTTGGGCACACCAGATCGGGACCGTAGACTCGGCGCGCCCCGTGGCCCGAAAGCCCCGCCAGCACGTAAACCCCCTGTCGGCGCGGTACCTCGTGCCGCGTGCCCGCCGTGTCGTGCCCCCACCAGCGCTCGGGCCGGACCCGCCATGCGACGTGGAACTCGGGTGCGCGGAGGGGGCCTTTTCGTTCGCCCTCGCCGAACGGGAGCCCGAGCGCTTCGTGGTGGGGCTCGAGATCCGCGAACGCATGGTCGCCCGCAACCGGGCGCGCGCCCGCGCCCTTTCGCTGCACAACCTGGCGTTCGCCTACGCAAACCTGCAGGTGGACCTGCACCGCGTGTTCGCGCACCGCTCCGTGGACCGGTTTCACCTGCTGTTCCCGGACCCGTGGTTCAAGCGCCGGCACGGTAAACGGCGCGTGGTCTCCCCCTACCTGCTCGGGACGATGGCGCGCCAGCTTCGCCCGGGCGGCGAGGTCCACGTGGCCTCCGACGTGTTCGAGATAGCCCTGTCGGCCATGGAGGCCTTCGACGGGCCGGCGGGAGCGGCTCTCGGCTTCGAGAGCCTCGCACCCGGCGGACCCTGGGGCTTCGTGCGCGGCAACCCCTACGGCGTCGCTTCGCGCAGGGAGGCCATCACGCTGCGCCGGGGCCAGCGGGTCTGGCGGCTCCGGTACCGCCTCGCCGCGCCACCCGACAACCCGTGAACCGGTCCGTCCCGCCCGCCGGCCGCGCGAGGTCGCCAGTCTTCCCGCAGGCGGGTGCCTCGCGGTCGCGCCGCCGTCCCGATCTGGCCCGGTTCGGGATGGACGCTCGGGATCTCGAAGCCCACCGGTTCTCCGGTCCCGTGGGACGGACCCCACGACGAGCCGACCGGCCGGTCCTCCCCGGGTGCGTCGGCGGACGGGTGGCGCTACGAGCCGGGGGGCGGGTCCTGCACCCCCGCCGGAGCGAGCAGGCGGATCAACTCGGGGGCCGGCGGGGCGTCGTCGAGCGCGCGGCACCGCGGCATGGCACGGACCGCCAGCGGTGGATCCGCACCCGCGGTCTCGTCTTCCACCACGGTCGTCACGCACGCGCAGAAGGCCGTCGCCGACAATGCGCCATTTGCGCACAGTTCGGCGGCGCGGGCCGCGAGCCAGGGGCGGAAGCGGTCCTGGCAGTCGAGCGAGGGGAACGGCACGGCCAGGGCGCAGCCGCACAGCCGGTCGTCCCGCCCGGGGACCGGCGCAGCGCACACGGCGTTCATGAGTCGATCGTCGGCCCGCAGACGAGCGTCGAGGTCCACCGCTCCCTCGCGGATCACCCCGACGAACCAGGGCACGGCCACCCCGAACACGACCGCCGCGGCGGCGGCGGCCACGACGAAGCCCACCAGCAGCTCGCGCCGGCGGCGGCGGGGGTCGCCTACGCTGTCGAGGACGATGGACACGCCGTGTACCTCACACGGTAGCAGACGTCCGGCCTCGGGGGCTTGTCGGGCCGGGTGCAAGATACGATACTCGGCCACGTTCCCCGACACGGGAGGCGACCTCGCCCATGGCCGTTCGTTCCACCGCTCGTTTCGTCTCTACGCTCACGGCTACCGCGCTCGCGGTCGCGCCGGCGGGTGTGGCTTCTGCACGCACGCTCGACATCGCCGCGCCGGACGCCGCCGCGTCGCCGGCTTCGTCCGATCCGAGCACCGAACCGGGCACGCCCTCCGAGGGTGACACCGCCGCACCGTCCGAGGGCGAGGACGGCCCCGGCGAGGCACCGGGTACCAGCGAACCCGAGGGCGAGGCGCCGCAGGAGGGAGCCGCGAACCCCGAGGGCGACCCCGCGGCCGAGGGGCCGGGCGAGGCCTCGGCGGAAGGCGAAGTGGCGCCCGAGGGCGAGGGTACGGCGGCAGGCGAGGCGGCACCGGAGGGCGAGGCGGCACCGGAGGGCG
>Ga0256841_1002272_pt1 | contig 15471 bp, 11 predicted proteins | sample 356308metaG_FD_185971 | JGI IMG/M metagenome (GOLD analysis project Ga0256841, IMG submission 185971) | Hydrothermal vent microbial communities from Mid Atlantic Ridge, Atlantic Ocean - 356-308 | ecosystem: Environmental > Aquatic > Marine > Hydrothermal vents | place: Atlantic Ocean: Mid... | reverse complement strand
CGCATCCAGCACACCCTGACCACGGGCAAGCCCTTGCGCAACTGATGTCCACGGTGCGCACACGGCCGGTCGTCGGAAGCGAGGCCATGGGAGACGGGCGGATCCGCTGATTGGGATGGGGACGATGAGGGAGTGAACATGGAAGCGGCATATATCGTGGATGCGGTGCGTACCCCCGTGGGGCGGGCGCCGCGCGGGGTGTTCAGCGCCACGCGGCCGGACGATCTGCTGGTCCACGCGCTGCGGGAACTGCTGGCCCGCAACCCGGGACTGGACCCGGCGGCGGTGGGCGACGTGATCTGCGGCTGTGCCATGCCGGAGGCCGAACAGGGGCTCAACGTGGCGCGCATCGCCCTGTTGCTCGCGGGGCTGCCCGAATCGGTGCCCGGCGTGACGGTCAACCGCTTCTGCGCCTCGGGGCTGGAGGCGGTGGCCATCGCCGCCGACCGGGTGGCCGGCGGCCAGATCGACGTGGCCATCGCCTGCGGGGTGGAGAGCATGAGCTTGGTGCCCATGGGCGGCCATCGTCCCGCCTACAACCTGCGCATCTTCCAAGACGAAGCGGAGGCGATCGCCTATGGCATGGGGATCACCGCGGAGATCGTGGCCGAACGCTTCGGTGTGGACCGCGAGGCCCAGGACGCCTTTGCCCTGGAGAGTCACCGCCGGGCGCTGGCCGCCCAGGAAGCGGGCGAGTTCGCCGACGAGCTCCTGCCTTTCGAGGTGGAGCGGACCCGGCCCGACCCGGAAGCTGCGCGCATCGTGCGCGAGCGCCGCCTCGTGGACCGGGACGAGGGGCCGCGGCCGGACACGTCCCTGGAGGCCCTCGGGCGCCTGAAGCCCGTGTTCGCCGCCCAGGGCACGGTCACCGCGGGTAACAGTTCTCAGCGCAGCGACGGGGCGGCGGCGGTGCTGGTGGCCGGCGAACGGGGGTTGAAGCGGTTCGGCCTGGAGCCGCGGGCGCGTTTTCTGGGTTATGCGGTGGCCGGCGTGGCTCCGGAGATCATGGGCGTGGGCCCCGTGGCCGCGGTGCCGCGCGTGCTGGAGCGGGTCGGTTGGACCCTGGAACAGCTGGACTGGATCGAGCTCAACGAGGCCTTCGCCGCGCAGTCGTTGGCCGTGATCCGCGAGCTGGGGCTGGATCTGGAGCGGGTCAACCCCCTGGGTGGGGCCATCGCCCTGGGTCATCCGCTGGGGGCCACCGGCGCGATCCGCGCCGCCACCCTGGTTCACGGGCTGCGTCGGCGCAGACTGCGTCGCGGCATGGTCACCATGTGTGTGGGTACGGGAATGGGGGCGGCCGGCGTGTTCGAGGCCGTCTGAGGCGCTTCAGCGCAGCGCCTTGCGAACGGCCCGCGCCCGTCCGCCGGTCTTGGCCTCGTAGAGGGCCTTGTCTGCGGCACTGATCAAATCCTCGTGCGTCGTCACCGGCGTGGGTACGGCGGTGACGAGGCCGATGCTGGCGGTCAGGCGCCGGGCGGGCAGATTCCCGCATGCGGGCAGTGTGGCGAACCCCTGGGACAGCCGGCGGGCGATCTGGTCGGCCCGTTTGGGGCTCGCGCCGCTGAGCAGCAGTGCAAACTCGTCGCCGCCCAGCCGGGCCGCCAGATCGCCGGGCCGCCGGGCCTGGGGCCGCAGGGCCGCCGCCAGCCGCCGCAGGGCCTCGTCGCCGCCTGCGTGGCCGGCGCTGTCATTGATCGCCTTAAGGTGATCGAGATCCACCAGCAGGAGGGTGAGCGGCGTGCCGTCGCGCAGGGCACGGCGCCATTCGCTTTTCAAATGACCGAAGAAGGCGCGCCGGTTGGCCAGACCGGTGAGTTCGTCGGTGTGGGCCTGGGTGTGCAGTTGGTCGTGCAGCAGGAAGGACTCGCGTTCCTGGCGTTCGAGGAGCCAGTCCGTGTAGGCCATGACCCCCTCGATGCTCAGATAGTAGAACACCGAGGCGATGAGGTGATGTGTGGGAATCGGAGCCAGGATCCCGGCGACCGCCAGGTAGGCGACGAACAGCAGGGCCGCCGCGCCCACCACCCAGCGGAAATCCACCCGCAGCAGGGCGTGGATGAATACGATCGTGACGAGCAGACCGGAGAAATACAGGTTCTGGACATCGAGCGGGAGCCGTGCATTCATCGCCACGATCCCGAGCCCGGCGATCAACAATGCGGCGGCGGCTAGGGGGCCGCCATACCGGTGAGCGATGCGTGGCACGAAGAACCCGCCGAGCACCAGGGCGAGCGGGGGCAGGGTGATTCCCAGGCGGATCGTCCAGAGCTCTTGCCAGCGGTCGCCGCCGACGGCCCGGTCGAGGAGGGCGAACAGGACGTACACCACCAGCCCGAGCACCGCCGCGAGGCGGTTCTGGAACTGATGATGCTCGTGGTACGTACGCCGAAACTGGCGTTCCAGCTCGGGCTCGCCGAAACACCGGCGAACCGGATTGGCTCCTGCCATGGTCTGCATCGGACGTCCTTGTCCGGATTGGGCGTTTCCGGTCCGCAAGGATCGCACGGAATCCTCCACGAATGCACGCCTGGGGCGACGGATGCGCGGATTCTATGGGTCAGGCTGCCTGTCCGTTCCCTCCGTCGGTGCGCAGATGAACCTCGCGAGTGGGGTAGGGAATGGTGATGCCGTGGGTGTCGAAGGCCGCCTTGACGCGCTCCAGCAGATCCGAGCGCACCGCCCCGAAGTCCTTGGATTTCACCCAGGGGCGCACGGCGATGTCCACGCTGCTCTCGCCGAGCTCGACCACCGCCACGGTGGGTTTCGGGTCTTCGAGGATGCGCTCGTCCGTGGCCAGGATCTCCTCGATCAGGGCCTTGGCCTGTTTCAGGTCGTCGTCGTAGCCGATGCCGAACACCAGGTCGATGCGGCGGGTGTCCCGGGCCGAGTAGTTGACGATCTTGTCCTCGTAGATCTGGCCGTTGGGGACGATGATCTCGCGGTTGTCGTGGGTGCGCAGGACGGTGTTGAACACGCGCACCTCCTCCACCACGCCGCTGATGCCGGCCACCTCCACGAAGTCCCCGGCCTTGAACGGGCGGAAGAAGATCAGCATGGCGCCGGCGGCGAAGTTGGAGAGGGATTTCTGCAGCGCCAGGCCCACCGCCAGTCCCGCCGCGCCGAACACGGCGAGGGCCGAGGTGGTGTTGACTCCCAACTGCTCCAGCGCGGCCAGCACGACCACCACGAGCAGCGCGAAATAGATCAGGTTGCCGAGGAAGCGCACCAGCATGGGGTCCACTTCCACCCGTTCCAGGGCCCGTTCGGTCAGGCGCGTGATCCGGCGCACCGCCCAACGCCCGACGACCAGGATCGCCAGGGCGAGCAGGATCCGTGTGCCCCAGGGGACGACGTACAGGCCGACCCAGTCGGTCTCGAGCAGCGTCTCGGTGGTTGTTTCGATCGGGGTTCCCGGCATGGTGGACACTCCTATGCTCCCGATTTAGCAGGCCGTTGAAAAACTGCTGCGAAACCCGCCTGCGGCGTTGCGCGCTGCTCGCTCCCTCGCCTATCGCCTTGATATGTCTCGGTCGCTGCGCTGCGTGCGCCTTGCATCCGGGCTTCTCGCGAAGTTTTTCAACACCCCGTCAGGGCCGGGAGTCTATCGGGGCGGCTCGGTTCGGGCAAACCGAGCCGCCCCCCACGCGCGCCGGTGCCGGTTGGGAAAGGGGGGTGACAGCGTGTACCCTCTGGGGGAACCACGCGCGTGGTACGAGACCGGGGAGGCGACGAAGCCCGCAGGCGGGCGGTTGAGGGGTCTCGTCGCCCCCCTGACAGGGGGGATCGGACATGTCGGAAATCGTGCTGCTCGGCGCCGCCGGGGACCGGCGGATCGGACTGCGGGCCGCCTTGGCCAACCGCCACGGGCTGGTGGCGGGCGCCACCGGGACCGGCAAGACGGTGACCCTGCAGACCCTGGCCGAGGGGTTCTGCCGGATCGGCGTGCCCGTGTTCGCCACGGACGTCAAGGGCGATCTTTCCGGGATCGGCGCCCCCGGCAGCCCGCATCCGCGGATCGAGGAGCGGGTCCGGCGGATCGGCCTGGAAGGGTTCGACTTCGAAGGCAGTCCCGTGGTCTTCTGGGACGTGTTCGGGGAGCAGGGCCATCCGGTGCGCACCACGGTGTCGGAGATGGGTCCGCTCATGCTGTCCCGTCTCCTGGGGCTCAACGAGACTCAGGAGGGCGTGCTGGCCGTGTTGTTTCGCGTCGCGGACGAGAACGGCTGGTTGGTACTCGACCTCAAGGATCTACGGGCCATGCTCCAGTTCGTCGCGGACCACGCCCGAGAGCTGCGCACGCGTTACGGCAACGTCTCGCACGCGAGCATCGGCGCGATCCAACGGCGGTTGTTGACGCTGGAAGGCCAGGGCGGCGATCGGCTGTTCGGCGAGCCGGCCCTGGACATCGGACATCTGATGCGCACCGACGAGCGGGGCCGGGGCGTGATCAGTCTGCTGGCCGCCGACCGGCTGATGGAACAGCCCCAGGCCTACGGGGCCTTCCTGCTCTGGCTGCTGTCGGAGTTGTTCGAACAGCTGCCCGAAGTGGGCGACCCACCCAAGCCCCGCCTGGTGCTGTTTTTCGACGAGGCGCACCTGCTCTTCGACGACGTGCCCGAGGCGCTGCTGGACAAGATCGAGCAAGTGGTACGGCTCATCCGCTCCAAGGGTGTGGGGGTGTATTTCGTGACCCAGAATCCGCTCGATCTCCCGGAGCCGGTGCTCGCGCAGCTCGGCAACCGCATCCAGCACGCCCTGCGCGCCTACACGCCCCGGGAGCAGAAGGCCGTGCGTGTGGCGGCCCGAACCTTCCGCCCGAACCCGGCCCTGGACACCGAGCGGGTGATCACCGAACTGGCCGTGGGCGAGGCGTTGGTGTCGGTGCTGGACGCGTCGGGACGGCCCACCCCGGTGGAACGCACCCTGATCGCCCCGCCGCGCAGCCGCATCGGCCCCATGACCGCGCAGGAGCGCGCGGAGCGAATCCGTAGCTCCTCCCTGTACGGGGTCTACGAAAAGACCGTGGACCGTCGTTCCGCCTACGAGATCCTGGCGGAACGGGCGGCGCAGTCCCAGGACGAGCCGGCCGCGCCCGCCGCCCGCCGGCCGTCCAGGCGCCGCGACTCGGCATGGGAGGCGATGCTGAAGGGCGCCGCGCGCTCCATCGGCAGTCAGCTCGGGCGCGAACTCATGCGGGGGCTACTCGGTTCGCTGCTGGGCCGCAGGCGTTAGCCCACGGCCGAAACGGTGGTTGATTCGCCATCGGCTTCAGGTGTAAAAACACAACACTAAAGAGCGGAAAAGGCGGCGGCCGCGCGGCGGGCGTTGCGTGGAAACCACGAAACCATCGAGGGAGGCGCGGGACGTGGCGGGGAGACGCAGAGGGGGGAGCCGTAGGGGCTGGGTCGGGGTGCTGGCCCTGGGCGCGCTCGCGTCGCCGGGTGTGCCGGCGTTGGAGTTCTCGGGCGGCGAAGGGGTGAGCGCCTCGCTGGACACCACGGTGACCTACGGTATCTCGAGCCGGGTATCGGGCCGGGACGAGAGGCTGGTGGGGGTCGCCAACGGTGGCCGGGGTTGGTCCACCAACATCGACGATGGCAACCTCAACTATGACTCCGGTTCCCTCACCGGGAACCGGTTCAGCATCTCCTCGGAACTCGAGGTGAACTACCGCAATTTCGGCCTGTTCGCCCGGGCCACCGGCTTCTACGACTTCGAGAACGCCGAGGGGGATCGGGCGCGCACGGACCTGCCCGGGGCGGCCGACCACCTCGTGGGTAAACGCATCCGGGTACTGGATGCCTACGGCTGGCTGTCGAGCAGCGAGGATGCCGAACATCCCTGGGAGATCCGCGTGGGCAACCAAGTGCTGAGCTGGGGCGAGAGCACGTTCATCCAAAACGGCATCAACGTGATCAACCCCGTGGATGTCAACGCCCTGCGGGCGCCGGGCTCGCGGCTGCGCGATGCGCTGTTGCCGGTGCCCATGGTGTGGGGGTCCATCTCGCCCACAGAGAACACCTCGCTGGAGGGCTTCTACCAACTTCAGTGGAAGGAGATCGAAATCGATCCGGCGGGCAGTTATTTCTCCGGCAACGACTTTGCCTCGCCGGGCGGGGACCGGGTGATCCTGGGGCGGGGTGCCTATGGCGACGGGGCGCTTCCCGACGGTGGTTTCAAGCCCGTGGAGGACACCTTCCAGGCCGTGCCCCGGGCACCCGACCGCCGGGCGTCCGATACCGGCCAGTGGGGGTTGGCCCTGCGGCTGTTCTCGGAAGGGCTCGGGGGGACCGAGTTCGGGTTGTACTTCCTGAACACCCACAGCAAGCTCCCCTTGGTCAACGGCATCACGGGCAGTGCGCAGGGCGCCCTGGCCGCCGCCCGCATCGCCGGGCCGCCGGACGACCCGAGCGCGGGCACCGGCGCGCTGGTCGCCGGGACCACGCTGGCCGCGCTGGCCCGGGGGTTGCCCCCGGAACAGGCCATCCAGGCGGGCATCCAGGCCGGTGTCGCCGCGGGCCAGACCCCCAACCAGGCCCAGGTGATCGCCGCCCAGGCGGCCGAGGAGGGCGCGGTGGGCCCGAAGACGGTCGGCGCCATCACCGATGCGGCGGTGGACGCCTTCGCCCGCACGGCCAGATACCGGGTGGTGTATCCCGAGAACATCAAGACCATCGGGGCGAGCTTCAACACGGAGCTGGGCACCACCGGCTGGGCCCTGCAGGGCGAGCTGTCCTACAAGCTGGACGTACCCATGCAGGTCAACACCATCGAGTTGATCGGGGCGTTGCTCGGCGCCATCAACGCCAGGGCGGCCGAGGCCAACCAGCTCGGCAACTTCCTCGGCCAGTACGGGCGGGAGATCCCGGGATTCATCACCGAGGACGTGCTACAGTTCCAAGTCACGGCCACGCGCCTGTTCGGTCCCGTGCTGGGCGCCGATGCCCTGGCGGTGATCGGCGAGGTGGGCGTGACCTGGGTGCCGGGTCTCCCGGATCAGGACAAGGGCGGTCCAGCGGGCAAGGGGCTGCGTCTCAACGGCCCCAACACGGGCCTGGGTGGCAACCCGGACCTGGCGCCGGGCGCCAATCAGCCGTTCGCTGGACAATGGTTGGGGCCGGACCATTTCGTCTCGGAGGTCTCCTGGGGCTATCAGATCCGCGCCCAACTCGAATACAACAACGCCCTCGGACCAGTGACCCTGCGCCCGCGCCTCGCGTGGCGGCACGACGTCGACGGCATCTCCCCCGGGCCGGGCGAGAACTTCCTGGAGGGGCGGATGGCGGTTTCGCTGGGTTTGAGCGCGGATTACTTGAGCCAGTGGTCGGCCGACCTGTCCTACACCAATTTCTTCGGGGCCGGCGCGTTCAATCTGCTGAACGATCGCGACTACGTCGCCTTCAGCCTGGCCTATTCGTTCTGATCACGAGGAACCCTGTCCATGGGCCATCGTCGAATGCTGCGCTTCGCGCTTGTGGTCTTGTATTTCACCTTTTCGGCCGTACAGGGGGCGGTCGGCACCGAGGAGGCCGCGCGTCTGGGCGGCGATCTGACGCCCATGGGCGCGGAAAAGGCGGGCAATGCAAACGGCAGCATCCCACCCTGGAAGGGGGGTATCACGCAGCCGCCGCCCGGCTGGAAGAAGGGCCAGCACTACGTGGACCCCTTCGCCGGCGAGTCGCCCCTTTTCGTGATCACCGCCGAAAACGTGCAGCGGTATGCCGACCACCTGACCGCTGGCCAGAAGGCGCTATTCGAGGCCTATCCCGACACCTACAAGATGAAGGTCTATCCGACTCACCGCACCGCGGCCTTCCCCGAACGCATCTATGAGGCCACGCGCAAGGTCGCCCAGACCGCCGAACTGGTCAAAGACGGCAACGGCGTCAAGGGCGCGGTCGTCGGGATTCCGTTCCCCATACCGAGCAACGGCCTGGAGGCCATCTGGAATCACATCCTGCGCTACCGGGCCGATACGGTGCGCCGGACCATCGCGCAGGCCGCCCCCACCCGCGGCGGGGACTACACCCTGGTCAAGTTCAACGATGCCTCGCTGTTCTGGTACCACCAGCCGGGGATGACGGAACAGAAGCTCGACAACGTGATCGCCTTTTTCAAGCAGAAAGTGGTCGCTCCGCCGCGCCTGGCGGGGAACATCCTGCTGGTGCACGAGACCCTGGATCAGAACCGAGAGCACCGCAAGGCCTGGGTCTACAATCCCGGCCAGCGTCGGGTGCGCCGGGCCCCGAACGTGGCCTTCGACACACCGGGCACGGCCTCGGACGGGCAGCGGACCTCGGACCAGTTCGACATGTACAACGGCAGCCCCGAGCGCTACGACTGGAAGCTGGTGGGCAAGCGGGAGATCTACGTGCCCTACAACAGTTACCGGCTCCAGGATCCCGAGGTGAAGTTCGCCGACATCCTGACCCCGCACCACATCAACCAGGATCTGCCGCGCTACGAGCTGCACCGGGTCTGGGTGGTGGAGGCGACCCTCAAACCGGGTGCCCGGCACGTCTACAAGCGGCGCACGTTCTATATCGACGAGGATTCCTGGCAGGTGCTGGCCGTGGATCAGTACGACAACCGCGATCAGCTCTGGCGGGTGTCCGAGGCCCACGTGATCAACTACTACGATGTGCCGAACCTGTGGACCGTGCTCGAGGTGCACACGGACCTGCAGTCCGGGCGCTATCTGGCCATGGGCCTGTTCAGCGAGTACGAACCGCACCGTTTCAACGAGCCCATGAGCCGCAAGGAGTTCACACCGGCGGCCCTGCGGCGCGAGGGCCGGCGCTGAGGCGGGCGGGCGATATGCGGTGGTCGTGGCCGGCGTCCCTGTGGACGCTGGCCTTTGTGTTTCTGGCGGGCGTGTCGCAGGCCGGCGATCGGCCGTTGGCGGCCCGCAGCCTGTTGCTGGACGTTGCCCGGGCCGGGGAGCGGTGGGTGGCCGTGGGCATCCGGGGCCACATCGTGGTTTCCGACGACGGACGGCGGTGGCGCCAGGTGCAATCCCCGGTGGATGTGCTGCTCACGGCGGTCCGCGCCGGTCCCGGTGGCCGCCTCTGGGCGGTGGGCCACGATGCGGTGGTCCTGCGCAGCGACGACCGCGGTCTGCACTGGCAGCGGGTATTCGCGGATCCCGAGGCCGATGCCCCACTGCTGGACCTGTGGATGGATGCCGAGGGCCGGCGCGGCATCGCCGTGGGAGCCTACAGCCGCTACCTGGTCACCGAAGACGCCGGCGCGCACTGGCGCTCACAGGCCTTCCCGCTGGAGCCGTCGGCGGCCGAAACCGCAGACGACGCCGACCCGGTTCCCCTCGACGTGCATCTCAATGCCATCGCCCAGGCGAGGGACGGCACGCTGTACATCGCCGCCGAGGCGGGGCGGGTGTTTCGATCCGACGACGGGGGTCGAAGTTGGCGGCGCCTACCTTCCCCTTACGTGGGCTCCTTGTTCGGTGTGCTGCCGCTGAAGGCGGCCGGGCATGTGCTGGTGTTCGGGTTGCGTGGGCATCTGTTCCGCTCTGAGGACCGGGGCGCGCACTGGACACCGGTGCGCACCGGTACCCAGGAGATGCTCACCGACGGCGTGCGCCTGCCCGACGGACGAGTGGTCCTGGTGGGGCTGGGTGGGACTGTGTTGGTGAGCCGCGACGCGGGGCGGACCTTCGCCGCACGGGTGCTGCCCGACCGGCGCGGCTTGGCGGCGGTGGCCGCGGCGCCCGGCGGGGGCGTGCTGGTGGCGGGGGAAGCGGGGGTGCTGCGGCTGGACGCGGACTGGCTGGAGGGGGTGCGATGAGCCGCGCCGCCCTGGCCCGGCTGGAGGCGTGGATCTTCGGGCACCGCGGGATGGTGGTCGCGTTGTTCGCGCTGGTGACCCTGGCGCTGGCTGTCAGCGCGGCCCGGCTACGGGTGGATGCCGGGTTCACCAAGCTCCTGCCCCTGGATCATCCGTACATGCAGACCTTCCTGCAGTACCGGGAGCAGTTCGGCGGAGCCAACCGCATCATCGTCGCCCTGACGGTGGAGCGGGGGGACATCTTCACGCCCGTCTTCTTCGATGCGCTACGCAAGGCCACCGACGCGGTGTTCTTCCTGCCGGGGGTGGATCGGGCGCAGGTACGCTCCCTGTTCACGCCGAACACCCGCTTCACCGAAGTGGTGGAGGACGGTATCGCGGGCGGACCCGTGATCCCGGCCGATTTCCGTCCCGATGCCGAGGGGTTGGAACGGGTGCGCGAGAACGTGCTCAAGGCGGGCATCGTGGGGCGGCTGGTGGCCAACGATTTCTCCGGGGCGCTGGTCAGCGCTCGGCTCATGGAGGTGGATCCGCGCACCGGCGAGCGGTTGGACTACACGGCCGTGGCCGATGCCCTGGAGCGCCAGGTCCGCGCGCCCCTGGAGCGCAACGGGATCCGGGTACACATCATCGGTTTCGCCAAGGTGGTGGGTGACGTGACCGCTGGGGCCCGCCGGGTGCTCGCCTTCTTCGGCGCGGCCTTCCTCGTCACCTTGGTCCTGGTGCGCCTGTACACCGCGTCCTGGCGGTTGACGGTCCTGGTGCTGGGGTGTTCGCTGGTGGCGGTGATCTGGCAATTGGGCTGGTTGCCGCTGTTGGGGTTCGGCATGGACCCCTTCGCCATCCTGGTGCCGTTCCTCGTGTTCGCCATCGCCGTCAGCCACGGGGTGCAGGTGGTCGGCGCCATGGGGGCGGAGGTCTATGCCGGCGCCGAGGCCGAGGCGGCCGCGCGCGGCGCGTTTCGCCGGCTGCTGTTGCCCGGCGGGGTCGCCCTGGCCAGCGACACGGTGGGCTTTCTGGCCATTCTATTCATCGGCATCGCGGTCATCCGCGAGATGGCCTTGACCGCAAGCCTTGGGGTCGCGTCGATCCTGTTCACCAATCTGGTGCTCCTGCCGGTGCTGCTGTCGATGATCCGTCTCGATGTGGGGCTGCGCGCGCGCCTGAAACGGCGCAGCAGCCGCCTCGCGCCCCTCTGGCGGCGACTGGCCCGCGTGGTGGACACGCGGGTCTCGCTCGTGGTGTTGGGCCTCGCCCTGGCGCTGGCCGTGCTGGGCGTCTGGCAGGCCGCCGGGGTCCGGGTCGGGGACCTGCACGCCGGGGTCCCGGAGCTGCGTCCCGACTCGCGTTACAACCGGGATACCCGCGAGATCGCTCGGCGCTTCTCCATCGGGGTGGACGTGCTCACGGTGGTGGCCGAGACACATCCCGACGGCTGCATCGACTATGCGGTGATGCGCGGCATCGACGATTTCGTCTGGGATCTGCGCGAAGACCCCGGCGTGCGCTCGGCCATCGCCCTGCCCACGGTGGCGCGGGTCATCAACGCGGGGTGGAACGAGGGATCGTTGGCCTGGCGGGTGATCCCGCGCAACCCCTCCATGCTCGTCCAGTCCGTGGCCCACGTGCCCACCGACAGCGGCCTGCTCAACGCCGACTGCAGCGCCATGCCCGTGTACGTGTTCACCGCCGACCACAAGGCCGAGACCATCGCGCGGATCGTCGCCCGGGTGAAGGCCTGGCGCGCGGCCCATGAGAATGAGGCCCTGCGCCTGCGCCTGGCGGCGGGAAACGTGGGGGTGATGGCCGCCACCAACGAGGTGGTGGCGGCGGCCCAGTTTCCCATCCTGCTCTACGTCTTTGGAGCGGTGGTGGCGCTGTGCCTGCTGAGCTTCCGTTCCCTGCGGGGCACGTTGTGCATCGTGCTGCCCCTGGCCCTGGTCTCGCTGCTGACCTACGCCCTGATGGCATGGCTGGAGATCGGACTGAAGGTGAACACGCTGCCCGTGGTGGCCCTGGGCGCGGGGATCGGTGTGGACTACGGCATCTACATCTATAGCCGTCTGGCCGCAGAGCTCGCCCGGGGCGACGGGCTGGCGGCGGCCTTCGAGCGCGCCCTGCGCATCACCGGCAGCGGGGTGGTGTTCACCGGTCTCACCCTGGCCTCCGGGGTGGCCACCTGGATCTTTTCCCCCCTCCAGTTTCAGGCCGACATGGGTATCCTGCTCACCTTCATGTTCCTGGTGAACATGCTCGGCGCCATTTTGTTGCTGCCGGCCCTCGCGCGCTGGCTCCTGCCCCGGCAATGAGCGCGGTTCGGCGTGTCTTGTGATCCGCCGCTGACACCATGGATACCCTGACCCACGCCCTGGCCGGGGCTGTGATCGCGCGGATCTATACCGGGCGGGAGCGGGGCGGTTTCACACCGGGGCGTTGGACGTGGCTCGGCGCGGGGGCGGCGGCCTTTCCGGATGTGGACATCGTGGCCCTGGCCGCGGGCCCGCTGGAGTACCTGGCGTTCTGGCATCGGGGGCCGACCCATTCACTGCTCCTGTGGCCGTTGTGGTCGGCCGCGTTGGCCGGGGCGGTGGGATGGCGCCGCCGTAAGTATCTGGACCTCGGGATCTTGTTCGCGCTGGCCCTCCTGAGCCATATCGCCCTGGACGTCATCACGGTCTACGGGACGCAGGTGTTCTTTCCTCTGAGCCGTTGGCGGGCGGCGCTGGGGACCACCTTCATCCTGGATCCGGTGGTGTCCGCGGCGCTGGTGGTGGGCCTGGTGCTGGCGCTCGCGCGGCGTTCGGCGTCGCCCGGCGCCTGGGCGCTGGGGATCGTGCTGGTCTGGGTGGGATTGCAGGGCGCGATGAAGCTCCAGGCCCGGGGACTGGCCGAGGCCTGGGCCAAGCGCACCCACGTGGCGGCCCAGGCCGTGGCGGCGCTGCCCCAGCCCGGCTCGCCGGCGCTGTGGAAACTGGTCGTGATGGGGCCGGAAAATCTGCACGTGGCGTACGTGGATTTGTGGTCCAGTCGCGTGCGCCGGATCGATCCGGGAGCGGGGCGTGTGGCGCGCTGGCTCGCCCACTATCGGCCGCGCGCGGCCCTGCGCTGGACGGCGCTGACCCGTTTCGGTGGGGATCCGGCAACGCGGAGACTGGCCGCGGCGGCCTGGCACCAGCCGGCACTGGCGCTCTACCGCGCGTTTGCGCGCTTTCCTCGCCTGTACCGAATCGACCGGCGGGGTGCGGGCACCTGCGTGTGGTTCGTGGACGCGCGCTTCGAGCTCCCGGAGCTGACCCCGCCGTTTCGCTACGGCGTGTGCCGCCGGGGGCCGTCCGGCGCCTGGCGACTTCAGCGCCTGCCTCGCAGCAGCGCCTCCGGGTGACGCTCCAGGTACTCGGCGAACTCGCGCAGGGCCCTGGCGGCCCGTCGGGTCTCCTGGAGCGTGTCTATCAATTCCGTCTGCAACGGCGAGTCCCCGCGGACCAGGCGCCCGGCGTGCCGGGCGACCGCGGCCATCTGGTCGACCAGATCCTGCAGCCGCGCGAGCAGTTGGACGAGCGCGGGTTCGGCGTGCTGCGCGAGCGAGGCCACCCGCTCGGAGGCCTCGCGCAAGGCGGCGGCCGTCGGCGGCGCCTCGCGCTCCAGGGTTTCGGACAACCGGGCGGTGCGTCCGGCGGCCTCTTGGAGATTCGCGAGCACGGGGGTGACCCGCTCGTTGAGCGTGGCCAGCAACGCATCGAGCCGCGCCGTGGCCGAATGCACCGAGTCGAGCGTCTCGGTGAGTTGCGCGGAGGTCAGGATGCGCCGTAGGGCGGCGATGGACGCGCGGATGTCGTCGAGGATCTCCCCCATGGGTAACTCGCCCAGGTGCTTGGCGGCTTTCTTGATGACCTCCATGACCTGCTCGGAGGTGGAAGGTACGGTGGGAATCTCCACGATGTCTTCGTCCAGCGCCTTCATGGCGTGACGCCTGGCCTGGACGTTCGTGTCCGCGTTGAGTTCGACGAACAGTTTTCCGGTGAGCAGACTCTGCATCTCCAGGCTCGCGTGGAGTCCGAACTGCTCGATGCCCTTGCGCAGCGCATCGGCGCGACTGGACGCGGACAGGCGGGTGAGCGTGCCGGCCGGGGTGTAGATGTGCGAAGGCTCGAGCTCGGCGAACACGCGAATGAGCACCATGCGTCGATGTTCGTCGAGGACCAGCTCGATCCGCGTGACGGATCCCACGGTCACGCCGCGCAACTTGACCGGCGCGCCCACGTCCAGCCCGTTCACCGAGCCGTCGAAGTACATGACGGTGGTGACTTTTTCCTTGAACCACTGGCCGGAGCCGAACAACACGATGCTGGCGGCCGCCAGCAGCAGGGCGCCCACCACGAACGCGCCGATCAAGCGGGTGTTGGCCCGCATCGTCATGGTGCGCGCGCGGCCTCCGGTTCCTCGCGGTGAAGGAAGGCATGCACCACCGGGTGGGTGCAGGCCTCGGCCAGCCGTCGGGGGTCGCCCACCGCAAGCTGGGTCTTCGCCTCGGCGTCCAGGAACACGGCATTGGTGCCGATGCCGAGCACCGTGGGCAGCTCGTGGGTGATCAGCACCACGGTGGTGCCCAGGTTGTCCCGCAATTCAACGATCAGGTCGTCCAACCGGCGCGAGGTGATGGGGTCGAGCCCTGCGGAGGGCTCGTCGAAGAACAGGATCTGCGGGTCGAGCGCGAGCGCGCGGGCGATGCCCGCCCGCTTGCGCATGCCCCCGCTGAGCTCGGCGGGGTAGGCGTCCTCCAAGCCCGCCAGTCCCACCAGCGCCAGTTTGAGGGCCACCAGCTCCCGGATCTCGGCGGCGCTCAGATCGGTGTAGAGCTCCAGGGGCAGGGCCACGTTTTCGGCGATCGTCATGGAACTCCACAGCGCCGCGCTCTGATAGGTCACGCCGGCCCGCCGGACCAGCCGCGCGCGTTGTTCCGGGTCGACCTCCCAGAGGCTGACCCCGTCGAAGACGATTCGTCCCCGGGCCGGCGGCATGAGCCCGATCATATGGCGCATGAGGGTGCTCTTGCCGCAGCCGCTGCCACCCATGATGATGAAAATGTCGCCACGCAGGATGGTGAAGTCCAGATTCCGCTGCACCACGTGCTTCCCGTAGGCCATCGTCAGCCCCTGGACCACGAGGTGCGGCTCGCCTTCGGGTGTGGCCCGGCAGCCCGGTTTCGGTTCAAAGGTCGATGGCATCGAACACGATGGTCAGTATCGCATCGGCGGCCACGATGAGCACGATGGACGTGACCACCGCCGAGGTGGTCGCCTGCCCCACGGCCGCCGCGTCGCGGCCCGAGTGGATCCCCCGCAGGCAGGACGCTACCGCGATCAGCGCCGCGAAGGTCACGGCGTAGATCATGCCAGCGATGAAATGGTCCTCCGAGAGGATCGACTGCGTCTCGTAGAAGTATTCCATCGGCGAGATGCCGAACACGGGGATCGCCACCGCCGCGCCGCCCAGCATGCCCATGAGCATGGCGTAGACGGTCAGCACCGGCATCATCAAGACCAGCGCCAGGATCCGCGGCACCACCAGGAAGTCGATGGGCGAAACACCCAGGGTGCGCAGGGCGTCGATCTCCTCGTTGGCGTTCATGGCGCCGAGCTGGGCCGCGAAGGCGGCCCCGGT
>Ga0256841_1002271_pt1 | contig 15475 bp, 15 predicted proteins | sample 356308metaG_FD_185971 | JGI IMG/M metagenome (GOLD analysis project Ga0256841, IMG submission 185971) | Hydrothermal vent microbial communities from Mid Atlantic Ridge, Atlantic Ocean - 356-308 | ecosystem: Environmental > Aquatic > Marine > Hydrothermal vents | place: Atlantic Ocean: Mid... | reverse complement strand
CTCTGCAGGTAAAGGCAAAGATTGGGGCATGATTATTCGCCCTGCGCAAGCGTCGCCGCCGCGTCCAGCGCCGCCTCCAGGCTGGTGACGGAGGCGCGGCCGCTGCCGGCGAGGTCCAGGGCGGTGCCGTGATCCACGGAGGTGCGGATGATCGGCAGCCCAAGCGTGATATTCACCGCCCGCCCGAAACCCAGGTGCTTGAGCACCGGTAGTCCCTGATCGTGATACATGGCAAGCACCGCATCGGCCCGTTCCAGAAAAGGCGGGGTGAAGAGGGTGTCGGCGGGGAGCGGGCCTTCCAGTGTCATGCCCTCTGCGCAAAGCCGCTTCAGCAGGGGGGCAATGATCTCGATCTCCTCCCGTCCCAGATGCCCCCCTTCGCCCGCGTGGGGATTGAGACCACACACCAGTATGCGCGGACGGGGGAGGCCGAAGCGCGCCCGCAGGTCGTGATGCAGGACGCGGATCACCTCTTCCAGTCCGGCCGAAGTGATGTGGCGCGCCACCTCGGCCAGTGGCAGATGGGTCGTGGCCAGGGCCACGCGCAGGCCCGGCGCGGCGAGCATCATCACCGGGCGGGCGCCGCCGCAGCGCGCGGCGAGAAACTCCGTGTGGCCGGAGAAGGGGATGCCCGCCTCGTTGATGACGCCCTTGTGAACCGGTCCGGTGACCAGGGCCGCAACGCGCCCTTGCAGGCAGTCGTCGCAGGCGTGGCGCAGGGTCTCCAGCACATAGGCCGCATTGGCGGGGTCGAGCTGGCCGCCTCGGACGGGGCGTTCCAGCGCCACCGGCCGGATACTCAGTTCGCCGGCGCGCTGGGTGGTGGGTTCCCCGTATTGCCAGGGCCGTAACCTGATCTCCAGGCCCAGTGCGTCGGCCCGATTCTGCAGAAGGTGGGGGTCTGCCACCACCACCAAGGGCATCTTTCGCGGTGTCTGGGCGAGCTGGATGCAGAGATCGGGGCCAATACCGGCGGGTTCCCCCGGCGTCAATGCGATGGGGTGGCGCGCCACCGTTACTGGGCCTGCAGTTCCGGGGAGCGGATTTCGACATAGGCCTCGTCGCGCAGGCGCCGCAGCCACAGTTGGGTCGCCTCTTCCGCCTTGCGTTCCCGAATGGCCTGCTTCGCCTTGCTCTTCAGGGCCTGTTCGGTGTTGTCGCGTGTGCGGCGGCCGAGCACCTGAACGATGTGCCAGCCGAACCGGGTGCGGAATGGCTCACTGATTTCGCCCGGCTGGAGGGCCTTCATCTGCCGCTCGAAGGCGGGTACCACATCGCCGGGATTCACCCAGCCGAGGTCGCCGCCGCGGATCGCGGAGCCGGCGTCGTCGGAATGGGAGCGCGCCAGTTCGGCGAAGTCGTCGCCGGCGAGGATCCGTTCACGCAACTGCTCCAGCCGGGTCCTGGCGTCTTCATCGGAGACCAAGTCATTGGTCTTGATGAGGATATGGCGGGCGTGGGTCTGAGTGACGATGGCCTTGGGCGGTCCCTTGAATCCCTCCACCTTGATGATGTGAAAGCCGCTTGCGCTGCGCACCGGGCCGCTGATATCGCCTGGTTTCATCTTCTGCACCTGTTCCACAAACAGGGTGGGCACCTGGGACATCTTCAGCCAGCCGAGGTCGCCTCCATTCAACGCCTGACGACTGTCGGAATGCATCAGGGCGAGTTGCGCGAAGTCGGCGCCCCGCTGAAGCTCTGCGACCAGTTGTTCGGCCTCTTTGCGTTTGCGTTCCACCTCCTCCGGTGAAGCGCCTTCCGGCACTGCGATCAGGATGTGGCGAAGGTGTACCGCGGAATGTCCCCCACCGCCGTCCTTTTGTTTTTTGAGCAGGTTCGCCACCTCGGTGTCGGTGACATTGATCTTGTTGATCACGGCCTGGTTGCGCAAGCGGGCGAGCAGGATCTGGCGGCGGGTATTCTCGCGGAATCTCTTGTAGTCCATCCCCTCGCGCTCCAGGGTGTCACGAAGCTGGCCGAGGGTCATGCGATTGCGTTTGGCAATGCGGCGCAGGGCGCGGTTGAGCGTGGCATCGTCCACACGGATCCCGGCGCGTTTTGCCGCCTGGAGCTGGAGCCGGGTGCTGATCAGTTTCTCCAGCACCTGTTTCTCCACCACGTCGCGTGGCGGCAACGGTGTCCCCTTGTCTTCCAGGCGCGCCATGATGCTGCGCACTTCGGCCTCCAGCTCCGAATGCATGATGATATCGTCATTGACCACCGCCACGATGTAATCGAGATCCTCCGCGTGTTCAGCGGTGGCGATGGATGCCCCGAAGAGAGAGAGAAGGAACGCCATCAACAAGTGCGTCAGGGGGAAGGAAAAAAACTTCATTGAGCGGTATCCTGTCATTCAACTTTGTAGCCGTAGATGCCCTCTTCCAGATAGCGGTCCACCCGCTCCCCCACGCTGCCCAGGCCGTTGAGCTGGAGTTGCAGCATGAAGGCGGTGTCCGATTCTCCGTTGGGGTCGTTTACATAGTGGCGCGCAATGGCGCGCAACACCCAGCAGCAGTGACCATACTCGATGCCGCCGAAGCTCTCCATGGTTCTGCCGAAGCGCAACGAGTAGTTTACCCTGCCCACCACCTGAAGCCACCTGCCGAAAGGCCAGCGGAAGGAGAGGTCGACGTCCTCGAGTTCATCCCGCCGAAAGCGGTAACCGAGATTCAGGATGCGGTCGTCCGGCGTTTGGTAGTGCAATTGGATGGCGGTTTTCTCCGTGCGATGTTTCTCGGGGTGGGGGTTCCACTGCAGGGCGCCGCGTACCTGCCACCGTGGGCTGAGCCGGCCGGCGGCCTCGGCGATAAGGGACGATGAGTTGTTCTTCTCCTCTGCTCCTTCCAACTGGATGCTTCGGTTACGGAAATACAGTATCTGACCCACGCTGACGCGGAATAGTTCGCTGCTGGTATCCGCGTCCATGGTGCGGCTGGTAAGGCCATAGGTCACCTGATGGGCGTCGCCGATGCGGTCGCGGCCGGCAAAACGGTTGGGACGAAACAGGTTGTCGTAGTTGAAATCGAGTTCTTCCGCGTCGAAATCCGGCAGCTTGTCCTGATCGTGGAAGGGCGTATAGAGGTAGAACAACCGTGGCTCCAGCGTTTGCAGGGCCGGGGTTCCGAGCCAGTGGGTGTCTCGTTCGAACACCAGGGTTCCGTCGATGTTCAGCGAGGGGATGGTGAGCGAGGGGTGGGTGGAGAGCCCGGGCTGGCGGTGGTGGAGGCTGTAGCTGTTGTGGTACAGCCGCAGTTCAGGGACCAGATGGCCATAACTGGTGCGCCAGGGGAGATTGATGGAGGGCGCCAGCGAAAGACGGTGGCCATATTCCTTCGCATCATGCTCGAAATAGTCGTACTCCGCGGTCAGATTCCAGTTCAGGTGGTTGGTCTCTTCCCGGTAGTTGCGCGTCAGCAACAACTGGGGCAGGCGGTTATAGGGTCTGTCGGCGGGGGCGATGCCGGGGTCGACAGTCTGAAAGTGTTGGAGGCGGCCAAGCAGCAGCCAGTCGTCGCCGCGGTAGCGCAGATCGCCGCGCTGTTCCAGGTTGCGGGTGCTGGAGATGCCCAGGTTGCCGCCGAAGTCGGAAAGGTATTCATCGTCGGAGGCGGCGTTGATCGCGAGTTCGCTGCTCCAGCGGTCGCTGATGATCCCGGTCTGGAGAAAGGTGAAGGCGCCACGTGTGGCATAGGGATCCCTGCCGTAGTTCTTGTCGCGGGGCACCACCTCCAGGTTGAGCTGGCTGCGTTGGCGCTCGGTGAGCAGACGGAACTCGGTGCCCAGCAAAAGGCCCCGCTTGCTCATCAGCCGCGGGGTGATGGTGGCATCCATGTTGGGCGCGATGTTCAGGTAGTAGGGGATCTGGAGATCGAGGCCCGTCACGTCGGAATTGCCGATGGTGGGCGTGAGGAAACCGCTCTTGCGCCGGTCGTCGATGGGGAAGCTGAGATAGGGGGAGTAGAGCAGGGGGACCCCCTTGAACCGCAACAGGGCATTGCGCGCGGTGCCGACCCCGCTGGACTTGTCGATCTGGAGCCGGTCGGCAGAGAGGATCCAGTCGTCTTCTCCCGCCGGGCAGGTGCTGTAGGTGATGTTCCGGTAGCGCGACCGGGTGGCGGACTCGATCTCGGCCTCTGCCGCCGAACCGCGCGCCTTGGTTTCGGGGAGGCGGTACTGGATCCCTTCGATGCGCCCTTTGCGGGTATCCAGGTGGAGCCGCAACCGTTCGCCGCTGAGCCGCAGCCCCTGCTGTTCGAAATAGGTGCGTCCCTCCGTCTCCAGGAGGTTGTTGCGCCGCTCCACGCGCACCTTGTCCGCCTCCAGATGCTGGCCGTCGTGGTCCACCACCACATTGCCCGAGAAGCGCACGATCTCATGTTTGCGATCGTAGACGGCGCTGTCGGCAAGGATGTTGGTGAGAGCCACGCCGTCCGCGGCGGGCGCGAGCCTGGGCCGGCGAGGCTTGCCGAGCAACCGGGGATCGGGGTTTGCGCGGGCATCGAAGGGCGGTGGAAGACGGCGTTCCGGGGCGTCTGCAGCCTCCACGCCGGCGCTCAAGAACAGGCAGAAGATACCGCTCGCGGTCAGGCTGATGAGGGTGGTGGTGTTCCGCACGTCGAGTCCGACAGGCTCCAGATGAGAAATGCGTTGTAAAATCGCATAGAATCTCCAATTCTTCAAATAAATCGGTCCTTCGAAAGGGGCCGGTGCAAGTGGGAGGCTCGATGCCGGAACGTCTGAAGCAGTTGAATGAGTGGCTGACGGAAACGCTGGGGAGGTCGGACAGTCGGGTGGAACCGCTGGCGGGTGACGCGAGTTTCAGGCGCTACTTCCGTGTCCACTGTGGTGATGAACGCCATGTGGCGATGGATGCCCCTCCCGACCGGGAAGACTGCCGGCCGTTCATTCGGGTGGCCGAGGCCTTCTCCGCGATTGGCCTGCATGTCCCGGAGATTCGCGCCCGCGATCTGGATCAGGGGTTTCTGTTGCTCTCGGATCTGGGTGACCGCCTCTATCTGGACGTGTTGCAGGAGGAGACGGTGGACCGGCTGTATGGGGATGCCCTGGGCGCGTTGACGATCATCCAGGCATGTGGGCCCAGAGAAGGGTTGCCGCCCTACGATCGTGACCTGCTGATGCGGGAGATGGAACTGTTCCGTGAGTGGTTGCTGGAGCGTCATCTGGGGCTGACGTTGGACGCGGAGGCGAAGGCCCTCCTGCGGGCCGCGTTCGACCGGCTGGCGGACAACGCCCTCGAACAACCCCGGGTCTGCGTACATCGCGACTACCACTCCCGCAACCTGATGCTGACCACCTCTCCCAATCCGGGCATCCTCGACTTCCAGGATGCGGTGCTGGGGCCCGTCACCTACGACCTCGTGTCGTTGCTGCGTGACTGCTACATCGACTGGCCGCGGGCACGCGTGGAGGCTTGGGCCCGGGGCTATTTCGATACCGCGGTCCACTCCGGTGTGCTGCGCGAGGAGCACGAGACGCATTTCATGCGCTGGTTCGATCTCATGGGCATGCAACGCCATCTCAAGGCCGCCGGCATCTTCGCCCGCCTCGACGCGCGCGACGGCAAGCCGGGCTATCTGGGCGACATCCCGCGTACCCTCGGCTATATCGTCGAGGTGGCGCCGGACTATGCGGAAATGGCGCCGCTGGGGGCGTTCATCGCCGAACAGGTGCTGCCGGCGCTGACCGCAAAGGGGTGATCAGGCCCAGCGCAGGCGCAGCATGGGGATGTTCTTCAGCAAGGGGATGCTGAGAGGGTAGAGCATCACGCCGACACCGTCGGCCAGCCAGTCCAGGAGGGAGAATTCGCGATAGGGGATCTGGCGCTGGATCAGCTCGATCAGCAATCCGTAGCTCATCAAAAGCACCACCTTGCGCAGGCTGAAGCCCTCGTTCGGAAAGGCGAAGTCGATCAGAATGGCGAGGCAGTAGAAGGCGGCGAGGTGGGCCATTTTATCATTCACGTTCGCGATCGCAGGGGCGGTGATGTGGGAGGTGGCCAGCCAGGTGACCACCCCAAGGGTCACCACGAGCGCGATGCGTGCCAGATAGATATGACGGCGTGACAGATCCATACGAAAAAACATTTATCCCCGTTCCCGTGCAATTGCCCGATACCCGATATCGGTACGGTAGTAGACATCTCTCCACGTGATCCGTTCCACCAGCTGGTAGGCGCGCTGCTGGGCATCGGCCACACTTTCGCCGAGTGCCGTGGCGCAGAGCACCCGCCCGCCGGCGGTGATCACCTCTCCTTCCTTGATGGCGGTCCCGGCGTGGAATACTTTAGTTCCCGAAGCGTCCTGTTTCGGCAGACCGTGGATCACATCACCTTGGCGGTAGCTGCCGGGGTAACCGCCCGCCGCCATCACCACGCCCAGGGATGGGCGGGGATCCCATTCCGCCGTCTCCCCCTCCAGCCCCCCTTCGAGCGCCGCCAGGCAGTGGGCCACCAGGTCCGAGCGCATGCGCAGCATGATCGGCTGGGTCTCAGGGTCGCCGAAGCGGCAGTTGTACTCCAAAACCTTGGGGGTGCCTTCGGCGTCGATCATCAAGCCGGCATAGAGGAAGCCGGTGTAGGGGCGGCCTTCCGCGGCCATCCCTTCCACGGTGGGCCCGATCACCTCCGCCATGATGCGGTCGTGGATCCCGGGGGTGACCACCGGGGCGGGCGAGTAGGCCCCCATGCCACCGGTATTGGGGCCACGATCGCCGTCGTCACGCGCCTTGTGGTCCTGGGAGGTGGCCATGGGCAGGACGTGTTCGCCGTCCACCATGACGATGAAGCTGGCCTCCTCACCCTGCAGAAACTCCTCGATCACCACCCGGTGGCCCGCCTCGCCGAAGCGGTTGCCGGCCAGCATATCGCGCACCGCGTCCTCGGCGGTGGCCAGGTCGGCGGCCAGGATGACCCCCTTGCCGGCGGCCAGGCCGTCCGCCTTCACCACGATGGGTGCGCCCACCCGGCGCAGATGGGCAAGTGCGTCGTCCACCTCGGTGAACACGCCGTAGGCGGCGCTGGGGATGGCGTGGCGGGCGAGGAAGTCCTTGGTGAAGGCCTTGGAGCCCTCCAGTTGCGCCGCCGCCGCGGTGGGGCCGAAACAGGGCAGGCCGGCGGACTGGAAGCGGTCCACGATACCGGCCACCAGCGGCGCCTCGGGGCCGACGAGGGTGAGGCCGATCGCCTCATCGGCAGCGAACCGCACCAGGGCATCGAGATCCCCGGCGTCGATGGCCACGTTCTCAATCCCCGGTTCCAGCGCCGTGCCCGCGTTGCCGGGGGCGACATAGACCTTTTCCGCGAGGGGGGACTGGGCGGCCTTCCATGCCAGGGCGTGTTCCCGTCCGCCGCCGCCGATGACAAGAATCTTCATGGGTTGCTCCATAGTGTGTTCAGAGTAAAGAACAGGTGCGCAAGGATAGCAGACAATGCACTGTTTCCGCCCCCGTGCACCGGATTCAGCGATGGGCGGTGATGCCTCGCTCGCTCGCCAGGAAAAAATGCCGCACGGCTGCCTGTTCCGGAGTCAACGGCTCCTGGGCGAGGCGTTCGAGTGCCTGGGTGACGTTGAGACCGCTGTGGTAGAGGGTCTTATAGACCTGCTTGATGGCGTGTCGGCGTTCGGCGGAGAACCCGGCCCGGCGCAGGCCGACGCTGTTGAGGCCGACGATGCGGGCCGGGTTGCCGTCAGCAGTGCTGTAGGGTGGCACGTCCTTCACCACCTTCGAGCAGCCCGCGATCATGGCGTGGTCGCCGACATGGCAGAACTGGTGGATCGCCACCAGACCGGAGATGAACACCCGGTTGCCTACCGTGACGTGGCCGGCCAGAACGGTGGTGGCGCCCAGTAGGTTATGGTCGCCGATGACGCAGTCATGACCGGCGTGGAAGGTGTTCATGAAATAGTTGTGGTGGCCGATGCGGGTGCCTTCTTCGGTCTTCACACCGCGACTGATGTTGACCCCCTCCTTGAAGTGGTTGTGGTCGCCGATCACGAGGGGGCGGCTGCGCTCGGGAGTAAAGGTGAGGTCCTGCGGCTCGCAGCCAAGCACGGCGCCATGACAGACCCGGTTGTGCTGTCCCATCCGCACCGGCGCGAAGATGCGCACGTTGCTTTCGATGACGCACCCCGCGCCCACCACTGCACCCGCCTCGACGATGCTGAAAGGCCCAACGCGCACCGAGGGGTGCAGCTCGGCGCCCTGCTCGACGATGGCGGTGGGGTGGATGTCGGCGGCCACCGTGAATCCGGCGGGCTCAGTGACGGAAGTGGCGCATGCCGGTGAAGACCATGGCGATGTCATGCTCGTTGGCGGCGGCGATCACCTCCTCATCGCGCATGGAGCCGCCTGGCTGAATGACCGCCGTGATGCCTGCTTCGGCGGCGTTGTCGAGACCGTCGCGGAAAGGGAAGAAGGCGTCGGAGGCCATCACCGAGCCCTTTACCTCCAGCCCGGCCTGCTGCGCCTTTATGGCGGCGATGCGGGCGCTGTTGACCCGGCTCATCTGACCGGCGCCGACGCCGATGGTCATGCCGTCGCGGCCGTAGACGATGGCGTTGGATTTGACGAACTTGGCCACCCGCCAGGTGAACAGCAGGTCGCGCATCTCCGCCTCGGAGGGGGCGCGGTTCGTCACCGTCTTCAAGTCATCGTAGAGCGGCAGGTCGGCGTCTTGCACCAGCAGGCCACCGTTGACCCGTTTGAAATCGGTGCGGTGCAGCGCCTCCGCATTCCACTCGCCACACACCAGCAGGCGCACGTTTTTCTTCGCCGCCACCGCCAGCGCGGCCTCGTCGGTGATCGCCGGGGCGATGATCACCTCCACGAACTGACGCTCGATGATCGCTTTGGCGGTGTCGCCGTCCAGGGTCTGGTTGAAGGCGATGATGCCGCCGAAGGCCGATTCGGGATCGGTGCTGTAGGCGCGATCATAGGCCGTCCGCAGGTCGTCGCCGAAGGCCACGCCGCAGGGATTGGCGTGCTTGACGATGACGCAGGCCGGTCCCTCGTCGAACTGCTTGACGCACTCCAGCGCGGCGTCGGTATCGGCAATGTTGTTATAGGAGAGTTCCTTGCCCTGCAATTGACGGGCGGTGGCTACCGAGACCTCATCGATACAGTGTTCGACGAAGAAGGCCGCTTTCTGGTGTGGATTCTCGCCGTAGCGCATGGTCTGTTCCTGGCGAAATTGCAGGCTCAGGGTGCGCGGGAAGTCCGCGACCTCTCCACCCAGACGGGCACCCAGATAGTTGGCGATGGCGGCATCGTAGCGGGCGGTGTGTTCGAAGGACTTCACCGCCAGATCGAAGCGCACGGCGTCGCTCACCGTGCCGTCGTTGGCCTCCATCTCGCTCAGCACCCGCTCGTAATCTCCGCTTTCCACCACCACGGTGACATCCTTGTGGTTCTTGGCCGCTGCGCGCAACAGGGTCGGCCCACCGATGTCGATGTTCTCGATGGCGGCGGCGAGGCCACAGTCCGGGTCGGCGACGGTCTGCTCGAAGGGATACAGATTGACGACGACGAGGTCGATGGGTTTGATGCCGTTCTCCCTCATCACCGTGTCGTCCACCCCGCGGCGTCCGAGGATGCCTCCATGGATCAGGGGATGCAGGGTCTTGACCCGACCGTCCATCATCTCGGGAAAGCCGGTATATTCCGACACCTCGGTGACAGGGATGTTGTTGTCGGTCAGCAGCCGGGCGGTGCCGCCGGTGGAGAGGATCTCCACGCCGCGCGCGCTCAGGGCGCGGGCGAAGTCCACGATGCCGTTCTTGTCGGAAACGCTGATCAGGGCTCGGGTGATGCTCATGGTGTACTCCCGGTGGGGTGGGGCGGCGTCAATCGCCGGTTAGATCATACAGGGCCAGTTTCTTGCGCAGGGTGCTGCGACTCATGCCCAGCACGCCGGCGGCGCGGGTCTGATTGCCCTCCGTATAGTCCATCACGACACGCAGCAGCGGGGCCTCGACCTCCGCGATCACCATCTGGTAGAGATTGTTGACAGGATGATTGCCCAGTTGGCGGAAATAGTGTCGCATCGCGTCCTGGACACAGTCACGCAGGGGCGCGCTCCGTTTCTCCCCGGCCACTTTGAATTTGCCGCTGTGTCGATCCCCATGGCTGTTTATCTCGATTTGTGTATTCACGCCGCGAAGTCCTCTTGTTTGTCTGTCACCCGGTCGAAAAACGCCCCGATCAGGGTCAGCTGTTTTTGTAATGTATCGGCCTGGTTGATCGCACGGCGCAATCCCGCGCCGTCCCTGTAGCCCCGGCTGTACCAGGCAATGTGTTTGCGGGCGACTCTTGCGCCCAGGTCGCGTCCATAGAACTCATACAGTGCCGCGAGATGCTCCAGCAGGATCTCTCTGACCTGCTCTGCGTTGGGCGCCGGCAGTTGTTCACCATGCTTCAGGTAATGGCGAATCTGGCCGAAGATCCAGGGCCGGCCCCTTGCCGCGCGGCCGATCATCAATGCATCGGCACCTGTCTGGCTCAATACCTCCTTCGCTTTCCGTGGTCCGTCGATGTCGCCGTTGGCGATTACCGGTATGTCCACTGCCGCTTTGATCGCTCGGATGGTGTCATAGTCCGCCAGGCCAGAGTATCCGCAGGCCCGGGTGCGGCCATGGACGGCGATGGCCTGAATGCCCGCCTGTTCCGCCAGGCGGGCGATTTCGACGCCATTACGGTGCTGCGGGTCCCAGCCGGTGCGCATCTTCAGCGTCACCGGGACGTCCACCGCCGCCACTACGCGGTCCAGAATACGGCCCACCAGGCGTTCGTCGCGCAACAGGGCGGATCCGGCCGCCACCTTGCATACCTTTTTCGCCGGACATCCCATGTTGATGTCCACGATCTGGGCGCCATGCGCCACGTTGATCCGTGCGGCCTCGGCCATCGTCCGTGGATCCGCGCCCACGATCTGCACCGTGATCGGCCCCTCTTCGCCGCGATGATCGAGGCGGCGCAAGGTTTTGCGATGGCCCCACAACGTGGTGTTGGAGGAGACCATCTCGGAGACGGTCAGACCCGCGCCAAAACGTTTGCACAGTATCCTGAACGGCCGATCCGTGACGCCGGCCATGGGTGCGAGACAGAGATTGTTGTTGATGTTATACGGTCCGATTCGCATACCGGGCCCGTTCGGGACAAGCTTCGCCCATCGGCAAAAGAGAGAAAAATTCTACCCCAAAGGCGTGGCGCGGCAAAGCGTCATCTTGAATCGTCCCGCTCGGGATTCAGAGAAAATCGAACCGGAAACCGGTGACCTCTTCGCCGGGGTCCACCAGCCGCATCTCGATATGGACCGGCAGTTCGATGGGCATCATCCCCTTGGCGCGGCGGCTGTCGCCGAGATAGACCTCCGGCTTGAAGCGGCGTTCGGCCACCAGTTTCTGCGCCTTGTCAAACAGTTGCAATTCTATGAGGGGATAGGGTTGCTCGTGGTCCGCGGTGTTGCTCATGGTGAGCTCCATCAGCAGGCTGCCGGGGTGCTCGGGATCGCTGCGGATGTCGCGGTCGAGAATAGTGATGCGCTGCGGGGCGCGCCGCGGTGGCACGCTGCAGCCCGTTATCGCGCACAGGCGTTCAAGGACGAAGCGTCCTTCCGGGTACCAGATGGCCTTGTCGCGTATCCACCAGGTGAATTGTGCGATCAGCAGCAGGGCGAGTAGGGCGCTGCCCAGGCCCCACAGCCAGGTCTGGGGGCGCCGGCGCGCGGTTGTCCGGCCGCCGACGAAGGTGTCCTGGGGGTCTGCCGGGACGTTGTAGCCCGTTCCCCTTCGTTGGACGGTGGGCAAGGGCGTCGTGCCCGGCGCGGCCGCGCCAGCGGCCGGTGGCGTTACCGTTTCTTGTTGCTGGGGGCCCTCAGCATCCGTGGGCGCCGCGCCGCCAGCCGGCATTTTTTCGTACAGCCGGTCCAGGGCATTGAAGATCTCTCCGCAGCGGCAGCAGCGCACCATGCCCCCGGCGGCCTGGGTCTGCGCCGAGGTGATTTGAAAAAGGGTGTTGCAATGCGGGCACTGGGTATACATGGGTTGCCGTCAGGTCGATGAGTTCCTTGTCCCTTCAATGCGCACCCATCCGTCTTTTTCGATGGGCGGTTGAACGGAGAAATGGGGGCGGTACGCCTCGACGACGCCGGCGGCCTGCTCCGTGAGGATACCGGAGAGCAGAACGGTTCCTTGGGGCCGCACATGTGCCGCAAGTGTCGGCTCCAGCGCTTCGAGGATGCCGGCGAGAATATTAGCGACTAACAGATCGGATTGCACCTGTGGTATCGCCTCCGGTGTAACAACCTGGAGACGATCGTATACGGCATTCTTGCGGGCGTTGGCTTCGGTGGCTTCCAGCGCCTGCGGGTCGTGGTCCACCGCGATCACCCTGTCCACGCCCAGACGCAGTGCGGCGATGCCGAGGATACCCGAGCCACAGCCATAGTCGATCAGCGTACGGCCCTCCAGGTCGTGCGCCGCCAGCCACTCCAGGCAGAGCGCAGTGGTGGGGTGGGTGCCGGAACCGAAGGCCAGGCCCGGGTCGAGTTCGACGATGATCGCGTGGGGATCGTCGGGCCGCCGGCCCGCGGGGCACACCCACAGGTGGTGGCCGTAGTGCATGGGCTGGAAGGCGTCCATCCAGGCCCGTTCCCAGGCCTGGTCCTCCACCCGTTCCTGTGACAGGGTGGCGAAGGTCGCGGCGTCGAGGTGATGTCGCAACGCCGAGCGCAGCGCGGTGATATCGGCCTCCCCCTCGAACAGCGCGGTGATGCGGGTGCGCCGCCAAAGGGGGGTCTCGCCGGGGGCGGGTTCCAGAAGGGGGTCGTCCTCGGCGTCGAGCAAGGTCACGGAGAGGGCGCCCAGGTTTTCGAACAGCAGTTCGACCCGCGCGGCCTGCCTGTCGCGGGTGGTAAGGGAGAGTTGCAGCCAGGACATCAGCGTGTCAGAGGCCGAGTTTCTTTTCCAGATAATGGATGTTGGCCCCGCCGGCCTGAAAGGCCACGTCGCGCATGATGTCCCGTTGCAGCGGGATGTTGGTCTTGATGCCCTCGATCACCATTTCACTCAGGGCGTTGTGCATGCGGGCGATGGCGGAGTCCCGGGTCTCCCCATGGGCGATCAGCTTGCCGATCATGGAGTCGTAGTAGGGAGGAACGGTATAGCCGCTGTAGATGTGGGTGTCGACCCGGATGCCCGGTCCGCCGGGGGCGTGGAACTGGTCTATCCTGCCGGGGAAGGGCATGAAATTGGTGGGGTCTTCGGCGTTGATGCGGCATTCGATGGCATGGCCGCGGATGGAGATGTCGTCCTGGGTATGGCTCAGGGGTTCGCCGGCGGCGATGCGCAGTTGTTCCTTGACGATGTCCACGCCGGTGATCATTTCGGTGACCGGATGCTCCACCTGGACGCGGGTGTTCATCTCGATGAAATAGAACTCGCCATCTTCGTAGAGAAACTCGAAGGTGCCGGCGCCGCGATAGCCGATCTGGCGGCACGCCTCGGCGCAGCGTTCGCCGATCTCGCGTCTCCGGTCGTCGCTGATGCCGGGGGCCGGGGCCTCTTCCACCACCTTCTGGTGGCGGCGTTGCATGGAGCAATCGCGTTCGCACAAATGGATGGCGTTGCCATGCTCATCGGCCAGCACCTGAAACTCGATGTGGCGCGGATTCTCCAGGAACTTCTCCATGTACACGGTGGAGTTGCCGAATGCGGCTTCCGCCTCGGCGCGGGTCAGGGAGACGGAATTGAGCAGGGTGGCTTCGGCATGCACCACGCGCATGCCGCGCCCGCCTCCACCGCCGGAGGCCTTGATGATCACGGGGTAGCCGATCTCCCGGGCCAGTTGCAGGGTGCGTTCCTTGTTGTTGTTCAGGGGGCCGTCGGAACCGGGTACGCAGGGCACGCCCGCCGCCTTCATCGCCTTGATGGCGGCCACCTTGTCGCCCATGGTGCGGATGGTGTCGGGGCGCGGTCCGATGAACACGAAGCCGCTGCTCTCCACCCGTTCCGCGAAGTCGGCATTTTCCGACAGGAAGCCATAACCGGGGTGGATGCCCACTGCGTCGGTCACCTCGGCCGCGCTGATGATGGCGGGCACCTGGAGATAGCTGTCCACCGACGGTGGCGGGCCGATGCACACGGACTCGTCCGCCAGCAGCACGTGCTTCAGTTCGCGGTCCGCCTCGGAATGGACGGCCACCGTCTTGATCCCCAGTTCGCGGCAGGCGCGCAGGATGCGCAGTGCAATCTCGCCGCGGTTGGCAATGACAATCTTGTCGAGCATCGTGAGCGCGGCCTATTCGATGATGAACAACGGTTGGTTGTATTCCACCGGCTGTCCGTTTTCCACCAGTATGCTTTTAATTACGCCATCGACGTCGGATTCGATCTGGTTGAGGATCTTCATTGCCTCGATGATACACAATGTGTCGCCGTTCCTGACCCGCTGTCCCACTTCCACGAAGGCCTTTGCGCCTGGCGATGGCGCGCGGTAGAAGGTGCCGACCATCGGCGATTTGATTACATGGCCGGTGGTGGATTCTTCCTGAGTGGCCGGAGCAGGGGGCGGCGTTCCGGTGGCCGCGGGTGTCGCAGGGGGAGGGGGCGTGGGTGCGCCGGGCGGTGGATAGGCAACCGCGGCGGCCAGGGTGCTCTGGCGGCTGATGCGCACCGACTCCTCGCCTTCGTGGATCTCGATTTCGGCAACGTCCGATTCTTCCAGTAGTTCGATCAGTTTTTTTACTTTGCGGATGTCCATGGTATCGGGAAGACCTGTGTCAGGCTGTCTGCAGGCGCTGTATCGCGGCATCCAGGGCGAGGGAATAGCCATAAGCTCCGAGGCCGCTGATCACGCCGGCGGCGATATCGGAGAAGTAGGAATGGCTACGGAAGTCCTCGCGCGCGTGCACGTTGGAGAGGTGCACTTCGATGAAGGGGATGGCGACGCCCAGCAGCGCATCGCGCAGGGCGATGCTGGTATGGGTGAAGGCAGCAGGATTAAAGATGATGAAATCGACCTGGCGCTCTGCTGCATGATGAATCTCTTCTATGAGCCGGTGTTCTGCATTGCTCTGGAAGAAATGCAATGTATGGCCTCCCGCGCGTGCCTGTTGTTCCAGGTGATGCTGGATGTCCGCGAGGGTCTGACGGCCATAGTGCCCCGGTTCCCGGCTGCCGAGCAGATTTAAATTCGGGCCGTTGAGTACCAGAAGGGTCGCCATTGTCACCTGCTCGTGTAATTGCCGGGATACGTCGCATTGGCTCGGTGAGCGAAACTTAGCAAGTTTTGCTCTATTTTGTCCAGTTTGGACGCGATTTGGGGTGAAATCAGTCCTAAATCCGACAGGCAAGGCACAAAACGGACCGCTTGAGCCGGTGGATCATGCAGCTGGTGGCCAGACGCGGCCACAACAAGGCGGCGGTGGCGTTGGCCAGCAAGATGGCCCGCATGGGATGGG
>Ga0256841_1002270_pt1 | contig 15477 bp, 19 predicted proteins | sample 356308metaG_FD_185971 | JGI IMG/M metagenome (GOLD analysis project Ga0256841, IMG submission 185971) | Hydrothermal vent microbial communities from Mid Atlantic Ridge, Atlantic Ocean - 356-308 | ecosystem: Environmental > Aquatic > Marine > Hydrothermal vents | place: Atlantic Ocean: Mid... | reverse complement strand
GAAGAGCTCACTAAATATTGGGATGCCCCTGTACATACAGCCAATTTACGCTGGGGTTGTTAACCAAAAAAGGTAAACTAATGAACAATAATAATGATCTTAATTTTTTAAGAATTGACCATCATAGTGTTTTATCTGCAAACAAAGAAAAATCAATCTTCTTCTACCATACTATCCTGGGCTTGGAAATCGACCCAAATCGGCCTGAGCTTGCATATGATGGAGCTTGGTTCAAATTAGGCAAACAAGCCATTCATTGCATCTGTCTTCCAAACCCTGATCCAATTTCGGAAAGACCTAAACATGGAGGTCGAGACCGTCATGTAGCATTAAAAATGCTACAGCTTCAACCACTTATGGATAGATTAGACGATTACAATATTTTTTATAGCAAAAGCAAATCGGGCCGAAGCGCTATTTTTTTCAGGGATCCAGACGGAAATGCAATCGAAGTGATTGAAGAAGAATAAAATAATTCGTAAATTTCGGTCAATTATTTGCCATATCTACGTTTAACTAATTTTCACAACGTGTTTCAATTATATCTGCAATGGTACAAATCATCAGCTGAGTCGTTTTTGCTCCTGCATCAATATGGCCTTTGGTTCGTTCCCCCAAGAAAGACGCCCGACCTTTGGTAGCAATCATATCACGAGTCGACTCCATGCCTGCAATTGCTGCACTTTTTACTTTGTTCAGAACTTCTGGAAGAGAAACTGATTCAGCTGCTGATTCTTGTAAACTCAGAGCAACCGGCACCAAAACATCCACCATCGTTTTTTCGCCCACCTCAACTCTGCCTCTTTTTTTAACAGATTCAACACCCTGTAAAAAAATCTCTGCAAAGGACTGAAGATTGACTTCCTGGTTACGACCTGCTTTACTCATTGCAACAAACAGCGTCCCAAATAATGAGCCTGAGGCCCCCCCAATCGTAGACATCAAGGTCATGCCAATTTTTTGCCAAGCTGCCACCCAATCCATTTGCGCCAGATCATCTTTCTGCTTTAACAATGCATCCAAACCCCGCTGTAAATTAAAAACGTGATCACCATCGCCAATCTCCTGATCCAGTTTAGTTATTTCTTCAGCATTTGCGTTGATAGTCGCCGCTATAGCATCAATCAAATCGGGTAGAATTTTTGGTGAAATAGTCATTTTTTCACTCCTTATTAAACTTGAGGCATTAAAATATATCTATTGCAATACCTCAAATTAAAGTTTGATCAATATATTGAAATTTAACAGCAAGTCGAGTTAAAGCAACATCGTTTTTAATATTTAATTTCTCGTAAATTCGATACCGATAGGTATTAATTGTTTTATCACTAATTCTGAGCATTTCTGACATTTCCTGAATCGATTTTCCCTGTAATATTAAAGCAACGACTTCAGTTTCTCGTTGTGATAACTTATCGAAAGGTGAACCACCACCATTCAAAACCGACGAAAAAGCCAAATTATTGGCTACATCTGTACAAAAATACCGTTTGCCACTATACACCTGCTGAATTGCATTAACCATTTCTTCCGCAGAAGAACTTTTCGAAATAAACCCCGGCACACCCAACTTTAACAATTGCTGTGGTACAGGACCATCTTTATGCACTGTTAAAGCTATCACCTTTACTTCGGGATGCTTTTGAATAATTCTACGACAAGCCTCTACCCCTCCAATTCCCGGCATATTGATATCCATCAATACAACATCTGGAGATAATTTTTCTACCGCTTCTATTGCCTCTTCGCCGCTGCTAACGGTTCCAACAACATTAATATTCGCAGAAGATGATAATAACGACTCAATTGCCGTTCGAACTAGCTCCTGATCTTCAACTAATAAAGCATTAATCATAGGTATAAATTTTTTAAGCAATCTTTAAGAAAGGTTAAGCGTACCATAAACTCCAACATCAAAGCTATGTCTCTTTTTAATTTTTCCTTATCTTATCATTCATTTTATTTCTGCTAAGCTTTTGGTATACATCATGCCTGGAAAAACAAAGCAATGATAAAAAATATTAACTATTCTACCGCATTAGGAATAATTTTAAGTTTATTTCTGGTCTCTTTTATTATTTTATTTGCCGCTAATGAACCACGTTCCTTTATCAACCCAACTGGACTAGCTATAGTCATCATGGGCTGTCTAGCCGCAGTTTTTCTCAGTTATCCTTTACGTGATATAAAACGCAGCATCAAATCTGTTAAGTCAGTTTTATTTTATGAAAGCCTAAATCCACAAAAAGATGCTGACGAACTCATTGAGGTTGCAAAAATGTGGTTTCGCCGAGACACCCTGGCCATTGAAAACGCAATAGAAACCATTAATAACCCGTATTTAAAAACTGGATTCCAATTAATTATTGATAAAACTCCTGTCGATGACATTTTAGCACTATTGAAATGGCGCATATCCAGAGTTAAAGCCAAGGAAAAGTCTGAAGCAGATATTTTTCGCACAATGTCCCACTTTGCTCCTGCATTTGGCATGTTGGGGACGCTGGTCGGTCTAATTAATATGCTCCAGGCACTTGATACACGGGACATTAACCTCATCAGCTTTAACATGGCTGTCGCATTAATCACAACTTTTTATGGATTATTGTTTGCTAACTTACTTTTTAATCCAATTGCTTTAAAACTTGAACGTAGAACAGAGCAACGTATTATGATTATGAGTATGGTCCTTGAAGGCATCTTCCTGATCAGCGAACGCCGCACTCCTGCTTATATTAGGGAAACACTCAACTCCTTTATTGTTCACCACGAGAATGAGCTTAAAACTCCCGAACCGGAACCGTTGAAAGAAAAATTTTTGTAACTATTCAGCGTATTTTTAAATATGCTGAATAGTTACAAATTTTCTTAGTTATTTCTCTTTGTATATGATAAAAATCGTCAGAAATAGGAAGTCATTAAAAATATAAACCTTCTATCGCAGGAATGCGATAGAGAGCTATAGGGATGTATTTACCCGTGTTTAGTATTTTCAATAACTAACCTATTTCCCAAAAGGAAATGAAATTTTTTGTCGTGCACAGAGGTTATTTCTCCTAAATAATTTTTTAAATCAAAGCGCTATTAAAAATTATTAACTAAAATGAATAGAGAACCGCTATTAAAACTAAGTGCCTCTCAAGAAATTGAGGCATTGCTTTCTGACATTGATCTTTCTCATAAAAATCAAGAGAATTGGTTGCTAAGCTATTTGGATGTCTTTGTCTTAATCATTATGCTAGTCATCACTCTCCTTGCAATTACTGACTTCAATACAGCAACAGAAAAAAAACAAACAAAAAGAACATTTGTTAACAAACCCGCAAAAGAAAACACGGAAAAATCTCTCAAAAAAATTGAATCTAAACATTCATCAATTAAATCCCCATTACCTAAAATAATTAAATATAAAACTCAACCAGACAAATTATCTGAAAAAACAGTCACTGCTAGTCCAAAAAAAGCAGTTAAGGCTACAAAAAAAACCATCCAAACACCAGTAGAAACAAAAAAACTACCGCCTATCCTTGCTGTCAAGGAAGTAATAGCCTCCAAACCTAACCAAGCTTCATCTGCACAACCCCATAAAGAAAGCAACACATGGAAACAGCAATTACAAAATAATCTTGATCATTTTGAACTGAATCAATTTGTAAACATTAAGCTTAGAAAAGGTTATGCTCAAATAGAAATACAAGACAATGTATTATTTGATTCAGCCCGGGCACAATTAACTGAGGAAGGAAGGCTTTTACTAAAAAAACTGACTGGTTTGTTAAAACAATCTGATGGTGTTATTTTTGTCGAAGGACACACAGATAATCAACCAATCGCCACTACAAATTTCCCTTCAAACTGGGAACTTGGTTCTGCACGCGCCACCAGTGTTTTACATTTTTTAATCGCAGAAGGGATAAACAGCCAACGCTTAAGAGCCGTGACTTACGCCGACACGAGGCCTTTGGCAGACAATAAAACCATTGAAGGCCGTAGAAAAAACAGACGCGTTAATCTTTTGGTAAAATTACCCCAGCCGACTAATAATACTGAATAGATCTCAAAAAATTAGTACAAACTCGTTAACGCCCTTAAAACATCTGATCGACTGATCATGCCTACCAATTCATCTTCATCAAAAACCGGAAAACTTCTTACTGTTGATCCTTTGAAAGTCTCTGCCAATTCAAGAATACTCGCGTTCACGTTGACAGTCATGGCTTCTGTTGTCATAAAATCCTCAACCTTAGCAGGCAAAACTTGATTATAGGCACAATCCAAAACCACTTCTATGCCATCTTTTTCAGAAAACATACCCGCTAATGTGCCATTTTCGTTAACTACCGGTGCGCTGGTGATCTTATGATCCAACATTAATTTTATAGCTTCAATAACATTGGTGTCTTTTTTTAATTTCACCAGGTTTTTAGCCATGTATTCTTTAATAATAATTTTTGCCAACATAAAAGCCACCTCTGATTTGTTTTGATTATTTCTAGATGTGTTACATCATCTCAGCTTCCTGTCTCTTCTTTCTATCACATTTCTCGACACAAACGCAATTACCATTATTAGCTCCTCCACAAGAACCTTTAATCGCTTTCCGTCCAAAAATAACGCCGACAGCCATTATTCCGACCACGACTAGCATTACAATAAATGTCACTAAAAATACGGTCATTACTTCACCTCAAATAAATTATTAAATGCTGATGTACTTTGTTCTTTAAAATCATCATCTGTTTTAATTAAAAAATAGGCAGCAATTTTATACTTTTCTGCAAAATCAAAACCTTCCTGCGGCCCTAATACCATGATGGCTGTTGCAATAGCATCCGCTTCCATTGTGGTGTTAGTAAAAATGGTAACAGAAGCGAGCTTATGTGTAATAGGCTTACCTGTCCTCGGATCTATTGTGTGGGAATAACGCACCCCATTGTCTTCAAAATAGTTACGATAATCTCCTGATGTTGCCATCGAAATATTGGTAACGGGCAAAACCTTTTGAATCAATCTACCATTCACAACTGGCTTTTCTATTCCAATTCGCCAAGGATTATCACTAATATTCTTACCTTTTAATCTTAATTCACCACCAATTTCAACTAAATAATTCAAAAAACCATGTTCTTCCAATAATTCGGCTACTTTATCAACAGCATACCCTTTTGCTAAGGCTGATAAATCTAAATATAAATCAGGAATAATTTTCTTTATTTTAAGTAATTTCTTATCAATTAAGAGCTTCTTATAACCAACTTGGTTCAATCTCTGATCGATCTTATTTTTTTCCGGAGATTTGAAAACTCTTGGATCTGGCCCAAAGCCCCAAAGATTGACTAAAGGTCCCACTGTGACATCAAAAGCCCCTTGGGTAAGATCGCTTACCTTTTTTGCTTCTAAAAGCACCCTGATTAAATCCTCAGAGCTATGTTGCCATTCAATTGATTGAGAATGATTAAACTGAGAAACTTCAGAATTATCTAGATAAGTTGACATTTTTTGATTAATTTCATTAAGCACTGAATCAATCTGTGATTTTAACTGCTTTTGAGGAATATTATCAGGAAAGGAACTTATCTTAATTGAAAAACTGGTGCCCATTGTTTTCCCATAATAAACAAACGGGTACTTTTTCTTCGTTGACTGCTCACAAGCGACTAATGAAAAAACGAGCAATAGAATAAATACTATTACTCGTTTTTCACCAAATAACGATTTATTTATCAAAAGATTAAACTTCAATGGTCAGTTGCAGGCGCAGCTCACTCCATAATTAATGACATAAGAATGCACTAGATCATCTAAAACCATTATCCACCAAAGTCATCGAGGAAGATATTCTCAGGTTCTACGCCATTATCCTCAAGCATTTTGATAACAGCAGAGTTCATCATTGGCGGTCCACATAAGTAATACTCACAATCCTCTGGTGCCGGGTGATCTTTTAAGTAATTTTCATACAATACCTGATGAATGAATCCGGTATAACCCGTCCAATTATCTTCAGGCAATGGGTCTGAAAGTGCAATATGCCATTCAAAGTTATCATTTTCTTTTGCCAGCATATCGAAATCTTCAACATAGAACATTTCTCGCTTACTTCTAGCACCATACCAAAACGTCATTTTACGTTTCGACTTCAATCTTCGCAGCTGATCAAAGATATGCGAACGCATTGGTGCCATACCTGCACCACCACCAACAAAAACCATTTCATTATCAGTGTCGCGGGCAAAAAACTCCCCATAAGGCCCAGAAATGATCGCTTTATCACCAGGCTTCAAATTAAAAATATATGAAGACATCTTACCAGGAGGAACATCATCTGGAGCCCCAGGAGGTGGCGTTGCGATTCGGACATTCAACATAATATCCTTTTCTTCAGGATATGATGCCATTGAATAAGCTCTCAATACATGCTCGTCAACTTTCGAAACATAGCGCCATAAATTATATTTATCCCAATCTTCTTGATATTCTTTTTCAATATCAAAATCTTTATACTTCACCACATGAGGCTCACACTCAATCTGAATATAACCCCCTGCCCGGTAATTAATCTCTTCACCTTTTGGCAATTCCAAAACCAACTCTTTAATAAAAGTTGCCACGTTATGATTAGATTTAACTGTACATTCCCATTTTTTGACGCCGAAGACATCCTCTTCAACCTCAATTTTCATATCATGTTTAACAGTGACCTGACACGACAGCCTCTCACCTTCGGCCGCTTCGCGCTTGGTAATATGAGTCATTTCTGTTGGCAATATTTCACCGCCACCTTCAAATACCTTTACTTTACATTGTGCGCAAGTTCCGCCACCTCCACATGCCGAGGGAACAAACAAACCATTATCAGCAAGCACAGTCAGGAGCTTGCCTCCTACTGGGGCATGAATTTTCTTTTCATCGTTGACTACAATTTCCACGTCACCAGAGGGAACCAATTTACTTTTTGCTCCGACAATAATAAAAACCAGAGCAATCACGATTACCGTGAAAATAATAATCCCTAACAAGATTTCCAGCATTATGATACCTTTTTATACTTAAAGTTGGATTCCAGAGAAGGCCATGAAGCCGAGTGACATCAGGCCTGCTGATATAAAGGTAATTCCAAGACCTTGGAGACCGTCAGGAATATCACTATATTTTAATTTTTCCCTGACACCAGCCATTACCGTAATCGCTAATGCCCATCCAAAACCACTACCAATACCATACACGACACTTTCATTAAAATTATAATCTCTCTCAATCATAAACAAACTGCCGCCAAGAATCGCACAGTTTACTGTGATCAGAGGTAAAAATACTCCAAGCGCATGATAAAGAGCAGGAAAAAATTTATCTAAAATCATTTCCAGAATTTGAACCAGCGCAGCAATCACCCCAATACAGCTCAACAGTGACAGAAAGCTTAAATCAACACCAGTAATGCCTAACCATGCAAGTGCATCTTCTTTTAATAAGGTGTGATAAATCAAGTTATTTGCAGGCACAGTAATTGTCTGTACGACCATTACTGCGACACCCAACCCAATGGCTGTAGAAATTTTCTTTGAAACAGCTAGGAATGTACACATTCCCAAAAAGAAGGCTAACGCCAGATTTTCTACAAAAACCGCTTTTATAAATAAACTAATATAGGCTTCCATTAGTGTGCGCCTCCTTCGCCATGTGCTATTTCTAAAATTTTGAAATCAGGTTGCTCAACTTGTTCAGTTTTCCATTCTCTGAATACCCAAATAATAATGCCTATGATAAAAAAAGCACTGGGTGGCAATAGCATCAACCCGTTTGGTTCATACCAACCACCATTTTTCACTAAAGGAAAAATATCAATTCCTAATAATTTTCCTGAGCCAAACAATTCCCTGAAAAAAGCCACAATAATCAATATCAGACTATAACCTAGTCCATTTCCCAGCCCATCAATAAAACTTTCCAAAGGTGGGTTTTTCATTGCGTATGCTTCTGCACGCCCCATGACGATACAGTTAGTAATAATCAACCCTACAAAAACTGAGAGTTGTTTACTGATCTCATAAGCAAAGGCTTTTAATATCTGATCGACAATAATAACCAGCGAAGCAATAATCGTCATTTGTACAATAATCCTGATGCTACCTGGAATATGATTCCTAATCATACTGATCGTAGCACTAGAACAAGCCGTTACCGATGTCAGTGCAATAGCCATGATTAATGATGTAGACATCTGTGAGGTTACCGCTAACGCTGAGCATATCCCCAAAACCTGAAGTGTAATGGGGTTATTATCAACGAGCGGGCTAACTAGTACTTTTTTGGTTTCTTCATTTAATACAGCACTCATAATTTACCCCTTTTAACTTTGTTTTCTTACTTTTTCCAGATACGTCGCAAATCCATCGCGTCCCAACCAGAATCTGATCATATTGCTAACCCCTACACTGGTTAATGTCGCACCTGCAAGACCATCTACCTGATATTCAGCACCAGGTTTGTTAGGATCAACTGTTCCTTTCACAAGTGCTAAAGCAGGCTCACCAGATTCATCATAAGCTTTTTTGCCGCGCCACAACGCACGCCAATTAGGATTGACAACTTCCCCACCTAAGCCCGGAGTTTCCGCCTGATCGTAATAGTTAATACTTTGTACTGTCTTGCCATCCGCCTCAAGAGCTAAAAAGCCGTACATGGTAGACCACAAGCCATAGCCGTGAATAGGTAAAATGATTGATTTAATTTTATCTCCTTCTTTTACCAAATAGACTTTGGCAATTTTTGCTTTTCTCTTGATATGAGCGATATCCCGTTCCTTAGGGATTTCGACACTTAATTCAGGGTCTTTCGCCGCTTTACGTTGATCATAAGAATCAACATCCATATTCTCTACGTACTCACCAGTCTCAAGATCCACTAACTTTGCTTCAACTTGAGAATCAAAAGCTTGATTGACATCTGTATCTTCATCCAATAAACCCGCGACATCAAGGATATTGCGTTTCATATCATAGGCTTTATTGGCAATCTGCAGTGGCTTTAATGCAACAGCTGAAAATGAAACCAAGACCGCGCATACAAAACAAATTGATAATGCTATGGCAATGGTTTTTTCAAGGCTGTCATTATTTAAAGCAAGGACCTTATCCCTATAAACCTTGAATTTTTCAACATAGGGATTTAATTTTTCTAATAATTCAGACTTCTTATTTTCGTTAGGCATGACGTTTAATCCTTCTTCTAATATTTGCCTGAACGACAAAATAATCAATGATAGGTGCAAACATATTGGCAAACAGAATTGACAACATCATACCCTCAGGAAAAGCGGGGTTAACGACACGTATTAAAATCACCATCATGCCAATAAGTGCACCAAATACCCACCTGCCGGTATTAGTCATTGCTGCACTAACCGGGTCAGTCGCCATATAAACCATTCCGAAAGCAAACCCGCCCAAAGTCAAGTGCCAGTACCACGGCAATGCAAACATTGGATTGGTGTCGCTACCAATGACATTGAATACAATAGATGTAACAATCATGCCAATTAAAACACCCCCCATGATGCGATAGGAAGCGATTCTGGTATACAACAAAAATGCTGCACCGATTAATATTGCTAGTGTCGATGTTTCACCAATCGAACCAGGCATAAAACCAAAAAATGTTTGAAACCAGCCATAGCCTTTATCGTAGACTGCATCCAAACCACCAGCAGCAGCCAACCCTAGAGGTGTCGCAGCTGTATAGCCATCAACTCCTACCCAGACCGCATCTCCAGACATTGAAGCAGGATAAGCAAAAAATAAAAATGCACGCCCTGTTAAAGCCGGATTCAAAAAATTTTTACCTGTTCCCCCAAACACTTCCTTACCGATCACAATACCGAATGAAATTCCCAATGCGACTTGCCATAAGGGAATATCGGGTGGCAAAATCAACGAATATAACATTGAAGAAACTAAAAACCCTTCATTCACTTCATGACCACGCACAGTAGCAAACAAAACTTCCCAGACTCCACCAACTGCGAGTGTAACAATATAGATTGGGAGATAAAACAAAGCGCCATGAACAAGGTTAGAGATTGGATTCATTGGGTTATAACCAAAAAAATCCATTATCACACTGCGCCAGCTAGTAGCTGATTCCAAGCCCATCACTTCCATGGCATGATTTGCTTGATAACCAGTATTGAACATTGCCATCAAAATACAAAAAAAGGTGGCAATAACAACAAAAGTCATGGTTCGCTTCAAGTCATTACCATCCCGAACATGTGTTGCGCCGCGAGTTACTTCCGCCGGGGTATAGATAAAAGTATCCACCATCTCGTAAAGACCATAATATCTTTCGAGCTTCCCGCCTTTGGTAAAATACGGCTCTATCTTGTCTAAGAAATCTCTGGCCGACATTATCCTTCCTTCTCAATTTTAGTTAAATTCGCACGTAACACCGGTGCAAAATCATGCTTGCCCGGATCAACAAAAGTAAACAAAGCAACATCCTCCTCGTCCAACTCCAGACAGCCAAGCTGCTGAGCTTGCTCTGTATCTCCAACAACCAAGGCTTTTAGTAAGGGTGTAGGCAAGATATCCAAAGGCATTACTTGTTCATAAACACCAATTGGAACAATCGCTCTATTGCTGCCATTCTTGTTGGTTGTCAATGGATATCTACGGCTCGCATCTTTATCGAAACTGGAGGTATAAACATTCAATGCAGAATATTTATTTTTACCTAGCACAATCCAGCCAAACAATTCTCGCTCTCTGCCTTCTTTTAGTGCTGAAACTTGATTGCTATAGCAGCCCAGAAATGCTGACCATTCAACTGCCTTGTGCCCATGTAACACAGAACCTGATATTACCCTGTTTTCACAATCATCTAATTCGCCGGCAACCAGATCATCAAGATTTGCACCTACGCGAGTCTTAACAAGACGCGGTTTTTTTACAGTTGGCCCTGCTAAAGAGACAATTCTTTCAACATTAAGCTTGCCAGTTGTGAACAAAGCGCCGATTGCTATTACTGCCTGATAATCCAGATGCCATACAAATTTTTCAGCACTGACTGGATCCAGCTTATGAATATGGGTACTTGGAAGGCCCGCTGGATGAGGACCAGAGAATTCTGCTACGACAGCATTACTATTCCCTACTGAGATACTTGCTCCTGTCGCTTTACAAAGAAAAACTTTTCCATCAGTCAATCTAGAAATAACAGTTAGGCCATTATGAAAATCCTTTTCTCGTTGTTTAATGATTATTTCAGGATTTGCAGCAAGAGGGCTGGTATCAATTGCAGTGACAAAAATTGAATTAGGCTTGCTGGCAATTGCTGGAATTTTGCCATAAGGGCGTGTCCTTAATGTTGTCCATAACCCTGAAGCTACTAAATTTTCCTTAACCTTATCGACGTCCAGGTCAGATAATTTTCCCTCAGCATATTTCTTAAAAGTTTCTTCTTCCGAACCTTTGAGGTCTATTACTACCGATTGTAATACACGTTTGGCGCCCCGATTAATCGCTTTAACAGTACCAGCCCCTGGCGCAGTAAACAGTACCCCCGGGTTTTTCTTATCTTCAAAAAGAGCTTGCCCCAATTTAACCTTATCGCCTTCTTTGACCTTCATCGTTGGTTTCATACCAACAAAATCCATTCCGAGAATTGCGACTGATTTTACAATATTGCCGCTGTCTATTTTCTGTTCGGGGTCTCCTGCAATAGGGATATCCAAACCTTCTTTTATATTAAATTGCATAATATATCAGCCTGTTCTCCAGACAAGTTTTTTAGCAAAACAACCCCTTGCTTTTGAATTCAAAAACACGAGATTCACCAAGAATTAAAAAGCGATATTAGACCACATTAAGCTTGCTTTCTCAATGTTTAAGACAATCAAATTCAAGTCAAGAAATAAATTTTCGATCATCCATCAACAAACAAGCAATTGACACTGAATAAAAACTTTTGTTTTTGAGTGTAGCAGGTAAAACAAATAAAAAAAGCGGGCAACTCGAAGTAGTTGGCCCGCTATAATCCTAGAACTTCCTCAAGGAGGAGATTTATGGCAATCTTTGCAGGAGGTGACCTGACAAAGTAAGTTAATTATACCTAGCCATATTTTAATTCGCATTGATCTATATCAATAAATAATAAATTACTTAACATCAAAACCGCATCCCGAAAAAATGCAAAGGGTGGCGCTTTTCTCTAAATAACGGGATTAACAACACTCCAGCCACAAATCCACCCACATGGGCACCAAAAGCAACCCCTCCAGCCTGGCTAGTAAAACTCGAACTTAGCAATTGCATTAAAAACCAAAGAATTAAGACAAAACCTGCTGGTATCCGGGCTGTATAAAAAAACAACCCCATTGGCACTGCCACCAATACCGTAGCGTGAGGGTAAAGTAATAAATACGCACCTAGAACACCTGAAATTGCGCCACTAGCACCTACCATTGGAATGAGAGAACTCGTATCCGATAGAACCTGAAAAAGAGCAGCAGCTACCCCGCACAGGAAATAAAAAACAATAAACCGTCCATGACCCATTGCGTCTTCCACATTATTGCCGAATATCCATAGATAAAGCATGTTGCTCAACAAATGCATCCACCCTCCATGCAAAAACATTGATGTAAAGATACTGGCCCAAGGCGGAATGACAGCAATTTCTGGAGCTAACATTGTTTTTCCAAACAAGACAGCTGGCACCACTCCCATACTATAGAAAACCTTATCTAGCCTGTTGGCTTGCGATAATTCCCAGAAAAAAGCCCATACACATAACGCCATAATGGCATAAGTAACATAAGGTGTTGTTTCAGCAGGGTTGTCATCATGTATAGGTATCATTTATTAGTAATTATGCAAATTGATTCTGCTTCTGTTGCTGATAATTGGATAAATAAAGACAACCATCACACTCGAGCATATTTTTTTCTGTTCCTTCAACAAACTGAACCACTTTTTGGTCTAATAAATCATAAATTTCCTGTTCAAAACCTAAATAATGCCCTAAACCTAAAGTGATATGAGGGTATTGAACCTGCAAACGCTCTACTTGCTGCCCCAAACGTTTAACCATGGTATCTGTAAAAAGATAATAAGGAAGGATCGCAATTTGTGTCATACCCAATTTAACCTGCCGCTGCACAACACTTTCCAACCGCGGATAAGCTGTTTCTGTAAACGCAACATCAATCAAATCGTGTTCAGTCTCTTCAAACATCCACCGGGACAATTTGGCAATCTCACTATTTGCAACCTTATCAGTCGCCCCTTTACCAACCAAAATAACGCCTGTAGTTTTTGGATCTGGGGCTAACATATTCTCCAACACATTATTAAGACTGCGCTTCAAAATATTTAACATGACATCATTAGGCTCTAAATGTTTAAGCACATAAAACATAACTTTTGGATTTTGATGCCTTGCTTTCACCAAATCCAAAGACAAAGCTTCTTTGACCTGATCATCAAGTTTAAGCATTAAAGGTACAATAATGACTCTTTTTGCCCCTATCGCTGCATGATTCATTCCCTGCTCTAACAGCACGTCTCCAAACTCAATAAAACACAATTCAAAACGCGTCTTTGGATTCATATTACGCCAGTGCTGCAAAAACATTTCTGCTTCTTTAAGGCTGTCTTTATCGCTCGATCCACGACCAACTAATAATATTGTTGTACTCATCTCTAACTCCCCTTATTTAGTTTTTTATCATATTATTAACACCAAAATATCTAACCCAAAAAATACTGAAGGCATCAATTCTTACCATTATATACCGATATCAATCACGCGTATTTTTTTCAATATTTACAGCAAAAAATTACCTTTTTATTGTTTGAATAATTGACATGATTTGATTTTTTATCGCCACAAATGTATCTTTAAACTGACATTCACTTTTTGACAAACATTGATTGATATGATTGGGGCAATAGCAGCAATAATAATTGTGGTTTGGTATTACCGAAGCGCACTCGAATCCAAAAAAAACCCGGTAACTGCCGCTGGAATAGGCTTTCTGGCCTATTTAATTCCTGCAATCATTTGGACAATCGCTGTAACACCTGGCCTTCGTGACAGTGTTGAACATAATCCAGGATTGTTTCTTGGCCTAATTGTCAGATATGGCTTTATCATTGTTGGTGTGGCCTGCGCCGCATGGGTAAAACCTAGGCACTTTGCCATCAAAGAAGCAAAATAACGAAAAACTTTTCTAGAAAAAAATAAAGTGAAAAAGTGATTTTTTTATAGAATTAAGTTATATTCAAAAACTTAGCAAATTACTTGGTATTCACTAAACCATGGAAAATAAAAAATTCAACGTTAGGGAATATCGTGACACCATCTTGATCGACCTTCACACCAAAGAAAAGGTTTTTAATCAAGATGTAAAAAAGCTTTCCCGCGTTATAAAACAAAACTTTTCGAAGCGACTGAATATCATTGCCCTGATCAGCGGCAACTATATACTGTGTGAAAAAGCGAAAAAATTGATTGCCGGCCAAAAACATATGATTGGTGACGCAATTGCTTTCGTTATCCCCAATACCAACCGACAAATCAATGATTTGTACTACGCGCAATTTTACTTTTTGAACGATAAAAATGTCGCTTACTTTAGCAATATCAAGGACGCATATCAGTGGCTAAAACAGCAAAACTGTGAAAATCATTTCTGATTAAAACTCCACTCCTTGTTCCGCCTTAATTCCTTTGGCAAATACGTGTTTAATATTGTTCATTTCAGTCACAGTATCTGCAATATCAATCACTTCGGGCGCAGCATTCCTCCCTGTCAAAATCAAATGTAGCCAAGGCGGTTTTTCTTTTTCAATAAATTCACTAATTTCCACCCCTGAAATCCATTGATAACCGCAACAATAGTTAATTTCATCCAGCACCACCATATCAAATTGCTCTGAAATTATTTTCTGTTTACTAAATTGCCAGATTTCCCTACTTGTTTCAATATCTTGCTCAGGATTTTTGGTATCCCAAGTAAAACCATCTCCCAAAGCATGCCATTCAATGTTATCAAAATTTTCTGCAGCCTTTTGCTCCCCTGTTTGCCATTGACCTTTGATAAACTGAATCACACACACTCGCATTCCCCAACCCGCTGCCCGAAAAACCATTCCAAAAGCACTGGAAGATTTTCCTTTACCTTCCCCTGTATTAACGACAACCAGACCATAACGGTTATTTCTCAATTTCATTTGCATTCCAAATATGTTTGGTAACTATTCAGCATATTTAATTTAGCTAGAATCACTCAATATCAGTGACTTATGGAAGAAGTGTCTGTGTCATGGATGACACAACCAAGCCTACAGGGACATATTTACGGCATCTTCTGGAATAAGTTACTGATATTGAATCTATAAATACGCTGAATAGTTACTATGTTTGATTCTTGCTTAAAAAGCAGACCGAAGTTTTGATCACTTGTACCTTACATTA
>Ga0256841_1002269_pt1 | contig 15484 bp, 17 predicted proteins | sample 356308metaG_FD_185971 | JGI IMG/M metagenome (GOLD analysis project Ga0256841, IMG submission 185971) | Hydrothermal vent microbial communities from Mid Atlantic Ridge, Atlantic Ocean - 356-308 | ecosystem: Environmental > Aquatic > Marine > Hydrothermal vents | place: Atlantic Ocean: Mid... | reverse complement strand
TCCGCTTTGGGGAGGGGGGCGTGCAGGTGGCTTTGCATCACCGCCTCGGGGCTGCCCACGTAGGGCAGCTCGCCGGTCAGGCCCCAGTAGAGGATTACCCCGGCGGCGTAGACGTCGGTTGCCGGGGTTACGTTTTCACCGCGCACCTGCTCGGGGGCGATGTAAGCGATCGTGCCCAGGCGCAGGCTTCGTGTGGGTTCGCGCCTGGGGCCGGAAAGGTCGAAGTCGATGAGGCGGGCGTTCCCACGGGCGTCGACGATGACGTTTTCCGGCTTGACGTCGCGGTGGACATAGCCTCGTTCGTGCATGTGCCCCAGGGCCGCGAGCAGCTGCTTGAAGACCGCAAGAAAACCTTCGGGTCCGGCGGGCTGCTCGGCGAGGCGCCGGCCCGGCGCGTACGCGAGGAGGACGGCCGGGAAGCGGTCCACATCGAGGCGCTCCAGCACGGGGTTGACGTTGGGGTGCTCGAGGGCGCGCCCCACCTGCCACTCGCGGTCGGCGCGCGCCGCGTACCCTTCGGGGAAGACCTTTACAGCAAAGGGGCGTCCCCGGGCGTCGAGCGCGAGGTACACCGTGGCCACCGCACCGCGCGCGATGGGCCGGACAACGCGGTAGGTGTTGAGCAAAACGCGGCCGGGGAGGCTCACATGTCAACTATACCGCCCGCGAGCCGTGCTCACGCGGTTCACCGCGCAGGGGATAGAGTGAGGTTCGTGATGCAGAACCGTGCCCCAGACCCGCAGAGCCCCGAGCCCAGGCGCGGCCTCGCCTTGGCCGGGGGTGCGGCCCGCGGGCTTGCGCACATCGGCGCGCTGAAAGCCATCGAGGAGTCCGGCCTGCCCGTTTCTGCGGTGGCGGGAACCAGCATGGGGGCGATCATCGGCAGCCTCTGGGCCAGCGGCATGGCGGCGGAGGAGATCCTGCGCCTCGCCCGCAAGACGAGCTGGCTGCGCCTCATCAACTTCCGTCCCACCGGGGGGCTGCTCTCCACGGGCAAGCTGCGCGACTTCCTGGCGCGCTACCTCCCGGCGGAGTTCGCGGAGCTCGAGCGGCCCTTTGCGGCGGTGGCCACGGACGTGGTGCGCGGCCGCAGCGTCTACCTGCACGAGGGCGACCTGCCCAGCGCGGTGCTGGCCTCGGCCGTCTACCCGGGGCTGTTTTCGGTGATCGAGCGCGGCGGCCTGCGGCTGATCGACGGCGGCGTCCTCGACAACCTGCCCGTGGACGCTGCGCGCTTCTTGGGTTCGGAGTGGATCCTGGCTGTCGACGTGACCTACGATCCGGACCTCGAACAGGACCCGCCCACCGGCCTGCTCGAGCTGGGCCGGCGCGCGGTGGACCTGATGCAGGCCCGGCTCACCCAGGCGCGGCTGGCGATGAACCCGCCCGACGCCTACGTGCGTCCGGATCTTCGGGGCATCGGGCTCGAGCACTTCGGTAAGCTGGAAGAGATTTGGCCGCGGGGGTACGAAGCGGCAAAGCGTGTTCTCGACGAGGTGATCCATGAACGTACGTGAATTCCTGCGTTACCTTTGGCACGAGTGGTTCCGTCAGGTGGGCGAGGCCCTGCTGGTGGCCTTCGTCATCACCACCTTCTTCTTCACCACGGTACAGGTCTACGGCCGCAGCATGGTGCCCACGCTGCAGCACGGGGAACGGGTGCTCGTGCCCAAGTACGAGATGTGGCTCGAGCGTTTCGGGCTGCGGGCCTGGCACCGCGGCGAGATCGTCATCGTCAAGCCGCCTCCGGGCGCGCCCAACTCGGTGGCCGCGTTCCCGATCCTGGGCTTCCGCTACCGGCCTTACTTCATCAAGCGACTGGTGGCGCGTCCGGGCGATACGGTGCGGGTGGAGGAGGGCCGGCTCGTGGTCAACGGTGTCTACGTGGACGAGTCCTTCATCACCGACAAGATCCAGCCCTACCCCGACAGCTTCCCGCGCCTTCTGGTGGTGGGCGGCGAGGTGGTGGGCTTCCAGGGTTTTCGCGTCAGCAACCTGCCCGCCTACCTCAAACCGGCGCTCGCCATGCTCGAACCGCTTCCCGACGAGGTCAAGCGGGCCAGCACGGTCCGCCCCGTCGAGCACGTGGGCACGCTGCGCCTGGCTCCCGGCTACTACTTCGTCATGGGGGACAACCGCACCCTAGGCGGTTCGGAGGACTCGCGCGTCTTCGGGCCGATCCCCGATCCCAACATCGCCGGACGCGCCAGCGCGGTCTGGTGGCCGCCGCTGGCGCGCAGCGAGGCGGGCGGCTGGAAGCTGAACCTGCGTCGCCTTACGGTTCCGCCGGGCTTCCGTCAGGTCCCCGACGCCCCAACCCACTGATCCAGCCGGCCTGGAGCACGCCTAGGCCAATTCGCCGAGCACCGTGCCCAGCAGCTCCACGGCCAGCGTCGCCTCTTCGCGGGTCAGCACCAGCGGGGGCGAGAGCCGCAGCGTCGAGGGGCCCGCAGGCAGGGTCAGCAGGCCCTTGGCGAAGGCCGCCTCGGCCACGCGGTCGCGCAGTTCGGGGTCTTCCTCCCGGGTTTCGGGATCCTTGACGAAGTCAAGGCCGATCATCAACCCGCGGCCGCGCACGTCGCCCAGGCACGGGAAACCGGCCTGCAGCTTGGCGAGCTCGCCGCGCAGGTAAGTGCCGACCTCGTAGGCGTTTTGCATCAAACCTTCCTCGAGCAGGTCGAGCGTAGCCGTGGCCGCGGCGGCCGCGACCGGGTTGCCCCCAAACGTCGTTCCGTGCGCGCCCGGAGGCCAGCTCGAGAGCTCCTCCTTGAAGAGCACCGCCGAGATGGGGTAGCCCGAGGCGAGACCCTTGGCGAGAATCACGATGTCCGGATCGATCCCTTCGTACTCGCTAGCCAGGAAGCGCCCGGTGCGCCCGCTGCCGGTCTGCACCTCGTCGGCCACCATGAGGATGCCGTGCCTGCGCGCCAGCTCCTGCAAACTCGGCAGGAAGCCTTCCGGGGGCACGATGTAGCCGCCCTCGCCCTGGATGGGTTCGAAGAAGACCGCACCCACCTCGTCGGGTGGCAGCTTGGTTTTGAACAGGTGCTCGATGTAGTCGAGAACGACCTTGCCGGCGTCTTCGGGGCGGGCCCCGAAGGGCGGGCGGAAGGGGTGGGGGTAGGGCACGTGCACCACCCCGGGGAGGAGCGGCGCGAAGCCCTTGCGGTACTTGCTGTTCGAGGAGGTGAGGGCGAGCGAACCCAGTGTGCGACCGTGGAAGGCGCCGGTGAAGGCGAGGATGTAGGGGCGCCGGGTGTGGTAGCGCACGACCTTGACGGCCGCTTCCACGCCCTCGGTACCCGAGTTGCCGAAGTAGACCCGGAAGCCGCCCCCCGCGAGCCGGTCGAGCCGCTCGGCCAGGGCCACCTGGGGTTCGGAGGAGAAGTCCGAGAAGCAGACGTGGCTGAACCGAGCCGCTTGCGCCTGGACGGCCTCGACGACCCGGGGATGGGCGTAGCCGGTGGTGTTCACCGCGATCCCCGCCATCAGGTCGAGAAAGAGGTTGCCGTCGACGTCGCGTATCCAGGCACCCTCGCCCGCTTCCGGAACGAAGGGGTAGGGGCGTACGTACGAGGTCGAGAGCACGCGCTCGTCGCGCTCGAGGATTTCCTTGGCCTTGGGACCGGGCAGCGGGGTGCGTACCACGGGACGTTGAACCGTTTTCATGCTCCCAGTGTAGCGCGGGAAGCCGGGACCGGTTTCCCGGGTTCTCCTTACTTCCTCAAAACGCACCGCTATACTTGAGTGAATGAAGGAGGAGGGTGCATTGCAAGCAAGAGCGATCGTCGTGACATCGGGCAAGGGGGGCGTGGGCAAGACGACGACCACGGCCAACGTGGGCGCGGCGCTGGCCCGCGAGGGGGAGAAGGTGGCCGTGATCGACGTCGACGTCGGCCTGCGCAACCTGGACGTGGTGATGGGGCTCGAAGGGCGCGTCGTCTTCGATCTGATCGACGTGCTCGAAGGGCGCTGCAAGATGCGCCAGGCGCTGATCCGCGACAAGCGGGTCGAGAACCTGTACCTGCTGCCGGCCTCGCAGACGCGCGACAAGGACGCCCTGGACCCCAAGGTCTTCCGTGCGGTGGTGAAGCACCTGATCGAAGACGAGGGCTTTGACCGGGTCCTCATCGACTCCCCGGCCGGCATCGAGCGCGGCTTCCAGACCGCAGCGGCACCGGCCGAGGGGGCGCTGGTGGTGGTCAACCCCGAGGTCAGCTCGGTGCGCGATGCCGACCGCATCGTGGGCATGCTGGAAGCCAAAGAGGTGGGCGAGAACCGCTTGATCGTCAACCGCATCCGCCCCAAGATGGTCAAGCGCGGCGACATGCTTTCGGTGGACGACATCGTCGAGATCCTGGGGCTGGGCCTCATCGGCATCGTTCCCGAGGACGAGGGCATCCTCGTTTCCACCAACATCGGCGAACCGGTAGCGCTGCGAAGGGAACGCAGCGCGGCCGGGGAGGAGTTCCGCAGCATCGCGCGCCGCATCCGCGGCGAGGACGTGCCGTTCCCAAGCCTCGACGAAGCAACGGGGCTATGGCAGGCGGTGCGCCGCATCTTTGGGGGGCGCTGATGTTCTGGTGGCGCCGCAGGAAGAGCAAGCAGAAGGCCAAAGAGCGGTTGCAGCTGGTGCTGGCCTACGACCGGGCGAAGCTTCCCCCCGGGCGGGTGGAGGAGCTGAAGCAGGACCTGCTCAAGGTGCTCCAGAAGTACTTTCCCACCGAAGACCGCGAGATGGAGATCGAGTTCGAGCAGCGTGGCGAGCGCATGGTCCTGATCGCCGACATTCCGGTCCGTTCATGATCCGCAGGCTCGACCTGACCCTTTACGACTGGCCTCTGGCGCTGCTCACGATTGGGCTCAACGTGGCGGGGCTCTTCGTTTTGGCCAGCGCCGCGCCCAACCCGCGCCTCTGGAAACTGCAGCTTCTCTTTGGAGCGGCGGCCATCGTGGCCGCAGCCCTGCTGCAGCTATTTCGCAAGGATACGATCTACCGCTGGGCCTACGTCGCCTACGGGTTGAGCCTGGTCCTGCTCGTGGCCGTGCTGCTCTTCGGGCGGGAGGTCAACGGCGCGCGTTCCTGGTTCGTCCTCGGGCCGGTGCGCCTGCAGCCTTCCGAGCTCGCCAAGCTGGCGCTCATCCTCGCGTTGGCCCGGTACCTGCACGGACGCGGGCTCGAGCGCTGGCGGGACTACCTGCTGCCTCTGGCGCTGGCGCTGCCGCCCGTGGCCCTCACCCTGGTGGAGCCCGACCTGGGCGGCGCGCTCGTGCTCTCGGCCATCGTCTTCGGCATCTTCTTCGTTCGCGGGCTGCCCTGGCGTCACCTGCTCGTGGCCGCGGCGCTGGCCGCCGTGCTCGTGCCCACCGTGGTCTGGCCCAACCTCAAACCGCACCAGCAGGAGCGCATCCTGGTCTTGCTGAACCCCGCGAGCGACCCCCTGGGCGCGGGCTTCCAGGTGATCCAGTCGATGATCGCGATTGGATCCGGCGGGGTCGCCGGGAAGGGGTACGGCCAGGGAACCCAGGCCCAGTTGGGCTTCGTGCCCGAACGGCACAACGACTTCATCTTCTCGGTGCTTGCCGAGGAGATGGGCCTCGTCGGCGCGCTCGCCGTTCTGTTGGGGTATGCGGCGTTGCTCTACCGGTTGAGCGCCATGGCCATGGAAGTCCTCCATGACGGCGACCGGCTCGTGATTGCCGGGGTCGTCAGCCTGCTCGCCTTCCAGCTCCTCGTGAACGTCGGCGTCACCTTGGGCGTCGCGCCGGTGACGGGTATCACCCTGCCGCTGATGAGCTACGGGGGTACCAGTCTGCTGACCACCTACCTGGCGCTCGGGCTGGCCCAGCTCGTCTACCGCGACCGGTACGAACCCGCCTAGGTTGGGGCCGCACCCCGGGTAGCGGTAGAGTGGGGGGCGTGATTGGTTTCGCGATCGGTTTTCTTGCGGGGGGATTCGGGGCCCTGGTGGGGTTGGGCGGCGGGGTTATCATGGTGCCGCTCCTCGTGGGCTGGGCCCGGCTCGACCAGCACCGGGCCCACGGTACCAGCCTCATGGCGGTGGCGGGCACGGCGATCGTCGGCGGGGTGAGCTACGCGCTCGGGGGCAGCGTCGACTACGTCGCCGCCGGGCTGCTCACCGCCACCGCGATGCTGACGGCGCGCCTGGGTGCGCGCTACACTCGAAAGCTCGACGCCCGCAGCCTGCGCCGTATCTTCGGCAGCTTCTTGATCCTGACCGCCTTCCTGCTGCCGTTCAAGAAGCAGCTCCCTCACGTGGCCGCCGGCGGGGCGGGCATGCTCAGCTGGGTCGTGCTGCTCGGCGCCGGCGGGCTGGCCGGTTTCCTTTCCGGGCTGCTCGGTATCGGCGGTGGAACCGTGATGGTTCCGGCGCTGGTGCTGGGGGCGGGGGAACCGCAGCAGCTTGCGCAGGGAACCGCGCTGATGGCCATGATCCTGCCCTCGCTGATCGGCGCCTACACCCACGGCCGGATGGGCCACATTGACCGCAAGATCGCCCCCGGGCTGCTGCTCGGCATCGTGGTGGGCGCGTTCACGGGCGGCCAGGTCGCATTGGGCATCCCCGAAGGTATACTGAGGTGGATTTTCGCGGTCGTGCTGCTTTGGACGGGGTTGCGCTACCTGCGCCGCCGCTAAAGGAGGAGAGATGAACCTGGGACCCGTAGAAATCATTCTGATCCTCTTGATCATCGTGCTGCTCTTCGGTGCTCGCAAGCTCCCCGAACTGGCCCGTGGCCTGGGCCGTTCGGCCAGCGAGTTCAAGAAGGGGCTCAAGGAGGATCAGGAAGAGAAACCTTCCGAAGAAAACAAGTGAACGTAGGCGGGCTTCAGGGCCACCTCGATGCGGTCGCCTTCGCGCAAGCGGAGGCGGTCCTGCACGTGGCGCGGCAGGAGCACCTCCAGGGCTAGCGCACCCTCGACGCGCACGGCGTAGGCCAGCCCCTTTTTGACGAGCCGCCGCACCTGCACCTCGAGCCGGTTGCGCGCGAGCGGCGAGCTGAGCGGCCGGTCGGGGCGCACGATCATCACCTCTTCGGGCCGGATCCCCCAGTGCACCGTCCTTCCTGGCGGCGGCGGGGCGCCCGTGGGGGCGAAGACGCGCAGCCCCTGGGTTTCGATCCAGACGCCGTCTTCCTCGTGTCCGGCCACCTTTCCGGTGAAGACGTTCGCGAACCCGACGAGGCGGGCGATCCCCAGGGTTGCGGGTCGGGCGAAGACCTCGTCGGGCGGTCCCTGCTGGCGCACGGCCCCGCGTTCCAGGACGGCCAGGGAGCGGCTGCGGGCGGCCACGTAGCGGTCGTGGGTGACGAGCAGGGTGGGCAGCCCGACCTCGCTTACGATGCGGTCGATCAGGTCGACGGTGGCCTCACGGGTGGCTGCATCCAGCGCGCTGGTCGGCTCGTCCAGCAGCAGCAGCTGCGGCTCCAGCGCCAGCGCCCGGGCGAGGGCCACCCGCTGGCGCTCGCCGCCGGAGAGTTCGTGGGGCCTGCGGCCGGTCAGGTGACCCAGCTCGACCCGTTCGAGCCAGTACCGGGCGGTCGTCGCCGCCTTCGGTCCCTGCAGGGAGAGGGCAACGTTTTCCAGTGCGGTCATGTGCGGCACCAGGGCGTAGCCCTGAGGCAGGTAGCCGACCCGCCTGCGCTCCGGGCGCAGGCCGGCGAAGGGTTCCCCGCGGGCCGGGATGAGTCCAGCCAGGGCGCGCAACAGGCTCGTCTTCCCCGACCCCGACTCGCCCAGCAGGGCGGTCAGTCCCTGGACCTGGAGACGGGCGTGCAGCGTCAGCGGACGCTCGAGCCGGTAATCGATCTCCACCGGACCTCCAGGGTACGTACCGCCAGCACCATGACGAAGGAGAGGGCGACGAAAACGAGCGCGGCCCGTGCGGCCTGCTCGAACTCGAGGGCTTGGACCAGGTCGAAGATGTAGATGCTGGCCACGCGCGTCTCGCCCGGCAGGTTGCCGCCGACCATGAGCACCACGCCGAACTCGCCCAGCGTGTGCGCGAAGGCGAGGAGCGTTCCGGAGAGCAGCCCGGGCCAGATCCAGGGGAGAATCACCCGCCGCCAACGGCGTACGCTGCCCAGGCCCAGGGTCCGCGCGACGTCGAGCACCTCCGGCTCGACGGCCTGGAAGGCCTCGCGGTAGGCGGTCAGCGCGAAGGGCAGGCTGAAGATCACCGAGGCCAGCCAGATCCCCTCGAAGCGGAAGGCCCAGTCGAGGCCGAGGCGGCCGAGGAAGCCCTCGGGTGCGAGCAGGATCAGCAGGTAGTACCCCAGCACGGTGGGCGGCAGGGTCAGCGGCATCAGGAAGACGGCCTCGACGAGGGCCCGGGCGGGCACGCGCTTGAACACCAGCGCATAGGCGAGCGGAACTCCGAGGAGCAGCAGGGTGAGCGAGGTGAGCCCCGCCAGTTTGATCGAAAGCAGGAAGGCTTCGGTCATGGTGCCTCGTAGCCGTAACGCTTCAGGACGGCGCGCGCATCGCTGCTGCTCAAGAAAGCGACGAAGTCCCGGGCAGCAGGCCGCTCGACCAGCTGGGCGGCGACCTGCAGGAGCGGCGGGTAACGGTCCGGCGGAACCTCCCAATAGCCGCCGCGCTCCTTCAGGGTGGGGTGCAGCGCCGAGGCGAGGGCGAGGAAGCCGGCGTCGGCCCCCTGCACGGTCATCTGCGCCGCCTGCGAGACGTTGGCTGCGAAGATCAACTTGCCCTTGATGCGCGCGTACCACCCCGCACTCCGCAACGCCGCAAGCGCCGCCCGGCCGAAGGGCGCGTAGCTGGGGTTGGCCACCACGACGCGCTGTATCCGGGGGTCGGCGAGCACCTCAAAGCCCGTGGGCTCGACCCCGACGCGCGTCGGAAGGTAGAGCACCAGCGGGCTCCGTGCGAACGCGGCCTCCTGGAGGACGCGCACGCCGGACTCTTCCAGGTAGCGCACGTAGTCGGGGCTTGCCGAAAGGAAGACTGCGAACGGCGCCCCCCTGCGAATCTGTTCGACCAGCTGGCCCGAGGCCCCGTAGGAGACGCCAACCTTTACCTTGGGATGAACACGCTCGAAGGCGTTCACCAGGTTGGGCAGCACCGGGCTCAGGTTGGCCGCGGCCGCAAGCTGCAGCGACTCTCCGTGAGCGAAGCCAAGCAGGACCAGGGCGGCCAGTAGCAGACGCATCACGCTCATCCTACAAAGAAAAGCCGCCCCCGGTTCCGGGGGCGGCGCGCGCCCGGAGGGTTACTTGAGGCCGAGCTTATCCGCCAGGGCCTGGCGGGCTTTGAGCACGTCGGCGGGGGTGAGCGCCTTTTCGCGCAGCTTGGCGACCTCGTCCCCGGTCAGGGGCTTGAAGTCCTTGGGGAGCAGGTCCTTGTTCCACTTGGTCAGCAGGTGGTTCACAATGGCCGCGACCTGATCGTTGGAGAGCTGGGCGAAGGGGGGCATGAAGCCGTTGTAGGTCTTGCCCTGGGCGCTGATCTGCCCCTGGAGCCCGAAGACGATTACGTGAACCAGGTAGGCGCGGCCCTCGTCGTTTTGGGCGAAGTGACCAGCCCAGCCCGCCAGGGGCGGGAAGACCCCCGGGGTACCCTGTCCGGTAGCGCCGTGGCAGCTGGCGCAGAACTTGCCGTAGTCGGCCGCCCCGTCGGCCAAGGCGAGCGGCAGCAGCGCGAAGAGCGCGAGCAGTGTCCATACGAATCGTTTCATTGCGGTCACCTCCAGGCGGATTATACCAACTCCAGCGATGCCCCGACTGTGGAGGAGATTAACGCGCCTTAACCTCGGTCCAGATGCGGTCGAAAAGCGGCAGGGCGCTGCCTACGTCCCGGATAAACTCCAGTTTCGAACGCAGTTCGGGCGGCGGGTAGACGGCGGGGTCGGCAAGCAGCTCGGGGTCGAGGTAGGGCTCGGCGGCCTGCACCGGGGAGGCGTAGTAGTTGTAGTTGGAGATGGCCGCGGCGATCTCGGGCTCCAGGATGAAGTTCAAGAAGGCGTAGGCGAGGTCCGGATGGGGCGCGCCGGCGGGCATCGCCACGGCGTCCATCCAGATGGTGCCCCCCTCCTTGGGGATGACGTAGACGATACCGTCGTCCTCTTCCTGGATCTGGAAGATGTCGCCCGAGTAGTTGTGCACCACGACGGCGTCCCCGGCCAGCAGCCGGCTGCGGCCCTCCACGCTTCCGGCGAAGCCCAGGCCGCGGCGCTTGGCGTCGATGAGCAGCTGCTTGACCTCCTCCAGGTGGACGGGGTCGGTGTCGTTGAGCGAGTAGCCCAGGTACTTGAGCGCCGCCCCGATCGTTTCGCGCATCTCGTCGAGCAACAGGAAGGGGCCTTGGTACTGCGCGGGGTCGAAGAAGACCCCCCAGGAGTCGACGGGCCGCTCGACCTCGTCGGCGCGGTAGGCGATCCCCGTCGTACCCCACTGGTAGGGGACCGAGTAGCGGTTGCCCGGATCGTAGTCGGGGTTCTGGAACTCGGGGTACAGGTTCTTCAGGTTGGGGATGCGGTCGGGGTCGAGCGGCTGGATCAACCCCGCGCGCGCCATCTCGGCGACGTAGTAGTCGGGGGGGACGACGAGGTCGTATTCGCGGGCCCCACCGGCCTGCAGCTTGGCCATCATGGCCTCGGGGGCTTCGAAGGTGTCGTAGACGATGCGCACGTCGTAGCGCCGTTCGAACTCGACCAGCACCTTTTCGGGGATGTAATCGGACCAGTTGAAGATCCTAAGCTCCCCCTTGGCCATACCCACGAGCAACAGCAACGTTCCCAGTCCTGCGATGAGTCTTTTCATCCTCACCTCCTTGCCTGCATTCGCTGGACCGCGATGAGGGCCAGCGTGGTGACCAAGATCATGAGCGTCGAGAGCGCGTGGATTTCCGGCGTGACCCCGCGCTTGACGCTGGAGAAGATGTAGATCGGCAGCGTCGTCGCCCCGGGTCCCGCGGTGAAGAAGGTGATCACAAAGTCGTCGAGGCTGAGGGTGAAGGCCAGCAGCGCCGCGGCCGCGATGCCCGGAGCGATCAGCGGGAAGGTCACCTTCCAGAAGCGCGTCCACCCGGCCGCGCCCAGGTCGGCCGCGGCCTCGTCCAGGCTGGGGTCGAGGCCCGCGAGCCGGCTCTTGACGACGAGCGTCACGTAGGCGATCTGGAAGCTGACGTGGCCGAGGATGACGGTCGTGAGGCCCAGGTGCAGGGCGTCGAAGGCGCGCTGCACCCAGGCGAAAAAGAGCAGCAGCGAGACGCCCATGACCACGTCGGGGATGACGACGGGGACGTAGAGCAGAAAGAGCAGCCCGCCCCGCCAGGGGAAACGGTAGCGGGCGAGCCCCAGCGCCAGCAGGGTACCCAGCACCGTGGAGAGGAAGGTCGAGACCGAGGCGACGATCAGGCTGTTCCAGACGTAGGGGTGGATGCGGGTGTGCTCGAGCAGCTGCCGGTACCACTTCAGCGTGAAGCCGTGCCAGGCGACGCCGTACTTGCTCTCGTTGAACGAGAGCACGACGATGACGGCGATGGGCAGGTAGAGGAAGAGCAGCACCAGGACGCCGTGCAGCATCAGCCAGCGGCGGGTCGTCATACCAGCTCCTCCATGCCCCGCTCCCCGGCCCAGCGGGCGTAGAGCCAGAGGCCGGCGAGCACCACGGCCATGAGCACGAAGGCCGCCGCCGAACCGAAGGCCCAGTCGCGCGAGGCGCCGAACTGTTGCTGGATCACGTTGCCCACCAGGATCGCCTTGCCCGCGCCGAGCAGGTCCGAGATGACGAAGGTGCCGACCGCAGGGATGAAGACGAGCAGGATGCCCGCGATCAGGCCGGGCAGCGTCTGCGGGAAGACCGCGTGCCAGAACCCCCGGAGCTTGCCGGCCCCCAGGTCGTGGGCCGCCTCGAGCAGGGTCCAGTCGATCTTCTCCACCGAGGCGTAAAGGGGCAGGATCAGGAAGGGCAGGTAGGTGTAGATCGTGCCCACGTAGACGGCGGTCCAGCTGGGGTAGAGCAGCACCGGGTCCAGCCCGAGCTGCCCGAGCAGGGCGTTGAGCACCCCTTTGCGCTGGAAGATCACGATCCAGGCGTAGACGCGGATCAGGAAGTTGGTCCAGAAGGGCAGCACCACGAGCAGCAGCAGCAGGTTCTTGCGGGGGCTGGCGGCGATGAAGAAGGCGAAGGGGTAGCCGATCAGCGCCGCGGCTAGGGTGGTGACGAAGCCGAGGAGCAGGCTGCGCCCCAAAATGTTCAGGTAGAGCGGGTCGATGCCGTCCGGGCCGATACCGAAGAAGCGGCGGTAGTTCTCGAGCGTCAGCGGACCGCTGAGCCAGCCGTGGGGATCGCGCTGGAGGAACGAGGTATAGAAGATCAGCAGCGTCGGCACCAGCGTGAAGACGAGCAACCAGACCGTGCCCGGCCCCAGGGTGGGCAGGAGGCGCGTCCAGCGGGTGCGCTTATTCATGGATGACGACCAGGTTCTCCTCGGGGAGATGGACGGCGATGCGCTCGTCGTAGTCGAACTCTTCGTAGCCGGGCTCCTGGATGTCCGAGTTGAGGGTGTAGGCGACCAGTTCGAAGCCGCCGGCGTCGAGCAGGTACTGGTTTTCCGCTCCGGTGTAGATGATGTCGTCCACGCGGGCCCAGGTTCGGTTCGGGCCGCGGGACGCGTTGCGGCTCAGCCGCACCTTTTCCGGCCGGATCGAGAGGGTGTAGCGCCGCCCCGACTGCAGTGTTTCGGCGACGCGCAGCGTACCCAGCGGAGTTTCCACCTCACGCTCGCTCAGGGCGGTCCCGGGGATGAGGTTCGATGTGCCCAGGAACTGGGCCACGAAGCGGCTCGCGGGCCGCTCGTAGAGGGCTTCGGGCAGGCCTAGTTGTTCGACGCGGCCTTCGCGCATCACCGCGATGCGGTCCGACATCACCAGGGCCTCTTCCTGGTCGTGGGTGACGTAGATGAAGGTAAGCCCCAGCTCCTCCTGCAGGTTCATCAGCTCGACCTGCAGCTGTTTGCGCAGCTTGTAGTCGAGCGCGCCGAGAGGCTCGTCGAGGAGCAGCACCTCGGGTTCGTTGACCAGGGCGCGCGCCAGAGCGACCCTTTGCTTCTGGCCGCCCGAGAGCTCGTGCGGGCGGCGCAGTGCGAGCCCGGCGATGTCGACCAGCTCCAGCGCCCAGCCCACCCGCGCGTGGACCTCGTCGCCCGGGAGCCGCTTCATGCGCAGCCCGAAGGCGATGTTGTCGAAGACGTTCATGTGCGGGAAAAGGGCGTAGTTCTGGAAGACCAGATTGACGGGCCGGCGGTACGGGGGAACGCCCTGCATGCCGCCTCCCGCGATCTCGACGCGGCCCTCGTCGGGCTCCTCGAAGCCTGCGAGGATGCGCAGCAAGGTGGTCTTGCCGCACCCCGACGGTCCGAGCAGACTGAAGAACTCGCCGGCGCGCACCTCGAGATCGACGCCGTCGAGTGCGGCGGTTTGGGGGTCGAAACGCTTGCGCACCCCGGAAAGACGGACGATGGTCTCGCCACCCGGGGTGCGCGTACGCTTGCCTTTAAAGAGTTTCCGCTGCTCCAACTCTCAGCCCCCTCCGCACTGGAAGTCTAAGCCCCCCAGGGGAGCGGTGCAAGGGTCTGGTCTACACGCTCAGCCGTTCGGGATCAGGTCGAAGGGGCGCTGCTTGAGCTGCAGCCGGAAACCGGTAATCCTGTAGTGCACGGTGCTCGAGCCCGTGGCCGAAATGTTCATGCCCACGCGGAAGCCGCTGTCGGTGATCAGGTCCATGGCCGCGTCGCCCTGGGCCAGCTCGGCTTCCAGGGTGATCGTACGCGAAGCCCCCGGATCGAGCTGGAAGCCGCCCTCGGCCAGTCGGACGTCCTGCGCACCGTCGTAGATGTTGCCCGAATCCGCCGCAGGTGCGAGGCGGAACTCGGCGGCGACCTGCAGGGCTCCGCTCCCGGTGTTTTCCACCTCGACGGTCACCAGGACCGCAAAGCCGCTCAGGGCGTCCAGCACCGGCAGCCAGTCGACGAGCTGGCCCCCGTCGGGGGTCAGCAGATCGCCGTCGGCGTCCGGCACGTAGACCTCGATGCTCCCGGGAACGGCGAGGTCGCCTTCCAGGTCCGCCGCGTCGACGAACGAGCGTACGTCTACGTCGGCGACGAGCTGGGTTTGCGCGCTGCAGGCGGCGAGCGCGAGGACGAGCAGGGGAAGCAGGTACAGGCGTTTCATCGTGACCTCCTAGAACGCGAGCCCCAGGCTGGCGGCGAGACCGAAGACCGTCTGCCCGGTGAAGGGGGCCGCGTGGCGGGTCAGGGCGAGGTCGGTGCGCACCGGGCCGAGCTCGAGGCCGGCGCCCAACCCCAGCTGGAGCCCTCCCTGGTAGCCGAGTCCCGCGCGCAGGCGCAGGGGTCCGTAGCGGTACTCGGTGCCCAGGTGACCGCTCACGGCGCCGGGCGCGTAGCCCAGGTCGGCGCCCAGGAGCAGCTCACCGGCGCCCTCAAGGGTTTGCAGGTAGGCGGCGTTGGCGTAGACGCTCGGCTGGAAGCCGGAGAGGGTCAGGGTTTCCGCCGCACTGGAGGTCACGTTGCCCGAGGTGTCCGTGACCCGATGCTGGCCGTTCCAGCGTTGGTAGCCCACGAGGTGGTTGATCCCCAGGCCGTAGGTGCCCGATGCGTAGTCGAGCGCGATGCCGACGTCCACCTGAGCACCGAAGCCCTGCCCGCTGCCGGGGTAGACGTAGAAGACGTCCGTGGCGTACCCCACGGGGCCCGGCGTTCCCGAGCCGTCGGTCGTCGTCTCGGCCGTCACCGTGGCGTCGGCGTAGAGCAGACCGTAGAACCCCTGAACCTGAGCGCCGAGGTAGAGGCGGCCGTCGAAACCGGGCAGCCGGGGCAGGGGGGTGGCGTAGCCGAGGGCGGTGCTGACGCCTGCCCGCAGCTTCCCGGTGGCGGTCAGGCGGTAGCTGGTGTTGGGCTGCAGGCTCCCGGACGCCAGGTCTGCGAGCAGCCGGTCGTCCGGCACGAGCCCCAACCCACCGGCGTCCAGGAAGGCTCCGGCCGCCAGGCGCAGACCGGGTACGCCGCTGGGAACGTCGAACCGGAAGATCGGAGCGGGCAGCGCGGCACCCTGCACCGGCGGCGCGGGTGCGTAGCGTTCGAAGTCGAACGGATTCCCCGCTTCGTCGGTAATCAAAACGCCGTCCGCGCTTACGTGGAAGACGATCTCGCGGGGGCTGTGCGGCGGGTTGATCGCGAACTCGTTCAGGTGCGTGACCTGGTCGTAGAACGCGAGCAGATCGAAGCGGTCCTTGAAGGTAGCGCGGTCGTTCAGGTAGTACAGCGGGCTGGTGCTCGGGCGCAGGGCCAGATTGATGAGTCCGAGCGGTAGCGCGAAGCCCCCGCCGCCGCCGTAGCGCCCGTCCTCGTACGCGGCGTAGGCGGGGTTGCGGTCGGCCGCGGCCGGTCCGGGGAGCGTCAATCCGCCCATGCCCAGGCTGCGCACGT
>Ga0256841_1002268_pt1 | contig 15485 bp, 13 predicted proteins | sample 356308metaG_FD_185971 | JGI IMG/M metagenome (GOLD analysis project Ga0256841, IMG submission 185971) | Hydrothermal vent microbial communities from Mid Atlantic Ridge, Atlantic Ocean - 356-308 | ecosystem: Environmental > Aquatic > Marine > Hydrothermal vents | place: Atlantic Ocean: Mid... | reverse complement strand
TGTCGGCACGCTGCAAGCCAGTGGACGGCGTGAAGTCATCGACGCTCGCGCCGGCGAGGGCACGGCCGATTTTTCACGGCGAGACGCGATGACACCGGTACAATTGAAGATTGCCCTTCAGGCGGGTTTCGATGCCGCCGAACGCGCCGCGACAACGGGCACGGATGTCTTCATCGGCGGCGAAATGGGCATAGGCAACACCAGCTCGGCCACCGCGCTGGGCTGCGCCTTCCTGCAACGACCCACCAGCTACCTGGTCGGCCCCGGCAGTGGCCTCGACGACGACGCCGTGATGCACAAAGCCGAATTGATCGACATCGCGCTGGCGCGGCATGCCGGCCACGAAATGACCGCGCTGGACATCCTGCGCGCCTATGGCGGTTTCGAGATCGCCGCCTTGACCGGCGCCTTTATCCGCTGCGCGCAACGCCGCCTGCCAATCCTGATCGACGGTTTCATCTGTACCGCCGCAGCACTGAGCGCCACGCATATCAACCCCCTGGTGCGTGACTGGATGCTGTTTGGCCACCAATCGGCGGAACCCGGTCATGAATTGATGCTGCATGCACTGGACGCCCAACCCATCCTGAACCTGAACATGCGCCTCGGCGAGGGCAGCGGCGCGGCCTGTGCCGCCAGTCTGTTGCGCATGGCCTGCGCCTTGCACAACAATATGGCAACCTTTGAAGATGCGGGAGTCGCGGACAAAATATGAACACATTGACGATAGACCTGTTGCGCCACGGCGAGGCGCATGGTGGACAACGCTTTCGTGGCTGGCGTGAAGACCCACTGACCGACGACGGCTGGAACCAGATGTACAAAGCGCTGCCGGCGCGTCGCCCATGGGGACGCATCATCAGCTCGCCCTTGAAACGCTGTTCGGATTTCGCTCGCAAGCTGTCACAGACATCGCATATCCCGGCGCAGATGGAGAAGGACCTGAAGGAACTGCATTTTGGTGATTGGGAGGGCCATACGCCGACCGAACTGCTGCATTCAGACCCGGAACGCGTGCAGGCCTTCTGGGACGATCCATTGAACAACGCCCCGCCAAACGGGGAATCCCTCGGCGTATTCCGCATGCGCGTGCTCAGCGTATGGAATCGCCTGATGGAAGAGGATGAAGGCCGTTTCCTGCTAATCACTCACGGCGGCGTGATCCGAGTGATCATCGCCGAGGTGCTCGGCATGCCGGCCGAGAATCTGTTCCGCATCGATGTGCCACACGCCTGCCTAAGCCGTATCCTGATCCAGGAAGGTGTGCCACGTCTCGCTTTCCACTGCCGCGCGCGATGATCCAGGCGGCGCTGCTCGCGCTGCAATTCCTGACCCGCGCGCCGGTCACCCTGAGTGGCGCGCCCGACGCCCGCACCCAGGGTATCGCGGTGCTGTTCTTTCCACTCATCGGCATACTGATCGGCCTGACATTGGCCGGGCTGAGCTTGCTGCTACCGGCCACCACGCCGTTGCTGAACGCCGCGTTGCTACTCGCCGTCTGGGTTTTCATCAGCGGCGCATTACATCTTGACGGCCTGGCCGACTGCGCCGACGCCTGGATCGGGGGCCACGGCGATCGCGAACGCAGCCTGCGTATCCTCGAAGATCCAGCCAGCGGGCCGGTCGCGGTGAGTGTCGTCGTCTGCGTGCTATTGATCAAGTTCGCCGCATTGAGCAGCATCGCCACGAACGCCGGGGCGTTGCTACTGATCCCACCACTGACCGGTCGCGCACTACTCGTCGCCGCGTTGCGCTTCACGCCCTATGTACGGCGCCATGGACTGGGCGAGAGCATGGCCCGAGAGCTGCCACCGAACGCCGCGATCGTGGTCATCGCCGCCAGCGCATTACTCATTGCCTGGCTGGGTTCCGCATGGACCACTGTCGCCGCCATGCTCGTCTATCTTGGTGTCATTCGCGCCGCGCATCGTTGCCTTGGTGGCATCACCGGCGACGTGGCCGGCGCACTGTGTGAACTCGGCGAGGCCAGCGCCCTGGTCACATTGGCGCTCTTTAGTCACGGCCAGTCGAACGTCGGATTATAGCGGCGCGCCATTTCGTTCCTGGCAAGGCGCGAGGAAGCGCTCCCCACAAACCATGAACAAAACCACCAGGGCTTCAGGGCGCGTGCAAGCATTCAACTAGCCCGGATTTCTCATCGGGTCGCGTAGCGAGACCGTTCAAGGTGGTGGATGGCTGGCGTTCGCGACCGAGGGCCGCGCAGGCGTAGTCGACACTACGTTGAGCCACCCGACAGAGTAAACGCCAGTCAGCGCGACGCATTGGGCGGTCGCAGTAGTGAACGGGTGAGAAATCCGGGCTAACAGGATGTCCGACGCAGGGCACTGGAAATGCTCCAGGCATTTCCCACTTCTCCGTGAGTTATGCCGAGGCAAAGCCCGCGGGGCGTATTCACGACGTGCCCGCGGATGAATCACAGGCAACTTTCACGCCATCATGCCTGATTCGCACTCCGCAGACGCCCCAACAGACCCGCGCAAGCGGCATCCAAGCGTGCTTCGATACGCATATCATCGCCATCCCCCGGCAGACGAAAACGCAAGCGCTCGGCATGCAAGAACATGCGCTTGAAGCCCTGTCTCGCGACACGCGAGTTCAACTCATCATCGCCGTACTTCGGATCGCCCAACAGCGGCAGGCCAAGACTTTGCAGATGCACGCGGATCTGATGGGTACGGCCAGTCAGCAAACGAGCCTCCAGCAGCGTGTATTCAGCGAAGGTCTCGCGTACCGAAAAGCGGGTCTTTGCCGGCTTGCCATTGGCATCCACGCGCACCACGCGTTCACCACTCTTCAGGGTATTCTTGCGCAACGCCAGCTTGACCTCGAAACGGCGTTTCTCCGGCCGGCCGGCGACCAGAGCCAGATAGCGCTTATCGATGCCGCCGTCACGCTGCAACTCATGCAAGACGCGCAGTATCGAACGCTTCTTCGCGATCAGCAGACAGCCCGAGGTATCGCGATCCAGCCGATGCACCAACTCCAACTGATGTTCCTCTGGACGCAACGCGCGCATCGCCTCGATCACCCCGTTGGCGATCCCAGAACCGCCATGCACCGCGATCCCAGCCGGCTTGTTCAATACGATCAGGCGTTTATCCTCGAAAATGATCGCCGCGCCTATATCCCGCCTCAGTCGATCGCTGGCCGGCGCCGCGCCACGGTGTTCCAGCCTGACCGGTGGGATACGCACTCGGTCTCCCGCCACCAACTTGTAATGCGCCTTGGCTCGGCCCTTGTTGACACGCACCTCGCCCTTGCGCAACAAGCGATAGATCAGGCTACGCGGCGCGCCCTTCAGTTCGCGCAGCAGAAAATTATCGATGCGCTGCCCGGCGTAAGCCTCTTCGACCTCGACGACACACACCTTTGGCGAAAGAACACGGGATTCTGCGGGCATCGGCGATAGCTTCGGTAATGGATGAAGCCGTGATTATATCGTCACCGGCAATCAGACGTTGAAAATGACAGCTCATCTCTGCTTTCACGCTAACAGGCTGTTGAAGCAGTCCTTCCATGGACTTTTTCAACGACGGAACCGGAAAATGCGATTTCCCGGCTCCTTCATTTTCAATGACTTGCAGTCATCGAAAATGGCGGTACCTCCCTGTACCGCACACAGGCCATTGAAAAATGCCATTTTTCAATGGCCTGCTAAACTGTCCCGCATGCGCATTCTCGTCCTGACCCTTATTTTGTTGCTCGCCAAGCAAGGCGCCGCGGCGCCGCCGGCGATGCTCGCCAAACACTACCATAGCGGTATCGACCTCCACGCCTACTGGGTCAGCGAAAAACTCGATGGCGTGCGTGCCTGGTGGGATGGTAGCCGGCTACTCTCACGGCGAGGCAATGCCTATCCGGCGCCCGACTGGTTCACCCAGAATTTCCCCGATACACCACTGGATGGCGAACTCTGGATAGACCGCCAGCGCTTCGAGGAGACCGTCGGCATCGTGCGCGCCCATAACGCCAGCGACGCCGCTTGGCGCCGGATCCGCTTCATGGTCTTCGACCTGCCCGCCGCGCCCGGCCCCTTCGACCAACGACTTGGCAAACTGCGGCAACTGATTGCCGAACGCGGAATCCCCTGGCTACGCGCGGTCGAACAGTTTCGAGTCAAGAACGAGAACAATCTGATGCGCCGTCTGCGAGCCGTCACCGACGCCGGAGGCGAGGGTCTGATGCTACACCGCGGCGCATCCCTGTATCACACCGGGCGCACGGACGACCTACTGAAACTGAAGACCCTATATGACGCCGAGGCCACCGTCATCGGCCACATCCTCGGCAAGGGAAAATATCGCCGCCTGCTCGGCGCGCTATTGGTCGCAACGCCGGACGGCAAGATTTTCCGCATCGGCACCGGCCTCAGCGATGCCGAACGGCACAAGCCACCACAGATCGGCAGTACTATCACCTACCGTTATCGCGGCCTGACACGCAAGGGCGTCCCTCGCTTCGCCAGCTTTTTGCGCATCCGCGAGGACTTCTAGCCCGGATTTCTCATCGGCCTTCTACTGCGGCGGCCCAATGGCACGCCCTGACTGGCGTTCGCTCAGTCGGGATGCTCGACGTAGTGTCGGCTACGCCTGCGCGTCCCTCGGTCGCAAACGCCAGCCATGCCGCACCCTTGAAACACCTCGCGACGAACGCCGGTGAGAAATCCGGGTTAGCAGGATGTTGAAAAAGTCCTTCCATGGACTTTTTCAACGGCGGAACCGAAAAATGCTGCCAGAACAAGCAACGACATACGGCATAATAGCCGTATCGAATACTCCTCAGAGGAACGTCATGACCACTGAAAGCACATTACATGCGCGTAGCAACTCTCATTGCGAACTGTGCGGCGCGAGCAACGGCCTCCGCGTCTACCCTATCCCGCCCAACTCAGATGAAAGCGTGGACCAATGTGTCCTGATTTGCGGAACCTGTCACGAACAGATCGCTGATCCAAGCAAAGCCGAACCAAACCACTGGCGCTGCCTGAACGACAGCATGTGGAGCCAGATACCCGCCGTTCAAGTCATGGCCTGGCGCATGCTGACACATTTGCGCGCCGAAGGCTGGCCGCAAGAACTCCTGGACATGCTCTACCTCGATGACGAAACCCTGAACTGGGCGCAAGCGGAAACGGAAAGCAAAAACATGGAGGACAATGGCCGGCACCGTGACAGCAATGGCACGTTACTCGAAGCCGGCGATACGGTTACCTTGACCAAGGACCTGAATGTCAAGGGCGCCAACTTCACCGCCAAACGCGGCACCGCGGTACGCAATATCACCCTGGTCGAGGATAACCTGGAGCACATCGAGGGCCGGGTGAATGGTCAACGGATCGTGATATTGACGAAGTTTGTGAAAAAAGCCGGGTGACTACTCTGCGCATATCCCCGTTTGTCCGCAGCAAGGCGCGAGGAGCCACCACGGCCTCCTCGCGGCCTCGCCAGGCACGAAATCGCGGCAACGCTAAAATCCGACGACCAGCCGTAACTATTGGCCACAAGCATAATGATCCCGAGGTGTGCTTGGCGGATGCCCCCGGCTTACTTGCTCGAATAGGTCACCGTCAAACGCGGGCGAAATGCGCTATCTGCTGCTTCACTACTATTGAAACGCTTGGCATTACCGTTTCCGGACAAGCCTCTAAGCAACCAACCGTGATTGCTCGCCGCGCCCGTTGCGATGGCCTGGACACTGTTGGTGACATCGAGTAACAGCCACTGCTCGGGAGCAAAATCGACCGATGCGCTACCCTCGCAATCAGCCGCAACATCAACACCAGATTTAGCCGCGCCACCCTCGGCCCATGGCACGCCCTGTTGACGATAACGCCAACTGACGCTGCTCTCCCGCCAGGGCTGGAGCACTCGGCAGGCGGTAAAGACATGATCGTAGTAGGAGAACTTGTACAAGCCCAGTTCCGCCTTCTCGATGGTCGCGCCGTCGGGAATCGGCCCACCTTCCGATTGGAAGATAGAAAAGCGGATCAGCGTGCGGAACCAGCCATCCTTATCCATCAACGTGCCGTCGCTTCCACGGTTCACCGTCTTCAGCCAGATATCGAGCCAGGCATCCTCGGTACCGCTGTAACCGTCCAGCCCATCCTGAAGAACCACATCCACGGATCCCGTCGATGAAGGGGGGGGGCCGCCACCGCCGTTGCCCGCATCTCCGCTATCATCGAGAACAAACCATCTCATGCCAGGATTCGCCTGAAGCGGGATCGTATAGCTGCCGCTGGACGCTTGATATACCGCGGGGGCACGCTCGCCATTCGCCAGCACCGCATGCACGGTAAGCCCAGCGGGCGCGACAATATGAACATCCCCTTCAATCGCCTCGCTGGAAAACTCCCCCAAGTGGCTGCCAGTCACCGGTACGGTGCGAGCCATTACTGAAACCAGGATGCTCCGGGCATTGGAGATAGCATCGTTTGTCAGGCTCTGCACGGCGACCAAGGCCGCAAGCGGTTTCTGGATATCGACAGACACGCCATTCAGATCGATATGACGTCCGGCAATGAAGCCCTCCGCGACCTTGGAACGATCGGAATCAACAATGAAAGTCTTGTCTCGCCAGTTTCGCGTTATCTCACCGGTATCCGACGTTACCGAAGAAACATTGCCCAGAAAGTCTTGATCAAGATCGAGTACATCCTGGGCCACGCCGGAGAAGTTCTCCGCATGCAACCAGGGCAATGAAGCCGGTTCGGCCGGACGTAGTATCAGAGCGCTCTGTTCCGCGAGCGTGCGAATCGCCTTCGATGTCTTGGCGCTGAAATCCTGATAGAACAGTTCCTGTTCCGACGGCGCGATACGATAGGTCGACACGGCGGACGACACATCTCCCCGCCGGTAGAGCAAAGCCGCCGCCGGCATAACACCCATGAGTCCGGGATCCATATGCGACGACCAATTGTCTGTTGTCACCCAGCCATTCAAGGCAGCTTGAGAATAGCCGTACAGTATCGGCATATCCCAGCCCTGCAGACTCGCGATACTCGCCATATAAAGTGGCGCCAGGAAGCGATCAGTGGCTGGGTAGCGACTCATATTCCATTCAGAAATTGCCAATGGCATGTTTTCCACCTGAGCGGCGGCGATCAGGCTGGCAAAATTGGCGGCGTAACGGGGATCCTTCCACAAAAATCCATCGCCCAGATACTGATGAACGTCGATCATATCTCCATCCGTCAAGGATGCGATACCGTTCAACGACATATTCCCCCAAAGACTTGTTGTCATCAGTACACCCTGGAAACCCACGGTATTCACCAGATGATCGATCATGTGTTGATTGAAGCGATGCTCCACATCACCGAGGAAAAGCTTGGATTCTCCTGGCAGCCAGGTACGCGTGACACGATTCGGTAAAAAACCATTGGCTTCAGCAAATGCCGTGGCTTCCGCCGCGAATATCTCATGGTGCAATGGCGCGCCCTTATTGGGTAGCATCAGATTTCCAAAATGGCGCGTCAGGTCATTTTCATTGGTAATCAATGCACTGACGATACCGGGATCGTCTGAATAGACCAAGCCGGTATAAGGGTTGAGATGGCCTAGATAATCTTCATTGAACTGTTGCATCGCAGACTCGATGCTGTCATTGAAGTAATTGTAGCCACGCAAATCTCCCTTGCGCCCCGACAATTCGTTAAAATTACTGATGCCGTCCTTGTCGGTCAGGATTCTGCCAACATGGAGATCAAGCCAGACATATATGCCATTCTGCTCCAGGTGATATATCCATCGATCGAGTTTGTCGAAAGAAGATGCGACGAGGTGTAGCGTATTATCCGCCCGGTTTCCGAAGATATTTGGCCTGACCCAGAGTGAATCCATGTGGTGGATTCTCACCAGATTGAAACCGAGTTTCGCTATCCGCTCAGCTTGCAACGGAATATTGTCGTCATCAGTCCGAAACAGCGCGTAAGCCTGAAGATTCGTCCCCCAGAATCTGGCTTCAGAGCCATCCTCGAAGACCAACCGGTCACCCTGACGCCTGAGGAATCCATGTCGACCAATGGGTTTGTTCCCATCATTGAGAAAACTCAAGTCCACCGGCGAGCCACTTTGGTCGAGAGCCAGGGGAACCCAGCTTGCATCGGGTTTCCCACCCCACGCCTGGTCTACCCGGGTATAACTCGTCGACCCAGCCGGCAGGGAGATCGTCATCTTGGTCGAGTCTTGCCCAACCGATACGCTTCTGAAAAAGAGGGCGCGAACGCGTCCTTGTGACTTGCCAATATCCCGAAGCGGGGGATCGAAGACAACCTTGACCGCGGGCTGTCCATCGGCTTCGAGTTGCCATCCCGTATTGTTAGGCAGCAATACGATTCGGGGCGCATGCCCGACAAGACTTGGAGCCTGGAGGTCCACCTTGAATTGAATACCATAGCCAATGGCATTGGCATGATTTTCTTTTCGATTCCAATCGAAGGTCCATTCCTGGCCGGAAGGTATCGCGGACTTCAATTCTCCGGTGAATTCGATGCCGAGCTTGGGAACACTACCGGTGAACGTGGTTTGTTCAAGAGCCTGGTCAGTGTATAAGAATTGAGTACCGGCCCATGCCCAATTATTCTCCCAGCCAATAAACTGGGAAGAAACCACGCCAGCGGTCTTGTAGTTTATGGAAATACCGCCATTCTTCCCAGGTTGAGGCTGATTATCGATGCCTATCTCCCAGTCCGCAATGACGGCTATGGGATGCAAGGAAAGAAAAGCCAGAAAAAGGTAAAAGTAGGGTGAGAGTACACTTATTATGCTCATTGGCAATGTTTATCCAAGGTTAGCGTGAAAGTACGTGGTCGGTTGCCTGTGATTCGCCCGTGGGCCCGCTGTGAAACGCCCTGGTAGACTTGGCCTTGGCATAACCCATGGAGAGGCGACATAAGCAAATGATAACGCCGCAGGGCGGAAAAGCGTCTCAGTCCTCTGGGCTGCTCCTGAAATACACCATCTCCGCATCGCCGACAAGATATGGAAGCTTTCATTTAGCTTTGTCATGGTCACGGCCTCTTTGTGCCTTGCCAGAAACGGAAGGACACACTAACAGGATGTTGAAAAAGTCCTTCCATGGACTTTTTCAACGACGGAACTGGAAGATACGATCTCCCGGCTCCTTCATTTTCAAGGACTTGCAGTCATCGAAAATGGCAGCACCTCCCTTTACCGCACACAGGTCGTTGAAAAATATCATTTTTTAACGGCCTGCTAAAATTTAATGTTCGACCGACCGTGACCATAATCCGGCAATTGCTAGCGCAATTTTCCTACCGGCTGAGTCGTCAGCACGAAATTATGACTCACAATCCCATTGCTGCAACGCGCTCACCCTGTTACGACAGCAATCATCAATTCTTTAAGCCAACATCGTTAAAAACGGGCACGCGTCACATGCCGGCATTGACCGCCGAGAATCTGTGCGAAATTCGAGATAACAACTCAGCTCACCACTGTCAATCCGATGCGGATGTTCGACCAACCGTGGCTATGCTATACAACGCTATTTCCCTACGTGCGGAGTGATTATGATTCGAGCAAATTGCCAGGTTCGGTCACCCGGTCTTCTTGGTCCGCGAACCGCAGTCCCATTTGCGGTTTCACCCGCTTGAGTCGTGGCGCACACCATATCAGCCGCCCGCGGCACGCAGCGACATTTTTACGCGAGATGTGAACCGGATAACGTCATTTATGTGGAGTCCATAGAGCTTTTCTCACCCATCATGACAATACCGTGACGCTTGGGAAGGTGAACTTGGGAGGGGGAAAATATCGCTTGACGCTCGGTTTGAGCCATGCACGGCCAGCACGCGGTTCGTCGCCCCACAGGTTCACGGGATCTGACGCCCGGCGGCTGGTCAGACCGGTGGACGGATCAGCCGACCATCTCAGTGGCTGGTGCCCTCGGAGCGATGAATCTTGTTGTAGACGTTGTACTTGCCGACCGGTTTCTTCATCGGGATGCGCTTGACCTCCTTCAGCGTCTTCGCATCATAGACCACGATCGCGCCATCCATGTCCCAGATGCTCACCAACGCATATCGCCCATCGCGGGTGAACTCGACATGCGCGCTGGTCTTACCCGGCGCCGGGCGAAGAGTCTTGACGATCTTCAATGTCTGCTTGTCGATCACATGCATCACGTCCTTGTTCGGCCCAAAGAATACATCGACCCAGGCATAGGGAGTGTTCTCGTGGCTACGCATGAAAAAGCCCGGGCCGAGTGTCTCGATCTTCTTGATGGTCTTCCACGTATCCATGTCGATCACAGTGACGTAGGGCGCCTTGATGTTCGGTGTCGCCATCACGCTATGACCATTACGCTTCCAGGTGATACCGGAACCAAGATGCGGCATGCCGGTGAGATCCAGGTCGGCGATCTTGCGGCGAACGATCAGGTTGAACACCTGACCCTTCTTATCATTGCGCGCGGTACCGATGATATTGTCATAGCCTTGGTCGAAGAAAAAATCATCGAGGATGTCATCGGTACGGATGCGCTTGATCGGAAACATGCCCTTCTCCGCCAACCCCTCAGCCATGTGGAAGTCATGTACCGCGCCATTGAACACCCTCGGCGGATGGTCTGAATAGAACAATTCCCAGATCTCTGGGATGTCCTTCAGCGCGATGATAAAGCTCTCCCGCGGCGGCGCGACATACACCGCGCTGACTCGGGAGCTGGTACCGAAGTCGTCTCGTACCGGGATCACTTTGATCAAGCTCAGATCGTCGGCGCGCAACAGTACCAAGGTATGTGGCAGGTAGTTGCCAACCAGCACGTAACGATCATCGGCCGAGACCGCGATGTTGCGCGTGTTGACGCCGGCGCGAATCTCGGCGACGGTCTTCAGTTTGTACATGTCGAACTTGCTGATCCAGCCATCGCGCGAGGCAAAGTAGACGAAGCGGCCGTCCGAGGTATATTTCGGCCCACCATGTAATGCGAAACGCGACTTGAAGCGATGGATCGGCTCAAAGCTGTCGCCATCGAGTACGGTGACATGGTGGTCGCCGGCCTCGACGACCAGAAACAGATTCAGCGGATCGGCAGTGTAGACTGGCTTCGTGCTCGTTGCATCGCCATGCGCCAGCTCGGGGAAATAAACGACGTGTGACGCGCGAATCCTGTCTTCTCCCCATTTTGGCTGGACTTTCGGCGGGGTGAAGATGAAGTTCACCAGCTTCGCGATCTGTCGCGCATTGAGCTTGTCGCGAAAGCCTTGCATCTGGGTCGCCGCGCGGCCATTGGCGATGACACCGGGAGCACGCTTCCTACCGAGGCGTTTCAGGTTCTCCGGTAGCAACGCCGGGCCAGTCAGCCCAAGCCGGTCTGGACCATGGCAGGCGGCGCAGTGCTTCATGTAGAGTTCGACCGCATCGGCCGACGGTTCGGCGGCGAACGAGGATATCGCGAACGACGACAAGATGAACAACGCGGAAAGCAGACAGCGCATTGAAAGAAACCTCGGGTTAGCGTGAAAGTCACCTGTCGATTGCCTGTGATTCGTCCGCGGGAACACCGTGGATACATCCCGTAGGCTTGGCCTCGGCCTCCCGCGACTGAACCACAGGCAATCTTTCATGATCCCGGGTGTTTGCCCCCCCAATCATGCAAGTGAATCGATGATGGAAACGGTTGCTAGCCCGGATTTCTCACCCGTTCACTACTGCGACCCGGTGAGAAATCCGGGCTAGCAGGATGTTAAAAAAGTCCTTCCATGGACTTTTGTAACAACGGAACCGGAAAATGCGATTTCCCGGCTCCTTCATTTTCAATGACTTGCCGTCATCGAAAATGGCGGTACATCCCTGTACCGCGCACAAGCCGTTAAAAAATGCCATTTTTCAACGGCCTGTTAGAAAGGTCGCGGGTCAGCTCGCGTAACGCACCACCCGGGTTTTCAGCGCCAACGGCTCGGGTGCCATGCCGGCGAGACGTTGGCTGTCGATGCCCAGCTCTGCGTCGCTGAGGTAACAACCGGGATCTTCCCACCACGGGTCGCCGCTCATCTGAAACGCGCGCGTGCGGGTGTTGCCGCCACAGATGTCACTCTCGGCACACAGCGCGCAACGTCCACCGATCTGGCGCGGGAAGCGCTTCAACCCCGCCATCAACGGATCGCTGGTATCCCTCCAGATCTCAGAGAATGGCCTTTCGAGTACGTTGCCGAGGTTGTAGTTCCACCACATGGTATCGGGATGCACGTTGCCGAGGTTGTCGATGTTGGCGACATTCACGCCCGAGGCATTGCCTCCCCATTGCACCAATTTGGCGCGAATGTGTTCCCCGTGTTCCGGAAAATGGCGCTGGACCCAATGCAGCAGATAGACGCCATCCGCATCGTTGTTGCCGCTGACGAACTCGCGATGGCGGCCGGCTTGGGCATCTCGCCAACAAGTGTCGAACAGCAGATCCATGGCGTCGCGGGTCATGCGATGATGCAGGTCGGTGGCGCGGTTGCGGTTGCCTCGCCCGGCATAGTTCAGGTGCGACAGGTAGAACTTATCGATGTCCTCGCGTTCCATCAGATCGAGAAGCGCGGGCAGTTCGGCGGCGTTGTCCTGGGTGATGGTAAAACGCAGGCCGACTTTGATGCCGGCATCGCGGCACAGGCGGATGGCGCGCATCGACGCGTCGAATGCGCCATTCAGCCGCCTGACCCTGTCGTGGGTATCACGCAGGCCGTCGATGCTGATCCCGAGATAGTCATAGCCGATCGCGGCGACGCGCGCGATATTCGCCTCGGTGATCAACGTGCCATTGGTCGACAACGCGGTATAGAAGCCCATCGCCTTGCTGCGTCGGGAGATGTCGAAGATGTCCGGACGCAGCAGCGGCTCGCCACCGGACAGAATCAGCACCGGCACATGGAAGGCCTTCAGGTCATCCATCACAGCATGGATCTGTTCGCTATCCAGCTCGCCAGGAAAATCGACATCGGCGGAGATCGAGTAACAGTGCTTACAGGTCAGATTGCAGCGCCGCGCGAGGTTCCAGATCACCACCGGGCCGGGCGGGTTGCGACGCGGGCCAGGCGGAGTCGGGTCGATCAACTCCCGCATGAACTGGCTGATTCTGAACATGACTCGGACTCCGTGAAGTTAGCAGTCCGTTGAAAAAAGGCATTTTCAACGGACTGTGTGCGGTACAGGGATGTGCCGCCATTTTCGATGACTGCAAGTCATTGAAAATGGCGGAACCGGGAAATCGTGTTTTCCGGTTCCGTCGTTGAAAAAGTCCATGGAAGGACTTTTTCAACGTCCTGTTAGGGGCGGCTACTCGTAATCCGTTCGCGGGAACGCCCTGAATACTGCCCTGTAGACTTGGCTTTGGCCATGGCTGCTCAATCCGGCCTCAGACGCATACCGGTTTTTTTCAAGATACGCGTGCTGAACAACACATCATGGCCGCGACAGGCATCGCCCAGCAGTTCCGCGATACGCGCAACCTTGGCATATACCTCGTCGCGACCGTGGCCATGCACCATGGCGAAGAAGTTATATGGCCAATCGGGCCGATGGCGCGGACGACGATAACAATGGCTGACGAAATCCAACGCGCCGACACGTTCGCCGAGCGCATCGATACACAGGTCGTCGATATCCCAGACCGACATGCCGTTCGCCACATAGCCGAGCCGATAATGATTCGGCACGGCCGCGATGCGCCGGATGCGGCCATCGGCGAGCATCACACGCAGACGCCGTTGCAACTGTTCAGACGGCACGCCCAGCCGGCCGGCGAGTTCATCGTAGGGTCGCGATACCAGCGGCAAGCCCGCCTGGGTCGCGAGCACGATACGCCGATCGAGTTCGGCCAGGCATTCGACCGAATCCTCGCGCTCCCCGGTCACCTCAGACCGCGAGATGCAGACCGACATAGTATTCCTTCTCCTTCGGCATATCGAAGACACGATGGCCGGTGACCGCTTCGATCTCCCGCATGACATCGTTCTTCTCCTCGACGGAACCGGTCGCGAGCACGAACCACATGTTCAGCAGATGCTCGCGCTCGTAGTTGTGCGCGACCTGCTCGAAGGCGTTGACCTGCTCGCTGACCCGGTCGAACTCGTCGAGCGGAATCTTCATCGCGCACAGGCTCAGCGCACCACCCAGGCGCTCGGCATCGAACAGTGGTCCGAAACGTGTCAGCAGACGATCTTCCAGCAACCGTTCGATGCGCTTCAGCAGCGTCTTCTCACTGATGCCCAGCTCGTCGGCAACAGCCTGGTAAGGCTCGTCGCACACGGGTAGACCCTGTTGTAGGCGGTTGACGATGGCCCGGTCAGTCTTATCCAGCCTAGTCACGCCACCGTCCTTTCCGGGCGGTACATCGCCCCACGTTGTTTGAAACAGCGGCGCGAAAACAATACATCGTGGCCAAGACCGTTCAATGCCAGCTCGTCGATCAGTTCATCGATGCACGATAACACCTCTCGCCTGTCCTTGCCGTGGATCATGCAAAACAGATTGTATGGCCAATCCGGCGGACGGCGCGGACGCTGGTAACACAGCGTCACACAATCGACCGTCGCCAAGGTGCGGCCAACCTCGTCGACGCGCTCGTCCGGGATGTCCCACACCAGCATCGCGTTCGCTCGATAGCCCAACTTACGGTGCCGCACGATGACACCGAGACGCTTGATGATCCCAGCACGTTGCATTGCGGCAATGCGCTCGATGACCCCGCGTTCGTCCAGGCCGATACGCTCACCGATAGCGCGATATGGACGCTCGACCAACGGCAGGCCGAGTTGGATCGCGGCGATCAGATCAGCGTCCGGCGCTCCATCCATCGCCACCGGACGCGCCGGACGAACAGCAGGCAATTTGCGTCGGTAGGAACGCGCCGGTCCGCCATGCACCCGAAAGCCCAGATCGATATGGTATGCCTTCACCAGCGGCAGCGGCAGTACCGCATGGCCACCGCGACGTTCGATATCACCCATCACCGCGCGCAGCCGCGCCCGGTCCGGCGCGGTGATGACGAACCACAGATTCAGGCGATGCTCGCGTTCATAGTTGTGATTGACCTCGGCATGCTCGCTGACGATCGCGGCGACCCTCTCCAGTTCATCTTCCGGCACCGCCATCGCGGCCAGCGTGCTGGCACCGATGCGATTTGGCGCGAACACCGGTCCAACCCGGCTGACCACGCCCCGCGAGACCAGATTCTCCAGCATGGCCAATACATCCCGGCCGGCATGCCCCAGCTCCTCCGCCAGACACGCAAAGGGTTCGGGAACCAACGGAAAACCACGCTGGTAGTCGTTCAACAGACGCTGTTCCAGGTCCGTCATGTCACAACCCCGTCCTGTGCGCCCGTGCGGCGAAAAAGATGCCGCTGGGCTTGGTCGCTGGCAATTCGGCAATCTGTTCCAGCGTCAGGGTATCGAACACGACGACACGATTCTGATCACGCACCGAGACCCATACCGCCTCGCCGCGTGGCGTGAA
>Ga0256841_1002267_pt1 | contig 15490 bp, 13 predicted proteins | sample 356308metaG_FD_185971 | JGI IMG/M metagenome (GOLD analysis project Ga0256841, IMG submission 185971) | Hydrothermal vent microbial communities from Mid Atlantic Ridge, Atlantic Ocean - 356-308 | ecosystem: Environmental > Aquatic > Marine > Hydrothermal vents | place: Atlantic Ocean: Mid... | reverse complement strand
AATTTTACGATGCCGATAAGGATTGCTGTAACAAGCACTGGAATCGTAATCCATGCCGGTAATTGTATCCTTCTAAATTCCTCTCCAAAACCACCCGGGTTGAAAAGTAATGACTGCCACCATCGGGCCAGCAGCACACTCAACATTGTCATCAAACCGAAAGAGGCCGCTACAAAACCATTCATAATGATGGCCAGGACGATTATCACTTCAGCCTGTTTCTCTGCATCACTGGTATTGCCAATGATCGCGACTTTGCTGGCATATTTCGTCAGACTGTTCTGCCAGAAATCTTCAATGCCACCCGAAAAATATCGCGACCCTGTTGCCAGGATCAAAGATATCGCCAAAACAACGATCAGTACGACAGTTTGTGATCGTGTGACTCGGAGCACCTGTGCACACAAACATACAGGTAACCAGAAAACCAGCACATTCAACAATGCCAGCGTTGGCGTACCAAACCTGACTAAGGCCACCACCATGCAAAAAAGTGCTGCTCCAGTGAGCGCAATAGCGGCATCCCTTGGTTCTTTACGCAGAACGACAAGCCCTGCAGCGGCACAACTCAACAGGAAGGAGAGTGGAAATATCCATCCCAAAGCACCAAACAGACCGATAATGCCTGCTGCCTGTATGTGACCGCGCAAAATATACGTGGCCAGTGCCTTCATGTTTGTCTTTTCCTTTGTGTACTTTTACTCGTGAGAGTCACAGTACGGGATCAAAGCCAGAAAACGTGCTCGCTTGATCGCCGTTTTTAATTGTCGCTGATAACCTGCTTTAGTACCTGAGACACGACTTGGCATAATTTTCCCTGATTCGGAAATATAGGCTTTTAGCGTGTTCAGATCCTTGTAATCAATCTCGGTATAACCTTCAGCGGTGAATTTGCAAAAACGTTTGCGTCGAAAATAACGTGCCATAATAATTCTCCTCTGATTTAACCCAGATCTTCCATAATATCGAATGCTTTCTTGTCTTCGATATATTGATAAAATTGTTCGCGAAGATGTGGTTCATAACCAGCATCTGCTTTAAATTCGTCGAGTAATGTCACAAACTTTTTACGATTTGCTGCCGTTTGACGTTTACCATACTTCTTGAGTACGTAATTCAGTTCGTGATCTTCTGTAGAGATGATCTCTGCATCTGTCGGCTCTTTTGCTGCAACGTCTTCAACAGGCGTCTCCGTAGCAGGTGCTTCTTCCGCCGCAACTTCTGTAACGGGAGCAGCTTCGAGTTCTGCTTTAGCCGCCTCGGCCTGCTCTGCAGCTTTTACTCTCTCAATCGCCGCTTCTTTTGCTGCGGCTTCTTTTGCCGCACGTTCTTCCTCTTCTTCCTTACTCTTGGCCAGGAAAGAAGGTTCGGTGACAGCTTCATCACGTTTGATGATCAGGTTACGAAGGACTGCATCATTAAACCGGAAAGCACTGTTCAACTCATCAAGTGCTTTTTGATCACACTCAATATTGATCATGACATAGTGTGCCTTATGAACTTTATTGATCGGGTAGGCCAGCAAACGGCGACCCCAGTCTTCCAGTCGGTGGATTGTCCCACCATCGGCTTCAATGATTGTGCGGTAACGATCGAGCATGGCAGGAACCTGCTCGCTCTGGTCAGGGTGGACCAGAAAGACGATTTCGTAGTGTCTCACTATATTCCCTCTCGGATTATAGCCTCCCAGATGCATTTGCTGGTGAGGCAAGGGTTAAAAAAGGGCGTATTCTATGTGAGTGGGTGAAGGGATGCAAGCGGCCATTTCAAGCTCTGGGGTGGTGCTCAGCATGCAGGCTTTGAAGTCTGGCCTGTGCAACATGTGTATATATTTGCGTGGTAGAAATGTCTCTGTGCCCTAACAACATCTGAACCACTCTCAGATCAGCCCCATGATTCAATAAATGTGTCGCAAAAGCATGACGTAACGTATGTGGTGAGATGGGTTTATTGATACCCGCTTTAACCGTTAATTGCTTAATCCTGTGCCAGAAAGCATGCCGCCCCATGGCTTTACCCTGACGCGCAGGAAACAAAGCATCTGAGATCGCACCTTTTAGTAGAGCCTGACGTGCTTCTTTCATGTATTGCTGTACCCAGTCAACCGCCTCTTCGCCCATCGGTACAATCCTTTCCTTATCACCTTTGCCAGTGATCCTGACGACCCCATGTTCAAGATTGATCTCCTGCAAAGTCAGGTTAACTAATTCAGAAACACGTAACCCAGTCGCATAAAGTAGTTCGATCATAGCCTTATCACGTAAACCTAATGCCTGTTCTATATCAGGTGCGTCCAATAGTACATCGACTTCTTCCTCTGTCAGAGACTTTGGAAGGCTTCGCCCTGCCCTCGGTGATTTAAGTCGACTGGTTGGATCTTCTTCAATCAGAGCTTCTCTGATCAGGTATTGGTAAAAACGCCGCAGACTGGTCAAACGACGTGCACGACTACGGGGAGAGGCAACCTCATAACTGTCGAGGAAATTCAACAGATCCTGCCAGCCCGATTTAAGAACCGTTTTATTATTTACCTGACACCACTTAATAAAAGAAAAAAGATCGGATCGATAAGAAGAAAGCGTATTGTCACTTAGTCCCTGTTCCGACCATGCCGTATCAAGGAATTGTTCAGCCAGTTCAAACTCAGTCGCCAAAATAAAGTTCAGGATCCAGTTTGGGAGGCATTTGTAAGAAAAATCCTTCTTTATTTAATGTCTGCATGACAGTCGTCACATCGACACGAGCCAGTTTTCGATTCTCAGATAATTCCAGTTCCATCACAAAAACAGGCTCACCAAAGGATTGTTTTAAGGGTTCAGGTATTTCATCATAACCATCCTCCTCAACAAGATAAAGATACATCTCTTCCTTGCGACTACTTTTATAAACCCAGCATGGGACTGTTTCGTTGTTTTCAGTCTGTTTATTCATAATGACTTCGTAATAATAGTGTGCGTATTATCTTATGAAAACAGTATTTAACAAAGTATCGAATATCCCTTCTATAATTATATGGTTTTTTTTGTTTTAATCTTAGTGACACTCCCCACCGAATTAACTGGAGAAAGACCATGGCTGAGCTTGTTCTTTATGAAGACGAAAATCACAAAAATGTCCTGATGGAAGACTATTCTGAAGGTGAAATGATTCCAGCGAATCAACACCTGATCATGCATAATGGCAAAGGGATGTTTCTGGACCCGGGTGGTCATAAAATGCATTCAAAGTTATTTGCTGATTTATCTGATCACCTTCTACCAAATAATATGCAATATCTGTTTTTCTCCCATCAGGATCCTGACATTGTTGCCGCGATCAATTTCTGGTTAATGGCAACGGAGGCCGATGGCTATATGTCATCCATGTGGACCCGATTTGTCAGTCATTTTGGTATTGATTCAATGATGGCTGACCGTATTAAGCCAATCTCTGATGAAGGTTGTCTGCTTGATCTTGAAGGTGTTCAACTTTCAATTATCCCAGCACATTTCCTGCATTCATGCGGTAATTTCCAGGTCTATGATCCCGTTTCAAAGATTCTGTACTCCGGTGACCTCGGCGCCTCTATCGGAACGGAAAACAGGACAGTGGAAGATTTTGATTCACATATTCAATATATTGAGGGCTTCCATCGACGTTACATGCCATCGAACAAAGGCTATCAATATTGGGCCAACATGGTTGAACAACTGGATATCGACATCATCGCCCCACAACATGGTGCTGTCTACAAGGGCAAAGAGAATGTGAAGAAGTTTATTGACTGGGTACGTAATACACAATGTGGTCTTGATATAATGGAAGATACCTACCAGCTTCCAACCAAACTTTATGGAACTTAAATACCCTGATAGTTTCGTCACTATGCCGGGAAAAATTTCTCGGTACAGTGACGATAATAGCTGTACAACGACCACCTGATAGCCAACACAACCGTTTCTATCTCGGTCATCGACAGGCAGTTTGTATCTTCAGAACATAAAGAACCTGATTAATTCATCGTTAATAATAGTTGCGTTCTACTGGCCTTATCGTCAACCTATACAAAAGCAAAAAATAAAAAAGGAAATCAATTCATGGCCAAACTCTTCAGAATTGCCGGATTTTTGCCCTTTATTCTGGTTGTTTTTCTCAACGCCTTTGTCGATCTGGGTCATAAGATCATCATTCAAAATTCCGTCTTCAAAACCTACAGCGGACAGGAACAGATCATCCTGACTGCGATCGTAAATGCTCTGATTCTGTTGCCATTTATTCTCCTTTTTACACCGTCGGGATTTCTGGCTGATAAATACCCAAAGAACCGGGTCATGAAAGCCAGCGCATTGATAGCTGTTTGTCTGACCAGCCTGATCACGCTTTTTTATTATCTCGGATTTTTCTGGGCCGCTTTCGCCATGACTTTTTTGCTGGCCGTACAAAGTGCGATCTATTCACCATCCAAATTCGGGTTTATTCGTGAACTGGTGGGTAATGAACGTCTCTCCACGGCAAATGGTCTGGTTCAGGCCGTTACCATGATCGCCATTCTCTCGGGTACATTTGCCTTCTCAATCATGTTCGAGAGTCACCTGGATGGTATCAACTATGAAAACAAATCCGAACTGATCAGAACGATTGCACCTGTTGGCTGGTTCCTGATCCTCGGTTCTCTGATCGAATTTGCTCTTACTTTTCGCTTGCCGCAAAAGCAGGAGACTTTTAAAGAATTGCACTTTGACTTTGGCCGCTATATCCGTGGTCAATATCTGAAAAATAACCTGGGTATTGTCTATCGCCACCCAGTGATCTGGCTTTCCATTATAGGATTATCGATCTTCTGGGCCATCTCACAGGTGTTACTTGCCTCATTCCCGGCCTTTGCCAAAGAAACGATGAACACTCTCGACACAGTCGTGATACAGGGCATGATGGCCTGTGCCGGGATCGGCGTCATGCTGGGATCGATCACCTCGGGTAAACTCTCTAAGAATCACATCGAAACCGGCCTGTTGCCCATCGGTGCGATTGGTGTAGCACTGACACTGGCCATCATGCCCGGTTTGAATTCACCTGTCTCTCATGCATTAAATTTTCTGGCACTCGGTTTTCTGGGCGGTCTGTTTATTGTACCGCTCAATGCTCTGATCCAGTTCCATGCAAAGGAGCATGAACTTGGGATAGTCCTTGCAGCCAACAATCTAATCCAGACTTCAGTTATGTTGAGCTTTCTTGCACTGACCGTTCTCTTCGCCTGGTGGGGCCTTAGTACGGTAGGACTGATTTCCTTGCTCACTTTTGTGGCTTTTATTGGTGCAGGTTACACGCTCTATCACTTGCCACAGTCGTTTGTACGTTTGCTGGCTGGCAGGCTGATCGCCAGTAAATATCGCCTACAAGTCCAGGGCTTCGACAACATACCTGAGAGTGGTGGCGTATTGATGCTGGGAAATCATATCAGCTTTATCGACTGGGCGATCCTGCAAATGGCCAGTCCTCGCCCAATCCGCTTTGTGATGGCCAGGAATTATTACGAACGCTGGTATCTGAAATGGTTTCTTGATCTGTTTGGTGCGATTCCTATCGCCAGGGGTGCAAGTAAAGAGGCGCTGGAAACAATTACTCAATTACTCAATGATGGGCAAGTGGTGGCTCTGTTTCCGGAAGGTGTGATCAGCCGTACTGGACAGCTGGCAGAATTCAAACATGGATATGAAAAAGCCGCTGCCGGTGCAGAAGGTGTCATTCTACCTTTTCATTTACGGGGTCTCTGGGGTAGTCGTTTTTCCCGATCCAGCAATAAACTTAAACACGCTCCAAAATCAGGCGGTCGTCGTGATCTGATCGTTGCCTTTGGCAAACCACTGCCCATGACGACAAAGGCTGAAGAAATGAAACGGCGGATTTTTGAGCTGTCTATCGAATCATGGGAGACCTATTCACATACGCTACAAACGCTTCCGGCTGCCTGGCTGGAAACGGCCAGAAGACTCGGTGGTGAGATGGCGATCACAGACTCACGAGGGAAACCCATCAGTAATCATCAGTTGATGACTACCGTCATTTGTTTCTCACGTCAGATAAATACTCGAGAACAAAATATCGGTCTATTATTGCCAAGTTCAGTCTCAGGTGTGATTGCGAATCTGGCCGTCTTATTACGTGGGAAAACTGTCGTCAATTTAAACCCCAAAAATATTGGAGAATCGATCAATAAGGCTGGCCTGAAAAACATCTATACTTCTCGAGCATATATTCAATCATTAAACGAAAAAGGCTTTGATTTATCGGAAGTTCTGAATCAAATAGATCTTCTCTATATAGAAGATGTGAAACCTGAGATCAGTTCATTGACAAGATTAAGGACACAAATTATAGCGAAAATACTTCCATCACGATTATTACAAGCTCTGTACTATAAATCCGTCGATCTGGAAAGCCCTGCGGCGATCCTTTTCCCGAACCGTCAAAATGAAAAAGTAAAAGGTGTTGTCTTAAGCCATCGCAACATGATGGCTAACCTGAAACAGGTTGCTCATGTTTTAAATACTGAAGAGAGCGATGTCATGATGGCAACACTTCCTCTATCACATGCTTTTGGTTTTACTGTGACAACTTTCTTGCCATTAGTCGAAGGCATCCCGATTGTTTGCCATCCGTCACCCACCGATGTTGTAAACATCGCAAAAGCGATTGCAAGATCCAATGCCACAATCCTGATCACAACCCCTGCCATTCTGAAAATGTTTAATCAGAATGAAGAAGTCCATCCACTCATGCTCGAGTCTTTACGCGTCGTTGTGGCAGGAGCAGAAAAACTCGATCAGGAAATCAGCATTGCATTTAAGCTTAAATTTAACAAAGACATTTATGAAGGTTATGGCATCACTGAAACTTCTCCAGTTGCAAGTGTCAATGTCCCCGACAAACTGGATACCAGTGACTGGAGAGTCCAGCATGGTTGCAAAATCGGAACCGTTGGTATGCCACTTCCAGGCACCAGTTTCCGAATCGTTGATCCGGAAACAATGAAAGAATTACCCATTGGTGAAGATGGGTTGATCCTGATCGGTGGTCCTCAAATCATGTCTGGTTATTTAAATGATCAAAAAAACACAGATCAGGCGATCATTGAAATAGATGATGTTCGCTGGTTTAAAACTCAGGATAAAGGACATCTGGATGATGATGGCTTTCTGACCATCGTTGGCCGCTATTAACGATCCAGAAGACCATGCTGAGTTTTTTCAGTACCCTCCATCTCTCTAAATAAACCTCCCGCATCTTCTATTTCCTGCCAAACAATTGATCTTGATCAAAGCAAGTCTATTTTCTGGTGCTAGATTTATGCTGAGTGAATAAATTGTTTCTAGCAAATTTACAGGAGAGTGACATGTTTCAGCCAATTCCAGTTTTTGAAGAAAATGTTTTCGCTTTTAAAGTAACCGGCAAATTAACAAAAAAAGATTATGACGAATTTCTGCCTGTACTCACAACGTTAATCCACAAGTATGGCCCTATCTCATTACTCCTGGAGTTGGAAGACTTCCATGGGCTGGAACCCGAAGCAGTCTGGGAGGATTACAAGTTTGGAACAGCTCATGACAAGGATTTCCTTAAGATTGCAATTGTTGGTGATAAACGTTGGGAACGATGGATGACCGTCCTGATGGATGCTTTTACAAAAACTGAAATTCGTTTTTATCGTCGTGAAGATGCTGCCATTGCCTGGGACTGGTTAAGGGACATTGAGGAAAAGGATGAAGCCACCAGTGAAAAAGAAAAAAACAGCATCAAACCCTATAAAGAGATTCTGGTTGCTACAGATTTCTCACCTCATTCAGAAAAGGCATTATTTCGAGCAAAGGAAATAGCCGCGAAATATAATGCAAATATATCTATTCTCCATGTCATGGAACCACTGGGAAGTTACGAACATGACTATATGATGGTTGGTGTACCTGAGCAATACGATCATACTGATCGAATATTATATACAAATGCAGAAAAACGACTGGAAGAACTGAAAAATGAACTTGGCCTCCCAAATGTTTCTGGCGAAGTCCTTTGGGGCACACCCAAAACTACCATTTTACTTTATACAGAAGGTAAGAAGATCGATCTGATCGTGATGGGTTCACATGGACGGCATGGCATTTCAAGATTAATTGGATCTACAACAAACGGTGTGATCAATCATGCCAGATGTGAGGTTTTATCTGTCAATATCTGATGTCATAGAAAACCATCTTGAATTACTGACAAATGACACTATATTGGACAGGAACATAATAACTTCGGAATTTTTCTGCAACCTATGGAATATAAAGATTATTACAAAATACTGGGTGTTGAACGTGATGCAACTCAAGATCAGATCAAGCGTGCCTATCGTAAACTGGCACGTAAATATCATCCTGATGTCAGTAAAGAATCAGATGCTGAGGCACTTTTCAAAGAGCTTGGTGAAGCCTATGAGGTTCTGAAGGATCCAGAGAAACGTGCGGCATATGATCAATTAGGTGCTAACTGGAAAGCTGGTCAGGACTTTCATCCACCACCCGACTGGAATACTGGATTTGAGCACAGTGGCGCAGGGTTTACCGGGGCTGATGAAGCAGATTTTAGTGCTTTTTTTGAAGAATTGTTTGGCCGTGATTTTCGATCTGGTCAGACCGGTAGAAGACAAACTGGAGGTTTTCACGCACGCGGTGAAGATCACCATGCAAAAATTCTGATCGACCTCGAAGACAGTTTTAATGGAGCGAAACGCAGTATCACCTTACGCGCTCCAGAAATGGATTCCGAAGGTCATGTATATCTAAAGGAAAGGACTTTGAACGTCACGATTCCAAAAGGCGTTAAAGCGGGTCAACATATCCGTCTCGCTGGACAGGGTAATCCTGGTATTGGTGAAGGCAAACCCGGTGATCTTTTTCTTGAGATCGAATTCAGACCACACCCCATTTACAGGGTTGATGGACGCGACTTGATGATTGATCTACCAGTTGCCCCGTGGGAAGCAGCATTAGGTGCAAAAGTTAAAGTACCGACACCAGCAGGCACTGTTGATCTGAATATCCCGGCAGGCTCAAATTCTGGACAAAAATTAAGATTAAAAGGTCGTGGGCTTCCTGCTAAGACATCTGGTAATTTGATTGCCGTTCTCCAGATTGTTGTTCCGCCAGCCACCAGCGATGAGGCTAAAAAACTCTACAAAGAAATGGAACAGAAGCTAAAATTTAATCCGCGCGCGAAACTGGGAGTTTAACACGTGATGAAGAATGAAATTTCAACAGATTTTGTGGTGAGTATTCTGGAAGAAGAATCTCAATTATCGCTGGGTGATTTATGTTGCGCCTGTGCTGTACATGCTGAACAAATCATTGAACTTGTAGAAGAAGGTATTCTTGAACCGACAGGTGTTGAAATTGTTGAATGGCGGTTTTCTGGAACAAGTCTGATCCGTGCCAGAACAGCGATCAGACTACAGAAGGATTTACATATAAATACTGCCGGTGTTGCCCTGGCACTGGATTTGATGGATGAGATAGAGCGTTTGAAAAAACGCTTACGTTAATCATTATTTTTTTGCACAGGCTAGTGACAACGTTGCTTAATCTCCGTTAGTATTTCCTGTGCAAGTTCATGTCTTGCGAATTCCAGTTGATGCTCCAGAACAGCGGTGAGGTCACCCTTCCTGGTCAGTGGGTTTGCCAGAATCACTCTGAAATAGATCAATTCAGCACCATTATATTTTTCCATACCTATTCGCGTTCTGGATACGAATGTTTTACCTTGTTCACGCTGCGCTTTTTGTATATTTTTATTGATCAAATCCAGTTTTTCGTTGATCCAGTTAACTGAATCCCGATCCGTTTTCTGTAAACATTCCTGAATCCATTTTGGAGCGAATCTATAGCCCATGATATTGAGCTCTGGATGAATCAGAAGTTCGAAATCATCATGTTCATCTATCATTTGTGCGAAATGTTTTGCCTTTTCGATCCCTTGATCAATCAACATCTCATAGCCTTTCCGACCAATAATATTTAATCCGGCATGGACCAGTAGCGCCATTCCAGGCCTTGAGCCTTCGAGACTTTGCTGTCCCAGATCTCTCGAACCCCGACGAATAATATATTCAGCATGAAGTTCAATACTCTGAAGAGATTCCGGATCTTTGAACAGCACCATGCCCGCACCCATAGGGACATAAAACTGCTTATGGGCATCTATCGTGACTGAGTCAGCAAGTTCAATCCCTTTAAGCAAAGATTTATATTTCTCGGAAAATAATGTTGGACCGCCCCATGCACCATCAACATGAAAGTGACATTTCAACTCCTTACTCAATGCAGCTATTTCTTCAAGAGGATCAACATTGCCGGTTTCAGTTGTGCCAGCAATTCCAACCAGACTCATGATCCGGTAACCTTGTTCTCGCAATGCTTCGGCTTTCTCTCGCATTGCCTGAACGTTGACCTTATTTTGCTCATCCGTCTCAATCGTGATCAGATTGTCTCGTCCAAGACCCAGTAAATCGACGGCTTTGAGTAGAGAATAATGACCTCGCCTGGAAACCAGGACAACAAGCCCTTTGATTCCGGCTTCCTGCATGGCGCCATGCAATCCACTTTTAGAAATAGTGCCCTCATTCATGCACCTGTTACGCGCCACCCATAAGGCGGTTATATTGGCTACAGTACCGCCAGAACAAAATGCTCCCAGTGCATGATCTGGACTATGTAACCATTGCTGATAGAAAGCGTCATCTCTTTCATAAATCAGTCCATGTAACATGCCCAGTACCTGACGTTCCATCGGAGTGAAAGCTTTTGAAGTCTCTACTTTAACCATGTTCTGGTTCAAAGCGGTAATGATTTTAGACAACGGCAGCATAAAGTAAGGCAAGGCAGATGACATATGGCCAATAAAACCGGGAGAAGAAGTATGAACAGATTGTGCTACAAGATGTTTGAGTATGAAATCAGTGTAAGCCTGAACATAAAAAGGTTGCTCAGTGATTTCCACAGAAGAGAAATCAGCTTCAATTTCCGGCATAGATTTTTCTTCAGCAACAATATGTTCACGTAGAAAACCATCGATATTTGATGAAATCTCCTGTTCAATCCTTGCTAATGTTGCCCCACTGGACTCAGGTATTGTGAAAATACGATCCAGGTTTTCCTGATTAACCTCTGCCCGTTCGTCATTATCCAGTCTTGGCATTTTTTCCTGCAACCACATAAATGTCGCTACCTCTGTACGAGACATTATCTTTATTTTGTTCTGGATTAAACCAGCGAGGGGCAATAATACCAGTTGTTAGCCTGAATTATAAATCTTGACGAAAATCTCATTCAGGCATAGATTCCACTTCTTTCAAATGATCATCACCATCTATGTCTACTCAACAGCTATCATCAATCGACCCGTCCACTATTAAATACAATCGTTGTGACGTTGATCTGGCATCAGGCAACACCGCAATTTCAACAGTCAGTTGTCAAAATCTGATCGATATACTGGGTGGATTCGGTCGTGCCTTCCAGATCCTGGGAAAACAAGATGTTGAACATGCTTATGCCGATAATAATCCATTGATTGTCACAACCGGGATCATGACTGGTACAAATATCATGACCGGGTTGCGAACTTATTTCTCGGCCTATAGCCCACTAAAAGTTTCCAACGCTGGACTTCCTTCGGCAATGTGGTCTGCTGCAAGTGGAAAGTTTGGATCGAAACTTAAATGGTCTGGAATTGATGAAGTAATTTTCACAGGCAAATCTGATCATCCTGTTTTACTTGTGATCAGGCAAACAGAAACTGGAACAAAAACTGAACTCATTTGTGCCGATAATCTTCTCAATCTACATCCCCATGAAAAAATAATGGCTCTGCAGTCACAATATGAAAATGCGCATTTCGCGGTTATCGGTCCAGCCGGTGAGAATTTCGAAAATTGTTATTTTGGTGCTATTGCACTCAGTACAGAAAACCAGCTCAAATCTGGTGATGATAAAAGTCGTTGGGCTGGTCGTGGTGGCATGGGATCAGTGATGGGTTCAAAGAACCTGATCGGAATCGTTGTTCAGTCAGGCGATATAAAAATTAAACCATCACCTGGAATACGAGAACTGAACAAACAGATTGTCACAGGCCCTGGGTCAAGAAAATTCAGAGAAAAGAAAAAAGGAGGACTGGGTGGAACATGGGCAAATTACGACGCGCTGGAACAATTCCATTATGTTCCGGAAAATAATTTTAGACCTCAAGGTGATGGCAAACCTGAATTGATGTTCAGAGAAAATGTAGAGCCACAATTTTCGATCAAAGCAGAAAACTGTTTTAAGTGTGCAATTGCCTGCCATAAAAATCTTTATGAAAAAAATGAAGATGGTCGTCGTGGAAAGTTTCTGGCTAAATTTGATTATGAACCACTCAATCTGTTATCGACAAATCTGGGGATCCATGATCCACTTCACGCCACAGAGCTGGTGGCATTATGTGACAAAATGGGCATGGATTCCATTTCGCTTGGCACCACCATTTCCTACGTACTGGACTATAACGAACGTCATCCAGAAAAAAATATTTGTAATGGAGCCACCTTCGGTGACTTCAACAAAGTGAAAGAATTGATAGAAGTCGCTGGTAAAGGAAAATGTCCGGAAATTGGTCGTGGTGTAAAACGTTTATCTCAATCGTTAGATGAAACTGAATACGCCATGCACGTAAAAGGACTTGAATTACCGGCCTATCTTGCGGACACTAACCCCGGCTATCCCTGGGCGATTGCTGGTGGTCACATGACTATGGCAACTTATATGTTGTACGCACTTGAAGGAAATAGTTCCGTTGATTACTGGGTAAAAGCGATCACTGAACGCGGACTTTATTTTGTTCGCGATGATTTATTAGGTGTTTGTAAATTCGCCATGCTAGACATAGAAGGTGCACTGAATGCACTTGAAATTGGAGCTGATCTTAAAATTACTGAAAAAGAATTATTAAAAGCGGTACGACAATCATTTATCCATGCATTGTGGTTGGAAAGAAAACAGGGCTATACACGTGAAGAGTATTCACTTCCAACACAGATTTTTGAAAAACCTAATCCTGCTTTAAAGAAAGAACACTTCTTAACCAGAGAATTCTTTGAGCAGTTAAGTGATCAGGTGTGGGAAATATTTGAAAAAGAGATCAACACACTTTGATAAAAAGACCAGTAATTTCAGTTCGTCTACCTTCATCGCTTTCTGAAAGAATTGGAAGCCGTGGAGAAATCATTGTTGAAGGCAGAAACGTCGAAGAGTGCCTGAAATATGCTTCAGAAAAATTTCCGGATCTTGAGAAGATCATCTGGCCAGAAAAAGGGCAACTTAATCCGGCCATTCTGATCTTCCATAAAGAAGAACCTGTCATTAATAAAAATTTAAAGCAAACTGTTTCCGATGGGGATCAGGTTGATATTATTCCTGCCATTTCCGGGGGGAAATATTGTTAAGGTATTTAACCTGAACTATGGATAAGGGATAGCCATCCTTATCCCGAGTTCAGGTTATTTAAAATTTTACTGATCACATGAAAGCCTTCTTGTTTATTCTAAACAGGATAAGAAGACCACTCGCTAAAAACCAAAAGGCTGCCGGTAAAGGAACAGCAGCCACAGCCAGGTTACTTGTCAAAGCAAGATCTTTCTGGGCTGAGGTTAATCGATCACCGCTTCCACCTGAAGTCATCAGCCCTTCTGGCGCACTTCCATCATTTGTATGAGGAAGTCCAAGGTTGTGACCGATCTCGTGAGCCACAACACCCGCTATGGCTTCCTGACCACCTAAGAAACCTAATAAATTGGTTCCTACAAACTGTGTCACACCGTTTCCGGGTCTGAAAGCCAGTCCTGCTGCATAATTATCTGATAATAGACCAAACCCTGCCGCAATTCTGACAAAAAACATGTTGAGTATATTGGGGTTGGCGTTAGTGACACCACTCGCTGCTCCGTTTGTCACGATCGTGCTCAGATCAGTCGTTGGTCGTGTGTTTCCACCATTATCTGGTGCCCCACCTGCACCCCAGTTTGCGAAGGTATTATTCCATGTATTGGCAGCCAGGAACACAATATCAATGCCGGCTTGCGCCCAGATTTGATCGATTAATCCTGTGATTGATGATTCCTCTGCAGGAGAGCCAAAATAGTTTGCAGTATTGCCACCATCATCATCAGAAACAATGATCGGCTGAACAGTCACTGTATGTGTTATAGGTATTGCGGGATTAATGATTAATGCGAATGATGTTGATGTTGAAAGAAAATAGACGATCATTAAAAAAGTTAATTTTAATAATGGGTTTTTAATCATAATTTATTCCTTGCAAGAATTTACCAATAGGCTGTTTTACAATCAGACAAATCTTTATCTGGTGAAAAACTGGTACTGCAGAAATTATGCCAACGGCGAGGATTTTTAAAAAATGAATCTAACCTGTTTTAACGTCATGTTTTTCCATGACATTATTTTTTACTGTTATTACCGGAAGATGAAATAGTAAAAGTAAGGAACTGACATTGTGCTTTTTTGTCGTTTATTAACGACAGTTTTCCTCTCAGGAGGCAAGAAATTTATCTGATTCTGGAATCAGTTATGCTCAATTAGATCAATTTATATTGATGCCTGTACACAACGTAATATCCCATAATTATATTCTTCATTTAGTTCTAAATAGACGGGCTTAAGTCGGCCTTTCTCATCATCAAGTGATTCGAGAGTAAAGACAATTTCATCATATTCAGCGTCTTCCAGATCAATCACTTCACGAACATCGATCAAACCAACTTCTATTGCTTCAGCAAGGTGCGTATAGATCGTCGTTTCTTTCATATCTCTTTTCTGCGCGATTTGATCAACATTGTGACCTTCATGAAAAAGTATCAAGGTTTCATTGACTGTGGCGCTGAGATTATTGTCGAGTAATTTCTCCAGTGGATAGTTAGCGATCTCATTGAGAAATTTTTGTCCGTATCGAGCAAGTTTTTGCTCACCCACACCAGAAATACGCCGCATTTCATTCAGTGATTGTGGTCTTTTCCTGACCATTTCCTGTAAGGTTGAATCATGAAAGATAACGAAGGGTGGTACACCATGTTCTTCTGCCAGATTTACACGTAATGATCGCAGGGCTTCCCATAATGGCAGATCCTGTGGTCGGACAGGCATTTTTTGTTTTTTATCGCTGACGATCTTTTCTTCTCTGACCTGCTTCCTCAGATCAAGCTTCTGTTCACCACGTAATACTGGACGACATTTTTCAGTCAGGCGAAGCGCTCCATGTCGTTCCATATCAACATCAAGATAACCCAGTGCGATCAATTGCCTGAAAATGCTTCGCCATTCTGCACTGGAAAATTCTTTTCCAATACCATAAGTACTGATCTCATCATGTCTGTTTCGTTGAATTCTTTCGTCAATTTTTCCAAGCAGGATATCGATAATATAATTCA
>Ga0256841_1002266_pt1 | contig 15492 bp, 17 predicted proteins | sample 356308metaG_FD_185971 | JGI IMG/M metagenome (GOLD analysis project Ga0256841, IMG submission 185971) | Hydrothermal vent microbial communities from Mid Atlantic Ridge, Atlantic Ocean - 356-308 | ecosystem: Environmental > Aquatic > Marine > Hydrothermal vents | place: Atlantic Ocean: Mid... | reverse complement strand
AGAAGACTCAGGTCAATGGCACCATTTCGCGGGTTCGCTACCCGCCATGCCAGCGCCAGTGAAAAAACTTGTGCAAAAACTCGCCAATGGATCTATGGGATGAAAGAACGCTGATTGTATGTTACAAAAAACAGTATATCTGCCGAATCTAAAAACCATCTTTAGGCGTTTACTCTATGAAAAAACCGGCAACGTTGATGTCCTGGATTTGCGTTATTTTATTGTTAATACAAACCGGCAACGTTTATGCCGAGCTTGCTTTGCAATCAAACACCGTTTATGACATAAAAACTGCCACCCTCGATATACCCAACGTTCAAATTGGCAATAACTTTTATTGCTCAATTTCCCTGAAGCGCGATGAGCAGCGTTGGAATTTTCGTCTCCAAGACCCACTTCGTGTATGCATCGGCAAACCATCGACCGTCACTGCATTTTACGACCTGCCTACCCGCACACTTTCTTTGCCAGAAGTAGTCTCAAAAAATGGCCAGGAACAAAAGCGGTTTGTGGCTGAGATGATATATCTTCCTGCTTTAGACGGGATTCAATTGGTATTGGAGCGAGCCTGGACACTGGAGGAAGGGCAGCAAAGCAAATTGGTCTATTCCAGGGAAAAACAGTTTCCTGAACTTCCAGCAAACCGTTGGGTATTGATTTCCGAAAGCCTGCAAAATTGGTTCCGCCAAGGCCATGCAGGCGCAACCTTCGATACCAAGCGTAATAAAATCTATGTATTTGGCTCAGATACCCATAGCCAAAATTGGGATAACGCCATCCATGAATTCGATTTGACCACCTTGGAGTGGATAACACATTACGCACCGGCACCCGAGGAAAGCTACCGCGCTGATGAATCAGGCAACGCCATTGCAGGCACTGACCGCTTACTACCTTGGGCCATGCACACCTTCGACAATATCATTTACGATCCCAAGCTGGATGCCGTGATTGTCACAGCACGTCCAAACCATAACTACAAAGCCCATGAAATTGCACCTGAAGCAGTAATCCATCCAACCTGGATTTATGACCTGAAAACCAGGCAATGGTCAATCCTTGGTGATAGAGAGCAAACCTATCCTGACAACTTTGGAGGGGCAACAGCCTACGATTCCGCGAGAGATGCAATTGTTACCTATAGAAAAGGTATTTTCGAATTGGGCCCTAACCGCATGCAATGGCAATTGGCTACTGAAGAACGTCATCATGAAATACATTATAATCTGGAGTACGACAGTAATATGAAAGCGTTTGTCGTTTTCGGGGATTTCCACGGTCCGAAAGAAGGCGTCTGGGTGTACTATCCCGGCCCCCGGGTTGGAACCTCCGGGCGTTGGCAGCAATACTCACCTGAAGGTGATAAGGAATGTCATGCTAATGAGGCTTTGCCAGTAGCTTATTCCACTTTCTTAGGAAAATTTCTGCTAATGCCCCGCGATCATCAAAATAACTTACGCATTGCATGCCTTTACGACGCCTCTACCCATTATTTCCAACGTATCCCCAGTGCTGATCTTGTCACCGAACAGAAAATGAACTACATGATGGTGTATGACCCATCCCATCAAGTTTTTTTGATGGTAACGGGTAACTGGAAAACACCCATTAAAGTATGGGCGCTTAAAATTGATGAAACCAAAATTTATAGGCACGATTCATGACACGAATAATCAAATGCACAAAACTCGGAATCGAAACAGAAGGATTGGACGCTCCACCCTTCCCAGGGGAAGAAGGCAAAAGAATTTACGAGCATATTTCCAAACAAGCCTGGCAAGAATGGCTGAATTTCCAGACCATGCTGATTAATGAACACCGGCTGACTGTCTTCGAGCCCGAAGCCAAGGCTTTTCTCGCCCAGGAACGGGAAAAATTCCTCTTCGGCGCAGGCGCTGCCATGCCCGAAGGCTACGTCCCTGTGTCTGAAGACAAAGATCAATCTTGACAGCCACCCCCCACCTTTAGTTTAATACCCGCTTTCCAATATTTGGCCAGGTAGCTCAGTCGGTAGAGCAGGGGACTGAAAATCCCCGTGTCGGCAGTTCGATTCTGTCCCTGGCCACCAATATTTGAGCGGCCTAAGCCTAATATGCTTAGGCCGTTTTTATTTTGCGCTTCAAAAATGAGAAATTGCACACCAAACTTTATTACCCCCAAAATCATGGCTACTGTCTTACGGTCACAAATGCAGTGGGCTCAAAACTGCTGGATATGGCAATGCCGGAATACCCGGATAGCACATCCCATTAGCCAATGAAAGAAACCGCCTGACAGGATTTTGAACAGGAGAGCGGCTTGAGACAAAGTATCGCCGAAAAATAAAACCCTGCGTTAGGAAGAGACTCAGGATTTAGTTTTTTCTCTCATTATGCTAAGGTTCTTTGAATTTTGCATTGAATCTGTAAGCAAAACATGTTGACAAAACTTCTTGCGATTTCTGGCTTTTTTTCGATTGCCTGTGGCGCCTATGCGGATGCGCTTACCCAAGCAATCAAGACTGAACAAGGCCTGCTCTCCAGTTCTGCCCGCAGCCAGAAAAAAATCGATCAGTTAGACGATGCCAGCAGACAAATGCTGGATGAATACCGCCGTACCCTTAGGGAAATTGATTCCCTCAAAACCTACACTCAACATTTGCAAACCTTGATCGAATCTCAGCGTCAGGAAAAAGCAGAATTAGAGCGGCAAATTCACGAGATTGCAGTGGCGGAGCGGGAAATCGTGCCGTTGATGCTGAAGATGGTGGAATCGCTTGAACAATTCGTCAAACTGGATACGCCTTTCTTGCCGGAAGAGCGCAGGCAAAGGGTGGCGCAACTCAAATCCTTATTGAATTCAGCAGAGGTAAGCGATGCGGAAAAATTCCGCCGGATTCTGGAAGCCTTTCAAATCGAAAACGAATACGCACGCACTATTGAAGCTTACCGGGATGATTTGACCTTAGAAAACACAACCCGCCCCGTGGATTTTTTACGGGTAGGCCGGGTGGCGCTGTTTTACCAAACCCTGGATGGGGAAACCTCTGGTTTCTGGAACCCCAAACAACGGCGCTGGGAAATTTTACCTGATAATTTCCGCCGCTCAATCCGCAAGGGGCTTCGAATTGCCCGCAAACAAGCGGCCCCGGATATCCTGACGCTACCTACCCCGACACCGGAGACAAGCCAATGACTTTTCGCTGGCTGCTTTCATTGATTTTGATCCTGACTGCCCCGCAATGGCTTGAAGCAGCACCGGGGCCTCTGGACCAACTATTAAAACAGGTGAAACAACAGCAACAGGAAATCAGCCGGCTCAATCGTGAACGGGAATCGCGTTTTATCACCGAGAAAAAACAACGGCAACAACTTCTGGCCCAAGCCAAAGCGGAGCTGGCTGAACTGGAAAAGCTAAGCAATAACCTAAAAGCGGAGTTTAGCGCCAACCAGCAGGCACTTGCCAAGCTGGAAGATGAATTGCAACAGAGCAGCGGTATTTTAGGGGAGATCGTCGGCACCGTCCGCCAGGCCGCAGGCGACTTGAAAACCACGCTGAAAGAGTCATTGGTTTCCGCCCAGTTTCCAGGGCGGGCTAAAAAGTTGGAAACCATCACCGAAAGTAAGCGCCTCCCTACCTTGGAACAATTGGAATCGTTGTGGTACCTCTACCTGCATGAGATGACCGAATCGGGCAAGGTTACCAAATTCAAAAGCAAAATCCTCACAGCAAGCGGTGAACCGAAAACGAGCGAAGTCATCCGCGTCGGCGTCTTCAATGCGCTGGCTCAAGGGCAATATCTCCGTTACCTTCCGGAGACTGAAGGGCTTATCATGCTTCCCCGCCAACCTGAGCGGCGGCTGCAAAAACTAGCCCAAGCATTTATGAACGCCAGCGGGGATTATGCACCATTGGGAATCGATCCTACCCGCGGCGTTCTATTAGGCATGTTGATCAGCTCACCAACTGTCCTGGAACGCATTCACCAGGGCGGACTCATTGGCTACATCATCCTGGCATTGGGCGCGATTGGATTACTGCTGGCTATTTGGCGGTTAATCGTGCTTAGTGGTATTGGTCATAAGATAAACACCCAGCTGCAAGATCTGGACACCCCCCGCGATGATAATCCCTTGGGCCGGGTGTTACTGACCGGACTACAGGCCAAAAGCTTGCCGCCGGAAACCATGGAAAATCTGCTTGATGAGGCTATTTTGAGGGAAATCCCGGCAATTGAGCGCGGCCTATCTCTGGTAAAACTCATCACTGCTGTCGCGCCATTACTCGGGCTCTTGGGAACGGTTACCGGGATGATCGAGACTTTTCAATCCATCAGCCTCTTCGGCACGGGAGATCCCAAGTTGATGGCAAGCGGCATCTCTCAAGCCTTGGTCACCACCATGCTGGGATTGATTGTCGCCATTCCTTTGTTATTCATTCACTCGCTTCTGGCCAGCCGGAGCAAAACACTGGTCCAGATTTTAGAAGAACAAAGCGCCGGCGTCATCAGCGCCATTATGGAAAAAAGAGCCGCTTGATCCATGCTGTTACTGGAGTCCCTCGAAGACTTTTTGGCCTTGGGTGGGCCAGTCATCAAATACATTCTGCTGCTCTCCGTGATTCTATGGACCCTGGTGACGGAAAGATTTCTTTTTTTCCGCTGGATCTACCCCGGCCTGCGTCAGCAATGGCTGGAACAATGGTCCAGGCGGCAAGAAAAGCATTCCTGGTATGCCCACAAAATCCGTGAAGCCATGATTTCCAAAGCCCGTCAGCAACTGGGAAAAACCCTTTTGATCATCAAAGCGCTGGTTGGATTGTGCCCTCTGTTGGGCCTGCTGGGAACCGTCACCGGCATGATCCATATGTTTGACGCCATGGCGGTATTTGGCAGCGGTAACGCCCGTGTCATGGCTACCCATATCTCTCACGCCACACTGCCTACCATGGCCGGGATGACCGTCGCCATTGCCGGACTTTATTTCACCCAGCGCATTCGCCAACGGGTGGAAGAAGAAACCCGCCACCTCACTGATATGCTCCATTTCGACTAAAACCCATGAAACGACGTTTTTCCCGCAACGACGATCAAGACACCGGCGAAATCAACCTGACGCCTATGTTGGACATTGTGTTCATCATGTTGATATTTTTTATTGTCACCACCTCGTTTGTTAAAGAAGCCGGCATCGAAGTCAACCGCCCCAGCGCCCAAACCGCCGAGCGCAAGGAACGCGGCAATATCGTCATTGCCATCAAGCCCAATGGGGAAATCTGGATTGATAAAAGACCGGTGGATATCCGCGCGGTGCGGGCTGTCGTGGCCCGGCTGCGGGCTGAAAACCCGTTGGGAACCGTCATCATCGCCGCTGACCGCGATGCCAAAGTCAATCTATTGACCCGGGTAATGGACCAAGTTCGTCTGGCAGGGGTGACCGACATGGCCATCGCCGCAACTGCTCAAGCCCAATGATCATCCGCTTGTGGCTTGCCGCCTCGGCCACTGGACTGCTCGTTTCCCTGGGGCTTTTTTGGTTGATGCAATGGATGATTTCCAGCGAGAATCTAAAGCTACCGGAAACCGAACCTGCCCGGATGGTGGATTTCGTGCGCTTGAAACCCCAGCCAAACCTGCCCCCACCCACGCGCCGGGAACCCCCCAAACCACCGGAGAAAGAACCTCCGCCACCCAAAATGCCTTTAGCCACCACTCAGCAAGTGGTGACTCAAACGCCGGATATTAATATACCTCCGCTGGATATTCCTTTGCATAGCGAACGACTGGGCAGCGCATTCACTGTGGGCATCACTGCGGGATCAGGCCTTCAACCCAGCACCAATCTTGTTCCCCTGGTGAGAGTTCCTCCCCGCTATCCGGTGAGAGCCGAGATGCGAAAGGTTGAAGGATGGGTCAAGATCGAGTTTACGATCACTGAAGATGGCTCGGTCAAAGATGCCAAAGTCGTGGAAGCCCATCCCGAGGGGGTTTTTGATCGTGCAGCTTTGCAGGCCATCCGCCGATGGAAGTTCAAGCCCAAGGAACTTGATGGTAAAAAAGTACCTCAACGAGCAGTACAAAAACTGGAATTCAAGCTGCGCCGGCGATGATCAACAGGCTTGCCCAAATACTTCTGATTTCAATCCTGACATTGGGTCTGATGGGGACGGTGAATGCCGCCACGGTTTCCCCTCAAACCTTCAACACCCTCAAAAAAGCCGAACAGCTTCTCGATCAAAAAGCCTACGGCAAGGCCATAGCTGTCTTGCAAACCCGGTTAGGCCAAGTCGGCAGCAAACCTTTAGAACAAGCATTAATCCTCAGAGCGCTCTCTTCAGCCCATGCCGCCCAGGGTAATTACCAGCGCGCCCTTGCTTATTTGGAAAAAGCCCTGGCCACCCAGGCCCTGACCGATACCCAACAACGTCAAGCTCTACGAATGCTGGGGCAACTTTACCTTGCCCAAAACCAGCCCCAAAAAGCCATAAAGACACTGGAATCCTGGCTGACAACCGCCCCTAATCCATTGCCGGAAGATTATTTGCTGCTGGCGCAGGCTTATACCCAGCTGAAGCGTTACCGCCCAGCCCTCAAATATATCAACCAGGCAATAGCTCAAGCTTCCCGGCCCAAAGAATCCTGGATCCAGTTGCGGCTCAGCCTCAATTACTTTTTAAAAAATTATGCCGCCGCGATTCAGGATTTGCACCGCTTGATCCGCATGAAGCCCAATCACAAACCTTACTGGGACCAGTTAACTTCACTCTACCAATTATCACGAAAACCCATATCGGCTGCGGCAATTTACGAGCTGCAATCCTTAATGGACATGCTAACAAAGGAAAAGGAGATATTGCAGGGCATCCAGTTACTCCGGGCCATCCATGTTCCCTACCTTGCCGCCCAGCGGTTACAACAGGAAATTGCCAAAGGCCGAGTAAAAAAGAACTTGAAAAATCTAAACCTGCTAGCTTCCTGTTGGACTGAAGCCCGGGAACTTAAAAACGCATTACAAGTTTTGGAACGCGCGGCCGCTTTAAGCACCAATGGACAGGTTCATTTCCGCCTCGGACAATTGTATGTCGAACAGGAACAATGGCAGAAGGCGGCCCATGCTCTCCGCTCAGCAATAAAAAAAGGTGGGCTGAAATCGCCAGGCAAAACATGGCTGCTTCTAGGTAGTGTGTTTTTTGAAATGAAAAAAACCGGCCAGGCCGTTCAGGCATTCAAAAAAGCGATGCAATACCAACAAACCCGCAATTCAGCTCAACAATGGCTGGCTTTTCTCAGCAACAAAACCTCATGAAACGCAACTTCCCCCCCAGGATTCGCAGTTTTGTACGGAGGGAAGGCCGGTTTACCCCCGCCCAGCAACGGGCGATGGAAACCTTGTGGCCTATCTATGGCCTGAATCCCGGCGAAATTTTACAGCCAGAAAAGGCGTTCGGACGTAGAAAACCACTGATTCTGGAAATTGGTTTTGGCAATGGTGAAAGTTTGGTTGAAATGGCCTCGGCTCGGACAGATTTGAATTTTATTGGCATCGAAGTGCATCGTCCTGGCGTTGGCAGGCTTTTACTGGAAATTGAGGCACACGCACTCAACAATATCAGAGTCTATTGCGCCGATGCCACAGATATTCTGGAAAGGTGCATTCCCGATACCTCTCTCCACCGGGTAAATCTATTCTTTCCCGATCCCTGGCATAAGAAAAGACATCACAAACGCCGTCTTATCCAGCCAGCATTTGTGAAAATGCTTGCAGATAAGTTGGAGTCCGATGGGATCTTGCATATCGCCACCGATTGGCCGGATTATGCCCGCCATATTCAAGAAACTATCGCCAATCAGCCAGGATTTTCGCCATTCGAAGTCGCCAAGCTCGACCCTACCCGGCCTGTGACCAAATATCAGCGGCGGGGCCAGCGATTGGGGCATCCTATCACCGACCTGGCCTATCTCCGGTGCTAGGATGCCATTGCCTCGGCGGAAGAACCGCTGCTGGTGGTTTCGTCTGGCAGCCCTTTCTTGCCTTCGATCATGGCCATGATACGTTCCAGATCCCGCTGTTGCGCCAATAACGGGGCCAGTTCCCGCTCCAGTTTTTCGATTTCCACTTCCATGGATTCCTTGGATTGATTGACCTTACGCAGTACCGCCAGGCGTTGCTCAATCATTTTCTTGTGTTCCTTGATCTGGTGTACCAAAGGCGACAACGCCATGGCGCTCCAATCAGCGGTTTCCTTGTGTACTTTGTGGAGGAGCTTGCGGGACTTGGCCAAAACCGCATTGTAGAGCTTCTGGATCACCAAATGCTGCTCCATCAAGGTGGACGACATGCTGGTGCGGAAGTTTTCACCTTCTGCAAATAAGTCTTCCAAAGTCACCTGGTAGTCCTTGATGGAAAATTCAGGCGGCATTACATCCCCATAACCGTGCTCTTTATCAAAGGTATGATAGATTTTTTTTACCAGGGTTTGAGTGTCTTCCACTACCTGCACCCCTTCACCCAAGACGCCGGAAAGATCATCAAAAACGGCTTTCATGGCTTGTTTCATTCCATAGGTGGTAAAACTCGCCTCCATGGCCTTGGTGTGCTTTTTGATCATTTGATCTATCCGTTTAGGCGAGAGGGTATCCAGCATCCTTTTGGCTTGCATGGTGAAAACCCTGCGGCTTGCCTGAAAGCTATCCACACTTTGCAAATACTGGCTTTGCTGCTGGCGGGTCTCCTCCATCAACTGCTCGGTCATCGCCTCGTTTTTAACGTCCATATTGCGCAGTTCTTCCAGTTGCTTGCGCAATTGTTCGGCCTCCGACCGCACCACACTCAAGGATTCCCCTACCAAATGACCGATCCCTTGGGTCACTGACTTGCGCATGATTTCCCGACGCCCTTCCAGCACATCCTTGGATAAATAATTTTCCAGATTATGCAACCGGCTCTTTTCCAGCAAGTTCCTGTCGTTTTTGACCTTGGCCAACAACGCCTGCTTCGCGGACAAGGGGAAAATGGCCTTTTCATCGACTTTCAAGATTTTCGCCGTCGCCGATACCTGGGAATGAATGGACTTTTCAATGTCAGGATCGCTTTGGATATCATCCCACAAGGTATCGATCTTGTTCATGACCACCGCCACATGACGCTGGTCTGAACCATCCAGGCCACGCACATGGTTCTGCCACATATCCATGTCGCTCTTGGTCACGCCGGTATCGGCCGCCAGAACAAACAGAACCGCCTGGGCGCTGGGCAACATGCTGAGGGTCAGTTCCGGTTCGGAACCCAAAGCATTCAAACCGGGCGTATCCAAGATGACCAGCCCTTCTTGAAGTAGCGGATGGGGAAAGCTGATGACTGCATGGCGCCAGCAGGGAATTTCCACACTTTCCGGCTCGACATCACCGTGATTCATGTCTTCGTGATAAAGGCCCAGACGCTTGGCTTCTTCAAGGCTGACCCGTTTGACCGCCACCAATTCTTGAAAGGCTTCCTGCATTTGAATGGGAGAACTCGGGTCCAGATCGATTTGCAGCCAGCTGTCTTGCTTTTCCTTGTACTCACTCATGGAAGCACTGTCTAGCCGGCTTTCGATAGCTAGCAGCCGGATATAGCTACCGTTTTCCTGATCGTAAAAGATTTCTGTCGGACACATGGTGGTACGGCCCGGGGTGGAAGGCAGCAAGCGCACCCCGGTCTCAGAAAAGAAAAGGGCGTTAATCAATTCGGTTTTGCCGCGTGAGAACTCTGCGACGAAGGCGATGGTCATCCTCTCGGTTTCGAGATTCTGACGCATCCCAACCAGTACCTCCTCAACTTCGGTGGTACTGAGGTCGTATTTCTTGAGCCAAGCACGGTATTGTTCTATCGCCTCCACCAGGCGGTTTTTCCATTGGCCATAGGCTTGCAGCTGTTGCTGAAATTGCATCGTACTCATCTCCGGCATTTAAACTCAGGTTTGTGCAATATCCAAAAAGGTCTTACAGGAAGTGTAGCCGAAAAAACAAGGGTGTCTAACTCCGTGATCACGTAAAAACTATCCTTGGTTTCTTCTTGGTGATGATTGAGCGCTTCAAAGGTCACCGGTCACACCACATCCTGCCGTTTTCTCTCCTGTTAATAAAGCAGTCTAGCGCAGAATCAGCCCATTGCCTTCCAAACAAGTACCCTTAAAACAAAAACGTAGTGACGAGTTTTTCCAGCAACCCCAGGGTCAACCTCATGAGAAAGCCCAAACCGATAATGGCAATGATTGGAGAAAGGTCCAATCCTCCAATAGGCGGCAAAAGCCGGCGGCACGGCCGCATCACAGGCTCGGTCAAGTCAGACAACAAGGAATAGACAGGATTATAGGGGTCAGGGTTGATCCAGCTAAGCAGCGCTTGAATGATAATGGCGAAAATAAATACATTAAATACCAGCTTCACCAGTTGGATAAACGACAGTGCAGCTAAAGCACCAACCGCCACCTGGCCGCCACCTTGGAGGTAAGAGACCAGATAATCGCCCAGCATTTGCAGCGCGAACATCAAAACCAATGAAGCTGTATCCATCCGGCCAAAGGAAGGGATGAAACGGCGCAGGATTCGCAAAGGCGGATGAGTAATTTTCACCAGGAATTGGGAAACCGGATTATAAAAATCCGCTTCTACTAATTGCAGTAGAAAACGCAGCATCACTGCTAAGATATACAGCCCAAATACTGTATCGATAAGAAACGTCATCGGACTGGCCAAGATACCATTCATTCAGTCATCTCCTCCTAATTGCTGGGACAACTCTTTGGATCGCTCACAGGCAGCCATCAAGGCTTGTTTCACCACCGCCTCGAAACCTGCATTCTGCAGAACCGCCAACGCCTTTTCCGTGGTGCCGCCGGGGGAAGTCACACGGATTCTCAATTGTTCAGGACCGAGATCGGATTCCAGTGCCAACTTGGCCGCTCCCAGTGCCGTTTGCTCCACCAATAGACGGGCAACCGACTCGCCCAAACCCAACGCTGTTCCCGCTTTTTCCATCATTTCCATTAACAGGAAAAAATAGGCGGGACCGCTTCCGGAAACAGCGGTCACCGCATCCAAAAGTTCTTCTTGATCCACCCATACAGTGATCCCCACCGCGCGCAGTAACGATTCCGATGCTTCTTTTTGCGCTTCATTGACCAAGGCATTGGCGTGCAGGCCGGTAGCGGCGGATTGCACTAATGCAGGAGTATTGGGCATGGCGCGAACAATGGGAACATTTCCCCCAAGCCAGCGGGCCAATGAGCCCTCCCTGATCCCCGCGGCAATGGAAACCACCAAAGGCCTTTTTCCCTGAACCACTGGCGCTATTTCGAGGGCGACTTCCTTGATGTGCTGAGGCTTGACGGCCAAAACCACAATATCAGATTGGCGCACCAGGCCGGCGTTATCCTGACAAGCGATGATGCCGCAATGTGAGGCCAACTTTTCCAGTTTTTCCCGATCGATATCACAAGCCAGAATCTTATCTGCTGGCCAACCGTCAGCCAATAGTCCGCCGATAAGGCTGGTAGCCATGTTCCCTGCGCCGATGAATCCAATCACGGCTGTTTGCATTTGTATCCCCTTAAATAAAAAGTGGATGTTTCAACATCCACTAAATCATCATGATGAAGATTCTGCTTTTGATTTTAATTTTTTCAGTTTTTTCGCTTTCAGGCGGGTTTTGCCATAGCTTCGATTAACAATTTTCCCTCGGCGGGTCCGCAGATCACCTTTTGCCATTGATAAGCTCCTTGATTGTACAATTAAAAATTCATGGGCGGTTCATTTTACAAGCTGATGAACAATGAAAAAAGCAAAGTTTTCAGAAGATTGGCAAATCGGCGATTAAATGGTTCTTCCCAATCGAGTTTCTTCAATGTCACCAAATCTGAAACTGTTTGCCATTTCCTATGCCAAAATAAGGACTCAACAAAAAACCAAATTGACCATGCCTATTCCACCCGATCAAATAACCGGTCTGATCCTGGCTGGCGGCAGAGCCAAACGTATGCATGGCCAAGACAAAGGCTTGGTCGAATGCGCGGGCCGTTCACTTATCCGTTACGCCATCGATATACTGAAACCAGTATGCGGCGTCATATACATCAATGCCAACCGCTCCTTGGACCAATACCGGCAATTCGGATTGCCGACGATTCAAGATACCACTGCCACCTTCGACGGACCGTTAGCGGGCATTCTAGCCGGGTTGAACGCGGCCTCTACCCCTTATTTAGTTGTAATCCCTTGCGATTGCCCCAAACTGGAACCCAAAATGCTCAAGCGCCTGGTTGACACCCTGACATCGGAAAACGCTGAGATTTCTATTCCCCACGATGGCCGCCGGGCTCATCCGGTTATCATGGCGCTGCGCACCCATCTGGCCTCCAGCTTGACAGCCCAACTCGCCGCTGGAGAAAGAAAAATCGACCGCTGGACACAAAAACATCAGTGTGTGCAGATTGATTGCAGCGGTAACCCAATGCAGTTTCTGAATGTCAACTCTCCGGAAGATTTAAGGCGAATGGAACAGCAATTACATTCAAATCAGCATGAGTAAACCTGAAATTCTCATGACCGATGCCGGCCTGGCTTCTTCGTTACCGGCAACCGCTTACGATGAATATGGCCACCGCCGGGAACTGTCTCTCGCCGCCGAGAGGGCGTTGACGATCTATTTGGATAAACAGGAAATCGTCACTTTAATGACCATCGGCACCCATCCCGAATTGTTAACCCTCGGCTATCTCCGCAATCAGAATCTGGTGACAAATCTGGACAGCATTGCCGCGGTTCAAGTGGACTGGGAGGTAGAAGCGGTTGCAGTTACAACAACATCTCCGAATCTTCTGCAGATGACAGAAAAATTGTCCCACCGGACAGTTACTACCGGGTGCGGCCAAGGCACAGTATTTGGCCGTTTACAGGAAGAGTTGGAACAAATTCAATTAAATCCCGTGCCCGTCAAGCAATCGACCCTCTATGCCTTGCTGGCCAATCTTCGCCATTATAACGAGGTATACAAGCAGGCTGGGGCAGTGCATGGTTGCGCCTTGTGTCAGGGAGGCGAAATTCTGTTTTTTTGCGAGGACGTGGGCCGTCACAATGCCGTTGATGCTATCGCCGGTTACATGTGGCTGGAAGAGATCAAAGGCCATGACAAAATCTTTTATACCACAGGGAGATTGACTTCCGAGATGGTCATCAAGGCCGCGCAAATGGGAATCCCGGTCATCCTTTCCCGTTCCGGGACGACGCAGATGGGACTGGAAATGGCGAGAAAAACAGGTATCACATTAATCTCCCGGGCCAAAGGCAGGCATTTTCTAGTGCTCAATGGCATGGAAAATCTGATCTATGATGCGCCACCTCCGGAAAAGCGCTGATGGCATTCTTCTTCGAAGAAAAACCGTTCTTCTCCGAACGCGGGCTTTAGCTGGTCCATCCAGGTGGCCCGGGCGTCAAATTGAGCAAAGAACGGACGCTGAACCCAATCGGGGCTACGTCCCTGTAAAAATCTAAGGGCAAACACTTGCTCGCCTTGGATTTCCGTCACCCCTTGTATTTCTATTTTCCCGGGCGTGGCACTCATGCTCGGCCCGCGGGCCGTTCGCCCCAAGCCGGAAACTTGCTGGATGGCTTGTTGGTAGATCTGCCAGCAACGAAACAATGGCACTTCAAAATATTGTCTGGGACCAGTATCGCGCTCGACAAACATATAGTAAGGAATGACTCCCAACGACACCTGACTGCGCCACATGCTCGCCCAGACATCCGGATTATCGTTGATCTGGGCCAAAACCGGCCCTTGGGAACGGATTACCGCTCCTGTTTCCCGCCATCTGGCAATAGCACGGCGCGCTGCCGGAGGTTCAAGCTCCCGTCCATGGTTGTAATGCGCCATCAAGGCAACGTGTTTTCCTGCCTGGCGGATCCTTGCCAGCAAACGAAACAAATCGTCGGCATCATTGTCGGTCAAAAAGCGATAAGGCCAGTAAGTCAATGCTTTGGTTCCAATTCTGATGGTCTGGATATGATCGAATTCCGGGGCGAGCAAAGGCGCCAGATAATCCGCCAGATGCCGGGCCCGCATCACCATGGGATCGCCGCCGGTAATCAACAGATCGGTCACCTCTTGATGGCGGCGTAAATAATTGTGCAAAACTTGAGCCTCGCGGGCGGCGATGCGTAAGGACGCTTCACCGACGAACTGTGGCCAGCGGAAACAAAAGGTGCAATAGCTGTGGCAGGTTTGGCCTTGGCTTGGAAAGAACAGCACGGTTTCCCGGTATTTATGTTGAATGCCATTGATGATTTTGCCCTCACTCTCTTTCGGCCGGTTCAACTCCAGTTGTCCGGCTGGATGCGGATTGAGACGGCACCGGATTTGTGAAGCCAAGCTCTGAATTTCCTTTTTATCCGCTTCCTTGCGCAACAAATCCGCCATAGCATTGAAATCCTCCTCCGCCAACATCTCCCGCTGGGGGAAGGTCATTCTGAAAATCGGGTCATCGGGCACTTGATCCCAATCAATGAGCTGCTCCACCACATAATGGTTGACACGAAACGGTAGCACCTGGGCCACTACCTGCATCTCGAAGCGGCGTTCCGGGCTGAGTCTTTGCAAAGGCTTGATCCGGTGGTTTGTCAGATCCCTGGCAGTGTAGATAACCAGCCGGGAAGAAGGCGAGCAAGAAGCATGGTTGGAAAAAAGCTTCATGGCAAATCTAAGATGCGTTAGAAACCGCAATCACAAATTCTGAGACCACATTACCTCCTATCAAATGCTCCTGGATAATCCGTTCCAGCACCTCCGGCGTGCAGGAGTGATACCAGACCCCTTCCGGGTAAACCACCGCCACCGGTCCTTTCATGCACACCCGCAAACAATTGGCCTTGGTGCGCTGAATACCCCCAACTCCCGCCAGATTCAATTCATCCAGGCGGCGCTTGAGATAGTTCCACGACGCCAGCCCCGCCTCTTTGCCGCAGCACTTGGGCTCGCTGGCATCACAACACAAAAAAATATGATGGCGGGTCTTGTCCAACCCTAATTTACCGGCAACTTGCGTTAACGGATCCTTCAAGTCTGTCATTGTGTTACCTCTTATCATTTATTCCAACGCTTGCAATAATTTTTCAACCACCCGCCGCTGCCGGGACAGAGACAAATCCGGCCCCATGGGTAAACTCAACACCCTGCGTGACAAGTTTTCCGCCACGGGGAATGCCCCCTGCCCATATCCCAAATACCCAAACACCGGCTGATAATGGAGGGGACAGGGATAATGAACCGCCGAGGGTATTCCCTCTTCCTGCAACTGGCGGACTGCTTGGTCCCGGTTTTCGATTTGTACCGTATATTGTGCGTAAACGCTGGTGTTACGGGGTTCTATGAAAGGGCGTACCACATCTGTACCGGCCAGCATCTCAGAATAACGGGCAGCGATTTCCCGGCGCCGTTCCAACTCCCAATCAAACTGGCGCAGCTTGACAAGCAAAACCGC
>Ga0256841_1002265_pt1 | contig 15493 bp, 11 predicted proteins | sample 356308metaG_FD_185971 | JGI IMG/M metagenome (GOLD analysis project Ga0256841, IMG submission 185971) | Hydrothermal vent microbial communities from Mid Atlantic Ridge, Atlantic Ocean - 356-308 | ecosystem: Environmental > Aquatic > Marine > Hydrothermal vents | place: Atlantic Ocean: Mid... | reverse complement strand
GGGCGGCATGTCCGGCTATTTCAAGATCACGCCGCAGGGCCAGATCTTTTTCTACCCGGCAACCGGTATGAGTGGAATGTCCGGCATGGGCGGAATGTCCGGCATGGGCGGAATGTCCGGCATGGGCGGAATGTCCGGCATGGGCGGAATGTCCGGCATGGGCGGAATGTCCGGCATGGGCGGTATGAGCGGAATGTCCGGTGGTTACTGGACTCCGCCTAAGAGCTGAACCAGCCCCATTGAAACGCCAGGAAAGGCGTGTTGAGCATCTGCGCACAAGGACGTGCGTTTTTTCATGAAGCAAGTTTTGAGGAGTCTCCGATGAAATTACTGGGCCGTTATCTGCCGCTTGTCGGATTACTGATATTGATTGGGTCGCAGACCGCATGGGCCTCTGGGTCAGTCGTAAGCAAGTCCATGGACTACGAGCGAGCCCGTTGGCACCCGATTCATTTCAAACCCATGATAGATCAGGCGACGGATGAGCAATGCCTGGCTTGTCACAAGGAGATTCTCGATCACCGAGTGAGAAAAGCTTCGCCTGCGGGTGTGAAGGCGGATGAGGCATTGGCGTGGTATGAAACCTTGAATACCTATGCGGGCGAGCAAGAGACCTTCCACCGTCGGCATCTCATGACGCCATACGCCAAGAAGATTATGGATATGAAGTGCAACACCTGTCATCAGGGGAATGATCCGCGTGAGGAAACCGCGAACTCATCGGCCACGGGGCGGAGTGATCTCATTCAACGCAAGCATGTGGATCCGAATGTCTGTTTGATGTGTCATGGCCAGTTTCCCTATAAGCATATGGGGTTGCCCGGCCCATGGCCTGAAAGCGAGAAAGCCTTCCACACCTGTCTGACATGTCATGCAACGATTCGGACACATCGTCACCAGGTCAATTTTTTGAAAGCAGACGCCATCGAGGCGGCGGCCAAGAAGGATTCCGATGTCTGCTATGGCTGTCATGGCGGTCGTGCCTGGTATCGCATCAGCTATCCATATCCTCGCCATGATTGGCCCAACTCGACACCGGCGCCAGATTGGGCGAAAGATCGGCCGACTGAATCACCGGCCCGTTTCCTGAAACCCGTCAAGGCTGCGGCCAGCAAATAATTACCTTGGAGATCTGTCAATGAGTGCCAAAGCAAAAAAATTCGGTTTCCTCGCGGATCGTCTGAAGATGAATCGCAGATCCTTTCTGAAGACATCATCACTGACGGCCACGGCCTTGGGTGTGGGTGGCGGGTTGTTGAAGAGCCAGGATGCGAAGGCTTTCGCCTACGAACCCTATCCGCGCGATGATCAACTGGAAACCGTCGTGACCAGTTGCGCGCACAACTGTGGCTCCCGGCATATGCTGGTCGCGCACAAGAAAGGAGATGTCATCGTCCGCCTGTCCACCGACAACGGTAGCTACCAGAAGGAAGGCCATTTCGACAAGGACGAGGAAGATGAGTTGCAATTGCGCGCCTGCTTGCGCGGCCGCTCCTACCGGCAACGTCTGTACTCGGCCGAGCGCTTGCTCTACCCGATGATGCGCGTCGGTGAGCGTGGCGAGGGTAAGTTTCGACGTGCCTCCTGGGACGAAGCGTTGAATCATGTCGCGCGCAAGATGATAGAGATAAAGAATAAGTACGGTTCTCAGGCACTCTTGGATCAAAGTTATGCCGGGGCGTCCTATGGTGTATTGCATAAGTCGGATCAGATTGAGGGACTGCTGGGCCGTTTCATGGGGATGTTCGGTTGTCGCACCAGTTCCTGGTCGGTGCCATCCTATCAAGGCACCACGACCAGTTCGCGCTGGACCTACGGCACTATCCATGATGGTAACGAAGACGATACCTTCGCGCATTCCAAGTTGATCATCATGTGGGGCTGGAATCCAGCCTATACCTTTCATGGTGGGAATACCTTCTACTATATGCGCATGGCCAAGCAGCGTGGTTGCAAGTTTGTGCTGGTCGACCCGCAGTACACCGATTCGGCGTCGGCCTATGATGCCTGGTGGATTCCGATCAAGCCGAATACCGATGCGGCGATGATGGCCGGCATGGCGCACTATATCTTCGTCAACAATCTACAGGATCAACGCTTCATCGATCGCTTCGTGCAGGGCATGGACAGAGGCACGATGCCGAACTGGTCTCAAAACACGCCGAATGGCCGCGAGAACTTCAAGGACTATATCCTGGGAACCTACGATGGCGTGCCGAAGACGCCTGAATGGGCGGCCGAGATCTGTGGCGTGTCTGCGAACGACATCAAGAAGCTTGCGGACATGTACGCGCGTACCAAGCCCGCCGCGCTGAAGGCATCCTGGGCGCCGGGCAGAAACGCCTATGGCGAGCAGTACAGCCGCATGGGTGCCGCGTTGCAGGCAATGACCGGCAATATCGGTAAACTCGGCGGTTGCGCCGAGGGCGTAGGCAAGGCTTGGCACGCCGAGGCGGTGGCCTATCCCTACGACCAGTACGCCAACATCTGGTTTGGCGCGATCAAGACCGATCGCTGGGCGCATATCGTGTTGAACTACCCGAACGTGACGCGCGAAGAGGCGGGGTTGTGGCCACGTAACGACTCCTGGGATGGCGTGATCCCAAATATCAAGGGGATCTTCTGGCAGGGTTCGGACTGGTTCAACCAGTTGACCAACATCAACAAGGAGATCGCCGCGATCAAGAAGCTGGAGCTGGTCGTGTGCATGGATTCCACCATCACGCCATCCGGTTTGTGGGCCGACGTGCTGTTTCCGATCGCTACTCATTTCGAGCGTCACGATGTGGCCCTGCCTTGGTATAAGGGGCATTATTATATCCATCGACCAAAGGTCATTGAGCCGATGGGAGAGTCGAAGACCGACTTTCAGGTGTTCACCGAGCTGGCTTACCGCATCGGCGGCGAGAAGTTCGGCAAGGCCTACAATCCACGCGCGAATCGGGACTACTTCCTCGACAATGATGCGGTGGACGAGGCGTATCTGCGAACCTGGTGGGATGAAAAAGTCATGCATCACCAGGGTGTCAAGATGTCCTGGGAAGAATTCAAGAAGCACGGTGTCTACAAATTCAAGCTGGACAAGCCGCACGTCGCCTTTCGCGAGCAGATCGAGGAGGGCAAGGCGTTCCAGACGCCGTCCGGCAAGATCGAGATCCTGTGCACCGAGCTGGCGAATATCTCCGACTGGAAACGCACTAAGTACGGTTACCACGTGCCGTCCATCCCGAAATGGATTGAACCGTGGGAATCGCTGAACAGCCCGAAGACGAAGAAGCACCCGTTCCACTTGGTTTCACCACACCCCCGCTGGCGCACGCATTCGATCTACAACAACTGCGAGTGGCTGCGCGAAACCTATGAGCAGGAGGTCACGATCAACGCGTCGGACGCCAAGCGATTGGGGATCAAGACCGGTGATACCGTCGAGGTCTTCAACGATCGCGGCATGGTGGTCGTGCCGGCCTATGTGACCGAGCGCGTCATGCCTGGTGTCGCGGTGTTGCACGAAGGCGCATGGATGGCGCTGGACAAGGACGGTGTCGATCTGTCGGGAAATCCAGATTTTCTAACCCTGGACAACCCCAGCCCCGCGGGTGCTTTCGCCTACAACACGGTGCTCTGCGACATCCGCTTGAGCAATCGGAACCACGAGCCGGTGTGGAACCGCCTGGGAACCGCGCGCTCGCATGTATTCCGTCGTGATCTCTGATAAAAAACCGAGGAGAAGATAATGGCCCAGACCCTGGACAAAGCAAAGATCAAAGCGGCGGTAAAGCGTCGCAAGAAGTTGGTGTATACCCCGGTGGTGCCGGATATGCAGCTTGGCTTCATTCACAACAATGTCGACTGTATCGGTTGCCGCGCCTGCGAGATCGCCTGCAAGGACAAGAACGGTCTGCATGCTGGTCCGCGCTTCCGTCGCGTGCAGTATATCGAGGGTGGAACCTATCCGGACGTGTATGCCTACAAGGTTAACGTCTCGTGTAATCATTGTGCCGAGCCGGCATGCCTGCCGACCTGCCCGACGGGCGCGATTTTCAAGCGCAAGCAGGATGGCATCGTCGATATCGATTCCACGCTATGCATCGGTTGCCGTCGTTGCGAGGCCGCGTGTCCCTACGGCGCGCCGCAGTTCGATCCGGAAGAGAACGTCGTCAAGAAATGTAATATGTGTGTCGACGAGATCGAGGCCGGCCGCAAGCCGTATTGCGTGATGGGTTGCATGATGCGGGTATTGGACATCGGGCCGATAGATAAGCTGCGTGACCACACCTGGAACACCAAAGCGATCGGGCCGCATGAAACTCCAGTGCGTGCGGTGAAGAATTTCGCCAATCCGGATCTGACCAACCCATCCATCGTGTTTGTTGCCAGCCGTCATGGAGTGGTGGACGAATGAGCATGGAACTGGAGGATTTCCGCGAGGCAACGGCTGGTGATCTGCTCGTGCTGGCAAGTCTGCATCGGGAAGAGATCGATGCCGAAAAGCTGGCGGAACTGAAACGCCTGGGATTTCCGGACGCGTTGGCCTTCCGTTTGCAGAGTGAGTTTGGACAACAGGCTCTTTCGCTGCTGAGCAACGCGTTGGGTGAGTTGCCGGAACCGCCTGATGCGGCGCTCATCGACGAATTGGCGGCGGATTATGCTTCCATCTACCTGAACAACAGCTATGGCGCTTTTCCGGCTGAATCGGTATGGATAGACGAAGACAGCCTGACGATGCAGGAACCGATGTTCCAGATCCGCGACTGGTATCGTAAGCACGGTCTTGCGGTGCCGGACTGGCGCGCGCGCAGTGACGACCATTTGGTGCATCAGCTTGAGTTCATTTCTCATCTGTTGCGAGAGGGTGGCGAGAATTCGCTGGCCGATGTCGCGCGATTCAGCGATGAGCACCTGCTGCGCTGGATCGTCGATTTCGCCCGTCGTGTCGCGTCTCGCTGCGATACGCCATTGTATGCCGGCTTGGTCAGCGTCACGGCGGCCTATGTCGATGAGTTGCGCGATGTGTTGGCCTTGATTCTCGAAGAACCGCGCCCGACCTGCGAAGAGATCGACGAGCGCATGCGACCAAAAGTCGAGGTCGCGGTTGCCGCGCCCCAAGCCTATGTTCCAGGAACCGCGCCATCCTGGTAGTTTTCTCCGGCTCCCGTTCCCTTTCCCGGTGTTTTCTGGCGGGGGCCGTTTTTTCTTTATGAATCTTGCCGACCACGGGACAGTGACTTGGTGCCGGGTTCAGTGTGTGGCCCGTATGAAGGGGAGTCCGGTTATTGATATTGGCACCGGCTTTTCTCCTTCTATACGGGCCTTTTTTATTGTATATCGTTAAATCCCCACGGGATGCGCCCATGAGTCTGAGAAATGATTGGTTCGAAGAGATAGGCGACGCGCTGCGTCTGCCTGATGTCATCGCCGAGCGTTGCGTGCATAGCCAGATGGAATTGGCAAGTTGCCGGCATTGTGTGGAAAGTTGTCCGCTCGATGCCTGGGTGATCGATGACGAGCAGCTTGGCATCGATGCGAACCGCTGTGACGGTTGCGGCCTGTGCGTGCCGGCCTGTCCGCAGCAGGCTATCGTGCAGGAGCAGTTCCCGGCGGAACGCGAATGGCAAGGGCGTTCGATTGCGATGTTGATCTGCGAGCATGCCGGCGACCGAGCGACGGAAGATGTGCCTAGCGGCGATACTGAACAGGCGCGGGTACGGTGCCTGCATGCCTTTGGTATTTACGACGTGTTGCGTCTGTATCGCAATGGGGTGCGGCACTGGATGGTATGTCATGGCGATTGCGCGCAATGTCCTCGTCAGATTTCGGCCGATCTGGAACGCACGATACGCCGCATCAACCGGCTGTTGAAATCCCGTGGTCTGCCACGCATTGCTTATTCGTCTCTGCCGCTGGGGCAATGGCGCGGCGCGATGCTGAAGACTGGCCGATGGGCCTGTGGTCCGCAGTTTGGCAGGCGGGGCTTTTTCGGTAGCCTGCTGGCGCAGGGCGCCGATCGGGTGGTCCGTCACCAGCAGGGGGCGGAAGCCGAGGCCGAACAGACGCCGGCACCCGGTCGTTTTTTGCCATTGCCACCGACCGGCGAGGCGGCGCTCTATTTCCATGTGCCGCATATCCTCGCCGATGCCTGCAATGGCTGTGACGCCTGCACGCGCCTGTGTCCTCAGCAGGCGCTGACATACAACGAAAAAGCCGGTGCCTATGTGATCCATGCGAACGATTGTAATGGTTGCGGCATCTGCGTCGACGCCTGTGATCAGGACGCGATCGTCGTGAATGCCTGGGAGGAACGGCAAGAGTCGGTAGAAACCCTGTCGTTGAGGGATGCGAAATGCAGCGTGTGCGGCTGCGCCTATCACCGTCCGCGCGCGCAGCAAGATGACGGTCTGTGCGCTATTTGTTCACAGGTCAATCACCACCGTAATCTATTCCAGGTGTTGAGTTAGCGTGAAAGTACGCAGTTGGTTGCCCGTGATTCGTCAACGGGAACGCCGTGAATACCTTCGTGTAGGCTTGGCCTCGGCATAACCCATGGGAAAAGGAGAATATTGGAAATACCGGGAGCATTTCCAGTGCTTTGCCTCCGACACCCCGCAGCCGAACCACAGGCAACTTCCCCGAAAGCGGGGCGTTGCTCTCTCCATGATGATATAGCCACGGCCAGCCAAGCGTCGGAAAGATCCTGCGCGCACTGAAGCTCCTCGCTGGCGGTGTTGCTTTTTCAGGCGTAACCCAGAGGGCTGAGGCGCTATCTCCACCCAACGGCGTTATCACGCGTTCATACCGCCTCACGATACATCGCTCATGCTGCCTTGCGGGACAAAAAAGCGCCTCGGCAGAGTGCATTGATTTTGTGTTGACAGGCCCTAACAGGATGTTGAAAAAGCCCTTCCATGGACTTTATTCAACGACGGAAGCGGAAAATGTGATTTCCCGGTTCCTTCATTTTCAATGACTTGCCGTCGTTGAAAATGGCGGCACATCCCTGTACCGCACACAGGCCGGTGAAAAATGCCATTCTTCAACGGCCGGCTAAAATCCAACGTTCGACTGGCCGGGCTGATATTCCGGGTGGTTGCCGGCGCTCGATTCCGCCTGAGCGCATACGCTCTTCTCCAACCACTTGTGCAAGCGGCTGAGATCCCGCTGTGGGCCGGTCAGGGTGTGGCCACCGAGCAGGATGAAGATCAACGGTTGGTTGGCGACATCCACGCGGCTGACCAAGCAGCGTCCGGCTTCGTGGATATAACCGGTTTTCGACAGGCTGATCGGCAGTTTGCTGAAACGCACCAAGCGGTTGGTGTTGACGAAGTGGGTCTCTCCCTGTTTCAGCTCGAAATCGCCGTCGGTGCGCGTCGTGTAATGCGTGATCAGTGGATACAGGCTGGCGGCCTGCACCAAGCGGACCAAGTCCCAAGCGCTCGCCTGGTTCTCCGGGTTCAAGCCGCTGGGATCGGCGAAATGGGTATCGTACATGCCGATGTCGCGGGCCTTGGCGTTCATCTCGGCGACGAACAGCCGCGTGCCCCCGGGGTAGTTTCGCGCCAAGGCATGTGCCGCGCGGTTGTCCGAGGACATCAGCATGATCTGTAGCAGTTCGTGGCGGCTCAGCGTGGTGCCGACGCTCAGGCGGGAACTGGAGTGCTTCAGGGTATCCACGTCCTCCTCGCTGATCGTCAGTTCCCGGTCCAGCGGCAGGCCGGCGTCGAGAATCACCATCGCGGTCATTAGCTTGGTGATCGAGGCGATGGGGCGGGGCGTGCTGGCATCCTGGGAAACGATCGGGTTTCCGAACTGGTCGACGACGATCAGGCTGCTGGATTCCAGTGATGGCGCGGTAGGGTCGAGTTCCGACCATAGCCGGGAAGGTGGCAGGTCCGTGATGGACGGGCTGCCGTGGCATTCCAGCACCGTGGCGAAGCCATTGGAAGCCAGCGATACAGCCAGCGAGAAAAGGGTTACCCCCAAAAGACGTTTTGTTATCATCATGATTCGCTGATATTGTCCCCAGAATCCCTATCAATTATAACACAAGCGAGCATCCCCCCATTGTTTGAACAATTCGAGAAACGCATCGACCTGCTGCGGGACGGTGATGCCTGCCTATTGCTGCAAGACGGCTTGATTGGTCTGGAGAAAGAGAGCCTGCGCGTCGAGCACCAGGGCTCGATCAGCCAGAAGCCGCATCCGACCGGCTTGGGCTCGGCATTGACCAACCCCTATGTGACCACCGATTATTCCGAGGCGCTGTTAGAGTTCACCACGCCGCCCAATCGGGATGTCGCCACCACCTTGAGTTTTCTGCGCGAATCACATCAGTTCGTATACCAGAACCTGGAAGACGAGCTGTTGTGGGCGACGAGCATGCCCTGTGTGGTCAAGGGCGAGGCGGGTATCCCGATCGCGTGCTACGGCGATTCCAATCAGGGCATGATGAAGACCATCTACCGGCGTGGGCTGGGTTATCGTTACGGACGTGTCATGCAGGTCATCGCCGGAGTGCATTTCAACTATTCGATCCCGGAAGCCTTCTGGCCGATCTACCAGGAATTGCTCGGTGACAGCGCTCCATTACAGGATTTCATCAACCGTCAGTACATGGCGATGGTGCGCAACCTGCAACGTTTCGGCTGGCTGGTTCCCTACTTGTTCGGCGCCTCGCCGGCGGTATGCAAATCCTTTCTTTGCGGACGTGGTTCGTCGACGCTGCAACCCTTCGATGAAACCACCTATTTCGAGCCTTTCGCCACCTCGCTGCGGATGGGCGATATCGGTTACCAGAACACCCGCGAGGAAGGCGTCGGCATCAAGGCTAATTATGATTCCCTGGAGAGCTATATCGCCAGCCTGCGTTGCGCGATCGAGACGCCCAGCGAGGAATGGGCCGAGATTGGTGTCGTCGTGAATGGCGAATGGCGCCAGTTGAATGCGAATTTGCTTCAGATCGAGAACGAGTACTACAGCACCGTCCGGCCGAAACAGCCGCCGGCTGGCATGGAGAAACCCGTTGTCGCGCTGGGCAAGCGGGGCATACGCTATGTCGAGCTACGCTCCCTCGATGTCAACGCCTACGATCCGCTGGGCGTCAGTGAACCGCAACTGCGTTTCGTCGAGGCCTTCATGATCTTCTCGATGTTGTGCGAAAGCCCGCTGATCGGCCAGCGGGAGCGCCGTTTCATCGACAGAAATCTGATCACGACCGCGCATCGCGGTCGCGATCCGGCGTTGACGCTCCAGTGCGGCGAGGGGGACATGAAATTACGTGACTGGGCCGGCATGATTCTCGACGCGATGGAGCCGGTGTGCGATTTCCTCGATGTTGGTAATCCCGACGGTGTACATACCGCGACCCTGGCGATACAGAAAATCAAGGTCGACGATCCGGAAAAGACCCCGTCGGCGCGCATGCTCGCCGAGATGCGTCGAGAAGGAGAGGGCTTCTACACCTTTGCGCGGCGCATGTCACAATTACATAAACGTTACTTCGATTCGCAACCGCTGTGTCCCGAGCGCATGGCATTTCACGCCGAAGCCGCAAAGCGCTCACTGGATGATCAACGCGAGATGGAAGCGGGTGAAAAACGGAGTTTTCCTGAGTTTCTACAGCGCTATTTCGGCGAGAAAGCCTGAGCCGGGTTTTCAGGCCTCACATAGCGGAGCGGGCCGATTTCATGCCTTTCCCTGCGTCTTCATCGATGGCAACTGTGCTATCGTCTACGCTGATGGTTAGGCCTTGCCGGAAACGCAATGGCATGCATGCGACAAACCGGTGTTCGACTGGCCGTGGCTATAATTATAGTGAGAGGGGGAGAGGCAGAAATGAGTAAAGATAAACACAGCGACGATTTTGCCGCGAAACGCAGTAGACAATTGCGAAGACTTGCGCGCGAGCACCAGGATTGTCTGTTGTTCGCCGATGAGCTGGCGGAGATCGCCGAGCACGGAGACGATGAGGCGCTGGCGAATGGTGTCGAGATGGTGCGGGCCTACAATGACGCGGAACTGGAAGCCCATCTGCAACACGAGGAACAGACGATCTTTGCTCCGCTGATACAAGGATACGGTGAGCATATGGATTTGTGCATCGCCCTCGGCAAGGAACACGGGTATCTGAGAACGCTGGTCGAGGAGATGACGCCAGAAACCGCGAGGAAGCATCTCGCCGATTTTTCCCGTGTGCTGAAGCGCCACACTCTGCAGGAAGAGGAAGTACTGTTTCCACTCGTCGATTCCTTGTTTACTCAAGAGCAGTTGGACGCGGTGATGGCGTTTACGCCGTTTCGGCGCCAGGCACCCAGTGCCGGGCGAGCAGAGTCCCGGGCTGAAGGACCGAGCGTGCATCGATGGCTGGATTCCGTCGAACGGCACCTGGATGGGCAAGATTCGCATGCCGGCAGCGTGGTGTTATTCCCGCGTTATCGTCCAGACCTGTCCGCGCGATTGGCGGATCGTCTTGGCCTGAGGTTCTTCGATTTCCGCGAAGAGGTGATGGAGGCGCTAGGTACCGACGCGGAACATATCTCGCTTCGACAATTGAGCGATGTCCTGCGGGAGTGCGCCGGGGAAGGCGGCATTGTCGCGCATAACATCGAGGCGTTGCTGTGCGTGAAAGCCGAGACGGAAAGAGGCGAATGGCTGCGCGCGTTTCTGGATCGGGACTGGCCGAATCCGGTTATCGTTCCGATCAGCGTCTATCAGTCCGATGTGCCGGAGGAACATCCGCGCGTGTGCGATCTGGAACTGATGAAGATGCCGCGAGCATCGACCGCCAAAGCCGCTCCCGGGGAGAATATCGACAAGTATCGGCTGGACTCCCTGGGATAGCGCAACAGCTACGATAGGGCCGGGCGGGGGCTTTACGAGCGCCAGCCGCCCTCGCCAATCAGCGGCATGAAACGCACGTCACCCGGCGATTCCCGCTGGAAACCCCCGTTGGCCACGCGGCGGATGCGTATCAACTGTTGCAGGCAGGGATCGGCACCAACGGGCATCACCAGGCGGCCCTCGATCGAGCTGCTTTAACAGGCCGTTGAAAAATGGCATTTTTCAACATCCTGTTAGTCCCGGTCTCCTCGCGCCTTGACAGGAATGAAATGGCATGCCTGCTGAAATTCGGCGCTTGGCTGGCCATGGCGATAAATGTGATGCAGTCAGCGGCTTGATTATTTTTCCATTCGTTTTTTGAAAAAATTGGAAGTCGTCGATGGCATGCTGGTGTCGGCTGTCTATATTGCGACGACCATCCATTGAAGGCTATTGCATGTGATCGTCTCTACCCGCTATGCACGTTTTATCCGCCGCGTCCTTGCCGTGGTGTTTTGCTTTCTGCTTCCTTTGAGCGTATTCGCCGCTGGCAATATGCTGACGGTTCAGCTGAACGATCTCTATTCAGGTCAGCGGTTGGCCAATGTGAGGATAACGTTACAGCAGGTTGGACCTGGCGATGCATTGACCTGGGTGGACAGCCTGCGCACCGATGCGCAAGCGGAAGTCCACTTCGATGTCGACGCCAGCGAGCGCTATCGCGTCGTGGCTCGCCCTTACGGCGGCAAGGCGGTGAGCAAGCCTTTCCCGGGTTCAGTCGGCCGGGTACGCCTGACGGTTGGCCGTTTGCCCGTGATGGTGCGCTCGGCGTTGAACGGGCAGCCGCTTGTCGCGGCAAAGGTCACGTTGTATCGAATGCGCGAGGATGGGCGCCGGGAATGGTTCGCTCGCCACGAGACCGATGCGAGCGGTCTGGTGATATTCGAGCCGGATGGTCTGGACGGTAGCACCCGCTACCGTCTTGGCGCCCTGAGTCCGGCGGACGGCAGCCGTAAATACAGCGCGTTGATAAGCGCCACAGGGCCGTTCGAGTTTATCGTCGGCAATCCGCCGGTGGAGGTTGCGGTCGTCAATGGTGTCAGCGGGCGGCCGCTCGCTGACCTGGAGCTGAACGTCTTCGAGCGGCTTGGCGCCGACGAGCGGCGTTGGGTGGCGCGAAGAACCACCGATGAGAACGGCCAAGCACTGATCGATCTGGACGGTCTGGATGCCGGTCGGGTCTATTATCTGTCCGCCAAACCCTACAATGCCGGACGGGTGGATTCCAGCGATATCTCCCGACCGGGCAAGTTTCGGTTTCGCGTCGGCACGACCCCGGCGCGGTTGCTCGATGCGCTGACCGGAGCGGCCATCCCGGCGGTCAGACTGACCGCCTACCGCAAGACCGAGGACGGGCGCTTGCACTGGTATCGCTCCGGTGAAACCGATGCCTCGGGCATCGTGCATTTCGACCTGCCGGCGCTGGGCGCGGGCGAGTGGTATCAGTTTCGTGCGCAAAACCCGTTTTCCCAAGGACAGCGCTTTTATTCGCGGGTGACCGGCGTGCAGGGTCCGTTCGACTTCATGGTGGAGCCGGGCATGCCGACAGCCGTGGATCGTCAGCTGCCGACGCTATCCATCCTGTCGCCGCGTGGCGATTTGCCGGTCGCGGACGCCGGTTTCAGCCTGAGCGGCGTAGCCGACGACGATCGCGGGCTTGCCAAGCTGGAAGCGACGGTCAGCGACCCATTGCTGGGAACCACGCGCCTCCAGGTCAGCCTGGATGCAAGCAGCGGGCGCTGGCGCGCGAGCGTGCCGGCCAGCAGTATCACCAGCGGCGAGCGGGTCAGCCTGCGGGTCAAGGCATGGGACAGCTCGCGAAACGCGGCGTCGGCTGGCATCGATGTCGATGTCATCCAGGATACGTTGGAACCGCGGATACAGATCCTCGCGCCGTCCAACGCGAATGGCTTGTCGGAGAAGGGCTTCCTGATCCACGGCAACGTTGGTGACGATACTGGTGTCGATGCGTTGACGGTGACCCTGCGGACCAGCGATGGCCGGACCCTCGTTGACAGTCCGCCGATCAAGCTTTCAGTGGCGGGGAACTGGGCTTACTGGGTGCGGGACGAGTCGCTGTCCGCCGGTGAGTCGATCAGCGCGCTGATACGTGCGAGGGACAGTGCCGACAACGTCGCCGAGACGCCCTTGGATCTGTCCATCGTCGCGGCCTCGCATACCCCGGCGCACTGGCTGAACCGCCTGACCTTTGGCGTATCGGACGAGATGTTGATGGATGTCGCCGCTGTTGGCATGCCGGCCTGGTTGAATCGGCAATTGTTCGCCTCGGACAGCATCGTCGATGACGAGGCTGATGCGTTGCTGCGGCAGGCCGATCAGCGTTCCAAGCGCGATCTGGCGCGCTACGTGGTGGCGCGCGCCGTCGTGACACGACGTCAGTTGCGTGAGGTGATGACCTGGTTCTGGGACAATCACTTCAACACCGATGTCAACAAGCATGGACGCGCCGCCTATGAGTTCCGCGAATATGAGCTGTTCCGCAAGCATGCCCTGGGGCGGTTCCGTGATCTGCTGGAGATCAGCGCGACCAGTCCGGCGATGCTGATCTATCTGGACAATATCAGTAGCCGCAAGGGTAACCCCAACGAGAATTACGCGCGCGAGTTGCTGGAACTGCATACCCTTGGCGTCGACGGCGGTTACAGCGAACAGGATGTCGCCGAGGTGGCTCGCGCGTTCACTGGCTGGCGTGTCAAGCAACATGCCTTCTTCTTCGACGCGCATCGCCACGACGATGACGAGAAGATCGTGCTTGGCCAGCGGATCGCGCCGGGAGGTGGTATCGACGACGGTCGCCAAGTGCTGGATCTGTTGGCTCGTCATCCATCGACCGCGCGTTTCATCTGCGCCAAGCTGGCGCGACGTTTTGTCTCGGACAAGCCGGGTGACGCGCTGGTGGCGGGTTGCGCGGAGGTCTTTCTGGATACCGATGGCGACATCGCCCAGGTGCTGGCCTACCTCTTCGCGAGTCCCGATTTCGTCGCCCCGGAAAGCTTCCACGCGAAGTACAAGAATCCAGCGGAGTTCATCGTCAGCATGCTGCGCGCGCTGCCGATCGTACCCGCTGGCAACGATCTGCGTCGCGCGCTGGAAAGCATGGCGATGCCGTTGTTCATGAATCCCGTGCCGACCGGCTGGCCCGACAGCGGCGACAAGTGGATCAGTTCGAACCAGAGTCTGAATCGCGCCCGTCTGGCGATACGCATCGCCTACAGTCCGATACGTGACTACCGCACCCATATGACCCTGAAGCCCGTCGTCCGGGCGGCCGGGCTGGATACCACGGATGCCGTCGTCGGCCATTTCGTCGAATTGTTGTCGCAGGGCGACATCAGCACCGCCGAGATTGCGGTGTTGCGTTCGCTCGTTGGCGAGAATTTTGACCCCGAACGAGAGGATGCCGAGGCCGCGCTCAGCCGGCTGGTCTCCGTGATGCTCGCAATGCCCGGCTTTCAGTTGAAGTAGGTGGTGAAAATGGACAGAAGACGTTTCTTGAGAAAATTCAGCGCCGCGACCCTGGCTGGCGCCGGCATGACCCTGAACCCGGCGACTGGTGCCTTACTGAAGTTCGCCCGCGTGGCGAGCGGCGGCGCCAAGACCCTGGTGGTGGTCTTTCAGCGTGGCGGCTGTGATGGCCTGAATGTCGTGGTGCCTTATGCCGATCCGGATTATCGGAGGCATCGGTCGACCCTGGCGATTCCCGCGCCTGGCGAGGCGGAACGCGCGGCGCTGGATCTGGATGGCTTTTTCGGCCTGCATCCATCGCTGGCTGGTCTCCACGAGATCTATCGAGATGGCAATCTGGCAATCTATCCGGCGGTGCATTATCCCGACGCGTCGCGCTCGCATTTCGACAGCCAGCGGTTGATCGAGGGCGCCTCGCTGCAACGCCAGAATGACGGCTGGTTGAATCGCGTGATCCAGCAGAATCCCAACGCCGGTCTGCTCAATGCGGTCGCGCTCGGATCGCAATTGCCGTTCTCGCTGTTCGGCGATATCCAGGTGCCTTCCTTCGACAGCCTGCAAACCGCGCTGGGCGCGCCGGATAGTCAGGAAGCGGCGCTCCAGGCCGCGTTGGATGCCGTGTTCCACGGGACGCCACCGGCTGGCGACAATCGGGGTCGCGCCTATGGCGCCGGCCGTGTCGCGATGGCGATGTTGAGTCAGCTCGCCGCGCTTGCCCAAGGCGAATACCAGCCGGACAACGGCGCGGTGTATGCCGATGACAGCTATGCCCAGCAGTTACGACAGATCGCCCGTTTGATCAAGGCAGACGTCGGTGTGGAGATCGCCACGGTGAATATCGGTGGCTGGGACACGCATTCAAATCAAGGTGGAGCCGAGGCGGGTGGCTCACAAGCGCGGCGTCTCGCGGCCTTCGGCAATGGCCTGCGGGCTTTCTACCGCGATCTGGCCGCTTACCGCGACGATGTCATGGTACTGACCATGACCGAGTTCGGCCGCACGGTAAAAGAAAACGCTAGCGGCGGTACCGACCACGGCAAGGCGTCCGCCTGGTTTGCGTTTGGTGGCCGGATGCCCGGTGGGGTGCATGGCGACTGGCCGGGCCTTGCCGAATCCGACCTCGATCATGGCCGCT
>Ga0256841_1002264_pt1 | contig 15494 bp, 13 predicted proteins | sample 356308metaG_FD_185971 | JGI IMG/M metagenome (GOLD analysis project Ga0256841, IMG submission 185971) | Hydrothermal vent microbial communities from Mid Atlantic Ridge, Atlantic Ocean - 356-308 | ecosystem: Environmental > Aquatic > Marine > Hydrothermal vents | place: Atlantic Ocean: Mid... | reverse complement strand
GACGTGCAGACCTCGAAAAACACGGGAGAATCTCCCTTCGCCGAGGAGATCGAAGAGAAGATAGGAACCGAATCGTGTGACCCCCACCGCTCCTGATTCACGGAACAGTTCCGATGCCGGGTCGGAGTGGGCGTCCACCGTGTCTTCCAAGAACAGACGTCGAAGACGTTCGATGTAGGCTTCTTCTTGATGGATCATGGCACTCTGAAGACTTCAAGAATCTCGTGAATCGTTTCCTCCTGTGTCGCGCCTGGGCTCCCCATCAGATTCAACAAGGTGATTCGGTAGGCGACGCGCATTTCGGCCAAGGCGTTCTTGACTTCGTGAAAACTCATCCCGAAATGTTCCCCGAGCTCGTCGTACGTCAGGCGATGACCCTGGGCCTCTTCGAAATAGTAGTGGCGAAAAACCATGAAACGCTCGTGGCGACCTTCCCGTTCCATGCGCACAGACAACTCTTCGAGTGCTTCCCGGATGAGCGATCGCATGAGTTCCCTCTCGAACAGCCGGTCAGAAGCGATGTCAGTGGAAGGAGGCGCGGCTTCGATCCCCATCAAGTCGTCCAGGGGGACCAGCACTCTCCCTCCTCCACGTTTGAGACGCCGCGCGTTCCTGGCGTGTTCGCGCATGAAATTGCGGAGTGTCCCCTTGATCCAACCGCGGAATCGTCCACGGGCTTTGCGCACGCCCTGGATCAGCTCCCGTTCGAGAAAGTAGAGGAAGAATTGTTGAGTGAGTTCGGCGGCATCTTGCCTGTCCCGTTGCCAACCGCGCCGGAGAGTCCAATACACCGGCCTCCAGTACAGGCGAACGATTTGATCCATCGCCTGCGTGCGGGCCTCGTCCGATCCGTGCTGCGCACGGTCGATCAGCGACCACCGGGTGGAGCGATACCTTGGATCGACGTCCACAGCCGAGTCAATTCTCAAACCGTGCGCCCCGATCATCCCCACCCCCCGAGCCCCCATCGGGTGCGCCATCCCTCACATCTTCGTTGCCGTCTCGAGAAAAAACCGGACCCCAACCGGCCCATGGCACGAACCAGCCAGGGTCCGATTGCGGCAACGCCGCGCCCCCGTGTCGAAGGCGCTCTCGCAGACATCCTGGCTGGGAGTCGACCCGACCCGGCCGCGTGGACGATCAAGAGGAAACAGGAGGTGGTCACGGAAAGAACCTTCAATTCATGGTGCAAATTGGATTTCGACGGCATGCGAAACCGCCCATCCAGGAAAGAATCGGTGAAGGTGATTCACTTGCCGATCCAAATGAATGGGAGGCCCGCAACGACGAAATGATACCTTTCTCCGCTCCGTTTTTTCCGCGTGCGGCCGGCTTCACTCTGGTCTGTATTGGCCGTTGCCGAATCATGTTCTCGAAAAATTTTGGCCACGACGGTGCGAGAGGGGGCTCATGGTCCCGTGGGCACACCCTCTCCTTCCGGAGTTTCCATCGCGAAACGATCGCCGTTCGAGGCTCGTTCCCCGTTTGACACTTCGTGCAGGTGGGTGAAAATCCAGCGGTGCCCCATAATCCGCGGCCTCGAGCCGACCTCGACAGGGGCCTCTGGCGCCGACAACGAGAAGGCCGTGGCAACCGTTCACGTGATGAATCCCGAACCCTTGACGCTCTTCACGAAAGCGGAGCTCGTCACGGTCTACGATCGCGGAGAGATTCTGCGAGAAAGAAAACTGGGGAACCCACCGCGCGGCCGCGTTGACGGCTGGATCGCCAAAGTCCTGCCCCCGGGCAGCCATCTCGAGGTCCGACCCGCGCCTCACGGGATGGTGGAAGTGGTGGATAGCGCCTACCGCCCCTTCTACAAGAAGGAGCTCTACGCCCTCGAGGAGGCGGTCAGGGTGATACCCGGCCCACCCGCGGGGACGCGCGCCGCCTCTGCGCCACCGATGCAGAATGTCATCGACGCCCTCTTGAGCCTTGAAGGGACACCGTACCTCTACGGGGGCAGCGCCCCCTCGGGAAGCGACATCCAGGCCGAGGCGCTGATCGCTCGCGGCCTCATGCGGCGCGAGGATCTCGAAGACCCCGACCTCGCCATGATCATGAGGTCCGCGGGCATCGACTGCTCGGGACTTTTCAATCTCGCCACCGACTACGCCTTCTTCGGCGACAGTTGCCACGTCTACGAAGCCTTCGGTTCCGCGGCGCGGGTCATCGAGGACGATGAAGCCTCGAACGCGGCGACCATGGCGAAGGCCCTCCGTCCCCTCGACCTCATCGTTTATCGAGGACACGTGATCGTGGCCCTGGGAGACGGACGAGTCATCCAAGCGGTGGGCGACGGGATCAACGCGACGACCTTCAGCCTGGAAACAGGATTCCCCGGCCACCCGGACGAAAAGTACGACCGCGTGGTCATCGATGAGGCCGAACCGATTCTTCGCGCCCTCCTCCATCGGCAGGGCCGGCGGTTCTCTTCCCGCTGGCGCTTCGATGAATCTCACTTCATGGTCGTCGGCTATGACGGGCTCGTCTCGTCCCAGTGAATGCGATGACCACTCCGTCGGCCACCTCAGCACCAAACATCGAAGTCCCACCAGCCCCGCGCCCCTCACACAGACGCTTGTTCAGTGAGAGTCGCGAAGCCCAAGGATCCCGGTCATGGCTCGAGTCTCAGAGCGACCGGGTGACTCACGCACGTGACGGTGACCGCTCCCACGGGCTGAAAAAGCACGAAGGCGTGGTGCAACACGATGGGTGTCGGTCCGAGGGGGAGCCCAGGGGGCAGATGGAATTGCGCTTGGGCCCGCCCCATACTGTCGAGAAAACCCAAAGTGTTGGACAGAACCGACGAGTTCGGATTCATGAGGGTGAAATCGAGGTAGGGATCGGGGCTGTCGAGGGGCACCGTGAAGCCTTGAAGTGGCGTGCCAGGATAGGTGCCCGCAAGAGAACCCACCAACCAATAGGCCTCTCCAGCGTGTGAAGCTCCCCCATCCAAGGTGAACGTCACGGTTCCACCCGTCGCCAATGACAAGATGCGCTGGTCGAGCAACAAGTCGGACCCAGCACCGAACTCGAAGGCCCCCATGTCCGGCAACGGACCGACTCCCAGCCCCGTATCGGGCGTCGCCGGGTCGTCGAAAAAGCGCGAGGCTCCATCAACATCAACGGTCACGTTTGGTGAATACGCCGTCTCGTCGCCGGCATCGATGCAGGGAGAGCCGGGTAGAAGATGGAGATCGCCGTTCGCAGCGTCCACGAACATGGGGTCCTGATCGATGGAGTTGGGAAAACTGTTGGGGTTCGGAGGATCCTCGCCCGGAGGGCCGATGAAAAGATCCTGCACACAGCAGGAAGCGATGGTCTTGGTGTTGCCCCAAAGCTGAGTGCGGCCGATGCCGATGGGGTCCGTGTTGCCCCAGAAAATCCCGCCGACGGCGTCGAGGGTCTCGGCCCAAACGCCGCCGAACTTGATGTCGGCGACATTCCCGTAGACGGTGCATCCACGCAGCGTCAAAGCGCCCGTCGTTCCCAACACACCCACCGCGGCGTACTTCTTCGTGGCGTGATTGCCGCGGAAAACGCTGTTCAAAAGGGTCATGGGCCTTGTGGATTTGAGAGCCCCACAGTTGCGAGCCGTGTTATTGATGAAAGTACAGCCTTCCACGCGGACGGGGCCGGGGGAGTTTCCTTCGGCGGTCAGGGCGCCTCCTTCCGTGCTCACACAGGCGTTGCCGTCGAAAACACAACGTCGAATATCGACAGCTCCCCGTCCGACCACAGCCCCCGAGCCCGAGGCGAACAGGGGTGTGGCGTTGAAATCTGCGCTATTGGCGAGAAAACTGCTGTCTCGCAGGCTGAGCGACGTGGGGATTTCCATCTGGATCGCGCCGGCGACGTATCCACGGTTCCCACTGAACTGGCAGGTGTCGACGGTGAGCGAGCCGGCCTCCGACAGCATGGCTCCCGCAAGGGCCGTGCCCCGATTGTGGGTGAAATCGCAACGTCGAAAGACGTGGTTCCCGTCGATGAGGCGCACGGCTCCCGATTGACTCGCCCAGTTGTCGTGAAACCGGCAGTCCTCCACCACCACCGTGGAGTTGGCCTCGACGAAAAGCCCCTGAGCCCCCACCGGTCCCGTCGTGAAGTTGATCTGACCGAGGAACTGCAAGAGGGATTGATCCCCGTTCCAGGCGATTTCACAGTTCGCGAGGGTCACGGTGGCTCCGGCCACCCCGATGCCCCCTCCACGGGGTTGACCTTGGAGAGGAAGGTTCGAGTGAATCCCCCTGCCCCCGAAAACGGAAAAACCGTCGAGGCGGGTACCGGGCCCCGTCCCCACGAAGCTGACCACGGTCCCCACGTTGTCCATGTAAAGGGTTCCGTTTTCGTAGACCCCCACCGTGCGAATGTCATCACCCGCCACGTCGCCGTCCAAGATGGTCGGGTGGATCTGGGGGTCCCTTTGGCCCAGGGCCGTTTCGCTTCCCGCGAACCCCCCGTAGACCGCCACGCCGTCCGGCATGGCGAATCCGGCGGGAGGTGTCGCGGTGGAGGGAGCCGGGTGGTAGGTGCCTTCCGCCACCCAGACCTGATCGCCGGGCTGCGCCGCGTTCAGGGCCGCCTGCAAGTCGGTGTAGGCATCCGCCCAACTGGCTCCCGTCCCCTGCCCCACGGCATTTCCGTCCACATAGATCACTTGCGCCGATGCGACCACCGCAACGAGGCCCATGACCGGCAGGATGCCCACGAGCCTCCCCACGAATCCGTCGTTCATTCTTGATCTCCTTGTTCTCAAGGCGCGACCAACTGCAATTGGCTCTCGAGAATGAGGTTTCGCGGGATTTTCTTGTGCAGACGGGAAGGAATGGGTCGCGTGGCATCGGGAGTTGGGATTCCCTTGTCGACCGAGGGCACGTGATCGTCGCCCTCGGAGACGGCCGGGACCCAATTGGGACCTTCACCGGCCGGTTTCTCGGGGAGTTCGGACATGGCGGGCTCCCCGGCCCCTTCGTGATCAGGGTTCGTCGAAGAAGTCGAGCTTGTCGACGGGCATCACGATGGACGTAACGATGTTCTTGGCATGCGCCGTAATGCGCTTCAGGTGTCGCCAGGCGAGGGCGGCGCTCACCGCCTCGGCTCCGGCCTGGGACGGATCGCGGACCAACTCCGAAACGTGCTTGTCGCAGGTGTCTTCGATGGCGTCCGATTCGCGGAGGATCTCGGTGGCGCCTTCCTCATCTTGCGACGTGTAGACGGTGACCAGGTGTCCGAGCAACCGTGAGACGTCGTCCTTGACGCCCATCAACTCCTTCCCCATGGAACCCGTCGGATCGAGAGGCCGGGTGAGCGCCAGATCGAAGATGTTCTTGCAGTAGTCTCCGATACGTTCGGCGTCCTTCGCGATGCTCATGAGAACCAGGCAGGTCGGAAAGTCCTGAGCGCCGCGCACGGAGGCGTGGACGAGAATCTCCCTGCGAATCTTCTGCTCCGCCATGTTGATCTTGCGGTCCGTTTCGAAGAGGTCGTTGCGCACCGACTCCACGGCCATTCCCGTCAACAAGGCGTTGGCGGACAGATCGAACATATGTCGCCCATCAACGATCATCTTCGTGAAATGCTCGAAGGTGGGCTTGAGGGTGTTGCCGTCCGAGACGAGTTTTTTCAGCCATTCGTACATCGTGCGTCTACCTGAAAATCAGATTGCCAACCAAGGGTATGATAACGAAGAATCCCACGACGTAGAAAACGGCGTAGAAACGATTGCGAACCGCCAGCTCCGCAAGCCTCTCCGCGAGCCGAATGGGGATCCTCCGAACTGCGGGCACGGGGTAGATGAGCGCCGTCGATGAGAGGTTGAACAGCAGGTGTACGAGGGCGATCGTCAACCCGTTGACACCCGTCGTGAGAGCGGCCAGAAGCGCCGTCACGGTCGTGCCGATGTTGGCTCCCAGGGTGACGGGGAATCCGTTTTCGAGCTTGAGAATACCTGCGGCGAACAAGGGGACCATGAGCGAAGTCGTGATGCTCGACGACTGCACGGAAACGGTCAGAGCTATGCCGATGACGATCCCCAGGAGTCCGCTCTTCTCGAGAACACGGTTCAAGGACCGCTCCATTCTCGCCATCATGAGCAGCTTCATGATCTTCGTGATGAGGAGCAGAGCAAAGACCAGCGCGACCAGGGCAAGAACGAGCATCGCGATACCGCCCCAGGTGCTTCCGAGATCGAGGGTATCGGTGCAGAAGTGTTTGAGCATCTTGGCAACGGGCTTTGTGATCGCCTTGATGGGGCTCGTGAACTTCCCACCGCCGCCGTCGGTGTAGATGTTGCTCGCAAGATACGTGGCCGACTTCCGGAGTACACCCGTCGCCATCTCCAAGGGCATGAAGACCAGAACCGCCATGATGTTGAAAAAGTCGTGCATCGTGGAGCCTGCGAAGGCGCGCCTGAATTCGGCATCCTGCCGCACATGGCCGAGGGACACGAGTGTATTGGTGATCGTCGTCCCGATATTGCATCCCATGATGGCGAACACGGCCACATCGAGGGGAAGCTGGCCGGCCCCCACCGCCGACACCACGAGCGACGTGGTCATGGAACTGGATTGAACGAGAACCGTCGCCAGGATGCCGACACTCAAACCCGCGAAAGGAGTCACCAGTCCGGAGAAGAGGCCTTCGGCGTGGGCGCTGCCCATGAGCTTGAAGGCCGTCCCCATGACCTGAATCGAGAGGAGGAAGACATAGAGAAGGCTGAGGAGCAACCCGACACGAATCACTGTTGCACGTCGACCCGACGGCCTTGGCACCGTACTCACGTGAATGATCTCCCAGGGTGATGGCCCCCCGCGATCAGGGGTCTGACGGGCTCTTGTATGCAGAAGCCCGTCGCGCGTCCAGTCTCCCGGAAAAACGGGCACCTCCCGAGCCCCGACTCATCCGCGACGAGTTTTCTCCCCACGTCACTTCAAAACTATGGCAAAATGGATGTCTATGAAGATCCGCACGATTCTCGAAAGCAAGGGGCGCCGGGTGCGTTGTGTCGCTCCCGACGCCAGCGTCATGGACGCCATCCGCATGATGGCGGACAACGATATTGGTTCCCTCATGGTGACGGACGGCGACGACATCGTCGGCATCGTCTCGGAACGGGATTGTCTGAGGCAGCTCGCACGGTCTCCAGAGACCGTGAATGACCATCCGGTCCTGGCGATCACGTCCAGGGACATCGTCGTCGCCTGCGACGACGACAACTTGGCCTACGTCATGGAGGCCATGGTCAAAAAGGGGTGCCGCCACGTCCCCGTCATTCACGACGGCGAACTGGCCGGAATGATCTCTATCCGCGACGTGGTCCGCGCACAGCTCGACGAGACCCACCAGGAACTGAAGTTCCTGCGCGAGTACATTCAGGGAGGAGGGGCCTGAGTCCCTCTTGACCGATCGTCAGCGAACGACGCGGCCCGCAGCATGAGCGTCTTTCCAAAAGTCCAGGACGGCCGGCATGGCGTTGAGCCGGACGAGGGAGGCTCCCTGAAGTTCCCCGACCTCTTTGCCCGTCAGAGGATCGAACTTCCGTCCGGATGACGCATCGACGAGAAGGCCCTCCTTCATGGCGAAGTGGAGCGATTTCCCCTCGAGCCGTGCGTCGTAGACGACAGCCGAAGAGTATTTGGGCAACCAGACGAAGACCGGCGCCGCGTGTTTCATGGGAGGTTGCACGACACCCTGTCCGCGCATCGCTTCATAGGAGACAGCAACGGCATCTCCGCCGAACTCGACGGCAAGTCCCAGGACATCGCCGTGCCGATTCTTGCCCTTCATGAGCGTCTTCGTGGTGAAATGCCACCCCTTCGACCGAATGGGAGGCAGGTCCAGAACGTCGGTCTTGGGGTGGAGCGCTTTCCACATCGAGAAGGAGACGAACAGGGAAGGCATCACATCGAGCGCGAGTCCCTTCTTCTTCGCAGGCCCGTAGAGAGCTTTTCCCGTCATCTGCGACCACAGGGAGTCGGTCTCCGGATCCCACATCACGAGGTTGAAGTCGAGAAGCCTTCCCGAGACCCCCAAGCGGATGGTCTTACCCTTGACGTTGCGAGCGTACACGACACTCGTGAAAGTCAGAGGTCACCAACTCGCCGCAAACAGAGACGCGCCCGCCCTGGCGTTGACGATTTCACGCTGAGGGCCACCCAACATCTTCACCGGGAAAGCGACGGCCTTCCCGTCGACAACGCATCCGATGACGAGTTCGTCATCGCCCACCGGATTGCGGAGCCGAGAAGCAGGGGAATACGGAACCCTCTCGAGAGGCATGAGACGCACGGCGACGACCTCGTCGCCGGGCGCTTCCTTACCCCAGGGCGCCGGACGCTTGCGCTGATCCCAATCATCGACGCCTTGCATGTCCGGTTTCTCTTGCTGCGCGTGGAGCGCACCCAGAGACAGGATCAAGACGAGGCCTTGCAAAAAAACCCAGCGTGCAGCGGCGCGGACGTGAGAGTGCATGTCCTTGACTCCTCGGAAGTTCGCCTCGTTCCAGCCGTCCCAGCGAAATGCATCATAGCATCCGAGACAGTCATCGTCTTGACATGACCAAGCGCTTGGTTAATCTCCAGGAGCCCGCCGGGAAGAATGCCCGGCTTCTTTGCTCATCGCCATCTCAACTCGCAATCCATCGAGGCTACCCTCATGTCCAGACAAGTCGCAGCCATCTGTTTCCTCGCCCTTTGTGCGAGCCTTTCGGCCCAAACAATCAACTACGCACCCCCCGTCCTTCTCTCGGGAGCTGGCAACACCGTCGATGTCTCGACGGCGGACCTGAACGGCGACGGGTTGATCGACATCGTCTCGTCCGACCTTGCCGGCAACGTCGTGAGCGTGTTCATCGCCACGTCCGCGACGTCGTTCGCGCCAGTCGTGAATTACACGTCGAATTCTCCGGTCGGTCTCGATCTGGGAGACGCGGATGGCGACGGCGATGTCGACGTTCTGGTGGCGGATTTCGACGGCAACGCCGTCCATCTCCTTGACAACGACGGCAGCGGAGTTCTTTCCGCCGTTGCGACCGTCTCTGTGGGAATCGGACCGGGCAAGGTCCGTCTCGCCGATCTGGACGGCGACGGCGACCTCGATGCGCTGACGACGAACGGAACCAGCGGTACGATCAGCGTCCTCACGAACGACGGGAGCGGCACCTTTTCGGTGGCGTTCAACCTGACCGCCGGCCTCTTCCCGGCGGACGTCGACACCTTCGATACGAATGCCGACGGGATCATCGACATCGTCTGCACGCTCTCCGGCTCGGACAGCATCCTTGTCTTCAATGCCCTTTCCCCGCTCAACTTCGCGGCCCCCGCGACCTATTCCGTGGGAACGTTTCCCCGAGGCGTCGATCATGGCGACTTCGACTCGGACGGCGATCTCGATCTCTGCGTCGCGAATCAATTCACGAATACGGTCAGCGTCCTCTACAACGACGGAACGGGGTCCTATCCCACATCGATCTCGGTCCCCGTGGGCAACGGTCCGATCGACCTGGTCGTCGCCGACATCGAACACAGGTACGGCAACGACATCGCGGTCCTCCACTACAACGCCGGAACGATCGAATTACATCGTAACGACGGTTTCGGAGGCTTTCTCCCGGCGGGCAACCTCGTCGCGGGGGTGTTTCCGACGGGACTCGCCGCAACGGACTTCGACGGAGACGACAACGTCGACTTTGCCGTCGCCAACAACGTTTCGCCGGACCTTTCCCTGTTCGTTCATCAGGGCTCCGACGTCCTCTATCCGGGCACCGGCGACGACCTCGTCCTCGGATTCGGCGTCAACGGGGCGCCAATGACCGGCACGGGCACCTATCTCGTCGAAGCCCAGGCGGGAGATGCACTGACGCTCTCGCTCTCGTCCCCCGCCGGCACCTATGACCTCCTCCCGCTGATCATCGCGGGACAGTTGCACTACCGCGGTTTTCCGCCTCCCAACCTGACTGCGGGCATTTGGCTGAATCAGTTCACGTTCGGCGCTCAGTTCCTCGTGAACGGATTCGCCCCGGTCAACGGATTCATCCAAATCCTGACCCCCGGCGGCTCCGTCTACTCATTCACGATCCCCGCCGGGTTCGAGGGCCTCGACTTCATGGTTCAGGGCATCATGCTCAGCAGCCTGAGCAACAACGGCATTGCCGCGTTCACGGAGGGCCACGTTCTCCGCTTCCTTTGAGAAGCGGACCTCGTAGCAGCCCTCAACGTAACCGTTCCAGATTGGCGGGGCCGTGACGGCCCCGCCGATCCACGAAAACGACGGCGACCGGGTCGCTGTGTACGGGCACCCAACGCCCTGTCGGCACGTTGGCGTCCTCCACGGGAAGAATGAGGATCTCGATCCCGAAGTCTTCCCCCAAACGGCCGAGTTCGCCGGGCCGCCGCCACCTCGAGAGTTCTCGTGCCAGGTCCACGCCGAAGAGACTCACGCGACCATCGTGTGCCAGGCGCGGTGGGGGTGAGAGGTGCAGTCCGACGTAGCCTCCCCACCGCACCGGCGTGAAGACCCTTCCCTCCAAACCTGTCTCCTCCAGGAATCGCGTCGCCTGCACGGGGAAGTTGGGCTCGTAGAGAGCGGCAAAGGGCGACAGTCCAAAACGCCGACATGCGAGAGCACGCTCCATCCGGTCCTTGAAGGGGACCGCGACGACAAGAGCCACCGCGGCAGCCCAAATCGAACGTCGCACCCAGCGCCCCCGGGGAATCATCGACTCCAGGGCGGAGAGCGACACGAGCAACGACGGAACCACGAGGTGCAAGAGCCGGTACCCGCGAAAGGGGCCGAGAAGCCCGAATCCGGCGAGTCCCCAGAGCCCGGGGGTTTGCCGCCAGAGGCGACGCGAAGCCGACAGAAACGCCAAACCGCAGGCCGCGACGAGCACCCAAGCGTATGCGTAATCTTTGAACGGGAGTGCCCAAAGAGGATTCCATTCCGAGACGAGAGACCGCGCCTTCAAGGTCTCGAAGAGCAGGTCGAAGGTATCGACGGGCCCCCGGGGGGTGAGACAAAGCGCCGCAGCCGCAAGGATGGGTTGATGCCACCGACGTCGGAACTCCGGCCCCACCGCGACGATCCCGGCCAGAACGGGCGCGATGAGGACACCGGGATGCAGCTGCGCCCAGACGAGAACGAGGAGGAACACGAAGACGGCCCGGCGCCGCGTGGGCTCCTCCAAGACCAAGGAGAGCAGCCACAAAACCCCGACCAGGCTGAAGAGGTCCGGACGGAGACGGATTCTGTGCGTCGCGGCCGCGGCGGCCACCGCAAACAGAAGAAAAGCCAGTTCTCGCCGCTCGAGATGCCGACGCCCCAAGCGATAGGCCAGAAAGAAGTAGAGGGCCGTCAACGAGGCGAATAAGGCCTGTACGCCGGCCGTCCCGGCCAGCCGGTCCAGCCAGGCCATGAGGGTCGCTGCCCCCCAGGCCCCCATGTCGGGCGGTCGAATCGTCGGAAGAATCGTCAGCGGATCCGTCTCGAGTCGGGGCCCTTCCATCAAATGGGCCCGCCCCATGGCCAAGTGGAAATGATAGTCCATCCCCGCCACGGGTCGAAATCCGACGAGCAACCCGAACAGCAGAATGGCCGCGACCGTGAGTCGCTCCGGCGTCATATCCTTCCTCGTGAGACTTGTACGAATCCCCTGCCCCGGCTAGTGTCGGGGCGGGCATCGCCCGGGATTTCGGGGCAACCCGAGCCGCGAGCCGACGCCCGACATCGCCGTGGACGTCACAGTCTCGTGCGGCGGGGGAATTCCCGCAAGACATCTCGGAGAATTGGAGGGAACTCCATGGGGCAGGACCATCTGACCGATCTCATCGAGCGGCGCCTCGACCGCCGGAGTTTCCTCGCCGGTAGCCTGGGCGCCACGGCGGGACTCATGATGGGAGGGCGCCGAGGCCTTGCCATCAAACGGCAAGGCGCCGCGTTGAAGTTCGCCGAGGTCCCCGGTGGCCGCGATGGCCTCCATCACGTTCCGACCGGATACAAAGCGGACGTTCTCATCCGCTGGGGCGACCCCCTGGACCCGACGGGCCCCGCTTTCTCGCCCACGAACCTGAACGCCGCGATCCGCAAGACGCAGTTCGGCGACTACAACGATTTCATCGGATATTTTCCGCTGGGGCATGGCGCGGCGGCGAGCCGTCATGGTTTGCTCTGCGTGAATCACGAATTCTCTCGACCGGACTACATGTTCCCCGGCTTCGCCACACGAAGAGACCTCATGCGCCTGACGAAGTCTCACGCCGCGTGTGAGCTGGCCTCCCAGGGAGTGAGCGTCATCGAGGTCGAACTCGAAGAAAAGAGCTGGGTCCGCGTCCCCAAGAGCAGATATGCGCGACGAATCACCGGTCTGGACACGCCCATCGACATCAGCGGTCCCGCGGCCGGTTCGCCTCGGATGCGCACGGGGTACGACCCGACGGGACGGCGCGTGCTCGGGACATTCGCCAACTGTGCCGGCGGCATGACGCCTTGGGGCACGCTTCTCAGTTGCGAGGAAAACTTCCAGGTCTACTTCGTCGGAAGCACGAAGGATCATCCCGAACCCGAAAACCTGGCCCGTTACGAGGTCACCGGCAGACTGGGATCGGCGAGTTACTGGGGCATGTTCATCAATCGTCTCCACCTCGTGCGAGAGCCGCTCGAATTCAACCGCTATGGATGGGTCGTCGAAGTCGATCCCCATGATCCCAAAGCACGCCCGGTCAAGCGGACTGCGCTAGGCCGATTCCGCCATGAAGGCGCGACGTCGCTGGTGAACCGGGACGGGCGTGTCGTGGTCTACATGGGCGATGACGCCCCCGGCGAGTACCTCTACCGATTCGTCTCGGAGCACGCGGTGCACCCGGTCGATCGCAAGCGCAATCTGAATCTGTTGGACGAGGGCGTTTTATCGGTCGCCCGGTTCGACGACGAGGGGACGCTTCGCTGGATGCCCCTCGTTTTCGGATCGGGTCCCCTGAATGAGAAAAACGGATTCAAGTCGCAGGCCGACGTTCTCATCGAGACGAGACGCGCCGCGGACCTTCTCGGCGCCACATCGATGGACCGCCCCGAGGGCGTCGAAGCCAATCCCGTGAGCCAGCGCGTCTTCGTGATGCTCACGAACAACGTCGGCCGCGGCAAGACGAACCCGCTCAACGCCGCCAATCCCCGGACCAACAACATTCACGGCCATGTCTTGGAATTGATTCCCCCGGGCGGCAACCACGCCGCCGAGAGCTACAAGTGGGACATTTTCCTGCGCGGCGGCGACCCGAAAAGCAAGACGGACGGTGCCGACTACCAGGGCTCCCTCGTCACGGACAACGGTTGGATCTCCTGCCCGGACAACTGCACCTTCGACCGCCGAGGGCGACTCTGGATCGCCACCGACGGGCACCGGGGCGGCGCCGACGGGCTCTTTGCGTGCGAAACGTCCGGGCCCCGACGTGCCCTCACACGAAGGTTCTTTCGAGCTCCCGCCGGGGCGGAGGTCTGCGGACCGCGTTTCACGCCGGACAACACGACGCTCTTCCTCTCGATCCAACACCCGGGCATGGGGCCAGGGGCGCATTTCTCCCAACCCACTTGCCGCTGGCCGGATCAAGAATCCAACGGGCCGGCGCGATCGGCCGTGCTGGCGATCCGCCGCGACGACGGCGGCGTCATCGGAGACTGACATGAACAGGATTCTCGGCCTCACCCTGGCTCTGCTCGTCGTCACGCATGTCGCGGCGCAGAACCCCGGGCCTCTGGCCGCGGGCCCCATGGTCGGTCATGCCACCGAGACGCAGGTGCGCTTCTGGGTCCAAACCCGCTCCGCCGCGGACGTCGCCATTCGATTCTGGCCCCAAGGCAAGAAGGCCGAGGCGCAGACCACGGCCACGGTTCGGGCCGTGGCGTCCCGAGCCTTCTGCGTCCATCTGAAAGCCGAGGACCTCCCTTTCGGCGTGCACTACGAATACGAAGTACTCGTCGATGGCAAGGCGGTCGACGTGGCCTGGCCCCTTCGTTTTCAGACACAACCCCACTGGCGATTCCGATCAGACCCCCCGGATTTCACCGCCGCCATCGGTTCCTGCGCCTTCATCAACGACCCTCCCAACGACCGCCCCGGTCGACCCTACGGCGGCGACCCGAAGATCTTCACGGCGATGGCCAAGCTCTCGCCGGATCTGATGGTTTGGCTGGGAGACAACGTCTACTACCGCGAGATGGACTGGACCTCGGAATCGGGAATGCGGCGACGCTACACCTTCAACCGACGGACACCACAGCTCCAGCCACTCCTCGGCAGCACGAGTCACTACGCCATCTGGGACGACCACGATTATGGTCCGAACAACTCCGACTGGACGTATGCCCTGAAGAGAGCGAGCCTCCGCACCTTCAAACTATTCTGGGAGAACCCCACCTACGGCGCCGGAGACATGAAGGGCGTGATGACTCGCTTCACATGGGGAGACGCCGAGTTTTTCCTCCTCGACGGCCGCTGGTACCGGTCACCCGAACGGGCTCCGAAATCGTCAAGAAAGACCATCCTCGGTCGTAGACAACTCGACTGGCTCATCGACGGACTCACCGGAAGCAATGCGACCTTCAAGATCATCGTGAGCGGGAGTCAGGTTCTGAATCCGCTCTGCTTCTACGAAGGGTGGGGGGATTTCCCGGCGGACAGGCAAAGGCTGCTGGATGCCCTGAAGGAACGGCGCATTCCGGGTGTCCTCTTCTTGAGTGGCGACCGCCATCACACGGAGTTGATTCGTCTCGACGACAAAGGATTCTATCCCCTCTACGACTACACATCGTCGCCACTCTTGTCGAATACGCACGCCCCGGGGCGCGAGGCGGAGAATCACGCACGAGTCCCCGGCACGTTCGTGACCGACCGCCGGAACTTCGGCCTGCTCGAGTTCAGCGGACCGCGCGGCAAGAGAGTGCTTACGCTGAGTTGTCTCGATCCGGACGGGGCGATGATTTGGGAGCGGGCAATTCCGGCGAAGTCGCTTCGCCCATGAGTGACGAAGGAGTGCCATGGACCTGAACTCCTGCCCCCAATGCCGCCGCCAATACGACGTGTCTCATCTGGACGACGCTGATCAGATTCTCTGCCTTTGCGGTACCACTTTCACGGTCCTCCACCAGGCTCCGAAGGACCGCAAGGCCGTTCGGTGCGGCGGGTGCGGAGCTCCGGTCGCTCCCTCCAGCCGCACGTGTGACTTCTGTCAAGCCGAAGTCACCCTGGAGGAAAAGAGGCTCTCCTCGATCTGTCCGGAATGCCTCTCGCGCCTGAGCACGGACGCACGATTCTGCACGTCCTGCGGCGTGCCCATCGAGCCCCAATCCCTGACGCCTATTCCGAAGGGCTCTTGTCCTCGATGCAGAGCGAACCTTCGCACTCGCGATCTTGGCGATGCGGGCGTCATCGAATGCACATCGTGCGGCGGCCTTTGGATTCCCCCGGATGTCTTCGAGGGTCTGATCAGAAAGGCCCAGTATGC
>Ga0256841_1002263_pt1 | contig 15495 bp, 11 predicted proteins | sample 356308metaG_FD_185971 | JGI IMG/M metagenome (GOLD analysis project Ga0256841, IMG submission 185971) | Hydrothermal vent microbial communities from Mid Atlantic Ridge, Atlantic Ocean - 356-308 | ecosystem: Environmental > Aquatic > Marine > Hydrothermal vents | place: Atlantic Ocean: Mid... | reverse complement strand
TCATTACCATTGGTTATTCTTCTTACCTGATGATTTATATCCGTTCCAATCTGGACCCCAACATTGATGAAAACAACCCGGAAACCATCGAAAATTTCATCAGCTACCTGAACCGGGAGCAATACGGGGAACACAGCATCCTGAACCGGGAGCAGGTCTGGAAAACTTCCCCCAATGGAAAAAATTACACCAGTGCCTGGGATTTTTTCTGGCGCTATCAAATTAATAAAATGTATATCCGTTATTTTCTCTGGAATTTTGTCGGGATGGAAAAGAATGGTCCCGGGGTGAATTGGCTCCAGTTTTTTATGATTCCGTTTTTACTGGGAATATTCGGCGCCTACTACCATTTTAACCGGGACTGGAAGCATGCCCTGGCGGTTTTTGTGCTCTTTTTTATGACCGGGCTGGCAATTATCCTCTACCTTAACCAACCGGATCCCCAGCCGCGGGAGCGGGATTACAGTTACGTGGGCTCGTTCTTTGCATTCTCAATGTGGATTGGGATTGGGGCGGCTGCCGTTCTGGAATGGGTTAGTGAACAGGCAGAGCAAATGAGTGGCTCAATGCAGAAACTGTTACCGATAACCATGGCGGTGCTGCTCTTTTTCTCCCCGGCTATTGTGCTTGCCCGAAATTTTCATACTCACGATCGCTCCGGCAATTATGTTGCCTCAGATTATTCATACAATATGCTGATCTCCTGCGAACCCAATGGCATTTTATACACCAATGGCGATAATGACACCTTCCCGGTCTGGTACCTCCAGGAAGTGGAAAAAGTTCGTCCGGATGTCCGGGTAGCCAACCTGAGCCTGTTAAACACTCCCTGGTATATCGAACAGTTGAAAAACCGGGAACCGAAAGTGCCCATCAGTCTGACGAATCAGCAAATCCATAACCTACCCCAGCACATGCATCAGCAAGGAATTCAACTGTTCGGAGAAAAATTTCCCATTTACCAGCAAATCGGACCGACCGGGTTGTTCCCCTGGCCCCGGCGGGATAAGGTGGAGATTAAAACCATACCGGAAGACATCCGGAAAGCGGAATTGGAGCAGTATAAAATTTCCATGAAAGTAGAGAATCCCCAGGTGCCCAACACGGTGTCGTTTCAATTAGGACCCAAATGGCATATCAACATAGGCAATGGACGTCGATTAGGATTTTTACGGGTGCAGGATTACATGATTTTAAACACCCTGCTCACAAATCATTTTCAAAAACCGATGTACTTTGCGGTGACCACGGCAACCAACAATCAATTAGACGGATTACGGCGTTACCTGCGGATGGACGGGCTGGTGTTTAAAATCACCACCATTCCCAACTGGAATATGGACCCGGATATCATGTATGACAACCTGATGCATAAATTCCGGTATCGAAACTTAAACAATCCTCATGTCTATTTTAATGAGAACATCGTGGGACTGCTTCAGAATTACCGTTCGGCATTTTTCCAGCTTGCCAATTATTACCTGAGCCACCAGGATAAAGAACGCTTTCGGGAAGTGGTGCAGAAAGCTTACCAGGTAATGCCCCCGGAAGTGGTTCCCATGCTGAATCCTCAATTTGCCCGGGCAATTAAGATGTACGGTTTTCTGGCTGGTATCTACTCGGTGGATTCTCTCTCCTTAGAGAACTACAGCTTGAGAGACCTCCAGATGTTCGGCGACATGGCAGCGGATTACGGGGATGAACAGTTGGCACTCAAAGCTTATGAACTGTTTCTCAACGAGATCGATAACAATCCCACCGGTGTAAAAGTTGCCAACTATGTAAGAAGTGCCCTTCGGAACCAGAAATATTATGAACAGATGACCGACAAACAGCGGGCGGATGTGGTGGAAAACCTGTCGATAGCCTCCCGGAAACGCTTGATTGACATCTACCAAAAACAAAAAGCCTATGACAAGGCAATTGAGATGTTGGAAAAGCGGTTAAAAGCAAAACCGGACGACGAGTATACCACCAAAAAATTGGCGGAAATTCGTAAATTGCAGGAGGAACAAGCGGGGAATGACTAAGGGATGTCGCGAATGAAAAAAATTGCCGTTAACAGTTTACGCGTGATAGTCAGTTTTGGCTTACTGGCATACTTAATTCACCTGGCAAATCTGCAAAAAATTTTTGAAACCCTGCGGTTGGTGGATTTTTCCTATTTCGGCCTGGCGGTGTTATTTTTTTTGGTGGCGCTTCTCTTTTTCACGCTGCGCTGGCAGGTGCTGTTGCAACAATCCGGTCTTTCCCCGGGGTACTGGCATTTGCTGGTGTTCTATTTAATCGGATATTTTTTGAACAATTTTTTGCCAACGACCATCGGGGGGGATGTCAGCCGGGCGTTTAATGCGGCGAAATCTCATGGCGATAAAGCCGCAAGTTTCGGAATTGTGTTGTTTGAGCGGATTCTGGGAGTGCTGGCAACGTTAACATTAGGCTCCCTCTCCTTAATCTGGGCTGCCCGCTATTTTCATTCCTATCGTTTGATCATCATTACCGTGGCACTGCTGGCGTTTGTCCTGTTTACCTTGTTCAATTTACTCAATCCCCGGTTGTTTAATTTTACCAGTTCCATTTTGCTGCGCATCACCATCTTTAACCTGGGAGATAAACTCCACCAGGTACTTAGCACCATCCATGCGTTTCGCAATTCCAAGCAGACCATTTTTTTCGGGTACCTGATTTCCGTTACATGCCAATTATTGTTAATTTTGATGAACTACGTTCTGGCACTCTCTCTGGGGCTGCATGAGGTGACCATCAGTTATTTATTTCTGGTAATACCAGTGACGTTTGTAATGGGGTTGTTTCCCTCCATCAACGGGCTGGGGGTTCGGGATACCGGTTACGTGCTGCTGCTCCCCCGGCTGGGAGTCAGTCCTGCGGAAGCGTTATCACTCTCGTTCCTGAACACACTAATTCCGATGCTGGTAAGCACGGTGGGCGGGTTGTTAATGATTTTCTACCGTCACAAATCGGCAGCGGATGCCGCAGATGAACTGGATGCTTCAATCTGAACACCCATTATGCCCTGGGAGAGCAACTGAGCTGGGTTGCAACTTTTCCGGGAGAGAACCCTCCCCAGGAACACGTTGTCACCAGTTTGTTTTTGTTACCCAAATAGAAGGAGGAGTACAATGCATCTCGCCCGCCCGATCGGATATGTTTTGGGAATTTTTCTGCTATCCCTGATTTTGTTCACCCAGGGCTGCAAACAAAAAACCGACAGCATCGGCAACCTGGATGAAATCATCGTGTTTGCCGATTCGGTCGACTGGCTGGATTACCAGGATGCTTTAAATTCCATTTTCGGTAAAGAATTAATTACGCCGGTAATCGAAAGGGAATTCCTGCTGCACTGGAAACCGGCAGATCAAATCGAAAAATACAAGAAATATAAAAATATCATGTTTATCGGCAACCTGGCTTCCAAAATGCCGGTTTCCAAAATGGTTACCGATTTGTTGAACAAGGAAGTAGTTGCCGGTGTTAAATCGGGTGATTACTTTTACATTCCCCAGAAGGATGTGTGGGCATTGCGCCAATACGTGGTTTTTCTGGTCGCACCCACCAAAAATGATATGTTGCAACGCATCTACGACCTGGGCGAATTGGTGTATGATGATTTTCGGAAATCTTACTACACCCGTTTGAAAGAACATATATATGCCCACATGGAGAACAAGGACCTGGAAGAATATCTCGCGACACATTACCCGTTTACCCTGCGCATTCCGGCGGATTATGTGCTGGTCGATGAATCAACGGAAGACCGTTATGTCTGGCTGCGCCGGCTCCACCCGGACCGCTCTATGTTTATCCATTGGCTGGATTATGCGGATTCCATCCATCTCGATTTTAACTGGATAGTGAAAACCCGGAATAAAATTACAGCAAAAATTTATGAAGGCGACATTGTCGTCGAAGATGAAACCCATCTGGAGAAAGTGCAATTTGCCGGGCATCCCGCTTACCGGCTGGAGGGTACCTGGAAAAACCCAACCCATATTATTGGCGGTCCTTTTCGCAATACCACGTTTGTGGACAAAAAACGGAAGATGATTTTTATGGTAGATTTTTATGTTCAGGCAATCGGGCAGCGTAAAAAACCGTTTCTGGATCAACTGGATGTAATGGCACACACATTTAAATTGGTTGAACCCGGTAAAAATACCCGGAGGAAAGAATGAAAAAGGTGGCAATCATCATGGGCAGCGAATCGGACCGTCCGGTGGTGGAGACTTCCCTCCCTTACTTTCACTATTTTGGCATTCCGGTGGAAGTGTTTGTGATGTCTGCCCATCGGAACCCCGATAAAGTACATCAATTTGCTGCTTCCGCCCGGGATAACGGGTATGGCGTCATTGTAGCCTGTGCCGGGATGGCAGCGCATCTTCCCGGCGTCATCGCCGCTTTTACCACTCTCCCGGTCATCGGCGTTCCCCTGTCGGGCAGTGATTTGAACGGGGTAGATGCCCTCTATTCCATTGTGCAAATGCCGGCCGGGGTGCCGGTCGCGACCCTGGGGATCGGTAAAGCCGGTGCCCGGAATGCGGCCGTACTCAGCGCCGAAATCCTGGCATTAAGCGATTCCGTCATCAAAGAAAAACTCATCTCATTCAAACAAAACGGATGTAAATTACCATCATGAAGATTACTATCATTGGCACTGTCAACAAGGATTTAATCCTGCCGTTCCGTAACACCCCAATCGAAAGCTTCGGGGGGATTTTCTATGACATCTCCATCCTCTCCCAATTACTCTCGGAGGAAGATGAAATTATACCGGTGGCTTACCTGGGAGAGGACGTGGCAGGCACCATTCGGGCGGTCCTCCAAAAACTTCCCAATGTGAATCTGGAGGGCTTAACAGAAGTTCCCCAGAAAAATCACAAAGTGATTCTGGAATACACCTCCCCTGTAAGACGCCGGGAAAAATCACTCTTCCCCTTCCCGCCTCTGGAATGGAACCAGGTAAAATCTTTCCTGGATGCGGATATGATTATCGTGAACATGATCAGCGGTTGGGATATTACTGAAAAAACTATGAAAAAAATCAGCCATAAAGTACGGGATAAACTGTACCTGGATATCCATTACCTGGTGATGGATGTGGATAACCTGGGTCGCCGGAATCCTTATCGCCCGAAATCAGTTGAAAGCTGGCTCCGCAGCGCCCGTTTCGTTCAGATGAATGAAACCGAGTATAAGATTCTGGCAGAAGAGAACCGTAACGTGGTCGATTTCTTTCAGGAATACTTCGAAGCAGACCAGACGTTGTTCGTCACCCGGGGAGCAAAAGGGGCGATTACGTTATACCGTCGGGATGGGATGGTAGCCAACAAAGAAACCCCGGCATATCCCTTAAAAAAGGTGGTGGATACCACCGGCTGCGGGGATGCCTTTGGTGCCGGTTTTGTGGTGGAGTTTTTGCGTTCCGGCGATGTCAATAAATCCGTGGAATATGCTCAACTGGTGGCGGCTGCCAATGCGCTGCTGCGGGGCACCAATGAGATGCATCGTCTGACGGAAACCATGGAGATGATCAAAAAAATGACCCGGGCTGAACAACCCTGATTATTCGGTACCATTAAAACCACATCTTTGGGGAATCTTTAATCACCATTTCAGAGAAGCTGAGCATCTTTGCCGACGCTTCCGATTTACAATAAAAAAGACATTGCTATGGACAAAAAGATATTAATTACCGGCGCGAACGGCCTCCTGGGACAGAAATTGGTTACGTCTTTAAATCAGGAGTATGAGATTCTGGCAACCGGAAGGCATCCCCACTTACAGATTGATGCCCCGGGGGTGTCATACCAGGTTCTGGACATCACCGATTTAAAACAATGTAAAGAAGTTATTTTGGCTTTTCAACCGGATGTCATCGTCAATGCCGCTGCTTTTACCCATGTGGATGCCTGCGAAGAGCAACGGGAAACCTGCTGGAAGACCAATGTGAAGGGGGTGGAAAATTTAGCTGCCTGCGCGCGGAAAAACATGGCGCAACTCATCCAGGTTTCCACGGATTATATTTTTGAGGGAACCGACGGTCCCTATCCGGAAGATGCCAAACCCAGCCCCCTCGGGTATTACGGCAAATCCAAACTGGCATCCGAAAATGTCGTACGCATGGTCGGGATTCCCTTCGCCATTGTGCGCACCAATGTGCTCTATGGGGTGGGAACAGGCGTCAAAACGAATTTTTTTCTCTGGGTGTATCAGAGCCTGAAAGATTCAAAAGAGATTCGGGTGGTCACGGATCAATACAACAATCCCACCCTGGCGGAAGACCTGGCAGAAGGGATCCGCTTGATCATCCGTCAATCGCAATACGGGGTATTTCATCTGGCAGGGGCAGATTATTTAAATCGCTTTGACTTTGCCATGAAGATTGCCGAAATTTTCGACTTTTCAACAGAGTTGATCCACCCAATCACAACGGATCAACTAAATCAAAAAGCGCCGCGACCCATGCGGGGTGGTTTATCGATTGAATTGGCAAAACAGAGGCTGGGGTTTCACCCGAGACGCCTTGATGATGCGTTGGAATTCCTGAAACACCAAATTCTATGCTAAAGGCTCATCGTTTATGAAAAAAACACTGATTGTGGTACCTACCTACAACGAACGGGAGAACATCACCCGATTATTGGAAATTGTTTTTGATTTGGACCTACCGGGATTGGAGGTGCTTATCATTGATGATAATTCTCCGGACCGTACCGCTGACCTGGTAAAAGAATTAATGAAAACCAATCCTCACTTGTTTTTGTTGGAAAGAGCGGGTAAAATGGGGTTGGGAACGGCTTACATTGCCGGGTTCAAGTATGCCCTGGAACGTGATTATGATTACATAATGGAAATGGATGCGGATCTTTCTCACGATCCCCGGGAGATTCCCAATTTTTTGAAAGCCATTGAAGCAGCCGATCTGGTGGTTGGCTCTCGGTATCTCAATGGCATCAACGTTATCCACTGGCCCCTGGCGCGTCTGGCATTGAGTGTATTTGCCAGCAAATATACCCGCATCATTACCGGATTGCCCCTGTCGGATTGCACCAGCGGCTTCAAGTGCTTCCGGCGGGAAGTATTAACCGCGATTCCCCTTGATGAGGTGAAATCCAACGGGTATTCGTTTCAAATCGAAATGAATTTTAAAGCCTGGAAACGGGGATTTCGCATCAAGGAAATCCCCATCATTTTTACTGATCGTTCGGTGGGAAAATCGAAAATGTCCCGGAAGATTATGATCGAGGCAGCATACATCGTCTGGAAATTAAAAATACTCAGTTTATTCGGGAAGTATTAACGGAGTGTTCATATTGAAAAAGACTTTTCGTCAAATTCTGGATTTCGAAAGACCGGTCGTGGATTTACAGAAGAAGATTGCGGAGATGGAAGAATACTCCCAGGAAACCGGCATTGATATCAACGAAGACCTCAAGCGCTTAAAAAAGAAGGCGGAAGCGCTTCGCAAAGATATCTATTCCAAATTAACGCCCTGGCAGCGGGTGCGGCTGGCGCGTCATGCCGATCGTCCTTACACCCTGGACTATATTCAACGGATTGCCAGTGAGTTTATCGAATTGCACGGCGACCGCTGCTTTGCCGATGACCCTGCCATGGTGGGAGGGATTGCTCAAATTGAGAAATACCGCGTCATCGTTATCGGACAGCAGAAAGGGCGGGATGTAAAAGAGAATCTCTATCGAAATTTCGGTATGTCAAACCCGGAGGGGTATCGGAAGGCGTTGCGGTTAATGAAAATGGGGGCGAAATTTAATTTACCGGTATTAACCTTCATCGATACTCCCGGAGCCTACCCGGGCATCGGCGCCGAAGAACGGGGGCAGGCGGAAGCCATTGCCCGCAACTTGTTAGAGATGTCTCATTTGCCGGTGCCCATCATTGTTTCGATCATCGGGGAAGGTGCCTCCGGAGGCGCCCTGGGCATTGGAGTTGGAGATGTCATTCTAATGATGGAGAACTGCTGGTATTCGGTGATTTCTCCGGAAGGGTGCGCTGCGATTTTGTGGAAAGACAACGCCAAGGCTTCCGTAGCTGCTGAGGCAATGAAGTTGACCGCCCCGGACCTCCTGAAACTCAACGTGATTGACCGAATTATACCGGAACCCCCTGGCGGTGCTCACTGGGATTATGATCAAGCAGCAGAGAATCTGAAAACCGCTCTGTTGGAAGAATTGGAGAAACTTACCCAAATTCCCCCGGATGAACTGGTCGAAATGCGAATTGAGAAATATAGTGCCATGGGTGCCTGGCGGGAAAAATAACCATCGTCCCAATCGGGAGGAAATATGATTGACCGGAAAAAATTGGAATTGTTGGCATGTCCTCAATGTGCAGGCACTTTAACGTTATATATTGATGAGCAAAACAACGATGCCGAAACGTTAATTTGTCGGCACTGTCAACTGGGATATGTGGTTGAAGACGGTATCCCAAACATGCTGATTGACGCTGCCCGAAATCTTGCCGAACCGGCAATAACCGAGAACTCCTGAAACCCATGCCGGGCGAATGGCTCAGGTCGGTTTCTCACACCTGTTCGGCTTTTTGATTATGGGAAGCCAGTTGCTCTATCATGGTCAGGAGATTGTGGAGGTCATACGGTTTGGAGATAATCGAATCCACATAATGATGATTTTGCCATTCCTCTTCCGCCTGCATCCCCCATCCGGTCACCAGGATGACATGACAATGCGGTGCCCGTTTCTTGACTTCCCGGGCAACTTCCCAACCGGACATCTCCGGCATTCCCAGGTCGGTTAACACCACATCATATTCCTCGCCGCCAATCTTCTCTAAGGCCTCTTTACCGCTTTGCGCCATGTCAACCTTCTTAAATTTCAGTTTGAGCACCTCAGCGATGGTCTCCAATAACTCCGGCTCGTCATCCACTACCAGCAACCGGATGTCATTGAGCCTTGTATAGGGAGTGCGTTCTTCATGAATTTCCGTTTTCGGTTTGGTTGCCGAAATGGGCAGGGTGATGATAAATTCGGTGCCTTGCCCAGTCTCACTGTTTACTTTGATGGTGCCATTATGAGTGGTAATGATTTTATATACCAGGCTGAGCCCCAACCCGGTTCCCCGCTCTCCTTTGGTGGTAAAAAAGGGATCAAATATCTTTTGTTTGATTTTCGGCGGTATGCCGGTACCGGTATCGCGCACAATCGCCACCACCGTATCTTCCCCCTGTTTCCGGGTTTGCAGAAAAAGCTCGCCCCCCTCCGGCATGGCATCAAACGCATTGAAGATAAGATTGGTAAACACTTCCTTTAACTCAATCGGGTTACCGAACACCACAATGTCTTCTTCAAATTCGGTATGAATTTGAATTTTCTGCCCTTTTACCTGGGTCTCCAGTTTCAATTTTTGCGCCGAGTACAATAAACTGTCCTGGATGATCTCGCTAAAATACACATTCTCAAACTGCTGTTGACGTTTCTCCCGCGTCAGTTCCTGCATCCGCTTTACAATTTTTGCACCGTCCTTAGCGGCTTTCTCCACCACAGCCAATTCCGATTCCAACTGGGCATCATTCGATTTCAAACGAATTAATTGGGTTCGCCCGATAATGGTCGTTAACAGATTGTTAAAATCATGGGCCACCCCGGCAGCCATCTCTCCCATCGCCCGCATCCGTTCCGTTTGAATTAGCTTATTCTGCAACTCCAGTCGATCGGTAATGTCTATGGCGGAAAGAAAGATATTCTCTTCTTCTTCCGGCAAATAGGCAATATATTGAAATATCCGCTCATTGAAATTGTGGATATATTCATGCGCTTGATTGACTTTAAACTGACCGTTTTGCAATTCAAAAATCAGGGTTACCGGGACCAATTTATTGATGTCTTCCTCAGTATAGCCAGCCGATTTCAGCAGCTTCATGCAAGCCTCATTGTAATACACAATCTCACCGCTTTCGGATAGGCTTAAATTAATATTGGGGTTGAACTCCGGAAATTTTGACAGATAGCGAATGTGCTGCTCTTTCTGGTATTCCGCAGTGATGTCATGCACCGTGAATACCCCCCCTGTAAATTCATCATCCCCGGTATAAAAAGTTGAAAACCGAATATGGAGGTGCTTGTGATGTCGTCTTTCCCGCCATTCCATGTTCTCAAAACGGGATGTCCCCGATTGATTCTTCTCCCGGCTCTCCTGAATCTCTTTAATATACTTAGCCATCACTTCGGAAAAGTGGGTTGTCAACGACTCCGGTGGAACGGTAGTTCCCATCAAAGACCAGAAAGCATTATTTGCCCGGTTCATGTTAAATTGAGCATCTACCACTGCCACCCCGATGTGAACCTCGTTAAAGGTTGCTTCCCATTCTTTCTCTGCATTCACCGTCCGTTGAAACAGCAATTGATGATCCAGAGCCATTGCCAACTTTTCCAATCCGGCTTGCATCAATTTCACATGATATCCGTAGGAGAGATCGGTCAGGTAATGATGATTGCAAAAACCAATCAACACCAGCCGATGATGAAACACCGTGTTGGTTTGTAACCATAGAATGGTTTTGGGAATCTGTGGAGAAAAATGCTTCTTCCAGAGCTTATCAAACGGTTTCCCCGGAAAGACATCCAGCCAGAAACGGGGGACATCCGCCGGGTACTCCGACCCGGTAAACGCATCCGGAAAAGGCGGTGTTTTTTCAGTGGAATCACAATACTTTGATAGACACGTCCACTGTTGGTTTTCCTTTACATGATAGATTGCCATCCCGGTGTAGCCAAAAGTGTGGGAAAAATCCCTCAGGGCATTGTGCAGCAACGATTCGGTCGTCGCCTGGCGATTGAGGTAATGAAACAGGGTGTTCACAAGGTTTAACTTTTGATTTTGTTTTTCCAGTTGATCAAACTGGATGGCATTTTTAACCGCCACCGTAAGATGATCAATAATCTGTTCCCAGAATTTCAGGTTGTTTAGCACCGTATTCGGAGTCACCTTCATCCCGATTGCTATCAAGCCAATAATTTCACCGGTAAATTTCAAAGGAAACCAAAACAATTCCCCCAAACTCAGATTTTTAATTCTTTCAAAATAAGGATGGGAGGGAAACAAATCCGATGGCAACCGGTAATAGGCATTATCGGACCGTTTAATCAGTTTTTTATAAAGCGGGCAATCATCCAGGTTAAGAATCAAATTTTCCGGATAATCGATGTTCAGGTTTTCAGCGGAAAAGATGAGTCGGGCATATTTCTTTTGGGTATCCACCGGGAGAAAAACATCCAGGGTTAACACCGGTAAATTTTGATTGATTTCTTTGGTAAATGCCAGCAGGGTCTTTTTGATGTTGAGTGTAGAATTCAGAATCCCTGCCAGGTTTTGCAGGAATTGCAATCGTTTGTTCTGCCAGCGAATCTGTTCTTTCCGCTGTTTCTCGCTGCGGATATCCCGGATACTACTGACCAGCGCCGCAACCCGCTGCTGATTATCCCGCACCGGTCGAATGTGCATATAGACCGGGCATCGCCCCCCATCCGCCTGTTCCAGGTTGAGTTCCCCCTCCCATCCGCTGCTGAGCAAATTCTTAAAAATTTGCTCACTTCGTTCTTTATTATAAAATCTCCCCTGCAAAAATTTAATGCCCTTACCAAACAGGGTGTGACGGTTGTGACCGGTTATCCGTTCCAATGACCGGTTAACGAACAATATCCGCCCTTCCTGTGACGGTTCGGAGATGACGATACCATCCCCAACGTTATCCAGTGCCATCAACATCAGGTTTAAAAGGCTCTCGGTTTCCGCACGGTAGGTAAGATCCCGAATCTCCGCATGATAACCGGAAGCGTCCTCATTGGGCTCAGCGTTGATTTTCAGAATGGTTTGCAGTGGCTGCCCGAATTTGTCGATTGCTTCGATCTCGAATTCGATGGACAGGCGTTTCCGGTTTTGTAACTGGTCCTGCGCAAACCGCAATAAACTTTGACTGGATTCCGAAAACAGAACGGCTAACGGCGCACCGGTTAATTCTCCCTTGGAATACTGAAACCGCTCCCACAGGGCAGGATCCGTTCCCCGAATGCAGAAGTTTCCATCCAATTCCACATAAAAATGACCATCCGAAACCGCTTCCGGCAATTGAACCGTCCCCACATCATTTTCGGACGTGCCGCTTCCCTGAAGCCCCTGATTTAACTGAAGAATGAATGCCTGGATGTTTTTCAAAAAAGAATGAGCATTAAAGCCGGTGAGTTCCCCATCCAGCTGGACCGCCGTATCCCGCAGTTTGAAGAGGGAATCCAACACTTCCGAGGCACTGATGGGCGAGGATTGAACATACGCTTTCACCTCCTCAATTAACCCGAATAGTTTCCGGGAATCCTTTGTTAACGCCTGAATTAACTGATAGGCTAACTCGGGTTGGCGATGGATGAAATGGTGCTCATAATATCCCTCTAATTGTAACCCATGAGACCATTTATCCCAAATCAATGTATGCATTATTCTTCCGTATTGTTTTTTTCAGAATAATCGAGTTCTCCGGGAAATACTTTATCACGCATAAGGTTTTTATTTTGTAAAACCGTATCAAATGAGAGGCAGGTGAGATGGATAGGGTGTGCGGAAATATGGAAGCATGAGATAGGAAAAGATTGTTTATATACCGGCTGCAAGAGGCAGTTATGGGGAACGTCGCAAGTGTTTATGACGATAACGGGAAAAGTATAAATCGCTGAATAATACATTTTCCAGCTTTTGATACATATTAGATAAAACCCGGTACCGTTTTGGTTTACTGAGAACATCAATAGCGGCTAAGGCGTTTTTTATCTCATTCAGAAATTGGGGGAGCGAAAATGCTGCATCATAGAACATACCGATGTAGTGAGATTTTTTTCGACACAACACTCGCTTGGCTTCCAATTGGTTAATATATTCCAAAAAAACGGTATAAGTAAGCGGTCCGGTTTTAAAATTTTGGTAATACAATTGATACCAGCGCGGGGTGGATAACTCCCGGTAAACCCATAGCACCTCCAGCATATCCAACTCCCGGTCACTCAGCCATAGTTGACCTTCCTGAAGCAAATTGGTCAGGTTCACATCGGGACAAATTTTCTTCCCCAGGTTGCCGATGGGAATGCGAACTCGTGCCAACAGCACGTTACTGGGGGCACCGGAAGCTTCCCGCCTGAGACGTTCAACCCGTTTCAGGCGATAGGAAAGGTCACTGCGGAAATCGTAATCTTCCCGATAGGCGGCGTTCGGATTTGCGGTAAAGTTGGCAATTGGGGGCATTAAGCGGGGAATTTTATTGGAAATCCCCGGAGAGATGGCGGGAAGTGTATCATGCTGCCAGAGCCATAAACGCAGTTGAGCTAACCGGGCGAGCCGGCTTAAACTATCGGTCTGGAACGTCGTCATTGCCACGTTTTTTTTTAAAGGAATTGTATCACCGGCGGATTGGGCAAGGGAATCGGTTTGTGCGGCTGTGGGGGCAGTAAACGGTATCCATAGGTAGAGAAGAATGCTCAGGGAAGTGTTGTAGTAAACATTCGGTATCAAGGTTTTCCCTTGTATGTTTATCGATCTTAACACGCTATTCGTGTTATTTCCAACAGGAAAATTCGTAAAAAGTTTCCGGTGTGGAACGATTCATCTTTCATCTTTCATCTTCTTCCACCGCTGCCAGGCAGCAAAAAGGTGATAGGATATGAACCGGGGCGTTAACCGGCGTAATGTGGTGATTTTTTTCTTCGCTACCGTCGGTGCATCCGGTAATTGCCGCCAGGAAAGAATATCTTGTGAATACTCCCCTTCCTTCTCAATCAGGGCATAGTGTTCCGGCGAGAACTGAACTGCCAGCCGGTGCATCGGGGATACTTCATGCGATAAAATCTTTAGCCGCTTCCCCTGGAATTCCGCCCGGAACTCAACGGCTTCCCGATGTTTCCACCAGCGGGCATATTCGCCCATGGTCATATTCGGCACTCCCCTATCTCCAATTTGTTGGAACATATTCTCCAGCACATTTCGGTAAGTATGCCGGGGATGATCATATAAGCAGATCGGCTCCTGGGAAGCCAATTTTTGGCGGAGAATCATTGTAAAATACTCCTGCATCTGCGCGTCGGTCGCCCGGGCAACTATCAAACTGCCAATGCAGACCGGATGCACCGGCACTTGCAAAACCGGGGAAACATCGCCTTCCACATTCGGGTAAAACGGCAGGGCGTCATACGAAAGGGAAAATTCGGAACTGTAGGTAAAACCGGCATCCGCAATTGCCCGGGCTAACCCGGTGTTCCAGAACCCGTAAGGCGAAGCAAATCCTTCATAGGTTAGCCCTTCCCTATCCAGCAGCTCCTGGCAGCGGGCAATGTTATGGCGATTCTGTGCCGCTGTGGGGTAGGTGGCATGACGATACCCATGCACTGCCATCTCATGCCCCTGTGCCTGATAGTTGCGAAAATGGCTGAACCACCCCTCATGCGCCTCACCGTGTAAAAACCAGGTCATTTTAATCCCATACCGGTTGGCGGCTTCAAAAAAGGCATCCACCTGTTCCGGGCGGGAGTCATCGCTGTCAATCCGAAAGGTGAACACATTGGGGAAATCCCCGGGGAAATACCAGCGGTATACATAGGGCAGACCCCGCTTAAAAAATAATGTCTTAAGCACATTCCGTACTATCCGCAACAGCGCTCCCTTGGTGACAGTGGCAACAATCTCAGATGGAAAACGGGGCGTGTTGGCATAGAATTGTTTTCGCCGGGACCGGGTATCGGTCAGCAAGCGGGAAATGTCAAATCCCACAAAGCCAATCCACCCGTTGCCTGCGGGACGAACATCCACGGTATTCTTTAAGTACCGGGCACCGGGAAGCGTGTTAACAGTAGTAAAAACATCCAGGATATCCAGCATATCCGTGATGGCTTGATCAGACGATTCGGGGAAAATAGTGCCAATAGGGCGCCGTTTAACCCGGGAATTCCCGGATTTTTGGAGAAACTCACCATTATCCAAAATTGCGCCACCGTTCCGAACATATTTTTCCAGGCTCATGACCTCCATCGGAGAAAGAAAGCGATTGACAATAATCACCGCATAGGTGGCGGGTTCGATCTCCCGTACCTGATCGATCCGGCGCCAGGCAATTCCCAACTGACTGAGGAGAATTTGCCAGCCCGGATCCAGTTCCAGAATGCCGGTTAAAAGTGAGTGATTCATAATTGAAATAGTTTTTTTAGATGCTGCCAACGAATTCCGCTTAACAACCATCCCCCCAACACGTATATTCCCCAGAACAAGGGAGCGAACCAGGGAGTTGTAACGCCGAGGATCGATAAACCGCCTAAAAATAAACTGCTATATACCGTTCCTGTAAGAAACGATTTCCAGATTGTCATCGGGAAAAAACGCCGGAATTCCAGGTACACCAGCATGGCGATACTAAATTCGCCCAGCACCACCCCAACGGCGGCTCCTCTGGCGCCCCATAAAGCG
>Ga0256841_1002262_pt1 | contig 15504 bp, 17 predicted proteins | sample 356308metaG_FD_185971 | JGI IMG/M metagenome (GOLD analysis project Ga0256841, IMG submission 185971) | Hydrothermal vent microbial communities from Mid Atlantic Ridge, Atlantic Ocean - 356-308 | ecosystem: Environmental > Aquatic > Marine > Hydrothermal vents | place: Atlantic Ocean: Mid... | reverse complement strand
CTACGTGAACATTCTCAAACAGAACGGCTTTAACGTGGTTGGGGATATTCTGGATCGGCTTTCTGAAGCAGGTGATCAGGGTTTGCTTGACCTGCAGGGCTTTGGACGGAAGGCACTGGCGGACGTCAAGAAGCGTCTTCGTCAGCGCGGCTACGAACTGCCCGAGACGCCTCAGGTCGGGTAACATCAGCGCAGTAAGCAGGAGCAGGGCAGGCTGTGATTTCAATCGCCTGTCCTGTTTTTATGTCTGCAGGGGGATTTACAATGGTACATCATAGTGGACGGGTTGAGGTTATCTGCGGTAGTATGTTCAGCGGTAAAACCGAAGAGCTGATCCGCCGACTGCGGCGGGCGAGGATCGCACGCCAGAAAGTCCAGGTTTTCAAGCCCGCGCTGGATAACCGCTACGCGGAAGAAAAAGTGGTCTCCCATAACGGCCAGGACCTTTCTGCCCAGATTGTAGAATCTGCTGCTGATATCCCGACGCTTGTGGAACCGGATACGACGGTTGTTGGTATTGATGAAGCACAGTTCTTTGACGAAATACTGCTTACTGTCGTCAGCGGTCTGGCTGAGCAGGGCGTGCGGGTTGTGTTGGCCGGGCTGGATATGGACTTTCGCGGCGAGCCTTTTGGCGTGATGCCGGGGCTGATGGCCCGTGCGGAAGAGGTTACCAAACTTCACGCCATCTGTGTGGTTTGTGGCGAAGACGCCAGCCGCACACAGCGCCTGGTCAATGGACGCCCGGCGCATTACAATGATCCGGTGATCATGGTTGGTGCGTCCGAGGTTTACGAAGCTCGCTGCCGGGAGCACCATATCGTACCACGTGACTGATCCTCCTTTCGTGGTCAGGAATAGGGCGGTGGCGTGGGGCTATCCTGTACTGCTGAGGCCGATAAACACGTAAGGATACCCTGATGCTGGATGAACTGTCGCCTCACGATGATTTGCCATCGCTGGATACGCTTGCTGTGCCGCGTGAAGACGGCAGAGCAGAGGCTATCCGCCGGGCTGTTGCAGAAGTCTTCCAGATCGAATCCGAACAGTTTTATCCTGAGCGCGGCCTTACCGCGATTTTCACCGGCACGCTGCTGCTGGATTCTGAGACCGCCTATGATCAACTGGATGCGCGGCTGGCCGCCTTGAACCAACTCCCGGTATTCCGGGAGCGCGATGGCGTTCAGGTTATCCATATCGTTGCCGGTCGCTTTGATCCCCCTCCGCGCCCCTGGTGGCCCAATGCTGTACTGTTTATCCTGACGGTTTTGAGTCTGCTCTACACCGGTGCAGGTATCGCACTGGGCGAGGCTGTACTGGATGATCCCAATCGCCAGTTAGTAGAAATGTGGCGCGGCTGGCCCTATGCGCTGAGCCTCATCCTGATCCTCGGCGCGCATGAACTGGGGCATTATTTCGCGGCACGGCATCATCGTGTTCCGGTGACGCTCCCCTATTTCATTCCCCTGCCTTTTGGTTTCTTTGGCACGCTTGGCGCATTCATTCAGCTTCGTGCACCGATGCGCAATCGCAAGGTGCTGTTGGACGTGGGGGCGGCGGGGCCGCTGGCCGGGATGGTCTTTGCCGTGCCCATTCTGCTGATCGGGCTGGCAACGGCCAGAGTGGGCTTTTTGCCCACCGATCAACCCTATATCCTGGAGGGGAATTCCATTCTGTATGCCATGGCCAAGGTCGTGACGTTTGGACGGATGCTGCCGGATGGGCATATGGATGTGTTCATGAATCAACTGGCACAGGCGGGATGGACGGGGCTTTTTGTCACCGGCCTCAATCTCATCCCGATCGGCCAGCTTGATGGCGGCCATGTGCTTTTCACCTTGCTGGGTGAGCGGGCGCGGGCGCTGTACCTGCCCGTCCTGCTGATCATGGGGGTGCTGGCAGTTACTGTGTCGGATGCGTGGTTCTTGTGGGTGCTGCTGCTGCTGTTCTTTGGCCGCACGTATGCGACTCCCCTTGATATGCTGACACCGCTGGATAGACGCCGCCAGTTGATTGCCGTGCTTGCGCTGGTGATCTTCATCCTGGTTTTTGTGCCGAATCCCCTGCAGATCATGGAACCGGCTTCACTGCCACCGCTGGAGATGTTCTGAGGAGCGCCCGATCATGCTGGATGATAAGAGCGATCTGTCACGCGAGGAACTGCTGGCACTGCTGGATGTATACGCCAGGAACTGGCTGGCCCATGATGGCAGTTGGTTTCTGGCGGTGGAAGAAAAGTATGGGCTGGAAGCGGCAATCGAAATGGATGAGCGCTCCTGGGAGCGATTCTCGCCTGCAGAGGCGCGGCGAATCATGCGCGTTTTCGACATTCCGGAAGGCGGTGGTCTGAAAGCGCTGGCGAAGGCACTGCGCTACCGTCTTTATTCACAGGTCAACAAGCAGCGATTGATCTGGGAAGATGATGGTGCGCTGCGCTACGAGATGATCGAATGCCGGGTGCAGCAGACGCGCCGACGCAAAGGACTGCCGGATTTTCCGTGCAAGTCGGTGGGTATCATTGAATACACGGGCTTTGCCCGAACGATTGATCCCCGCATTCGTGTGCAGTGCCTCGCCTGTCCGCCCGATCCTGTTGGAGACAAATTCTGCTCGTGGCGCTTCACCATTGATGAAGCCAAGGAGGGCTGAGCGAAGCCAATGGCAAGAAGATATACCCTGTCGGTTGTTCTGCTGTTGGTAGTGCTCAGCGGCTGTCGTGGGCTGGGCCAGACGCCACCGCCGCCGCCCATGAACCCCGAGTCGCTGGCAACCTCCATCGCACTGACCGAAAATGCACCGCCGCCCGGTTTTGAAAACGTGGCTTTTCCCCGCGTGGATGACGGGCTGGAGGAGCTTGCTGGTGCACGCTACACGGTTGATCTGCGCTTTGAGGGCGTTCTGGATCAGGATTTGAGCCAGACGGTGGGGCATATCCGTGCCGAGGTGTGGCTGGACGGCTTTGCCCCGGCACGGCGGGTGGTATTGAGTGCGGAGGGTGATGCTTTCGTGGCGGAGCCGCGCCGCTTTGAGGCGGTGCGCCTGAGCGAGGATTACTACCTGGTGGATGAAAACGGGCGCTGTCTGCTCAACGCGGAGGAAACGGCCCGCGCCGTCGCCAATCTGGATGCTGGCTCCCTGCTGGGGGGGGTGATAGATGTGCCTTACGGCGGCACCCAGGCCGTGCTGAACGGTGTGCAGGCCTATCGCTATGACGTCACACCGCAGGCCGCGACGCTGCCCGTGATCAATCTTGTTGAGGACAGCGCGCTTGACCTCACAGGCGAACTGTGGGTTGCGCCGGAATTTCATGCAGTTGTGCGCTATTATGTCAATGTGGATGTCTCAGATGTGCGGCTGTTTGAGAGCGATCTGGCGGTCAGCGGGCAGGTCTTCATCCGCTATGATGTCTACGACCTCGGTGTCGTGCCCAATATCAGCATTCCCTTTGGGTGCTAGCCAGCAGCATTCGGTCTCACAGCAGCCGTTTCAGCGCTTTTGACAGCCAGGAGTCATCGGAAGCTGCTTTTTGGGCCGGAGCTGCTGGCATATTCTTCCTGTGCTTTTTCGGGGCACCTTCGGCCTGTCTCAGGAACTCTTCGGCGGGATCAAGGGTGGTCTCAGCGCGGCCATGTTTGCGCTCATCCGTGATGGCGATGACAAGCATATCCAGGCCGTGCTGATATTCTCTGGTGAAGTCTGCATAAGGCAGGCCGCGCATCCAGGGCATGCGCGGTATACGACGGGCAACGGCCAGATAGACCGGCTTTTCACGCTGGAAAGCCAGTTCGACCTCGCGCCGCATGTGCTCGCGCTGCAGAGCTTCTGGCGAGAGGACGACGATCACGCCTTCACAGGCTTCGATAGCTGCGCTTTGTGCAACATCCCAATCCATGCCCGGCTCGATCTCATTGAGATCGAACCAGACCTCGATTCCCAGTTCACCCAGGTCTTCGACCAGTTGGGTTGTCAGGAGCGCATCTTCACGGGTATAGGAAATGTACAGCACGCATCCCTCACAATTCGTTGCTGTGGCTTGTCCTATAGTTTACTGCTTTCCAGCGGCCTGCGCCTCAAACCTGGCCTGATCAACGAGGAATCGTTCATGGGTGGCTTCGCCTATTTTCTCGATACTATCCCAGGCCTCAATCGAGAAAATCAGCCGTCTGCCCTCGACGGCTTTCAACACGGCTGTGGCGCGGACGGCTGCTCTGACCGGTGTCGCGGCAGTGTGCTGTACATCGATGCGTGTGCCGACCGAGGTCTGTCCGGGAGGCAGGTGGCCTTTCAGAGCATCTATAGCAGCGGATTCCATCAGCGCGACCAGCATTGGGGTAGCAAATACGGCGACTGTGCCACTGCCAACCTGTGTGGCTGTCATAGCGCTGGTCACAATCCATTCGCTGTGGCCGGTCAAGCCGGGTTCGAGATTCGCGGTCATGTGCTTCAATCTCCCGCAGGCCGTGCGGCATGTTGTGCCTGTTCATACTCGGCCTGAAAATCCTTTGCGCGTCCGCCGCGCAGCATCCATGCCGGGAGCAGCGCCAGAATACATAGCAGCGCTCCCAGCAGAGCAAGCTCGCGGATCACCTGTGCGGTAATGGAAACGTAGATATTGATCGCTTCCTGGGTCATGGCGACGGTTTCTCCAATGCGATCAACGGCCAGGACTGAGACGCGCCGCAGGGCAATTGTCGTCAGCGAGGACGCAGCTAACGTCATACCCAGCAGCCGCAGCATGTCGTCAATGGCTGCGGCGATGCCGCGCCGATCATCTGGTGCTGCGTTGAGCACCGCGGCGCTGGTCGGGGAGGTCGTCAGACCCAGTCCTACGCCGACCATGATCATATGCAGCGCCATTTCGCCGTATGACACCGTCTCGAACCAGCGCAGGCCGGCCAGCACAAATCCGATGGCTGCCAGCACCAGCCCGACAGCAGTTGGCAGGCGGTGGCCGTAACGATCGCTCAGCCAGCCACCGGGAACTGCGGCCAGCCCCATGGGAATGGTCAGCGCGCTCATGACAAGGCCAACGCTCAGCGCCGCCCCGGTCAACTGGGAGACGTCTTCGGCGCGGATATTGATCAGGATCGGCACACTGACCAGGCCGATCATCAGAGCAAAACCGACGATCAGGCTTGTCAGGTTTCCGGCGGTGAAATTTCGTCGGCGGAACAGCGCCAGATCGATCAAGGGATTGCTGCTGCGGCGCTCCACCAGCAGGAAAAGAGCGAATGCGAGTGCCGCGACCAGCAGCAGTGGCCCGGTATACGGTGGCAGGGTAGAGAGTTCCTCAAAAGTGGTCATATCGGCGGTGACCTCGGTGTTTGCGCCCAGGCCGATACTGATCGCGGCGAGCGTCAGCCCGAGCAGAAGCGCCCCGACAAAGTCAAATCCGCCTGCTGCGCGGGGCTGCCGGACGCCCCGCAGCACCCACCATGTGAGCGCAAGGGCCAGCAGGCCGACGGGAACGTTCAACCAGAACAGGGTGCGCCAGTCCACAAATTGCACCATGATCCCGCCGTAAAGATGCCCGACCACCCAGCCCGCCATGTCCACTGCACCGATCAAGCCGAGCGGCTGGGCGCGTCGGTGCGGCGGAAACAGGTCGCCCACCAGCGCCATACTGATCGGCACCAGTGCGCCACCGCCAAATGCCTGGACGATGCGACCGATGATCAGGGACAGCAGGGCTACGGCGGTGGGATCGGGACGCTGGCCCATACGCCGTGCCAGACTCATGATCGCATCAGCAGGCAGGCCGTCCGCCCCTGCTACCCAGATCGAGCCGATGATGAAGATTCCCAGACAGATCAGGTATACGCTGCGCCGCCCGATCAGATCGGAGACGCGCCCCATAAAGGTCATCGAGATTGTGTAGGCCAGCAGATAGCCGCTGACCACCCAGGCTACGTCGTCCAGGCCGCTTTCCAGCGGTATCTGCAGCTCGACGATCACCTCCGGCAGTATCGCGGAAACGATCGTCAGGTCAAGCGCCCCTATGAAAACTGGCAAACTGACCAGCGCCAGTACCAGCCAGGGGGATGGATTGGTCCGGGGTCTGTTGGCGGTGAATCTGCGGGCAAATGCTTGCATGGGATTGGCGAGTCCTGTCTTCAGGAAAGTGACCGGCACAAAGCCGACTACTACGGCGCTTCCACCGTGTAGTCGCCGTTATAGTCGTAAACCTCGACCGTCCATGTGCTGGGTACAGGCTCTTCCTCGCTGACTGTATCCGGTTGGACGATGACCAACCGTTCCGCGTGACCGTTGTCCACACGGATGTAGAGATCGACCAGGACGTCATCCTGCGCCGGAATCAGGCCAATGGTCAATGCCGATACCTCGCTGCCCACCGCGCTGCCGGTCAGATGCCACATGGCAACGCCATCGATATCTTCGATACCCTGCAGCGCGATATCGTTCAGCGCCCCCATTGCACGCGACAGGCCGCTTTCTGAGCGCACCAGGTCTTCCGCATTGAATCCCGGCGAAAACTCAGCATTGATCCACTGTCCACCGGTCAGGATGGCATGACGGTAGTACTGATCATTGCCAATGGCAATCACGTCCACATCACCCGCGATGCCGCTTACCAGTACACGGACCCGCGCCTGCACACGATCCGGGGCGACGTAATGGCCGTTGGCCCGCAGGAAGTTGATGATGCCCGCCTGATCGATGTAAACGGGCGCTCCTGTGCGCTCAATGCTGACGGCAAAGCTTTCGGCATCTCGAATAGACCGGGCGGCCTCTGTGATCAGGGCCAGCGGTTCAGGTGTGGGTGTGGCTGTTCCTCCGCTGCATCCAGCCAGGAGAATCGACAGCACAAGCATGATTATCCAATACGGTTTCATACCGTTTCCCTGTTATCCGTAATCCGGTGCCGCTGTCTTTTCCTACGCCCGATGTCCACATAAGTTGCGCGGCAGGGCATGTGCATTATAAGAAAAAGTCCTTGAGCGCAGCGCTGATCTCGTTGATCAACACAAACCACTCGATGCCCGGCTCGCGTGTGACCAGCATGGTTTTGTCTTTGAGGGTCAGCGCTTTGATGCCGTCTATGGCAAACAGCGTTTGGGCCAATGGAGACCCCTCCTCGCCGCTGGTCATATCCGGGTAAACCTCGATAGGATCGATGGTGAGCTGCTGATTGGTTTCGATCCGTAAGACATCGGGATCGTCGGTCTGTTCGGTGTTGATCGTGATGTACTCCGACATGGCGAGCACCTCCGGTATTCATGTCAGTGCTTCGTCAATGACTGTGGGCAGTGTTTCTGGGGCATCAAGCAGCGTGCCCGTGTAGTATGCTGCGCAGTCGAAATCTTCCAGGCAGGTCTGGCGCAGACTGTCCTCTGATCGGGTGCTCCAGACAATGATCGGTGTATCCGGGAATGTATCCCGAATGCGCTGCAGTTCGACCAGGCCGGGAGCGGGGTTACCTTCCGCTGGAATCGGGGCGCAGATGACCACGTCCGGCGTCAGCGTATGACCCTGGGCGAGATAGTCATCCAGCGATTTCGCTGCCAGAATAGTGTGGTTGTAGGCTTCTTCCAGCGCCTCATAAAAGTTTTCGTAGACCTGCTGCTCCAGGCCATGCAGCCCGTCGCTGGAGGGCCGGTTCAGAACGCGGAACAGATTTTGCAGCAGTGCAACAGTTGCCATCGAAGTGCCTACCTACTAGAATGAAGTTGCTGACGGTATATTATACAGTGCCTTCCACCACTTGCGGAAGGTCAGGAGGTCAGCCTGGACGCCGCACGTCATGAGTCCCGATGGGGTATGGAGTATAACCATGTTCAAGCGTTTTGCCGGAACCCTGAGCCTAATGGTACTGGTTGCCCTGGCATTGACCGGATGCTTTCGTCAGGCCGGCCCCGGTATTGAACCGACATTTGATGATACTGTTCCGACACTGCCGCCCTTTCCTTCACCAACGGTCGAGGACATGACTCCTTTCGTGACGCCGTTCGTGCCCGGCGCTGGCCCGGATACGACGCAGATGCCGACTCTGGTTGGCCCCTCGCCAACGCTGTCACTGGTGCTGCCCGGCGAAACGGAGGAAGTAGCGGCCACTGATGCAGGGGCTGGCGTCCTGCCGCTGGCATCACCGACGCCGCTTGTGACTGGCACGATTCCTTTCGCTGCCGGGCCAACCTTCACGCCGCTGCCCGGTGCGCCTCCTGTTGATCTCAACCCTGTTGTCCCGGCCACACCGACGACGGCTGCTCAGGGTGGGGAGACATCGGGGGGGGGATCCTCGGCAGGCCTGAATCCGGGTGATGACTGCACCTACGTTGTGCAGGCGGGTGATACGGCCTTTCACATTGCGACCATTCATGGCATCACACTGGCCGAGTTGAGCGAGGCCAACGGTTTGAGCGATGCCGATATTTTGTATGAAGGCCAGGTGCTGCAGATTCCTGGCTGCGGTGAAGGGGTGACGCCTGAAGGTGGCAGTGAGACCGGCGGGCAGGGGCCAACAACTGCACCGCCGCTGTTGAATACGCCTTCATCTGCAGGCGGCACACTGATCCATGTCGTTCAACCTGGAGAAAATCTCTTCCGCATCGCGCTGCAATATGGGGTGACGGTTGATGACATTGTGGCTGCAAACAATCTGGGCAGTGCGGAGGCCATTTTGAACATCGGGCAGGAGCTGGTTATCCCGACTCCATGAGCAGCAGTCCGCCACTTGAATAGAAGTATGAGGAGCAGTGAGCCAGTTCACGGCTCCTCTTGATTCATGTAGAAATGCATCCGGCGAAATTCCGACTGTTGCCGCTGCCGTCTGTGGTCTATACTATGTCAGTATATGAATGCCTGGTTAAAAGTGGGGGAATTCGTGGGCTGGCGATTGCACCTGTCTACTCAACCCGTTTCGGCTGTCCAGATCATCTCCGGTGATGTGCCGCAGGTGGCCATCTGGGACAGTCGGCACAATGTGTATTTCTACGATCTTCACGATGCCACACCGCTTGGGAGTTTGCGGTTGGCCGATCAGCAGCCGCCTGCCGATTTGAATGATGAATACTGGCGGATGTTCGTTGCAGAGCTTCAGGCTCCAAATGGGCGGGCGCTGCCGGTTGCGTATTTCAACGGTCTGACCCTGCATCAGAGCGACGATGGCCGTATGCGGGTCTATCATGCCCAGGAACGGCTGATCCTGGAAGTAGATGGCCGCCACATCGTCCTGAATCGAGAAGATGATGGGCGTTTCCTGATCAGTGCACTGGATCGCACGCTGGGTATTATTGGTGCGATCAATGATGACGGAATGCTCACCGTGTTTCAGCAGCATGTCCGCGTCGGTCAGTTTGATCTGGGCCTTTCCCTCGGCGTTGATGCCCGCCTGAGCCTGCTCGCGCCGTCTGGCACGGGCACCCTGGTCGTCAGCGATGGCGAACACGTGGCGATTGTCGATTCTGCGGGCCGTGTACAGCACCAGTGGCAGGCTCATTATGCTGCCGGGCCGGTGGCCGCATCTCCTAATGGCAAAATCATTGCCCTGGCGGATATAGATGATAATGTCATCCGCATCTATGATGGTGAACTGCATCCGACTCACCAGAAACACGCCATTGATTTGATCGCGGAAGCCAGGCAGGTGCAACTGCTGGCTTCTCTGCCGGGGCGGAAAGCAGCGCTGTCGGCAATGGATGTATCCGATGATGGCGTGATCATCTTTGCGCTGGGTGGGGTGGTCTGCGTCACCCGGCTGGAGGCCCTGGACGTGCTGCCACAGCCGCGACCGCTGCTGTGACATGACCCGGCTGCTGTGGTGCCATTTGCGCCCCAACTGCTGTTGAATTCCCATACGCGCATATTTCCCCCTCCGGTTGATAACTGGCGGCCTGTATTTTGCATGTATACTGAATCTATTGAAAACATGGCCCGCGGAGAGGGGACACATGATCAGACGAAAGAGAGTACTGGGTATCGCGGTCGGGGCACTGCTCCTGAGCACCGTTGTTGCTGCCGGGGCTGCACTTGGACAGGGAACGGGCAGTGTGCTCGACGACTTTGAGGGCAGCGCCTTTGAGGATCGGTGGTGGCACTATGATGATGGCAGTGTGTTTAACTGTGTGGTATCTGCCCCGGGTTACGAGAGTGACCATGCTTTGCGGGTGAGTTTTGAGATAGGGGCGGCGCAGTTCCCGGGTTGCGGTATGGATGTTATGGATGCGGCCAGTTGGACAAACGCGACGGGAATCACTTTCGTCTGGCGGAGCGAACAGGCCGGGCAGGTTGTTGTTGTGGTGCTGGATATGGCGGACTCTTCACAGACGAACCCCGATTCTGAGGGCGTGACGCCCTTCGAAGCACTGCTGCTGACGTCCGGCGGTGAATGGCAAGTCGTGGTGCTGCCCTGGTCAGCTTTTGCGAAGGCTGATTGGGTTGGCGCTACCGGGGCGGATGCGATCGATCCGGGCCGTGTGGTAGATGTGCTTATCATGCCTGGCGAATCGCAGCGGGGAACGCTCTGGATAGACGATCTATCGCTGGCGAGTAACAGTGTGCAGTCGCCGCCATCGGGCGGAGAAGACAGCTCCGTGGTGACTGTCGGCGGATATGACAAATTTGCGTTGTGGGAAGGCAGCACGCACCTGCGTGGCGTGAACACCTGGCAGCGTGTGGTGATTCCAGAATTGGATGGCCTGGAATTCCTGGGCAGCGGGCATGTTGGCCCACCGTATACGCAGGAAGACTTTGACCGGTTGGCGGCGCTTGGTGCGAATTACGTCAATATTTCCGGGCCAGGACTGTTTACTGAGCGGCCTCCTTATGTGTTGGACGAGGAAGTTCAGGCAAACCTCGATAATCTGCTTGAGATGATCGGCAGGGCAGACATGTTCGCCGTCATCAGTGCCCGCACCGGGCCGGGTCGCAGCGATTTTACCTTCTACTCAGATGACGTTGTCGGGTGGGGATATGCGAATCTGCTCAACGATGAGGTGTGGCGCGAGCAGGCGGCGCAGGATGCCTGGGTTGAGATGTGGCGCTATACGGCGGCGCGCTACCGCGATAATCCCATCGTCGTTGGCTATGATCTGATGGTGGAACCGAACGCCAATGACGTATGGCTGGATGTCTGGGAGCCGGATGAATTTTATGCTGCCTATGCCGGTACATTGTATGACTGGAATCAGCTCTACCCGCGCATTGTTGCAGCCATTCGCGAAGTAGACCCGGACACCCCGATCTTGATTGCGGCGTCCAGTTACAGCGCCGTCGCATGGCTGCCGTATTTGCAGCCGGTTGATGACGCCCGCACGGTATATACAGTACACCAGTATGAGCCACAGGATCAGTACACGCATCAAGAGAGCATACCCGCGGAGCATACCTATCCGGGTGTCTTCGATGTGAACTGGGATGGCGTACCCGATGAATTTAACCGTGAGTGGCTGGATGGGTTGTTAACCGTCATAGACGATTTTGCAGCGCGGTACGATGTGCCGGTGGCTGTGAATGAATTTGGTGTGGTGCGCTGGATTCCCGGCGCGGCGGACTTCATGCGCGATGAAATGAGCCTCTTCGAGGCGCGGGGCATGAATAATGCTTTCTGGGCATATCACCCGGCCTGGCCGCCTCATCGGGAAGGGAATAACGCCTTTGATTTTCTGCTCGGCCCGGACCCGAACAACACTACCACCGTCGTTGAAAGCGATCTACTTGCTGTGATTCGCGATTACTGGAGCCATAACACACTGCGCCCATCCAATGTAAGCGAATGGATGCCGTAAGAATGAGGTGATATGCGTATTGCCATTGACGCCAGCAGGATTACACTGGCACGCCGCACCGGAACCGAACGTTACGCGCTGGCGCTGCTCCGGGCACTGCTGGCGCTGGAATCGCCGCATGAGTTCACGCTGTATTTTCGGGACACGCCGCCGTCGGGGCTGCTTCCCGCGAATTCACGTGTGACTTACCGCGTCATTCCCTTTCCCCGGTTGTGGACACATGTCCGATTCGCGGCGGCGCTGTGGGCGGAACGTCCCGATATGACATTTGTGCCCGCCCATACGCTGCCGCTGGCCTTTCCCGGCCCGGCTGTTGTTACCGTGCATGATCTTGGCTACCGTTTTTTCCCCGAGGCGCATCCCGGCTGGCCGCGCCGTTATCTGGAATGGTCAACACGCTACAGCGCCCGCCGGGCAGCGATCGTCCTCACTGATTCGGAGGCAACCAGGCGCGACCTGGTCGCCATCTATGATATACCGGCCCACAAGGTGCACGTGATTTATCCGGGCGTGGATGCGTCGCTGACCCGTGTGACCGATCCCGCTGAGCTTGCCCGCATTCGTCGGCGCTACAGCCTGCCGGAGCGTTATCTTTTCTTTCTGGGGACACTTCAGCCGCGCAAGAATATCGCCCGGCTGGTGCGCGCCTACGTCCTGAGTGGGGTGCAGCAAGACGGGGTTGGTCTGGTGCTGGCGGGTGCGCGGGGTTGGCTCTATGATCCACGCTGGACAGCCGGAGTGGCAGGGGTGCATGAAACGGGATACGTAGACGATGCGGACGTTGCCGCTCTCTACAGCGGCGCGGCTGCGCTGGTTTTTCCCTCCCTTTATGAGGGTTTCGGTTTCCCGGTGGTAGAGGCCATGCGCTGTGGTACGCCTGTGATCACCAGCACGACTTCCAGCCTGCCGGAGCTGGCAGGCGAGGCGGCACTGACGGTTGATCCATTGGACGTGGAGGCGCTTGCTTCAGCGATTCGGCGGGTGGTTGGCGACGAAAAACTGCGTGCGCGGATGGTGGAGATGGGGTATGCTCAGGCCGCCCGCTTCACGTGGGAAAATGCGGCCTGCCTGACGCTTGAGGCTCTTGAACAGGCAGTACAATGATTGTTCAAGCATAAGAGGGTTTATGTATCGCGAAATCTCCGGCAGGTTGACGCCGGGCAAGCTCCTCCGTCTGCTTAAATTTGTGGTGCTCATCCCCGTTTATCGTCTGATCCGGCAGGGGCCATACCGCACCCTGCTCTGGGCTTTTGACCGCTACCGGCTGTTTTTGACCGGTGTGCCGACTCTGCGCCATGCGCGTGTCACGCCGAATCTGTATATCGGCGGGCAGATGCGGCAGGAAGGCTGGCGGCGGCTGCAGGAAGCGGGTGTCACCTCGGTGGTCAATATGCGGCGTGAACATGACGATCGTGCTGCCGGACTGCCCATCCCCCCGGATCGCTACCTGCACCTGCCAACGGTGGATGATACGCCGGTGGCGCTGGAAGACTTGAAGCGCGGTGCAGATTGGATTGCAGAGCAGGTCGCCGATGGGGGGACGGTCTATGTGCACTGTGCCGCCGGATCAGGGCGTGCGCCGAGCATGGGGGCAGCCTATCTGATCGCTCATCATGCCATGACGGCTGATGAGGCGCTGGCGGCGATCCGGCGTGCGCGGCCTTTCATCATGCCGATGCCCTCACAAGTCAAGCGCCTGCATGAATTCGAGTCCTGGCTGCGCAATGGCCATACGGCTGAATAAGAAAACAGGGCATCACAGATTCGACGTGATGCCCTGCACCAGACTGCTGCGAAGGGGTTATTCCGAAGGCATCTCATGCCAGATGAGCGGTGGATAGGCCCGACGGACGGCGTAGTACAGCGGCACGCTGACGATCGCACCCGCCACGATCTGAGAAATGTTGAATGGAATCTCCGCCACTGCCTCTGCGCCGACGAGTATCAGCCCGGCGATGAAATAGCCGCCGACAAGCACAACCCCGCTGACCAGCGCTGCCAGCAGCAGCCGCCACAATTGACCTTCGCCCTGTACCAGATACCCGGCAGCAAAGCCCATCAACCCGTGAATCACCAGCGTGAAAGGTGCCCACTGGGCATAGGGGGAGGTGACGTCTGCAAGCGCCGTGCCCAGGGCACTTGCGATCGTCCCGACGACAGGCCCGAAAGCGAAGCCGGTGAACAGTACCCCGGCATCACCCAGATGAACATAGCCACTGATAGGTGTGGGAATCTGGACGTAGCGGGTCAGGGCGAAGATCACGGCGGTCATCACGCCGGTCAGTGCCAGCGTACGGGGATCGGTCAGCAGTTTCCGCTTGAACATGGTTTATATCTCCTTGCGCCGTCATCCGCTCCAGGCTGGATAACGGCAGCATGGTTTACCGCTTTGAAAAGTGGCAATACTATAACGTGTCCGGTTGATTTTGCTATATTTTACTCCGTCAATGTCTGTTTGTTGTTGGAATCGCCCGGCCAGATTGGCTCAAGGTGCGCTTCCGCCCAGGCGTTGTAGCGTGCCTCGATTTCGCGTGTGAGCGGGCCCGGTCTGCCATCCCCGACTCGATGGTCATCAATCATGACGATAGGAACCACGCCGCGGCTGCTGCTGGTGAGGAAAGCTTCCTGTAGTTGGGGTACCGCGTCCAGCGCGACGGGTTCCGTGCAGACGGGCAGCACCTGCGGGGCGACCTCCAGCACAATACGACGGCTGATGCCCCGCAGCACGCCGTTGGAAGCCGTGTGCAATTCACTACCCAGAATGCCATAGAAGTTGCTGCCCAGTCCTTCCAGGATGAAGCCGTCAGGGCTGACGAGCAGGCCCTCATAGGTGCCATCGGTCATCTGCTGCTGCAGCAGGGCGCGCTCCTTCATCCAGTCTGTGTTCTTGGCGCGGGGATTGCGCCGGTGGCCGGGAAAAGTCTGCACGCGCACACCGTGCTTGCGCAGCTCAGGGGGCACTTCATGCAGTGGCTCGATTGCGAAGTAAATGTGATCAGGTCGGGCCGCCGGGATGGTGATTCGGAAGCGGGATTCCGGGTAGCCTGCTTCGTCAATTAACTGGCGAAGTGTTCTACGCAGTGCTGCACGATCCAGCTTCAGGGGAATGCCCAGCAGATGAGCGGATTCTTCCAGCCGGTCGAGATGGGCGTCCAGTTCAAGGGCCGAAGTGCGATGAAAAGTACGCGCGACGGTGTAGACGCCGGATGGTTCATGGCGGCTGGCATCCTGCAAAGATGTAGCCTGGTAGGGGGTTGCTTGAAGCCCATCAGGTCTCAGGATGGCTGTTTTAATGGTTGTAGAAGAATGCATGGTTTCGCTTCATTCGGCAGATAGGGTATCTATGTAGCCTGTAGGGGCTTCAGCGGAAGAAATTACTGACAAAGAACCAGAGATTTGCCGGGCGCTCTGCCAGCCGCCGCATGAAATATGGATACCATTGCGTACCAAATGGCACATAGACGCGCATTGTATAGCCCTGCCGGGCTAACTCTCGCTGCAAATCAGCGCGAATGCCATAGAGCATCTGGAACTCAAAGCGATCCCGGGGGATTTCGTGCATGCGGATGAAATCCCGTGCCTCATTGATGATTTTTTCGTCGTGGGTTGCGATCGCCAGGTAAGCTCCACTTGTGCCATCGCTGAGATATGCCTTCATCAATTTGACATAGTTGGCGTCAACATCCGCTTTCTTCGGGAAGGCTTTGTCCGGCGGCTCTTTGTAAGCGCCTTTGCACAGGCGGACAAATGCCCCTTCCTC
>Ga0256841_1002261_pt1 | contig 15504 bp, 10 predicted proteins | sample 356308metaG_FD_185971 | JGI IMG/M metagenome (GOLD analysis project Ga0256841, IMG submission 185971) | Hydrothermal vent microbial communities from Mid Atlantic Ridge, Atlantic Ocean - 356-308 | ecosystem: Environmental > Aquatic > Marine > Hydrothermal vents | place: Atlantic Ocean: Mid... | reverse complement strand
AAATCTCTGATTTCATTCTTTTTCGAGGATCCTCGAAAATTCAAAAACAAAGCAAAGCTTTGTGAATTTTCGGGAGTAGACACGAGGGACATAAACCCCCGGAAACTGAAATTTTGAAGTACCCAATTGCCCGGGTGGTGGAATTGGTAGACACGAGGGACTTAAAATCCCTTGGCCTCGCGGCCGTGCGGGTTCAAGTCCCGCCCCGGGTACGGAAAATCCTTGTTGACTTTAATGCTGACAAGGATTTTTTTATGTCATCCTGAAAAGTATCCATTAATAAAAATCGTTTACCTTTGTGCATATTTTGAAGTATAAAAACAAAAATTATGAAACAAAAGCCACATTTAAGTTTCTGGCAGATATGGAATATGAGTTTCGGATTCCTTGGAATCCAGTTCGGGTTTGCATTGCAAAATGCCAATGTAAGTCGCATCTTTGAGACACTCGGAGCAAAGGTCGAGGATATCCCCATTTTGTGGATTGCCGCCCCTGTAACGGGATTGATAATCCAACCCATAATAGGTCATATGAGTGATAATACCTGGGGAAGGCTTGGGCGCAGACGGCCATATTTTCTTACCGGAGCCATACTTGCTTCCATAGCTCTTTTTATTATGCCCAATTCCCCCGTCCTTTGGATAGCTGCCGGAATGCTTTGGATTATGGATGCTTCCATAAATATCTCAATGGAACCCTTCAGGGCTTTTGTGGGCGATATGCTGCCATCCGACCAGCGTACAAGAGGATTTGCAATGCAAAGTTTTTTTATCGGCACGGGAGCCGTTGTGGCATCAGCATTACCGTATATGATGACTAACTGGTTCGGGATTGAAAATACGGCGCCCGAAGGAATTATCCCTTCTTCCGTTAAATTTTCTTTTTATATAGGTGGTGCTATTTTCTTCCTTGCTGTTTTGTGGACTGTTATCAGAACTAAAGAATATTCACCTGAGGAGATGAAAGAGTTTCAGCATGACGATCCCAAAAGAAAAGAGCTGGAAGCGGAAGCAGATGAAATACTTCCTGCAGCCCGTTTTCTTAAAAGCAGTTTTTTCTGGCTTTTTGCAGGTGCGATATTGACTTTTCTTGTCTATTATTATAAGCTTGAAGCTGAGTTGTATATCCTTGGTGTTGGACTTTTGTTTTTCGCTTTGGTTCAGATAATTACCGGTATGCTGGTGACAAGAGGGAATGATAAAAACGGTTTCGTGATTGTGATAAACGACCTTTTTAAGATGCCGAAAACGATGAAACAGCTTGCCGTTGTACAATTTTTCTCATGGTTTGCGCTTTTCGCAATGTGGATTTATACAACTGCCGCGGTTACAAGCCATATCTACGGTACGGAAGATTCAACTTCAAAGCTTTTTAATGAAGGAGCGGATTGGGTGGGAGTTATGTTTGCCGTTTATAACGGATTTGCTGCTGCGGTTGCCTTTCTGTTACCGGTTATTGCCAAATATACAAACAGGAAGATTACTCATTTGATAGCACTTGTGGCGGGTGGCCTCGGATTGATCTCAATTTATTTTTTCAAAGAACCGGAAATGTTGATTCTTTCAATGGTGGGTGTAGGATTTGCCTGGGCAAGCATACTGGCAATGCCGTATGCTATTCTGACCGGTTCGCTGCCTCAGCACAAAATGGGAACATATATGGGTATCTTTAACTTTTTTATTGTTATCCCGCAGATACTTGCTGCCAGTATCCTCGGTTTTTTTGTGAAAAATATCGCCGGAGGACATGCAATTTATGCTCTTATTCTTGGCGGAGCATCAATGATACTTGCCGGAGTTTTGACTTTACTGGTGGACGATGTTGACGACCCGAACAGGGTGGAAATATAATATTTTGCATTCATATTAATGAGAACGACTTCACTTTTCAAATGATAACTATTTTATGAACGTGGACTACGTCCGCCGTAGCTCGGAGAAACATTGGGGAAGAGAGCGAAGCTCTCCTTCGCCAAGGCTTCGGAGAGCGAAGGTGGAGCTGGGCGGAATCGAACCGCCGTCCAAACAAGCAGCCGGAGTGCTTTCTACATGCTTAGCCTTTTATTGATTGTCGGATGTTGACCGGGAAAAGGCACCCAATTCAACATCTTAGCTCCTTTATCTCACCGGATGAGCGGAGCAGTCATCCGGCCAGCCTGAAATTTGCTGCACCCCGTAACCGGATTGGAATCAGGCATCTCCGTCCGCGGGATGTCCCGTCACGAAACCTTGTTCCGTGATTAAGCTTAATCTACTAAACTTCGATTAGGCTGCGAGAGCGTAATTTGTTTCGCCAATTATTGTTTTGAGAATAGTTGTTAACGAGCCACATCCTCAATGCCCGGCATGCTTACAATCCTACTGTCCTTGCTGTCTAATCCAGTCAGCCCCAATCAATAAGTTGTAACCTTTTTGCAAAAGATTTAAAGAACATCCTCCCAAAAGGAGTGCAAAGATACAAGTAAAATCAATTGTTGATATCAAAAAATGTACCTTTATTGCAAAATTATATTGAATTTTTTTCTCCTTTTTTATTTTTTGTTTTGAAATTTGTGTTATCTTGCACGCTCAAACTAACTATGTCAAATACAGATTTAAATAAAAACTCATTTATAAACAGAATCATCGGCAGTTCCGAAAAATTCTCTTTGGAGCACCGTATATTTAATGCTGCTTGCTTAACAGTTGTCATGGCAGGAGTGTTATCTACTATTGTAAACTTTTCACTCGGCCTTGATCTTAAGCTTTCTGTCCCTGTCTTTGTCATTGCTATCTTGTATTTTATCACATATTATATTTCAATAAAAAAAGGGATATACAAAATCCTTGTTTGGCCATTTATAACCTTCGGGTTGGTTCTTATGGGATATTTGTGGTTTGTGAACGGCGGAATAAACGGAACTGTTGGATATTTTATTTTAATTGCATTTATGGTATTTTTCAGTATTACAAGAAAAGGAAACAGAAAATATGCGGCACTTTCGGTTATTGTTCTTTTTACAATGGTTTTTTATATAGAATACAAATATCCCGAATTAGTTATTCCGTATGAAAATTATAGGGCGCGCATAATGGATATTTATTTTTCTTCTGTAATCATTTTAATGGTATTGGGATTACTAACAGGTGTAATACTTAACAGTTACGATGAGGAAAGAAGACGCGTTTTGCGTCAGCGGGATGAAATTGCAAACAAAAGCAAACAACTTGAAGCAACTCAATATGAACTGGAAGTCCACAAACAAAATCTTGAAAAGTTAGTAGAAGAAAGAACCAGGGAACTGCAAAATGAAACCGACAAACATAAAAAGACGGCGGAGGAGTTACTGCAAAGTGAGGAAATGCTGCGAAATATTTTTGAGTCTTCAGTAACGGGAATAATAAGAATAAGCCTTTCGGGAGAGATTTTATATTGTAATGTTGCTGCCCGAAAGATGTTTGGTGTGCCGTTGGATCAGGAAATACATAAGGTTAACTTTTTTGACAAAATGGTCAGTGGAGAATTTGCTGATTTGACAAACGTAGAGAGAACGAAACAGTTTCCCGGTGTTAGAAAGCTTGAATTAATTCGTGAAAACGAAGAAATTTTTCCTGCCGAATGTTTTGTGGGATTGGCAAAAGCGGAGAAATTGGAAGACTCTTGTTTTATCCTGACAATCGTAGATATTTCAAAGCGTGTGGAAGTTGAAAAAGAGTTGATTGCCGCTAAAGAGAAAGCTGAAGAATCGGATAAACTAAAATCAGCATTTTTATCCAATATGTCGCACGAAATAAGAACCCCAATGAATGCGATCCTTGGCTTTTCAAATTTGTTGAGGAAGAAAGATTTGTCTGAAATGGCCAAAAAGGAATATTTGTCCATAATTGATGAAAAAGGAAAACTTTTGCTTAACATAATAAATGACATTATTGATTTTTCAAAAGTTGAAGCCGGTGAAATAAAAATCACAGAGGCAAATGTATCCTTAGACAAAATCATGCAGGAACTGTATTACACTTTCAGTGAGGCCAAAAGAAAGAGAGGAAAGGATAAAGTTGAATTAAGATATAAATTTGAGGTTGGAACAAAAAATACATTGGTAAGAACGGATCCGCTAAGATTTAAGCAGATAATGACAATTTTGCTCGATAATGCCATTAAGTTTACAGACAAAGGTTATGTTGAATTCGGTTTTAGAATATTGAAAAGTTATTCGGATAAAACCGTCGAATGTTTTGTTAAGGATTCCGGCATCGGCATTTCGGAAGAGAATCAGGAAATTGTTTTTAACAGGTTCCGTAAAATTGAAGATATTGGCAATAAGTTTTACGATGGCACCGGTCTCGGACTTGCAATATCACAGAAGTTGGCAAATCTGATGAATACGGAAATACAACTCAAATCCAAAAAGGGAAGCGGGAGCAGATTCTCTTTTAATGTCCCTGTTGCCGAAAGTGATACTCTTGATACTAAAGAGGTGAAATCAACAATTTCCGATTCTAATCCTGATTGGAACAAGAAGAAGATTTTGATTGCAGATGATGAAATAACAAGCATATTACTTTTGAAAGAGTATTTACAACCTGCAGGAATAGAAGTTATATCTGCCAGAAATGGAAAAGAAGCGATTGATGCCCTGGAAAACGGTCTGGCACCGGATATAATTCTGATGGATCTCAGGATGCCTGTAATTGACGGCTATACAGCTACATCAATAATAAAAAAGAAATATCCGGAACTGAAAATAATTGCACAATCAGCCTACGTAATGCCTGAAGATGAAGATAAAGCCAGGGCCAGCGGTTGTGATGATTTCATATCTAAACCTATCAGCAGGGAAGCTATATTTGAAAAATTGACTTTGTACCTGTAACAGGACTTCAAAGTAATTTGGTTACCCTTTTTATCCGATAAGAGGCTGTGCATATTTCAGCACATCTTCTTTAGTGATTATATGATCGCAGAGAATAGCGAGCCTCTCCGTAACATTGTGCAGTTCACGTACATTCCCCGTCCAGGGCATCTCCTGAAGCGCCTTAACGGCACTCTCTTCAATTTCCATTTGAGGTTTGCCGTTTTTCTCACAAAAACGGTTCATAAAGTGATCAACAAGAAGCGGAATATCCTCTTTTCTTTCTCTCAAAGGCGGGACGTGAATAAGAATAACGCTTAATCTGTGATAAAGGTCTTCCCTGAAATGTTCTTTCGCAATCTCCTCCTTAAGATTTTTATTTGTAGCCGCAATTATTCTTACGTCCACAGGAATATCCTTTTCACCTCCAACGCGGGTAATCTTGTTTTCCTGCAATGCTCTAAGCACTTTTGCCTGAGCCGACAAGCTCATATCACCTATTTCATCAAGAAAGAGTGTTCCACCGTTTGCCTGTTCAAAATCTCCCTTTCTTTGTTTTATAGCTGATGTAAAAGAACCTTTCTCATGTCCGAAAAGCTGACTCTCAATTAATTCAGATGGAATGGCAGCGCAGTTAACTTCAACAAACGGTGCATGAGCACGATTGCTTTTCTCGTGTAGCCAACGGGCTACCAGCTCCTTGCCCGTCCCGTTTTCACCGGTTATCAATACCCTTGCATCTGTAGTAGCCACACGCTCTATCATATCTTTAATAGACTCAATAGCCTCCGACTCCCCTATCATATCATAGGTCCGGCTGACCTGTCGCTTTAGTTTTTTTGTCTCTGAAATAAGATTGGATTTATCGAGAGCATTTCTGATTGTGATAAGCAGTCTGTTCAGGTCAAGAGGCTTGGCAATATAATCGAAAGCACCTTTTTTTATAGCCTCGACTGCTGTCTCGATGTTGCCGTGTCCAGATATCATTATCACCGGAGCATCGGTAAGAATCATAGCCTTTTCCAACACCTCAATACCATCCATTTCAGGCATTTTTATATCACAAAGGATAACGTCATATTTATTGTTTCTTATCTTGTCAACGCCAACAAGGCCATTCTCTGCATCATCAACTTTAAACTTCTCATATTCAAGAATATCCCTGAGTGTGCTCCTGATGCTTCTCTCATCATCAATTATTAAAATTTTTGCCATATTGTCAGATTTTTATAATTTTTCAAATCCAAATATTAATATTTTGAGGTAACCGCTACGAGTTGTTATAAACTTATTATAGTTAATATAATACTTATCGAGAATTCAAGGATATTTGAAGCCAAAGCAACTTGATGTCAATTCACATAAATACCGGAAGCTGCACAATTTCCAAATTTTATCACTTCCGTTAAGTCAAATTAAAAAGTATCACTAATAAGTTGTAGTGTTAAGATATCTTATTACATAAACGTAAATCCTATTTTTCTCCCCAATCCCGTTTCAAAAATACGTATTAAGGTAGAAAGTTGAATATTCCCTTTCGCATTTTCAAGTCTTGAAATATAACTTTTTTTTGTTCCTGCTCTTAAAGCAAGTTGTTCTTGAGTTAATTTTTCTTCTTTTCGTGCTTGCTTTAACATTTCGCTAATTATAAACATATGAGCACGTTCTTCGAATTCATTCCTTTTCTCAGTTCCTATTTTACCATATTTTTTATCTAAAAGTTCATCGAAACTTTTTATACCTTTATAATTTTCCATTTTTATCCTCCTTATCTTTAAAATATTCTTTATAAAATTCAATTTTTCTTACCACTTTGCAAAGTTATCACAAAAGTTAACTTTATGCAAATTTATTAAACACTTTTTTTATATCATATACAAAGATACCAAAATAAGTATCTCAAGATATACCTTAAGAAATCAGGATTACGAAAACAATCATCATTTTTTAGATGTAATTTCGAATGAAAAAAAATAATGTACTTTTGTAAAATAATTTTAGAATATGATAAAAGCGGTTAACATACATAAATCTTTTGGGAATTTGGAGGTACTTAAAGGAATTGATGTTGAGATTGAAAAGGGGGAGATAGTATCAATAGTCGGGGCTTCCGGTGCAGGAAAGTCAACATTGTTGCATATTATGGGGACTCTGGATAAAGCCGACAAAGGTGAAGTAGTGGTTCAGGATGTTAAAGTTAACTCACTGAGTGAGAAGCAACTCTCCTTATTCCGAAACAGACATATCGGCTTTGTGTTTCAGTTTCATCATCTGTTGCCTGAATTTACTGCACTTGAAAATGTTTGTATTCCGGCTTTTATAGCAAAGACACCGAGGAGTGAGGCTGTAGCCAAAGCAAAGGAGCTGCTTGGTTTTTTAAATCTTTCGGACAGACTGGATCATAAACCGTCGGAGCTCTCAGGTGGAGAACAACAAAGAGTGGCCGTTGCACGCGCCCTGATAAATGAGCCTGACGTAATTTTAGCCGACGAACCTTCGGGCAACCTTGACTCCGTTTCGTCCGTAGAACTGCACAATTTGTTTTTCAGTTTGCGCGATACCTTCAGGCAAACATTCGTAATTGTTACACATAACAGAGAGCTTGCCGATATGGCAGACCGTAAGCTGACCATAAAAGACGGGATTATTCATAAGCAAGATGCGAATAAGCAAAGTTCATCCGTAAAAAAAGCTATTTCCTAACCAAATCATTTGTAATTTTGCACCGGTTTTTACATTAAATAATAATTTTTATAAAGCTTCGTTAAATAAGCTTAATCGGATTTTTAAAAATCCGGGTTTTGGTTTTACGATATGATCCTTAAAAGAACTATTGCATTAACAGTTGTATTTGTTTCGCTTCTGCTTTTCAATTTTGTATTTGCACAGGCAGATGCAGGGCAGAAGTATAAGGAAGCTGTTGCTTCTGCCGATAAATATTTCTCGTCAGGTGACTATATTAACGCCAAGGCTTCTTACCAATATGCTGCAAAGCTTGATCCTAAGGCCGAATATCCTAAGAAAAAACTGAAAGAGACAATGGAGAAGTTAAGGGCTAAAATGGCTCTTATGTCTGATTACAATGCCGAATTGACCAAGGCGGACAAGCATTTTAAACTGAAAGAATATGATCTTGCGAGATCAAGATATGAAGCCGCTTTAAAAATTTTACCCGATGAAAAATATCCAGCTGAAAAAATTGCAGAAATAGAAAAGATTGAAAAAGAAAAAGCCGATAAACAGGCTGCTTATGATGACGCCGTTACGCGTGGAGACAGGGGAATGCAATATAAGAAATATGAAACGGCAATAAAAGAGTATGAAAAGGCTCTCAAAGTTTTTCCAAATGAAGAGTATCCCAAAACACAAATTGAAAAGGCACGGAAACTGGCTGATGAGTTTAATAGTATTAAGCTGCAATATGATGAGGCAATCACAGCTGCCGACAGGCTTTTTAATTTAAAGTATTACGAAAAAGCCAGAGAGAGCTATGAACTTGCAGCTAAGGTAAAGCCCGATGAGGATTATCCAACAGAACAAATCTCTAAAATTGACAAATTACTCGTTAAGAAAAACGAATATGATAAGCTGATATCCGAAGCAGATGAACTCTATATGAATAAAAATCTTTCGGAAGCAAAATCCAAATATCAGAAGGCACTTGCAATTTATCCCTCGGAATCGTATCCTAAAGATATGATTGATAAGATGAATGAAAAACTGAAGGAACTTAGCAGCAAGGATGACCTTTACAATCAAGCAATTGCAGATGCCGATAGTTTTTTTAATGCAAAGGATTATGCCAATGCAACCAAGGAATATGAAAACGCCCTTTCAATAAAACCGGAAGAACAGTATCCGCAGACCAAAATCAATGAGATAACCGGTTTATTAGCAAACCTTGATGCAAAAGACCGCTCTTATAATGATGCTATGCAAAAGGGTGAACAATTTCTCGGAGCCGGTGAATATGAACAAGCCAAGGCTCAATTTGAGAAAGCGTCAAATCTGAAACCATCGGAACAATTGCCTAAGGATAAGATAGCCGCAGTTGAAAAGCTTATTAGCGAAAGAAATGCCGTAAAAGGCAGTTATGATAATGCTATCGCTCTGGCCGACAAAGCTTTGAACGAAAAAAACTTTGATGTGGCCGCAACACAATATCAAAATGCACTTGTAATAATACCCGGCGACAAATATGCTTTGGGAAAGATTGAGGAGGTAAAAAAACTAAAAGCTGATTTCCTTGAAAATCAAAAACATTACAATAAGATCATTGCAGAAGCCGATAAACTATTTGATAAAAAAAGTTTTGATGAGGCAAAACAAAAGTATAACGAAGCAAAGCAAATTGACCCTTCGCAGACATATCCGGATGACAGACTTTTGGTAATTAGTCAACTGCTTGCCGAAAAGCAAACGAAAGAAGAAAATTATCAGATGACAGTCAAACTGGCAGACAATCTGTTTGACCAGAAAAAATTTACTGAGGCTCTAACCGAATATCAGAATGCCAACAAACTGAAACCGGAAGAGAAATATCCATCCGAAAGAATTGATGAGATAAGCACTATTCTTGCTGAAAAGGAAACCAGGCAGGCGAATTATGATAAAGCTCTTGCTGCCGGTGATGGCTTTTTCACGGAAGGGAATTATGAAAAATCCCTTTCGGAATATCAAAAGCCGCTAATCTAATCCCTGAGAATGAGTATCCTGCAACAAAGATTGCTGAAATTAATACTATCCTTAAAGAGAGAGCCGCAAAAGGACAGCAATATGCAACACTTATAGCCGAGGCCGATAAATTATTTAAGGAAAAGTTATATCAGGATGCAAAAGCAAAATATCAATCGGCTCTCGACATTCAACCCGGTGAGCCAAAACCAACCGAAAGAATAGCGGAAATAGACAAGATCATTGCAAATCAAAAGGCTGTGGATAAATCGTATAACAACGCAATAACACAGGCCGACAACTATTTTAATTCTGCCCAGTACGAAAGTGCAAAGGAAAAATTCAAAGAAGCTCAGAAGATAAAACCCGGAGAAGAGTATCCGGCAACAAAAATTAATGAGATAATAGCAATTACAACCGCTGCAAAAGAGTTGCAAGCAAATTATGATAAAGCTGTTGCACTTGGCGATAAACTTTTTATGAAACAGGACTATCAGGGAGCAAAAGCGGAATATGAAAAAGCTTCCCAATTGAAACCTGATGAAGATTACCCTAAATCAAAACTTAATGAAGTAACCGGCCTGCTTACTTCAATAGCAGCTCAGCAGAATTCATATAAGGAAGCCATTGCAGCAGCCGATAAGCTTTTTAGCGAAAAACAATATATTGAGGCAAAAATAGCTTATCAGAAAGCATTGGAGTTAAAACAGAATGAAAAGTATCCTTCCGAGAGAATTAAAGAAATAGATAAAATACTGGAAAGCCGGAAAATTGCTATGGGACAGTATAACAAGCTGTTACAGGAAGCTGACGCCCTGGTTGCAGCCGGGAAATATGATAAAGCAATGACTCAGTATCAGGTTGCAAGCACAATCCGTCCTACCGAACAGTACCCTAAAGACAAGATATTTGAAATTAAGAAAAAGCAGGAGCAAGAAAGAGTCCTGAATGAACAGTTCGATATTGCAATGGCTGATGCCGAACAAAAATATAAACAGAATTATTACGAACAGGCACTTACAAGGTATCAGGACGCTGTTAAATTGAAACCAAACTCAAAGAAAGCACAGGACAGAATAGCAGAAATCACAACAATGCTGGCATCCAACGCTAAACTTGAGCAGGATTATAATGATGCCATTTCAAAGGGAGACAATCTTTTTGCCCTTAAAGATTATTCTGAAGCAAAGTTGTCATATATGAAAGCTTCAAATCTTAAGCCTAAAGAGGAGTACCCAAAGACAAAGATAGCAGAAATAGAAAACCTGATTGCAAGCCAAAAAGCACAACAGGCGGAATATAATAAAATAGTTGCTGCTGCCGACAGGATGATGGATTCCAAAGATTATCGAAAAGCCAAAGAGAAGTATAATGAGGCTTTAGGAGTGTTGCCAAATGAGCAATATCCAAAGGATAAACTAAAAGTAATTGCCGATATAATACTGGCTCAGGAGCTTGCTGCTCAGGAAGCTTATAATGCTAAAATAGGCGAAGCTGATGCCTTTATGGCAAACAAACAATATGATCAGGCAAGATTAAAATATCAGGAAGCATTGAAGATGAGACCTGACGAGGAGTATCCCGTACAGAAAATTGCGGAGATTGAACGTTTGGTTACCGACCTTGAGACACTACAGGCAAATTATTCAAAATTGATTGCTGCAGCTGATAAATCCTTTAAAGCCAAGGAGTATGATGCTGCCAAATCAAAATATGTTGAAGCTGCGGCCTTAATGCCTGATGAGGGATATCCCAAAGATCAAATAGAAGCCATCAATAAAATTTTTAAGGCTGAGATGGAGAGAATACAGCAAAATTATGACAAAGCAATCGCTGATGCCGACAAATTTTTCTCTGCCAGAGTTTACGGCAAAGCCCTGGATTCATACAGACTGGCAAAAAAGGTTAAACCCGATGAAGATTATCCTGATGAAATGGTTAATAAAATTTTGAAAATTCTGGATGAAAATGCAGTCAGGAATGTGATGGGATCACCTGTAACTATTGCTAATCAGGAGGTTGAAAAATTCACTTTCGACCCGATAGATGTTTCAAACAGAAGATCGAGTCTTATATATATAAAAGCCAGGAACATAACGGGAAACGAATTCAGAATTGTGATGAGCTACGGCAAAGGGAGCAGCAAAAACGGCGGATTTATGATTCCTATTCCTGCAAGCGATAAAACTAAAGAGTTTATCATACCAATCGGAAAACAGGATAAATGGTTCACCGAAGACAATAATTATATCAGTCTGACACCGCAAGGTGGTGATGTGGAAGTTACTCTTATTAAGATAACGAGAGGAGATTAGTACCTGACGAGAAGGTATATCAATCCTCTTTCACTTTTTCTCCTCCTACATAAATCTCCATCTCGGGAATGTCTGTTTTATCTCTCATCAATCCGAACATCATTACAAGACTGGTTACAAGTATCACAAAAAACAAGACTCCTTCGCTGATAATGCCAATGCTATACTCTTTGGGAATAGCATAATAGAGCAGTATTGTTATAAGTCCGCGTGGTGCAATGAATAATTCGGGATAAACATTACGTCTCATTAAAAACTTCAGATACAGAAAACGGATTCCGTAAAGCAGCAAAACTATTATTGTGCCTGTTATTGCTATACGAAAATCAAAAAGCAGTGCAATACTCACGGATGCACCGAAAGTGAAAAAGAAAAATGTACGTATTAAAAAAGCCGATTCGTTGGTTATGAGCCGGAAACGGTCAATACCCTGCCGCAGTTTGAAAATATCAACTTTTTGAATAAGCTTTTTCCCGCCGAAAACATCCAGATTATTAAGGAAAAGTCCGAAGAACAGTATCATAAGAAGTGCCGAAAGATGATATTTTTTACCAACAGCATAAAACAGCATGAGAATGGCAAGCATCAAAAAGAACTTAATATTCATAGTTGTCTTATTGATAAAAAAGAGCATCATAACCGTAAAAGCAACGGATATGAGCAGGACTATTATCAAGTCTCCACCAAGCCACAGGTAATTAACCGATTCAAGAGTTTCATTCGATATGGCAATATTGAAGACCAAAATACCCAAAATGTCCGAGAAGATAGATTCGTAAACTATAAACTCCTTTTTATTCTCCTCCATCTGTTCAACGCTTGGAATGGCGATGGCACTGCTTATTACGGCAAGAGGAATCGCATTAACAAGACAAACATGAAATGTCAGTTCGCTGAATATCAACTTAATTCCACCTGCTATTGAGAAAGCCGAGACCAGTAGAATTATTAATGCCGATAAAAAGGATTTACCAATAAGTCCCATCTTCTCCTTTTCAAGTTTCAGCTCCAGAGATCCCTCCAAAACAATTAATATCACTCCTATTATTCCTAAAAACTGAAGAGCCGTTTTCGTATCCGGCAATTCATATCCGGCATTGTGATATACCGCCGTAAAGATAATTCCCGTAAAAAGAAGTAACAACACAGAAGGAATTTTCGTCTTTGCCGAAATTGCACTATACAAATATGACAGAATGACTAATAGACTGATTGATATTATTAATGTGTATGAGTCTGAAAACATAATTATCCTGTTTTAAATAGTTTATGCAATAATACAACATTTTTATTTATTTATGCCAACTTTCCCGTATTGCCCGGCGTCTGAATGATTGTTAGTTATTGTTAATATTATTTTTATTTTTGTCTTCTTAAAAATACGGACTGAATATGGAAAGCTATTTTAAAAAGTTCAAAGAGAATGTGATAGGGAATGATTTGATTTTCAAGACTCCCTACGGAAACAAAAAGATGATATATGCCGACTGGGTAGCCAGCGGAAGGCTCTATCGTCCCATTGAAGATAAAATTGCAAATACTTTCGGCCCATACGTTGGAAACACACATACGGAAACCTCCGAAACGGGAACTCTGATGACAAAAGCTTACCATCTGGCCCATAAAAAGATAAAACAGCACGTTAATGCCGCACCTGATGATGTAATAATCACAACAGGCTTTGGAATGACGAGCGTGGTAAATAAGTTTCAGCGGATTCTCGGTCTTAAGCATTGTGGTGAATTATACGGTTCGGATTGTTTGAAAAACAGAGAGAAACCCGTTGTTTTCATAACCCATATGGAGCATCATTCCAATCATACATCGTGGTATGAAACAATGGTTGATGTTGTTGTAATCCCTCCGGGCGATGGTTTGCGAATTGATTTGAATAATTTGAGAACAGAGCTGAAAAAGTATAAAGACAGGAAAATGAAAATCGGTTCCTTCTCCGCCTGCTCCAATGTAACGGGAGTATTCACACCGTATCACCAAATGGCAAAAATAATGCATGAGTACGGAGGTCTTTGTTTTGTGGATTTTGCAGCTTCCGCACCTTATGTTGATATAGATATGCATCCCGCAGATCCAATGGAGAAGCTGGATGCCATTTTCTTTTCACCTCATAAGTTCCTTGGCGGCCCGGGTAGCTCGGGAGTGCTGATATTCAACTCTTCACTCTATCAGTTACCAACACCGGATCAGCCCGGAGGAGGAACTGTGGAATGGACAAATCCTTGGGGCGAATATAAATACATTGATGATATAGAAGCTCGTGAGGATGGCGGAACTCCCGGATTCCTGCAGGCAATAAGAACAGCCCTCAGTATTGAACTTAAAGACAGGATGGGTACTGCCAATATAAAAAAAAGGGAGGAAGAGCTTGTGAAGATAGCATTTGAAGAGATGCTTAAAGTTCCCGGAATACACATCCTTGCCGATAATATTCAGAAAAGGTTGGGGGTTATCTCTTTCTACATTGATGATATTCATTACAATCTTATTGTAAAAATACTTAACGACAGGTGGGGAATTCAGGTAAGGGGCGGATGTGCCTGCGCAGGTACCTACGGTCATTATTTGCTTGATGTAAGTTATGAATTTTCGCATGAAATAACCGAAAAGATCAACTCAGGCGACTTGTCGGAAAAGCCCGGCTGGGTAAGGCTTTCATTACATCCGACCATGACAGATGAAGAACTCTATACCGTAATTAACGGTCTCAATGAAATAGTTGCCAATATTGATGAATGGAAGAAAGATTACATCTACAACAAACACACTAATGAGTTCCGTCATAAAAACGAACCGGAAGATAAAACCGTTGTTGTTGAGGATTGGTTTAAGCTGGATAGTTAACAGAGCAATTGTTGCGGAAAGTAAGATAACTACGGGTTTTGTCAATGTTTATGCCCGGGGAGCCACAGCTGCAATAATGATCCAGAAGAATTGTCATTACCGTTTTGTCCGCGTAATTTAAGATATGGATTATAACGACCTGAAAAGCAAAATACTTAAAGCCTGCAAGAGGGTTCAGTCGCAAATTATTGAAAATTTGAATATTGAAATTTCGGATGCCAAACGAATGTCAAGTGACATCATATGTCCGGTGGAGAGAGATGACGGAGGTTATCAGGCACAACTTCTGGCAAAAATTGATATGCTGGGAAAGCAATTACGGAAAGCTACGGAACTTTATGACGTTTTGTTGAAGGTTCAGCCGGAAAAACGAATGGATACGGTTGGATTCGGAGCTGTTGTAATTACGGTTTCTCAAAAGCTTTTTATCTCGGCAGCAATTGGCAAAGTTGAGGTTAACGGTGATACATATTATGCCATTTCTCCCAATGTTCCGGTTTATAAGGCTATGAACGGGAAAAGGGCTAATGATGAGTTTGTCTTTAACGGTAAGAGAATTAAAATCCTTGAGGTTTATTAATCATAATGCAACGGTTTTGTGCACTGCTGTTTATATCAGATTAATCCCCGGGCTATTTACTTTCGAATTAGCCGGTTAGTTATCTAAAATGGTTCTTAACATCCTTCATTTCTTTTTATGTCAAATATCTACTCTGCCAACTTTTCCAATTTATCAACTGTCTGTTGTTCAAAAATATCTTTTTGCATATTGAAACAAATATGCAAAAAGATAGTTAATTGTCTTAATGAAAAAGATTCTGTACA
>Ga0256841_1002260_pt1 | contig 15509 bp, 14 predicted proteins | sample 356308metaG_FD_185971 | JGI IMG/M metagenome (GOLD analysis project Ga0256841, IMG submission 185971) | Hydrothermal vent microbial communities from Mid Atlantic Ridge, Atlantic Ocean - 356-308 | ecosystem: Environmental > Aquatic > Marine > Hydrothermal vents | place: Atlantic Ocean: Mid... | reverse complement strand
TTTCGTAAAAAAATGGGGACTAAAGGATGATGATTATAATGTTCTACTTTTTGATAAATCTGGTAAACTTATTTTTTATAAAAGTGGTAAATTAAGCAATAAAGATATACAAACAGTTATAAATCTTATAAAACAAAACATCGAATAATTCAAAATGAAAATAAATAGATTTCCTAAAATGGCTGCCTTACAAAAATATAGAGCGTTAAAACTTGGATATCCACAGGACATAGCTGAAGCTATTGGGTATGCAGAAGCCCTAAAGTACGCAATATTCAAAAGACTTGCTCAATACGGTCTAAAAAGATATCAAGAAGAAGAAGAAAAAAGGAAAAAACAACAGATAAATTTAGATTGGGATAAATTTAAAATATTTAAACTTGCATCATATCAAGGAAAACCTTATGTTGGTGGAAAGGTTATAACACCTCAGGATTATGAAAAAGAAATATACTGGAAGTGGGGAGAGGAAACAGGAAAAAAGATTGAGAACTGGGCAAAATCTATAATAGAGAAAACACCTAAAGATTATTTAAAAAATGAACAAAAATTCTTTAAAGAAGTATGGGTACCTCATAGAGACGAAGAGATAACTTAAGGAGAAAAAGATGAAAATATTATTTGCACCAAGTGAAGCTAAAAAAACAGGTGGAGATAACCCTCCGATAGATAAAAATTCTTTTTGTTGTCCAGAACTTTATGAAAAACGGTTAGAAGTTTTAAACTTATATCAAAACTTTATAAATACTGCTACAAAAGACCAACTAAAAAAACTATTTGGTGTAAAAGAAAAGGATATAGATAAATACAAAATAGATATTTTTAAAGAAAAAACACTAAAAGCTGTAGAAAGATATGATGGGGTAGCTTACAAATATTTAGACTATAAAACCCTTGAGGATAATGAAAAAGACTATATAGATAAAAACCTTATTATTTTTTCAAATTTGTTTGGCCCTATTCTTGCGTCAGATAGAATTCCTTTTTATAAACTCAAACAAGGACAAAGCATTAGTGGTTTTAAACCAGAACAGTTCTACAAAATACATTTTCAAAAAGCATTAGATAGTATATTGCAGGACGAAATTATATTAGACTTAAGGGCAGGTTTTTATGAAAAGTTTTATACAATTAAAAAGCCTTATATAACTATGAAGTTCATAAAAGACGGAAAAGTTATAACCCATTGGGCAAAGGCGTATAGAGGAACAGTTGTTAGATATATAGCAAAATACAAACCATCTTCCTTAAAAGAAATTTTTGATATTCCTTTTCCTGAACTAAAAATAAAAAAAGTAAATACAGAAGACAAATTAAAAACGGAGATTATATATGAGGTGTTAGAGGATAAATGAGTATTAAAATAGGATTTATATGCACTGGAAATTCAGCCAGAAGTCAGATAGCTGAAGGATTTGGGAAATATTATGCAAAAAAGCTTGATAAAGATGTAGAAATTTACTCAGCAGGTTCAAAACCATCTGGATATGTTCATCCACTTGCTGTTGAGGTTATGAAAGAAAAAGGAATTGATATATCCAAAAACAAATCAAAGTCTTTAGAAGATATACCTTTAAATGAACTTGATTATGTTATAACTCTTTGTGGAGATGCTGCTGAAAACTGTCCTGTTATTCCAAATGCAAATACTATCCACTGGGGACTTCCTGACCCTGCAAAAGCAGAAGGTAGCAAAGAAGAGAAGCTAAAAACGTTTAGACAAATAAGAGATGAAATAGAAAAAAGAGTTAGAGAATTTATAGAGGGGATTTAGCTTTATTAGGATTTTTTATTTTTGAATTAAAACTTTTAGTAGCCAGATATATTGCAAAAAAGAAACCATCCAAAAAGTTTTAATATGAATATCTTAACCTGCTTGGAAACTTAGTGATAGACTATCAAAGTCCAAATTCCTCTGAAGGAAAAAAACTGTTGAGAAGAAAAAAGCTACTTTGATTCCAATAATACTTTTTTATCTCAACAAGAAATTTCTGATATTGAAAATATCTTTTTGTCCCGATTATAAAAGTTGTATTTTCGGGACACTTACCATAATATTAATATACACTATATTTAAAGATTAATATGAAAAATAATGAAATTTTCGGGACATAATAATGAATGAAAAATTAATTATAGAAAGAAAAAAGTTATTAGACAAATTAGGTGGAATTCCAGAACCTGTAATAGAGAATAAAGAATGGCTTTATTTACTTGAAGAAGAAACGAGAAACTCAATTCTTATAGAAGGATACTTTATAGATGAGGAAGAGTTAAAGCAGACATTAGCAGGGAATAAACCTGTTTCCAAATCTCAGGAAGAAGCAGTTAAGTATTTTAAAACAGCAAAATTTATATATGGTCTCGCTTATGAAAGCTTCAAATCAAATGAACTTTTACTTGGTATTCCCTTAATCAGACAGATAAATAAAGAACTTGGTTTTAACGGTGAATTTAGAAAAGGAAAAATAAAAATAGCAGGAGCAAAATTTGAGCCTCCAGAAGAATATATAGAAGAATGGGTAAGAATTTACATTGATTATGTTCAAAACTTAAGTGAAAACTTTTTTGATAGAATTTGTGTATCACACGCATTTTTTGAAGAAATTCATCCATTTACAGATGGAAACGGTAGAATAGGAAGGATACTTCTAAACTATATATTAATAAGCAACGGATATCCCTTGGTTATAATAAAAGGTACGGATAAAAAGAAGCAAGTCTACTATAAAGGATTAGAAGAGTTAGACAGCCAGTTATCTGATTTATTTATTAAGTACAAAAATGTGCCACCAGATAAACAGGAAATTTCTAAAAAGCTAAAAGAAGCAAAATCAAATATTTTAAAAAGACTGATACTTGAAGCATTAAGAGAAAGTTTAGACAGACTAATAATTGCAAAATATAAAGAGAAAGGAACTGAGCTTAAACCTGTAAGTAAATTACTAAAAGATTTAGGATACTCTCCAGAAAGTACAAGACAGTTAATAAAAAGAGGTAAGATAATAGCCGTTAAAATTAAAAAAACATGGTATTCTACAGAGAATCTAGTCAAATTATTCCTAATATTACATTAAATCCAAACAATAATTTTTATGAAAATGCCCGAGGCGGGAGTCGAACCCGCACGCCCTTGCGGGCAGGGGATTTTGAGTCCCCCGCGTCTGCCAATTCCGCCACTCGGGCAGTAAAAAAATTATATTTCTTAATTTTCTTCTTTTCCAGAGAAAATAGATTTTAAGTTTTCAATAGCAGCTTTTATTCTTTCTGCTTTTTCTTTTAACTCCTCATATAATGCTTTTTCTTTCTCTACAACTTCCGTAGGTGCCTTTTTTATAAAGTTTTCGTTAGAAAGCTTCTTCTCAGAGATAGATATGGATTTTTCCACATCTTTCAGCAGTTTTTCCTGTCTTTTTAGTTCCTTTTCTACATCAATTGCTCCAGATATATCTATATAGGCTTCTGCAAGTTTTGATATTGCTACTACAGTGTTCGGTGGTCTTTCTAACGATTTGTCTACTGTAAGCTCATTAACCTTTGCAAGCAGTTTAATACCATTTTCAAGTTTGTTTAAAACTTTATTGAAGTTATCATCTAAAGGTTTTATATAAACATTTAATTTCCTTGAAGGTTCAATATTAAAATCTCCTCTAACTGTTCTTATAGAGATGATTAACTCCTTTAAAGCTTCTATAAGTTTGGTTTCTTCTTCAAATATAAGTTTTTCATCTTTTTCAGGATATTTAGCTACAGGTAAATAATCGGCATCTTTGTAAGGTAATTTCTGCCATATTTCTTCAGTAATAAATGGCATAATAGAATGTAACATTTTCAATGATTTATCAAGAACATATACAAGTACTGATAAAACTATCTGTTTTTCTTTATCACTTCCTTTATAAACTCTTTCTTTTACAAGTTCCAAATACCAATCACAATACTCATGCCAGAAAAAGTTATATAAAGTAGAAGCATACTCATTATATTTATAACTATTTATAGCATCTTTTGCTTTTTCTATAGTTTTTTGAAGTTTTGTGAGTATCCATTTATCTTCATAAGATAAATCTAAATCGTTTACAGACTGATATATTGAGCTATTAACCATGAAGTTTTCAAGATTTGTTAAAACAAATTTAGAAGCATTCCATATTTTATTTGCAAAATGTTTGTATCCTTCTATTCTTTTTTCTGAAAGCCTAATATCTCTTCCTTGAGCAGCAAGAACAGTAAGAGTAAATCTAAGAGCATCTGCACCATAAAGCTCTATCATATCAAGAGGGTCTATAACATTCCCTTTTGTTTTAGACATTTTTTCACCTTTTTCATCTCTAACAAGGGCATGTATATATACATCTTCAAAAGGTTTTTCTTTCATAAAGTGCATGCCCATCATAATCATTCTTGCAACCCAGAAGAAGATAATATCAAAACCTGTCACAAGTAAAGAGGTTGGATAGAATCTTTCAAGTTCTGGTGTTTTTTCTGGCCATCCAAGAGTACCGAACGGCCACAGCCCTGAGGAAAACCATGTATCAAGAACATCTTCATCTTGTTTTAGATTTAGACTATTACAATTTTTACATCTAAGGTCTATAAAATATCGCATTTCTACGATATTATCTTCGATAACAGAAAACACTTTATCTGTTTCTGTGAAAAATATCTTCTTAATTTCACAGTTTCCATATGCATGGTCAGTAAGCCATTTTTCTAATGTTTGTATATCTTTAAAAATCTCTTCTTTTTTTAGTTCTCCAATAATTTGGCTATATATAAACTTTATTTCTTTTTCATGCTTCTTATAAGCTTCATATACATCTTTAGCTGTAAAGCTATTACCTATATATCTATTAGCATATAGATAAAATACTACATGTGGAGGAAAACCAACCAATTCCTCTTTTTTACTAAAAAGTACAGGAACTTTAATATAGTTTTCTTCTAAAAAACTTTTTATATGTGTTTCATCTTTTAACTGAGGTATTTCTCTTTTAAACACTACTTTTTCATAAAACTCTAAATTTGTTTTTTCTGGATGTGTGAAATTTTTAGAAAAAAGATAATTTGCTATTTCTTTTAGAGAAAAAGTTTGTGAAATTCTGGTATCTCCATACATGTTAAATATAACTTTCTTTGCTATATTATCGTACATATCATCACTAAATACATTTATCTCTCCACAATCCTGACAGTACCATACAGGAATTCTATGTCCCCACCATATCTGCCTTGAAATACACCAGTCTTTTATATCGTACATCCATCTAAGATAAGTTTTTTTCCAGCTTTCTGGTATAAAAGAAATCTCTCCATTTTCTACAACTTCAATGGCTCTTTTTGCTAACTTTTTTGTATTTACAAACCATTGTATAGATAGATAAGGTTCTATAACAGCTCCTGAGCGTTGAGAATGCCCAACATTATGAACATGCTCCTCTACTTTTTCCAACAATCCTTCTTTTTTTAAGTCTTCAACTATTTTTTTTCTTGCTTCATATCTATCTAGCCCTTTATATACACCTGCATTTTCATTCATATGGGCAGTTTCATCCATAACTACAACAATAGGAAGATTATGTCTTTGACCTATTTCAAAATCGTTAGGGTCATGGGCTGGAGTTATTTTTACCGCTCCAGTTCCAAAAACAGGGTCAACATAGTCATCTGCGATTATAGGAATAAGGTTATCTATTTCTTTTCCATCCCATGTTTTTCTTTTCCAATTTACAAGTGGGAGTTTAACTCTTTTACCAATCAGGTGTTTGTATCTTTCATCTTCAGGATGTACAGCTACAGCTGTATCTCCAAGCATTGTTTCTGGTCTTGTTGTTGCAACAACAATGTATCCAGAACCATCTTCTAAAGGATATCTTATGTACCATATATTCCCCTTTTCCTCTTTGTACTCAACTTCAAGGTCTGAAATAGCAGTTCTATCCTTTGGGTCCCAATTTACAATATATGGAGCTTTATATATAAGTCCCTCACTGTAAAGCTTTGTAAATGCTTCTCTAACCGCTCTTGCGAAACCTTCATCTAAGGTAAATCTTTGTTTACTCCAATCACAAGATGCTCCAAGTTTTTCTATCTGTTTTTTTATTGTTTCTTTCGCTTTTGGAACCCATTCCCATACTTTTTCTATAAACTTTTCTCTTCCAAGGTCAAATTTATTAATTCCCTGTTCTTCTAACTGTCTGGTAACTACCCACTGAGTAGCTATACCTGCATGGTCAAACCCTGGAAGCCATAATGTGTTATATCCTTCTTGCCTTCTAATTCTTACAATTACATCTTGTAAAGTCATATTAAGTGCATGACCTATATGGAGACTTCCTGTTACATTTGGTGGAGGCATAGCAACAGAGAAATAAGGTCTTTGTGTATCATCTGCATTGGCTTCAAAAAGCTTATTTTCAAGCCAGACTTTATACCATTTTTCTTCAATCTGTTTTGGATTATATTCTCCTAAAGGCACTTTATTATTCCTCCTGACAGATTAATTTAAACTATACTTAAGTAATAAAAATTATAACCTTTTTTAACAATTTGCTTATCCTATATGGAAATTTATAAAAAAGTTATATAATCTAACTCGCATACAAATCATAGGAGGATTAAATGAAAGAAGAAAAGAAATTATGGGGTGGTAGATTTTCTGAAAGTACAGATTCCTTTGTTGAAGAGTTTACAGAAAGTGTATCCTTTGATAAAGAACTTGCTCTTTATGATATTAAAGGAAGCATAGCCCATGCAAAGATGCTTGGAAAACAGGGAATTATTCCAAAAGAAGAGGCTGAAAAAATAATCAAAGGATTACAAGAAATCCAAACAGAAATTCAGGAAAATAAGTTTAATTGGAAAAAAGAACTTGAAGATGTACATATGAATATAGAAAAAGCTCTAATAGATAAGATTGGAAATATAGGAGGTAAACTCCATACAGGAAGAAGTAGAAACGACCAGGTCATAACTGCATTTAAACTATATTTAAAAGAAGAAACAAACAATATAGTCAATTTGCTAAAAGAACTAAAAAAAACTCTATTAAAAAAAGCAGAAGAAACAATAGATATCATAATTCCAGCCTATACACATCTTCAAAGAGCACAACCTATAAGACTTGCACATTACTTTATGGCGTACTTAGAAATATTTAATAGAGATGAAGAAAGATTTCTTGATACTTTAAAAAGGATAGACCAACTTCCTCTTGGAAGTGGAGCTTTAGCAGGTGTTGATTTTCCTATAGATAGGGAATTTGTAGCAAAAGAACTTGGTTTTTCACAGGTTATGAGAAACTCTATTGATGCTACAGCTTCTAGAGATTTTGTTATTGAGTTTTTGTCTAACTGTTCAATTTGCATGTCAAATCTATCAAGATTAAGTGAAGATTTAATTATCTGGAATTCTTCAGAGTTTGGATTTGTAGAATTACCAGATAAGCTTACAACAGGTTCTTCAATAATGCCTCAAAAGAAAAATCCAGATGTATTAGAGCTTATAAGAGGAAAAACAGGTAGAGTTTATGGCGATCTTGTTGCATTACTTACAATAGTAAAGGGTCTTCCTATGGCATACAATAGAGATCTTCAAGAAGATAAAGAACCTGTTTTTGATGCAGTAAGAACTTTAAAAGGTTCAATTATTGGAATGACAAAAATTATTGAAGGTCTAAAACCTGTATCAGAAAAAATGGAACAGGCAGCTGGAGGTTTTGCCCTTGCTACCGATTTAGCAAACTATTTAGTAAGAAAGGGAATACCTTTTAGAGACGCCCACCACATAGTAGGACAGATAGTAGCATATTTAGTGAACCAGAACAGAGAATTAGAAACTATAACTTTAGAAGAACTTAAGCAGTTTAGTCCAGAATTTGAAAACGATGTTCTAAACTTACTTTCTGCCTATAACGTTGCAGATGCAAGAAAATCATTTGGAGGAACATCAAAAGAAAGAATACAAGAACAGGTAAACTTCTGGAAAGAAAAACTTAATGTTTCTTGAAAATGTATTCTTCTATTACTATATTTTTATAATCAAAAATTAAAACACTGTTTTATTTTTCCTAATGGAGGTATAAAAGTGAGTACTACTACATTAAATCAAAAAGAAATAATAGATAAAATAAATCAGTTAAGAAAAGAAAAAAATGCTATCTTGCTCGCTCATTACTACCAGAGAGGAGAAATACAAGATATAGCTGACGTGGTTGGAGATTCATTAGAGTTAGCAAGAAAAGCACAACAGACAGATGCAGACATAATTGTTTTTGCTGGAGTTAGGTTTATGGCAGAAACTGCGAAGATATTAAATCCTGACAAAAAAGTTCTTCATCCAAATCCAGAAAGTGGCTGTCCTATGGCAGATATGGCAACATACGAAGGGGTAAAAAAGCTAAAAGAACAACATCCAGATGCTGCAGTAGTAGCTTATGTAAATACAAATGCAGATGTAAAAACTCTTGCAGATGTAATAGTTACATCAAGAAATGCTGTAAAAGTTGTAAAAGCTTTACCAGAAAAGAAAATTATATTTGTACCAGACCAGTTCTTAGGTGGATTTATAGCAAAACAGGTTCCAGAAAAAGAGTTTATATTATGGAAAGGATTTTGCCCACCTCATTTTAACCTATCAAAAGACCAACTTCTTCAATTAAAAAATCAATATCCTGATGCAAAAATCGCCGTTCATCCTGAATGTAATACCGATACAGTTGAAATTGCTGATTTTGTGGGAAGTACATCACAAATAATAGAGTATGCAACAACATGCGATGCTGACACAGTAATAATTGGAACAGAAGTAGGTTTAAAACACTGGCTTGAAAAAGTAAATCCTAATAAAAAATATATTTTTCCTCAAACTGCAGATTACTGTGGAACAGTTCACTGTTGTGATATGAAAAAGAATACTCTTGATAAAATTCTTTATGTTTTGGAAACAGAAGATAATGAAATTATCCTTCCTGAAAATATAATGAATGAAGCAAGAAAACCATTAGAAAGAATGCTTCAAATTGTCTAACCTTTCTTATTAGACAATTTTCAGATTTTTTTGTTATAATATTCGGAGTTTTGAATAAATAAGGGTCTGGTAAGTGGAGGAGTAATATTGGAGCACGAGCTTTATATTAGACATATTATTATGACAATAGGAATTCTTATTGTTGTTCCTATTTTATTTAAGGTTTTTGCTAAAAAACCCTCATTAATACCATCTCCAATTCAAAATATTTTTGAAGTATATATTGAGTTTGTTAATAATATGATTAAAGAAAATATGGGAGAAAAAGGAAGGAAATATTTTCCTTTAATTGCAGGAATAGGCCTTTTTGTGTTTTTTGGTAATCTGTTAGGACTTATTCCGGGACTTGAGTCTTCAACTGCAAATATAAATACAACTGCAGCTTTAGCACTACTTGTTTTCTTTTACTACAACTACGAAGGTATAAAGAAACAAGGTTTTATAAAATATTTCAAACATTTCTTTGGACCTATAAAACTTATGGCACCTTTATTTTTTGTTATAGAAATACTAAGTCATCTAAGTAGGCCCTTAACTCTTGCACTTCGTTTATTTGCTAATATGACAGGTGGAGAAATACTAACTCTTGTTTTAATATTTCTTGTTCCATTTTTAGTTCCTTTACCAATAATTTTTATACATTTCTTTCAAGTATTCCTTCAAACTTACGTATTTATGATATTAACTACAGTTTATATAGCTGGTGCAGTAGTTGAAATGGAAGAACATTAAGGAGAAGTAAATGGAAGAAAAGGGTTTAGACCTAAATACAATACTTGTTGTAGTTAGTAAAGATGATAGGTCTATAAAAGCTTTAGACTGGGCAATTTACTTAGGCAACAACTGTAAAAATCAAAGTAAGCTTTTAATCTACTATGACTTAAGAGATGTTTATTATCTAAAAGAGCTTGCATTTACCTTTGGAGTTCCTGTTGAGATTGATGTAGATGAAAAAGAAAAATCATCTGCGAAGACAAGACTAAAAGAGCTATTGAAGAAGTTCACTGGCGAATATAAAATAGAGTTTTTCTATAGTGGAAGAAAAAAAGAAAAATTAAAGGATATAGTTAAAGAAATAAGTCCAGACCTGGTTATTACTACAGTAGACTATATAAATGTTTTACCTAAATATGAGAAAGATACTCTTGTAGTAACGTAAAAATTCTAAAAAATAAAGTAAGGAGGTTTTCAAGTAATGGTAAAATTCGGTAGATTTCTGCTACTAGCACTGATGTTAACAGGTGTAGTAACAGGTGCTTTTGCAGAAATGACAAGCGAAGATGCAGACAAAATAGCAAGAGCTATCTTTTATGGAAGTTTAGCTATAGGTGCTGGTGTTGCTATAGGTGCAGCAGCAGGTGGTGGAGGTGCAGGTCTTGGTAGTGCTGTACAGGGTGTAATAGAAGGTATGGCAAGAAATCCAAATATGGGACCAAGACTTTTAACTACTATGTTTATTGGTATGGCACTTATAGAAACTTTCGTTCTTTATGGATTTTTAATTGCTATTATATTCCTATTCACAGGAATATTTGATGGACAGGCAGGATTTACAAGAGGAGGATAATATAAATAAATAAAGGGGCTTATTTTACAGCCCCTATCTTTACCTTTAAGGAGGAAAAAATGGCATCAGAGGTAATCAAAAATAGAATATCAAGAAAAAAGCAAAAAAGAAGGTCTGGTTTTCTTGCAAGGATGAGTACAAAGGCAGGTAGAAAGATTATAAAAAGACGTAGAAAAAAAGGCAGAAAGAGACTTACTGTATGATAACACTTTCAAAGTCTGAAACTATAAAAAATATTTTACATAAAGGCAAAAAAAAGGTTTTCCCTGATTTTATAGTTATTTATAGGGAAAATAACTTAAATTATCCACGATTTGCTTTCATTGTTTCAAAGAAGGTTTCAAAAAGAGCAGTTGATAGAAATAGAGCAAAAAGACTTTTGAAAGAGCTTGTAAGGAAATATTTTGGTCTTATATCAGGAAAAGGATTTGATATAATTTTTATAGCAAGAAAGTCTATTCTCAGTAAAAAATTACAAAACCTTGAACCAGAGTTTTTTAATTTTCTAAAAGATTTAAATAATGATAGCAAAGCTATTAATCAAGCTTATAATTCTTTATAAAAGATTTTTATCACCTTTATTTCCAAACTCATGTAGGTATTATCCTACTTGTTCAAGTTATGCAGTAGAGGCAATAAACAAATATGGTGCTTTTAAAGGTAGCCTAAAGGCAATCTGGAGAATAATTAGATGTAATCCTTTTTCAAAAGGTGGTATTGATTATCCATAAAACAATGGAGAGGTGCTTATGAACCAGCAGGAAGATATACAAAAGCGATTGATGATATTTTTTCTTATAGTTTCTGTTTTTATGATTGGATACTATATATATGGAAGTTTCTTTTTGGAAAAAACACCAGTAGAAGAAAAAAAGCAAACAAATACACAATCTGCTCAAAACATAGATAATAATAGCTCAAGCAACAATCTACAAAATAATTTATCTTCCCAAAATATAACATATTCTTCAACAGGAACATTTAACCTTATATTAGACGGCAGAAGATTAAACGCTGATAATCTAAAAAATACTGTAAAAGTTGAAACTAAATTTGGATACATAGAATTTTCAAAAATAGGTGGAAGAATTGTTTCTATATTTTTAGATAAATATAACACTGATATAATCAGTAAGTTTTCAAAACAAAATAAAATATTTCCCGGAGAAATTATAACAACAGACCCAGATACTACTATTTTACTTAATTTTTCTGAGTATTCTTATAAAAGAGATAAAAATCATATAATTTTTACGCTAAACAAAAATGGTATTACAGTAAAAAAAGTATTTACCTTAAATGAACTTGGAGATATATCTGTAAATTTAAGTGTAACAGGCATTACAAATACAGGTCTTGCTTTAATTAATGGAATATCCCTTAATGATGAAGGAAGTTTTGGACATTCTGGAGCCATTATAAAAACAGAAAAGGGATTGATAAAAATTGATAGTGATATAGAGACAGAAAGAGTTATAAGAGGAAACATATACTTTGCTGGAGAAGAAAATAAATATTTTATGCAAATTTTTGCATTTAAAAGCCCTACACAGATAACCCATGTAGTTCCTGTTGCTGAAAATAAAACGATAACTTTTACAGAAATTCCTTATAATGTTGAAGGGTTTTTTTACGGTGGAGCAAAACTGTACTCTCTACTTGGACAGTTAACGGAAAAATATAAAAAACAATGGGGAATTGATTTATCCTTAAGGGATACTATAGATTTTGGATTTTTTGGTATTCTTGGTAAACCTTTATTTTTAGTTCTTCACTTTATATATAACTATATACCTAACTGGGGCATATCTATAATAATTTTAACAATTATTCTTCGAATTTTATTTTTCCCTTTAAATCATAAAAGCTTAAAAGCAATGAAAAAAATGGCAGACCTTGCTCCAGAAATAGAAAAACTAAGAAAAAAATATGCTAAAGACCCACAAAAACTACAAGCGGAAATAATGAAGCTTTATGCTGAAGCCGGTGCAAACCCTATGAGCGGTTGTTTACCAATTCTTGTACAGATTCCTGTTTTTATTGCACTTTATAATGTTTTAATGGTAACTGTTGAACTAAAAAATGTACCATTTTTATGGATACCTGACTTATCAGATAAAGACCCTTATTATATACTTCCTATTTTAATGGGGTTATCTATGGTAGCTCAGCAGTGGATAACACCTTCAAGTGATAAAAATCAAAAAATGATTATGTATATAATGGCAGGTGTTTTTACTTTCTTATTTATGAATTTTCCAGCAGGACTTGTTTTATATTGGTTAACGAATAATATATTAGGACTAATTCAAAGTTTAATTATTAATAGACAAATCAGTAAAAGTAAAAAATAAAACGATGGAACTAACAGAAATTTCTTATATAGAAGATACTATTGTCGCTAATGCTACACCGCTTATTCCTTCAGCTGTTTCTATAGTAAGGATAAGTGGAAAAAATGCTCTTAATATAGGCAAAAAAATTTTTAGAAAAGATAACTTAGAACCTAGAAAAGTTTACTATGGAAAATTCTACAGTCATACAGGAGAAGTTATAGATGAAGGTCTGCTTATTTTCTTTAAAGCACCTAATAGTTTCACAGGAGAAGATGTTATAGAACTTCATACTCACGGAAGTGTTCCTGTGATAAAAAAAATTATAGAAGAAGCTATCTTTTACGGAGCAAGATTTGCTAAGCCGGGGGAATTCACAAAAAGAGCATTTTTAAATGGAAAAATAGATTTAACGCAAGCAGAAGCTATAGCCCAGCTGATTGAAGCAAAAACAGAAAGAGCCTCAAAGATAGCTATAAATATGCTTGAAGGGAAACTATCAAAGCAGATAAATTCTTTGAGAAATATACTTTTGGAACTTATGGCACTTATAGAAGCAGAACTAAATTTTCCTGAAGATGTTGAGAGTGTAGATAACAACCTTATAAGAGAAAAACTACAGCAGGTTATAGATAGCATAGATAGATTAATTTCTACATACAAAAAAGGTCAAATTTTAACTAATGGAATAAAGTTAGCTATTGTAGGAAGACCTAATGTTGGAAAATCTTCTTTATTTAATGCTCTTGTAGGCTATGAAAGGGCTATAGTATCAGAATATCAGGGAACTACCAGAGACTTTATAGAAGAGACAATATCAATAAAAGGAATACCTGTAAAGCTTTTAGATACTGCAGGACTAAGGCATACAGAAGATAAAGTAGAAAAAATAGGTATAGAAAAAGCAAAGGAAAAACTTAATGAAGCTGATATTATAATTTTTGTATTTGATGCATCTGAAGGATGGACTAAAGAAGATGAAGATATTTACGAAGAAATAAAACAAAAAAATCCTATAATTGTTGGAAATAAAATAGATTTACTACTTGATAAAAATCAGAGAAATAATATTTTTAAGAATATAATTTATGTTAGCTCAAAAACAAAACAGGGTATTTCATCTTTAGAAGATAAAATCTTTGAAACGTTAAATATAAAAGAAAGTTCTGATGAAGAAATTTATATTAACCTTAGACATTATAAAGCACTTGAGAAATCAAAAGAGATTTTAGAAAACTCTTTAAAAAATCTTGAAATGTTAAAAGACCAGAAAGAAATATTAATGCTTGACATCCAAGAGGCAGAAAAATATTTAGAAGAGATAGTTGGTCAAATAACAACTGAAGATGTTCTTGAAAATATTTTTAGTAATTTCTGTATAGGAAAATAAAAAATAAAAAGGAGAAGGATAGACATGGCGTTGGCAAACCTAAGCACAATTTCTGTAGATGAACTAAAAAATATGACTTTACAGGAACTTCAAAAACTCGGTAAAGATATAGGTCTTCAAAGAACAACAGGTCTGAAAAAACAAGAACTTATCAACAAAATTTTAGAAAAAAAAGCCCAGGAAGAAGGTTTAAACTTTATACAGGGAGTTTTGGAAGTCCTTCCAGAAGGATACGGTTTTATACGTTCTATCGAAAATAACTATGCACCACATTCTACTGATATTTATGTTTCTCCATCTCAAATAAAAAAGTTTGGTCTAAAAACAGGAGACTATATTGTAGGTATAGCTAGACTTCCAAGAGAGGGAGAAAAATATAGAGCTCTTATAAAGATAGAAACTGTAAATGGAGAAAAACCAGAACTTATAAGACAAAGAAAACCGTTTGAAAAACTTATACCATTCCATCCTACAGAAAGATTTAATCTTGAATATGACCCTTCTGATTTATCAACAAGAGTTGTTACCTTAGTCTCACCTATTGGAAAAGGTCAAAGAGGTCTAATAGTAGCACCACCTAAAACAGGAAAAACAGTGTTAATTCAGAGAATAGCAAAAGCTCTAATAAAAAATCATCCAGAGGTACATTTAATTATTCTACTTATAGATGAAAGGCCTGAAGAAGTTACTGAAATGAGAAGAATAGTAGGGGAAGGAGCAGAAGTAGTTGCATCAACTTTTGATGAACCACCAGAAAGGCACATGCATGTAGCTGAACTTGTAATAGAAAGAGCAAAAAGGCTTGTAGAACACAATCAAGATGTTGTTATTTTACTTGATTCAATGACAAGACTTGCAAGAGCATCTAACGCTACTACCCAACCATCAGGAAGAGTATTATCTGGTGGACTTGAAGCTACAGCACTCCAAAGACCTAAGAAATTTTTTGGTGCTGCAAGGAATATAGAAGATGGAGGAAGTTTAACAATACTTGCAACAGCTTTAATTGAAACTGGCTCTAGAATGGATGATGTAATTTTTGAGGAATTTAAAGGAACTGGTAATATGGAACTTTACCTTGATAGAAGGCTTATGGAAAGAAGAATTTTCCCTGCTATAAATATAGAAAAATCAGGTACGAGAAAAGAAGAGCTATTATTAGAAGACTGGGAACTGCAGAGGATATGGATAC
>Ga0256841_1002259_pt1 | contig 15513 bp, 16 predicted proteins | sample 356308metaG_FD_185971 | JGI IMG/M metagenome (GOLD analysis project Ga0256841, IMG submission 185971) | Hydrothermal vent microbial communities from Mid Atlantic Ridge, Atlantic Ocean - 356-308 | ecosystem: Environmental > Aquatic > Marine > Hydrothermal vents | place: Atlantic Ocean: Mid... | reverse complement strand
ACCCTGGATACAGACGGTCCGGTTGCCTGGTTGGGCTGGCTCTACGTGCTCATCCGCTATGCCCATGCGTATATTCACACGACCTACAATGACCTGGCGCACCGGAGGCTCGTCTTCTTTCTCGGTTCACTGGTGCTGTTTGTCATGTGGACTCGCGTGCTGGTTCTCATGATTGCGCAATAGGGGGCGCTCCGGAAGCCCGGGCCTCGTTCCTTTCTATGTGTGGGGGGTAGACACTAGGGGATTCTGTGAAATTATCATGAAAAATACGACTGTCAATTGGTTGTTTGCCGTTTATATGTTGCAGATCGCCGGCCTGGCCCAGGCGCGGGAGGCGGTGTACCGGGATCTGGCGCGGGATCCGTCCGCGGGACTTGACTACGTCCGCGTCGTCTCTCCGCGAAACGAACTGATAGAACGCTTCAGACAAGCCCCGGTTTACACGCTGGCGGACGTGGCGGCCACGCCGATGAAGGCGCGCGGCGCGCCCGGAATCCTTTTGTTCGACGCCGATGGCGACGGGGATGTCGACCTCTACGTGACCAATGGCCCGGGCGCGGACAACAGCCTGTTCATGAACGAGCTGGCGGATCGTGGCGTGATCTCTTTCGTGGATCGGGGGGCGGAATCCGGCCTGGGTGCGACCGACCACGACAGCTCGGGCGTTTGTGCGGGCGATATCGACAACGACGGCGACACGGATGTGCTCGTGCTGGGTGGCTGTGACACCTTGCGCCTCTACCGGAACGACGGCGGGGGGAGGTTCACCGATATCACACCGGGTTCCGGCATGGACAGAGGTGTTGCGTGCAGCGCATCCTGTTCCATGGGCGATGTGAATGGCGACGGACTGCTGGACGTGGTGGTCGCCAATACCTATACCTCCTGGGACAACCAGCTCGCCCTGCTGGTGGAACCCTTCGCGCTCAACCGGCACAACGAACTGTTCGTGAACCTGGGTGGAGGCCGTTTCGAGGAGCGCGGCGAAGCGGCCGGACTGCACGCGCTGACCGGCCTCGAGGGGGCGCCCGACGGTCAGCCGACGCTGACCTGGGCCATCGCGCTGGTGGACATCGACCGGGACGGCGACGTGGATATCGTGCAGGCGGACGATCAGTCCGCCATACCCCCGGCGTCACGCGGCGGGTTCGATCGGGGCGTCATACGGGTTCTCAAGAATGACGGGGCGGGCAATTTCACGGATCGCACCAGGGAAGCGGGTCTTGACAAGGTCGGCACCTGGATGGGACTGGCCTTTGGTGATTTCGACTGCAACGGTACCCTCGACCTGTTCGCGACGAATTTCGGTGATTACGCGGGACAGTTGCTGCCGACGCCCGCCGGCCTGGGGGAGCTTTCCAGCCGATGGTTTCTGCAGCGGCGTGATGGGCGGTTCGATGATCCCGGCGTGGGGCGGGATCGCGCCTCGGCCTATGGTTGGGGGGTGTCCGCCATCGACTATGACAACGATGGAGATACCGACATCGTCTACCATGGCGGGTCCAACATCGGCCCGTTCGTGGATTCGAGCAATCCCGGTGTGATACTCGATAACAGCGATTGTTCCGGGGAGATGGAATTCCGCCCCGAGGCGGGCTCGGGGACCGATCACAGCGCCAGGAATGTTCAGGGTGTGGCGACGGCGGACCTGGATGACAATGGGTATCCGGACATCGTAAGCGTATCGAATTTCACGTTGCCGGAAACGGCCTTGCGTAATTCCTATCCCGTTTCCTACGGTTCTCCGTTCGATGGCGCGACATACACCTGGCTGTTCGATCCTGTCGGGCCAGGGGAGTTCGTCTTCAATGGTACGCGGCTTCGTGACGGTGACCTGTCCGTGGAGCTGCACACCGGTGGAGAACACGGTTGGGTCAAGGTGCGCCTGTCGGGTACGGTAGGTCTGCTGGATGGGGCGCATTCCAATCGCGACGGCATCGGGGCGGTGGTGGGTTTCACGCCACGACACGGACAAACGCAGCAGTATCCGGTGCTGGCTGGGTCGAGTTATGCATCCCAGAACGATCTCGAGTTGATATTCGGCCTGGGCAAGGCGCGATCCGGAGAGATCGAGATTCTCTGGCCGGGAGGTGTGGTCAATCGGCTGTATCACGTGAGTGCCGGCGAACGGGTGGTGTTTCCTGAAATTCCCTGCAGTATTTACAGCAGCATGCGACCCCATGCGTACAGGAATTGCGTCGCGCATGCACTGCATGACCTGTTGCATGAGGGGGTGTTGACGGGTGCGCAGGCATTCCGGTTCTACGGTAGCGCGCTTCGGGCATTTCGGGAGGAGAGGTATGGTCGCCGTGGCCGGCTCCATGCGTCGGGAAGGGGTCGACACGGGGCATTGTGACAATGCAATCGCCTGTTTGGTGTACATGGGGAGAAGGAAAATGGAAGAACGTGAATATCAAAGGCTCAAGAAGGAAGTGGATCTGTTCATGTCGGGTTGTATCGAACGGTTCTATCGTGATGTTCCCTCCGCAAGATACCAGATGGAGTCGGACGAAGTGGATGAGAGGTTTTATGAATATCACACGATACAGACGATACTCCGAATCCGCCTGAAGCGAATGATCGATGCACTGGTGATCAACCGCCTCATCAAGGATCACAAGATGAAGGCGGCCAAGAGGTGGGCAGAATACACAGAGGACGAGATGTTGCACGGCAGGATGTTCGGCAAGGATCTCGAAAACATGACCGGGATCACCATGGAGGAGATATATTCCCGCGAGCCGCTGTTCTCGACCAAGCTGCTGAACGGATACTTCTATTATACCCTGGAACACGAGGGTCCGATGGCCGCACTGGCCAGTGCATATTTCCTCGAGACTTTTTCCAGGAACACGCAGCCCGAGTGGCTCGACAATCTGGAGAAACTGTTCGGCAAGGACAAGCTGAAGGGGGCGAGGGCGCATGTGAATCACGACATCGACGTGGATCATATCGACTTCGTATGGAATGTTCTCAAGGAAACGGTCGAAGACAGGCGCGATGCCGACCGCTTGATGGCGCATCTTCAGAACCTGTATGGTCTGTTTTCAGCATATTTCGTCGAACTGCATCAAAAGACAGGCGTCTCGAAAGGCGGCTGGACGGCAGTCCCGGTGGTTGCTGTCCACCATTCTCTGGCGGCAGGCGAAGGGGGCGGGTTCGGTGCCGTCACCGGGAACTAGGCGGCTGTGTTTTCCCCCTACTCACTCGGCTATACATTGCGGTGGCCCTATTATTTCATCAGGCCGTCGATGAAGAATCACACCGATATGGCGAGAATGCCGGACCGGTATGGCTGTGACCGTTCGACCTCGGGTCACGCGGCCCGGCTGCTGTTTTTCGGTGACCTGATGGTGATGCATGGAGACCGGGTTCCGGAGTTGAGCCCCGAGCTCTGCGCATTGCTGGGCCAGGCAGACATGGTGATCGGCAACTGTGAGGCGCCGGTCGGAAACCACAAGCCCGACCCGCAGGTGCGTTACAAGTTCGATTACTACATGCCCCAGGAGTACCTGGATGCCATCCTGCGGCAGTTCAGGCGGGCGGGACAGACCGTTGCCTTGTCGCTTGCCAACAATCACAGCGGGGACAGGGGGGTGTCGGCGTACCTGAGAACGCCCTCACTGATGCGGGAACTGGGTGTCACGCCGACAGGTGAATGGAGTGAAGATCGTCCACCCCTGTCGGTGACGGAGGTGGGTGGCATGCGCGTAGGGCTCGTCGCCTGGACGCACTGGATGAACCGGGATGTATTCCAGCGCTCTCCCGGCGTGTGCCGCTGGTTCCAGGTCGAGACCGCCAACTGGGCAGAGCTGCGCAGGGCATACAGGCTCGACTACCTCGTTGGTTTGCCGCACTGGGAGTGGGAGTGGCAGCATTTCCCGCGCTGGCAGACCCGCGATCGGGCAAGACTCCTGGTCGAATCCATGGGGTTCGATCTTCTGGTGGGCAGCCATCCGCATACGCTGTTCCCGATGGAGGAGTTCGCGCGCGGTCTGTGCGTATACAGCCTGGGCAATCTGGTGGGGCAGGGAGTGGCCTGGCCCGCCAAGCTGATTACCCTGTTCGAGGTCGTCCTGGAAGCGGGGGATGGCACGGGCGTGGGGCCGGCGGCGTATCGAATGCACTACTACGTGCAGGAACACGGCGGGGACGGTGTACGGATCGTACCGCTGTCGCGGGCCGATGCAAGAATGAAGGCCCGGCTGCGCAACCGCATAGGTCGCATCTATGTCACGGATGAACACGCAGGTGGGGAAAAGGTGGCATGACCGGCACGGGAAAGAGGGGCCTTCTGGAGCCCGTGGGGACAGTGGTGCCCGGCGGTCGGGTCCATTTTCCGCTGGATCTCGGGATGATCAACCGCATGGGCGGCGACCCCCGGCCCGACCGGGTCCGGCGTGTGCCGGCGTGGTACGCGGTGCATCTGGCGCGCCGGGTGGCCCGATGTCCGAGGGCGGGTTCCCTGGATTTCAGGGAGGTGTCGACCGAGGATGACTGGGAGCGCGTGAGGTCGTTGCGTTGCCGGGTGTACGAACAGCAGGCGGACTACATGCGGCATGAGCTGGACGTGGATGGCGGAGATGAACTGGACGGTAATTGCGTGGTTTTTCTCGCCACCTGGCAGGGCGTTGCCGTGGGCACGGCCCGACTGGCGGCGCGTCGTTTCGAGACCGAGAGGTTCCTGGACCCGCAGGAGCTGGAGTCGATACTCGGGGCGGGGTGGCGGCAGCGGTATCTGGAATGGACGCGTCTGGTGGTCGACCGGAACCAGCCCGTGCGCCGCCTCGGGGCTGCATTGATCGCCTACGCGCAGTTGAGAATCGTCACTGAAACCGGCTATCGCCGGTACTTCGGCTATTCGAGGGTGGCGCTTCGGAAGTATTTCCTCTCCAATGGTTTCGTGCTCGACGAGCCGACGGCGGAATTCCGTATCCCGGAGCGAGGTGCGCATCGTTACCAGTTGCTGAAAGGCCGGTTCGTGGAAGACCTTTGCTGTAAGATGCCGCCTGTGGTCACGCGCTGGGCCGGGTTTTCCGGATGCGGAGGCGTGGTACGCGAACCCGGGCGAAACGCGTCGCTCAGGGTCGGCGCTGGTCGATGACGATGTCGATGACGCTGTCGGTGGCACTGTCCACCGGTGTCACCATCCCTTCCAGATCGCCGCTCGCCGCCGTCGCCTGACCCGACTTCGAGATACGCGCCGTCAGCGTCACCTGCGGGAACTTCGACAGCACCATGGCCGGCGACATGGCCAGCGAATCGTCCAGTATCACGTCCAGCGGCAGGTCCGCGACCCGCCTGCGGACGATGGCCAACGGCATGCGCGGGCCGCGGACGGCGCGGGCGTAGACGAACAGGGTGTCGTCGGGCGACACCTGGTCACGCAGCGACGGATCGAGTGTCACGTGCACGCGCAGGGCGCCGCCGCCCGCGGCGGTCGTTGTCCTTGTGGCGGGCGAAGTTGCCGCCACCCGCACCGGTTCGCCGCCGGCGTCGCGGATCTGCCGGTTGAGCACGGCCAGGTCCTCGCTGTCCGGCGGCAACCGGGCGGCGGCGCGGCGCCAGTAGTCGATGGCGCGCGCCTCGTCGCCATGGCGCGCGTACCAGTGGCCCATCAGCCACAGTCCCTTGACGTCGTCGGGGTTCTTTTCCAACGCCTTTTTCAACAGCTCACCGGCCTGGTCGGTGAAGACGCCGTTGCTGGCCATGATCAGCACATCGGCCCAGTCGACCAGCAGTTCGGGCTGGTCGCCGGCCAGTTCGTGGGCGCGGGCGTAGGCCCGGGCGGCGTCCGGGTAGCGTTTCAGGACCGCGTAGCTGCGCCCCAGCATGACCCAGCCTTCCAGGTTGTCGGGTTGTTCCTGCAGACGCGCGGCCAGTTTCGCGACCAGCGCCTCCATGGGGTGGGGTTTGCCGGTTGCAGTGGGCGCCGCCGCGACGGGTGCGGGCGCCGCACCCGTACCCAGCTGCCGGTAGAGTCCGACTGCCGCCGCCGGCACGCACAGCACCAGCAGCAGCGCCATCCAGCGGCCGCTCCGGTAGCGGGAAGGCGCCGAAGCCGTGTCGCTGCCCAGGTCGTCCAGGAGTTCGCGTTCCAGGTCGCGGCGCGCGGCCTGCCAGCTGTCGTCGTCCAGCCGGCCCGCCTGGTGTTCGGCCGCCAGTTCCGCCAGTTGCTCGCGGATGACGGCAGTGTTGAGCCTGTCGCGGTCGATGCCGTCACGCTGCGGGCCGCGCAGCAGCGGCAGCAGCAGGAACAGCAGCGCCAGCAGGATCATGGCGCCGGCGGCCAGCCAGAACGTCGTCATGTGTGTTTCCCGTCCTCGTGCGCGCCGTCGCCCAGCAGGGCGTCGAGCCGTGCCCGTTCCTCGGCCGAAAAGGCCGGCGGCGGCTGGCGGCGGCGCTGGCGCAGGGTGTGGACCAGTATCAGCAGGCCCGCCAGCAGCAGCACGAAGGGTCCGTACCAGATGGCCCAGGTGCGCGGCTCCACCGGGGGCTTGTAGAGCACGAAGTCGCCGTAACGCTGCACCAGGAAGTCGACGATCTCCTGGTCGCTGCGGCCGGCGGCCATCATTTCGTATATCTCCTGGCGCAGATCGTGCGCCAGGTCGGCGTCGGAATCGGCCAGCGACTGGTTCTGGCACACCAGGCAGCGCAGTTCCGCTATCAGTGACTTGAAACGCTGCTCGGGTACCTTGTCGCCGAACTGGAAGGCTTCCAGCCCCGCCCCGAACACCGGCAGGGCGACCAGCGCCAGCACGATGAGGACGGGGGCGCGCCTCATGCCGTTTCCTCCTGCAGGCGACGGATGAGCGGCAGCAGGGTGTTGTCGATGACATCCCGGGTCAGCGGCCCGATCTGCTTGAAACGGATCACGCCGCGTTTGTCGATGACGAAAGTCTCCGGCGTGCCATAGACGCCCCAGTCGATACCGACCCGGCCGTCGGCGTCGAAGGCGTTGGCCAGGTAGGGGTTGCCGAAGCGTTGCAGCCAGCGCTGCGCCTCGGGGCGCGTGTCCTTGTAGTTGAGACCGTAGATGGGCACCACGCCCTGGCGCGCCAGTTGCACCAGCAGGGGGTGTTCGGCGCGGCACGCCACGCACCAGGTCGCCCACACGTTGAGCAGGCTGACCTTGCCCTTGAGGTCGTCGCTGGACAGCGTTGCATCGGCGTGCTGCAGGCGCGGCAGCGAGAAGGCCGGTGCGGGCTTGCCGATCAGCGGTGAGGGCACGCGGTGCGGGTCCAGGCTCAGGCCCCGGTACAGCAGTCCCGCCAGCGCCAGGAACAGCAGCAGCGGCGTCAGGTAGCGCAGGAAGGCCGGCATCAGGCGGCACCTCCCGCCGCCAGCGCCTGCTGCGCCGCGCGGCTGCCCATGCGCGCCAGCACGCGCAGGCGATAGCGTGGATCGGAGGCCGACAGCAGGCCGCCGATGGCGATCAGCACGCCACCCAGCCAGATCCAGCGCACGAAGGGCTTGTAGTACAGGCGCAGCGCCCAGTCGCCGCCGCCCAGCGGTTCACCCAGCGACACGTAGATGTCGCGCAGCAGGCCGGCGTCGATGCCGGCCTCGGTCATGGGCCGGGTCTGGACGAGGTAGGTGCGCTTTTCCGGGTGCAGCTGCGCCACCTGCCGGTCGCCGCGGAACACGGTCACGGTGCCGCGGTCGGCGCGGTAGTTCGGCCCCGGGTGCGGGACCACGCCGTCGAAGCGGAACCGGTAGCCACCCACCTCGATGCTTTGGCCGGGACTCATGCGCACGTCCTTCTCGATGTCGAACTGGGTGACGAAGGTGACGCCGACGATGAACACCGCGACACCGAGGTGGGCGACCCACATGCCGTACCAGGAGCGGCTGCCGCGGCCGGCGAAATCGGAGCGCAGGGCGCGCAGCAGCGGCCGCCGGTGGCGCAGGCGCCGCCACAGGGCGGTGAGCAGGGTCAGCACCAGCCACAGGCTGAGCGCCACGGCCACGCCGGCGGCCGGGGAACCGGTCAGCCAGGGCAGCGCGGCGGCGACGCCGGCGGCCAGGCTGAGCGCGAAGGCCAGCCGCAGGTCGCGCAGCAGCGCGGCCGGATCCTGGCGCTTCCAGCGCGTCAGCGGGCCGGCGCCCATCAGCAGCACCAGCGGTGGGGTGAAGGTCACGAACATGGTGTTGAACCAGGGGAAGCCGACCGAGATCTTGCCCCAGCCCATGGCGTCGTAGAGCAGTGGCGCCAGCGTGCCCAGCAGCACGAAGGCGCAGGTGATGACCAGCAGCAGGTTGTTGCCCAACAGCAGGCTCTCGCGCGACAGCAGCTCGAAGCCGCCGCCGCGGGTGATGCCGGGGGCGCGCCAGGCGTATAGCGACAGCGAGCCACCGATGACGATGGACAGGAACAGGAGGATGAACAGACCGCGCGCCGGGTCGGCCGCGAACGAGTGCACCGAGGTCAGTACGCCGGAGCGGACCAGGAAGGTGCCGAGCAGGCTGAGCGAGAAGGCCAGCAGCGCCAGCAGCACCGTCCAGCGCTTGAAGGCGCCGCGCTTCTCGGTCACCGCCAGGGAATGGATCAGCGCCGTGCCGGCCAGCCAGGGCATGAAGGAGGCGTTCTCTACCGGGTCCCAGAACCACCAGCCGCCCCAGCCCAGTTCATAGTACGCCCACCAGCTGCCGAGCGTGATGCCGGCGGTCAAAAACACCCAGGCCACCAGCGTCCAGGGCCGCGACCAGCGCGCCCAGGCGGCGTCCAGGCGGCCACCGATGAGGGCGGCAATGGCGAAGCTGAAGGCCACCGACAGGCCGACGTAGCCCATGTACAGCATGGGCGGGTGGATGGCCAGCCCCGGGTCCTGCAGCAGCGGATTGAGGTCGCCGCCCTCCAGCGCCGCCGGGAACATGCGCTCGAAGGGGTTGGAGGTGAACAGCAGGAAGGCCAGGAAGCCGATGCTGATCATGCCCATCACCGACAGCACCCGCGCCAGCACCTCCTGCGGCAGGCGCCGGCCCAGCAGCGATACGGCGGTCGTCCAGCCACCCAGGATCAGCACCCACAGCAGCAGCGAGCCTTCGTGGGCGCCCCAGACGGCGGAAATCTTGTAGATCACCGGCAGTTGCGAGTTGCCGTGTCTGGCCACGTACAGTACCGAGAAGTCGTTGACCAGGAAGGCGTGCAGCAGGGCGCCGAAGGCGATGGCCAGGAACAGGAACTGGCCCCAGGCGGCGGGCCGCGCCAGCGCCATCCAGGCCGGCGTGCGGGTGAAGCTGCCGATCAGCGGCAGGCTGGCCTGCACCAGTGCCATGACCAGTGCCAGGATGAGCGCGAAGTGCCCCAGTTCAGGCATCATGGCGCGGTACCCGTGGCGGCATCGTGGCTGCCCTTGAGCGAGGCGGCCACCTCCGGCGGCATGTACTTCTCGTCGTGCTTGGCCAGTACCTCGTCGGCCACGAACACGCCGTCGCCGCGCAGCCGGCCGTGGGCGACGATGCCCTGGCCCTCGCGGAACAGGTCGGGCAGGATGCCGGTGTATTCCACGGACACGGACTTGACCTGGTCGGTGACGGTGAAGCGCGTGGTCAGGCCGTCGGGCAGGCGCTGCACGCTGCCGGCGCTGACCAGGCCGCCGAGCCGGAACGGGTGGCCGGCCGGCGCCTTGCCGGCGATGACGTCGCTGGGCGGGTAGAAGTACATGAGGTTCTGGTTGAAGGCGTTGAGGGCGAAGCCCACGGCCACGCCCACGCCGGCCAGCATGAGGCCGATGAGCAGGAGTCGTTTTCTGCGTGCGGGAGTCATTGCGGGTTCCTCGATCGTTTCAGGCGCCGGGCCAGTTCACGCAGCAGCCGGCGCCGCCACAGCGCCGGGGCGAGCAGGTTGACGACCAGCACCACCAGCGCCACGCCATAGGCGCTCCAGACGTAGGCGCCGCGGCCGCCCATGTCGATGAATTCGTGCCAGCTCATGGCGCCTCCACCAGCTCGCGCACCCAGCCCGTGTTGCGCTCGCGCTGCAGAATTTCGCAGCGTGCCCGCATAAGGACCACGACCAGGTAGAAAAGTTTGAACGCCAGCGCCATCAGCAGCAGCGGGATGAGCATGCGCAGGTCGATGGACGGCACGTCGAACTTGGTCACCGTGGCGCCCTGGTGCAGGGTGTTCCACCATTCCACCGAGTAGTGGATGATGGGAATGTTGACCACGCCCACCAGTGCCAGTACCGAAGTGGCGCGCGCTGCGGTGCGCTTGTCCTCGATGGCGCTGTTGAGGGCGATGACGCCGAGATACAGGAACAGCAGGATGAGTTCCGAGGTCAGGCGCGCGTCCCACACCCACCAGGTGCCCCAGGTGGGCTTGCCCCAGATGGCGCCGGTGACGAGCGCCAGGAAGGTGAAGGAGGCGCCGATGGGCGCGCTGGCGACGGCCACGATCTCGGCCAGCTTGATGCGCCACACCAGGCCGACGGCACCGCTCACCGCCATCACGACATAGACGAACAGCGACATCCAGGCGGCCGGCACGTGGATGAACATGATGCGGTAGCTGTCGCCCTGCTGGTAGTCGGTCGGCGCCACCAGCAGGCCCTGGTAGAGGCCGGCCAGCATCAGCAGCAGGCAGGCTGCGCCCAGCCAGGGCAGGATGCGGCCGGCGAAGCGGTAGAAGTAGCGCGGCGAGGCGAGCTGGTGGAAGAAATGCCACATGGTCAGGCCAGGCTGATCTTGAGGGCGGCAGCGGTGGCCGCAGGGGTAAGGCTGAGCGCCAGCACCAGCAGCGCGCTCAGCAGCGACAACTGGGCCGTCACCGGCAGACCCGCCCCGGTCGAGGTGACGGCATCGGCGGCGAAGATCAGCACCGGTATATAAAGCGGCAGCACCAGCAGCGACAGGATCATGCCGCCCTTGCGCAGGCCGACGGTGAGCGCCACGCCGATGGTGCCGACCAGGCTCAGCACCGGCGTACCCAGCGCCAGGGTTTGCACCAGGGTGACGATGGCGTCGCCCGACAGCCCCAGCAGCAGGCCCAGCAGCGGCGCCACCAGCAGCAGCGGCAGGCCGGTGACCAGCCAGTGCGCCAGCACCTTGGCCAGCATCAGCACCGAGAGCGGGTGGGCGCTGAGCATGAGCTGTTCCAGCGAACCGTCCTCGAAGTCCGAGCGCAGCACGCTCTCCAGCGACAGCAGCGCCGCCAGCAGCGCCGCCACCCAGATGATGCCCGGCCCGATCGAACGCAGCAGCGCCGGGTCGGCGCCGACGCCGAGCGGGAACAGGGTGGTCACCAGCACGAAGAACAGCAACGGATTGACCATCTCCGAACGGCGCCGGAAGGCCAGGGTGAGGTCGCGTTTCAGCAGAACGACAAAGGCGCGATTCAGTTGGGCTGAGCTCATGCAGACAGATTGATGCGTTGGATATCGGCGTCGCGGAGATCGACCGCGTGATGAGATGTTGCAACAAGCATACCATTGTCGGCCAGGTGTTGGGTGACCAGCGTCTCAATTACGGTGATGCCGTGACGATCCAGGGAAGTAAAGGGTTCGTCGAGTATCCACAGCTTTGATCGGGTTACCAGCAGGCGCGCCAGCGCCAGGCGTCGCTGCTGGCCGGCGGACAGGTTGCGCACCGGAGCGTCGTCGAAACCCGACAGGCCGACCGCCTCCAGCGCATCCTCCAGCGGCGTCTCCGAGGGCGCGCCCAGGCCGCGCGCCACGGCCAGGTTCTCCCGCGCGGTCAGATCGAGCTTGACGCCGTCCCGGTGGCCGACGTAGGCAGTACAGGCGTGGTAGTCCCCGCCCAGTCTGAAGATGTCCTCGCCGTTCCAGCTGACGCGTCCTTCGTCCGGCATGCGGATGCCGCACAGGATGCGCAGCAGCGAGGTCTTGCCGCTGCCGTTGCGACCTTCCACGAGCAGCGCCTGGCCGCCATGCAGCCGGAAGCCGAGATCCGCGAACAGGGTGCGGTCGTCGCGAATGCAGCACAGGCTGCTGGCCTCCAGCCGCGGCTTGTCGGTGTCGGTGTTCATGCCTTGCCAAGAATGTGCAGCGTGACTTCGGGCGGGCAGTTGAGGCGCACGTCGACTACCGACACGCCGGAGCCGCGCGAAGTGTAGCCCTGCATGCCGTTGTATTGCCACGCGCCGCTGCAGAAGCTGCGCGGACAGTTGGCGTTGCACAGCAGCGGGTGACCGCCCGGCAGGCAGATCTGGCCGCCGTGGGTATGGCCGGCCAGCATCAGGTCGAAGCCGGCATGGGCGGCGTGGCGGAAGATCTCCGGTGAATGGGCCAGCAGGATGGAGGCGGCGCCGTCGGCGATGGCCTGGCTGGCCTTTTCCAGGTTGTCGGCGCGGTAATAGTGCGGGTCGTCGATACCGCTCAGGTAGAGGTGCCCGCCCCGCCGTTCCAGGCGCACGGTCTCGTTCAGCAGTACCCGGATGTCCATGTCCTCCATGGCGGGCAGCATGCGGATGCTGTCGTGGTTGCCGAAGATGGCGTAGACCGGCGCACGCAGCTGTGCGCGCAGTTTCTGCAGGGCCGCAAGGGCAGCGTCGCTGCTGCCATAGGTGCGGGCGCGGTAGTCGCCGGTCATGACGCAGGCGTCGTAGTGCAAGGGGCGGATGGCCTCGACCAGGTGGTCGGTCAGGTCCGGCGCGCTGTCGAGGTGCAGGTCGCTGAGCTGCAGCAGGGTGTAGCCGTCAAAGGCGTCCGGCAGGCCGTGGATGGCGACCACGTTGCGTTCCACGCGGATGTCGCGGGCGTTGCGCTGGCCGCGCCCGTGCAGCAGCGCCAGGCGCAGGGCCAGCCGGATCAGGCCGTGAATGGAATACCAGTTTTCGATATGGAAGAAATTGCGGCCCTGCCCGAACACCTGTGCCTGGTGGTCGCGCTCGATGCCGAGCCGCAGGTCGGTGTGATATTTGCCGATGCGCTCGACCAGGCGCTCCTGCTCGGAGCGGGGGGCGGCATCGGCGCGCGCGGCTTCCTGTACGGCGTTCATCCGTCTATTATCGGGCCCGCGGCACCCGAGTACAAATACCGCTCTCCCGCCCCGGACGACAGGAACCCGAAACATGAAAATCGCCATCATCTGCGGCAGCAGCCGCAAGCAGGCCCAGAGCCTGAAAGTCTCGCGCTTCATCGACAGGACGCTGCAGGACAACGCACTGTGCGACCAGACCTGGCTGTATGCCCTGACCGGCAACCCGCTGCCGCTGTGGGACGAGGCCATCTGGGACGGTGATCCGGAATGGCAGGCGCGACTCGACCCGCTCTCGGAGCAGCTGGCGTCCAGTGACGCCTTCGTGGTGGTGTCGCCGGAATGGCACGGCCAGGTGCCGTCGGCGCTGAAGAACTTCTTCCTGATGTGGGGCAAGGGCGAGCTGGCGCACAAGCCGGCCCTGATCGTCACCGTGTCGTCGGCCGACGGCGGCGCCTACCCGGTGGCCGAGCTGCGCATGAGCAGCTACAAGAACAACCGCATCTGCTACATCCCGGAACAGCTCATCGTGCGCAACGTCGAGAAGGTGCTGAACGACGACCCGGCGCAGAACGACCCGGATGCGGACGCCTACTTCCGTGACCGCATGCTGTACGCGCTGCGGATACTGAAGGAATACGCCGTGGCCCTGAAGCAGGTGCGCGCCACCGGCGTGACCGATTTGAGCGTTTACAAGAACGGCATGTGAGGCGGTCCCGCCGGCGCTCAGTCCGCGACGCACACCCGGTTGCGGCCCGCCTGCTTGGCCCGGTACAGGGCCCGGTCGGCGCGGGCGAACAGTGACAGCGGTGAGTCCTCGCGGCGGTAGGCGCTGATCCCGGCGCTGACCGTGAGCTCGATGCTGGCGCCGGAGCACTGGCAGGGCGTGTTCTGGATGTTCTCGCGGATGCGTTCGGCCAGCAGCCGGGCGCCGGACAGGTCGGTCTCGCGCATCAGTACCACGAATTCCTCGCCGCCGTAGCGGAACAGCAGGTCGCCGTCGCGGATGCAGCTGTTGGCGGTATTGGCCACCGCGCGCAGCGCGCAGTCGCCGATGATATGGCCGTAGCGGTCGTTGATGTCCTTGAATCGGTCGATGTCGAGCACGATCAGCGCGCAGCGGCTGTCGTGGCGTTCGGCGTGGCTGAGTTCGCGGCGCAGCATTTCGTCCAGCGCGGCGCGGTTGCAGGTGCCGGTCAGCGGATCCTTCTGCGCCATCTGCACGGCATCCTGGTACAGCAGCGCGTTGCGCAGCGGATAGAGCAGGCTGCACAGCAGTTGCTCGATGACCTGCGTTTCGACGTCATGGAATTTGTGCGTGCGCCGGAACGTCAGTCTGCCAAGGGGTTCGTCGCCCACGTTCAGCTTGTAGGTGCAGCTGTGGCGCGCCTGGGTACCGAGCTTGACCTCGATATTGAGGTCGTCGTTGCGGTAGCGCAGACCCTGGTGGGGCACCAGGTCGCGAATCTGGTCGCTGAACAGCTCGATCAGGCGTTCCGGGTCGAGGGTGGTCTGCAGCGTGCCGGTGATTTCCTGTGCCCGGCGGCCGCCCTGCCTGCGCAGCACCTGTTCATCGAGGCGGGGCGTCCCGGTCTGCAGCCGGTCGGCCATGGTCTGTACGGGTTTGCTCATGGGACACCGCGTTTCCTGGTTTGCATGCGCCTGTTGGATGCGATATCCATGCCAAAAGTTCGGTCAGATTGAAAATACTAGTAATATCATTAGGATAGAAATGGAAAAACTGGGCGATGGCGTGGTTTCGTCAAAAATATGACGGAAGCTTGTTGCCGGGTTTCCCTGTCTTGCCGCCGGTTTTGGCGCTTGAACCCGGCAACGGGGCGGCACACCATGGGTACAAGAGGATAACGACGGGTCGGGGAGAGACACCATGTTCACACGGGTTCTGCTGTTGTGCGTCGCAATGGGCCTCATGCCGGCGGCTGCCGCGCCGCCGGCCGAACTCGGGCCGGCGCTGGTCAACCCCGGCTACCACGAGCAGCCGGCCTGGTTCAAACAGTCGTTCCTGGACATCCGCGAGGACGTGCAGGAAGCGGCGGACGCCGGCAAGCGGGTGATCCTGTACTTCTACCAGGACGGCTGTCCTTATTGTAAGAAGTTGCTGGAGGTGAACTTCGGCCTCCGCGACATCGTCGACAGGACGCGGCGCCACTTCGATGTCGTCGCCATCAACATGTGGGGCGACGCCGAAGTGACCGGAATGGATGGCAGGCCCACGACCGAGAAGCAGTTCGCGGCGGCCATGAAAGTGATGTTCACGCCCACGCTGCTGTTCCTGGACGAGCAGGGCAGGGTGGTGATGCGCCTGGACGGCTATTATCCGCCGCACAAGTTCGCCGCCGTACTGGATTACGTCGGCGGCCGCCTGGAAGACAAGATGAGTTTCCGCGACTTTTGGGCGCAGCGGCAGCCGCCGCCCTCGCACGGCAAGCTGCACCAGGACGACAGCTACCTGAAACCGCCCTACCGGCTGGCCGGACGCGGCAGCGGCAAGCCGCTGCTGGTGATGTTCGAACAGAAGGACTGCCCGCCCTGCGACGAGCTGCACCTGGACATC
>Ga0256841_1002258_pt1 | contig 15527 bp, 18 predicted proteins | sample 356308metaG_FD_185971 | JGI IMG/M metagenome (GOLD analysis project Ga0256841, IMG submission 185971) | Hydrothermal vent microbial communities from Mid Atlantic Ridge, Atlantic Ocean - 356-308 | ecosystem: Environmental > Aquatic > Marine > Hydrothermal vents | place: Atlantic Ocean: Mid... | reverse complement strand
TGGACTTGTAAGTATTGAAAAAGAATTTTACAACCCAAGTAAAAAAAATAGAGAATTGGTATTAAAAAAGAGACTTAAAGAGGTGTCGAAAAAATTTGATTTTATTATTATTGATTCACCTCCTGCGCTAGGTCCCATAACGATTAATGCATTGAGTGCTTCTGATTCTGTGATTATTCCTATTCAGTGTGAATTTTTTGCTTTAGAAGGGTTGGCGCAGTTGCTCAATACGGTCTCGTTACTTAAGAAGACTATCAATCCCAAGCTTAAAATAAAAGGTTTCCTTCCTACGATGTATTCTGGTCAGAACAACCTTTCCAAGCAGGTGTTGGCAGATTTGTCTCACCACTTTAAAGATAAGCTTTTTCACATGAAAAAGAATTCAAAAGAGTGTATTGTTGTGCCACGCAATGTAAAGATTGCAGAAAGTCCAAGTTTTGGTAAACCTGTAACGACCTATGCATCAAGTTCTAAAGGTTCTGTAGCATACAGGGACTTAGCTACTGTTATAGCAAGAGGTTAATGGTATGGCATTAGGTAGAGGACTGGGAGCGATACTCTCAGAAGTAGAAGAAGCGTATGAAAAAGATCTCTCAGAATTAGATAGTTTTGAGCTCGAGGCCCAAGGTGCGAGAGTAGAAGAGATTGATGTAAAACGTATTAGCCCTAATCCATTTCAGCCACGTAAACATTTTGATGAGCAGGCACTCACAGAACTCAGTGAATCTATAGCAGAGCATGGCTTGCTTCAACCCATAGTGGTTATAGAAAAAGAAGAGGGGTATCTGCTCATTGCAGGTGAGCGCCGTCTTCGTGCACACAAGCTTGCCAAGATAGACACCATAAAAGCCATTATCGCTGATGCAGATATGGATGATATAAAGCTTCGTGAGTTAGCACTTTTAGAAAATATACAAAGAGAAAACCTGAATGCAATAGAGTTGGCAAACTCTTATGCAGAACTTATTGATGTCCATAAAATTACACATGATGAACTCTCTTTGATTGTCCATAAAAGCAGGTCACAAATTACCAATACAATGCGACTGCTCTCTTTAAGTTCCTATGCACAAGAACAGCTTATTGAAAATAAAATTTCACAAGGGCATGCAAAAGTTTTAGTGGGACTTGATGCACCCAAACAGAAGATAGTGATTGACACGATTATAGGGCAGAAACTTTCTGTACGTGATACAGAAAATATGGTAAAAAAATACAGAGAAAACCCAAGTAGAAATGTACTACCTAAACGTACAGAAAACTTTACAAAAAAGCATGCTGAAAATCTAAAAGAGTTACTTCCCTTTACACATAAACTTAAAGCAAAAAGTATTGAAATTTCTTTTACAAATGAAGCTGAATTTAAAAACTTTTTGACATTCCTGAATAAACATTAATTTTTAACCGACCTTTCATCTCTAAAATGCTAAAATAGCGCGAAATTACATGAGGAGTATGAATGCTTGACATACATTTACCATTGATGTTGTTCGTTCTTGCGTTGTTTCTAACCCTACTTGTTCTTTTAAATAACATGCTATTTCAGCCATTGGTAAAATTTATGGATGACAGAGATGCCTCTATAGCAAAAGATTTGGAAGCAGCAAAAGGACTTAGTGGCAACACTGATGAACTCAATGCAAAGGCAGATGAAATTATTAGCAATGCTAAAAATGAAGCTGCGTCTATTAGACAGAAAGCAATTGATGATGAAAAGACATTGGCTGCGAGTAAAGTTGATACTAAACAAAATGAACTAGATGCTGAGTATAAAAAGTTTGTAGAAAAGCTTAACTCTGATAAAGAGAATTTGAAAAATGCACTTCTCTCACAGATGCCTCTTTTTAAAGAGAGCCTCAAAGCCAAGTTTAGTAAACTATAAGGAGGGATGTCAATATGAAAAAAATGATACTATTGTCTTTACTTATAGTTCCAGCTATTCTTTTGGCAAATGGACATGCAGAAGGAGAGACAAGTCGTTATTTTATGCAAACAGGTAGAGAGAGTGATTTCTTCCCAAGAGTATTGAACTTTACTATTTTTGTTGCATTACTATACTATTTAATAGCAAATCCTATAAAAGATTTCTTTAAAGGAAGATCTGCAAATATTGCTGCACAGCTGAATGAAATAGAAGAAAAACTTCAGGCGGCTAAAAACGAAAAGAAAGAAGCGCAAGCGCGTTTAAAAGCAAGTGAGAAAAAAGCTGAAGAAATTCTTGCAGATGCGAAAGCTGAAGCAGTTATTTTGGCTGAAAAAATTGCTTTAGCCAACCAAAATGAATTAGCTCTTTTGGAAAAACAGCTTGAAGAGAAAATGAATTTTGAAGAACGTAAATCAGCAAGAGAAGCCATCGATGAAGTATTGAGTGAAAATATCACGACAGATGATATTAATCTTGATGAAAGTAAAGTTGTTGAGATTATTTCAAAGAAGGTGGCATAATATGGAAGAATTAATTGCTAAAAGATATGCACAAGCACTCTCTTCTGTGAGCAAAGATTTACCTGCTGTTTTAGAGGTTTTAAATCTAGTCTCAGAAGTGACAGCTACAGACGAAGTGAAATCAGCATTAACATCTCCTATCGTTTCAAGTGAGAAGAAAACCGAAATGATTCTTGCAGCACTTGGCAAAGATGCAGATGGTGCACTTGTGAATTTTGTAAAGATTTTAGGTGAGAATAACAGATTGGATTTACTTCCAGCGATTACAAAAGTATTGAATTCTGATCAGCAGCGTATTTCAAATAACTATGAAGGTGTAGTAAAAAGTGCTTCTACGCTCGATGCCAAAGCATTAGCGGATCTTGAAAAGACACTTAAAAAATATACAGGTTCAACGATTAAATTAACACAGGAAAAGACGGATCTTGAAGGGTTGCGTGTATCTGTGGATGATTTGGGGATAGAGGTAAACTTCTCTAAACAGAGAGTTAAAGAACAATTAATTGATTTCATTAAGAAATCACTATAGTTATCTAAAGTAAAGGAGTAGTAGTGGCAAACAAATTGCAAGCAGATGAAATCTCTTCGATTATCAAAGAAAGAATTGAAAACTTTGAGATTGATGTTGATATCAATGAAGTAGGAAAAGTAGTAGGTATCGCGGATGGTATTACAACAGTATATGGTCTTAACAATGTTATGGCTGGTGAAGTTGTAGAGTTCGATAATGGTGCAAAAGGTCTTGTATTGAACCTTGAAGAAGCAAACGTCGGTGTTGTTGTACTTGGAGCGAGTACAGGTATAAAAGAGGGGATGAGTGTCAAAAGAGCTGGTGAACTTCTTAAAACACCAGTAGGTGATGGACTCATGGGAAGAGTAGTCAATTCACTTGGTGAACCAGTGGATGGCAAAGGTGCTATTGAAGCAGCAGAGCAAAGATTTATTGAAGAAAAAGCACCTGGTATCATGGCCAGAAAATCAGTACATGAACCACTTCAAACAGGTATAAAAGCTATCGATGCACTTGTACCTGTGGGACGCGGACAAAGAGAACTTATCATTGGTGATAGACAAACAGGTAAAACAACACTTGCTATCGATACAATCATCAACCAAAAAGGTCAAGATGTTGTCTGTATCTATGTAGCGATTGGTCAAAAAGCATCTACAGTGGCAGCAACTGTCAAAAAGCTTGAAGAACATGGGGCGATGGATTATACTATCGTTGTTACTGCCGGTGCAGCAGAATCTTCAGCATTGCAGTTCCTTGCTCCTTATGCTGGTGTAACAATGGCAGAATACTTTAGAGATAATGGCAGACATGCAGTGATCTTCTATGATGACCTTTCTAAGCATGCAGTTGCATACAGAGAGATGTCTCTTATCTTGAGACGTCCTCCAGGTCGTGAAGCCTACCCGGGGGATGTGTTCTACCTACACTCAAGACTGCTTGAAAGAGCTGCAAAACTCTCTGATGATTTAGGTGCTGGTTCTATTACTGCATTCCCAATCATTGAGACACAAGCGGGTGATGTTGCAGCATATATTCCAACAAACGTTATTTCTATTACCGATGGTCAAATCTTCTTGGAGACTGACTTGTTTAACTCAGGTATCAGACCAGCGATAAATGTGGGACTTTCTGTGTCTCGTGTTGGTGGTGCTGCACAAATCAAAGCAACCAAACAGGTATCTGGTACACTAAGACTTGATTTGGCATCATTTAGAGAGCTTCAGGCATTTGCACAGTTTGCATCTGATCTTGATGAACATACAAGAGGTCAACTAGAGCGTGGACAAAGAATGGTTGAAGTACTCAAACAAGGGCCTTACGCTCCTGTGGCTATTGAAAAGCAAGTGGTTATCATTTTTGCTGGTGCAAATGGATACCTTGATGATATTCCTGCATCTTCTGTCACAAAATTTGAAGCTGAACTTATGCCATTTATGGAAGCAAAATATGCAAATATTTTAGATGCTATTAGAAATGAGAAAAAAATATCTGATGACACAGAGGCAGAATTACGTAAAGCTATCGAAGACTTTAAAGCTTCATTTGCAGCGTAAGAAAGGCTAAACATGGCTAATTTAAAAGAGATAAAGCGTAAGATTGGTTCTGTAAAGAATACACAGAAAACCACTAACGCTATGAAGCTTGTATCTTCTGCTAAACTGAAAAGAACAGAAGAACTTGCTAAAAAATCGAGAGTCTATGCAGAAAAATTGACCGAACTTTTAAACGAGATCGCTCAAAAAATGCAAAATGCTAATGCAGATGGTATCGATAATGTTTATTTTAAGGATGCAGAAAATCCTAAAAAAGTAGATATTGTATTTATCACTGCAGATAAAGGGCTATGTGGTGGATTTAACTCTCAAACAATTAAGAGGGTCAATGCACTGCTTGCTGAATATCAAGCAAAAGATGTAAAAGTAAGACTTAGAGCTGTAGGTAGAAAAGGCATTGATTTCTTCAAATTCAACAATGTTGAGTTAAGTGACGAGATTGTAGGGCTTTCTGCGGCACCTGATTTTAAGTCAGCTGCAGAGTTTATCTCTGGAGTGGCAGAGTCATACGTTAATGGTGATACAGATAAGATAATCTTAGTACACAATGGCTATGTAAATATGATCACTCAAGAGTTAAGAGAAGATCAGGTTTTGCCTGTTGACAGTTCTCGCTTAGAACTGAATGCAGTATCGACTTCAGAGCTTGAAGTTGAGCCAGACGATGATGACACACTTTTAGATGCTTTGGTGAAGCGTTATATAGAATATACGATGTATTATTCACTTATCGACTCACTTGCAGCTGAACATTCAGCGCGTATGCAGGCAATGGATGCAGCAACCAAAAATGCCAAAGAGATGGTCAAAGAGTTAAACGTTAAGTATAACAAAGCTAGACAAGAAGCGATTACTACTGAACTCATAGAGATAATCAGTGGTATGGAATCAATGAAATAAGAGATAGGAGCAAATAATAATGACAGGTAAAATAGTACAAGTCTTAGGTCCCGTAATTGATGTGGATTTTACAGACTATCTACCAGAAATAAACGAAGCATTAGAGACGATTAATGTTGTGGATGGTAAAGAACAGAGATTGGTTTTAGAAGTAGCAGCACAGCTTGGTGATAACAGAGTAAGAACCATTGCTATGGATATGAGTGAAGGTTTAGTACGTGGACAAGAAGTAAAAGCAACAGGTGATTCTATTAAGGTACCTGTTGGTGAAGAAGTTCTCGGACGTATCTTTAATGTCGTTGGTGAAGCCATAGACGATGCCGGAGCAGTAGAAGCAAAAGAGCATTGGTCAATCCATAGAGATCCTCCATCTTTTGAAGATCAAAGTACTAAAACTGAAGTGTTTGAAACAGGTATTAAGGTTGTTGACCTTCTTGCACCTTATAACAAAGGTGGAAAAGTGGGACTCTTCGGTGGTGCTGGTGTTGGTAAGACAGTCATCATTATGGAACTTATCAACAACGTTGCGATGAAACACTCTGGATACTCAGTATTTGCTGGTGTTGGTGAAAGAACACGTGAAGGTAATGACCTTTACTACGAGATGAAAGAGTCAAACGTATTGGATAAAGTTGCACTCTGTTATGGTCAAATGTCAGAGCCTCCAGGAGCACGTAACCGTATCGCACTTACTGGTCTTACAATGGCTGAGTACTTTAGAGATGAGATGGGACTGGATGTTCTTATGTTTATCGATAACATCTTCCGTTTTGCACAATCAGGTTCAGAGATGTCTGCGCTTCTTGGGCGTATCCCTTCAGCTGTTGGTTACCAACCGACACTAGCAAGAGAGATGGGTGCACTTCAAGAGCGTATTACATCTACAACAAAAGGTTCTATCACATCTGTACAAGCAGTATATGTTCCTGCGGATGACTTAACCGATCCTGCCCCAGCTTCTGTATTTGCTCACTTAGATGCAACAACAGTACTTAACAGATCGATTGCTGAAAAAGGTATCTACCCTGCGGTTGATCCACTTGACTCAACATCAAGAATGCTTGATCCACAAATCGTTGGTGAAGAGCATTATGCTGTTGCAACAGGTGTACAGCAAATTCTTCAAAAATATAAAGACCTTCAAGATATTATTGCTATTCTTGGTATGGACGAACTTTCTGAAGATGACAAACTTGTGGTTGAAAGAGCAAGAAAGATTGAAAAATACCTTTCTCAGCCATTCCACGTTGCAGAAGTCTTTACTGGTTCTCCAGGTGTGTATGTGACTCTTGAGGATACAATCGAAGGATTTAAGGGGCTTCTTGAAGGTAAGTATGACCATATGAATGAAGCAGCATTCTACATGGTTGGAAATATGGATGAGGCAATTGCGAAAAACGATAAGATTAACGCAAAATAATCTTAGTTCTCATCTTAAAGGATATTTATGGAACTCATGAAACTAGAAATAGTCACACCAAATGGTGTGATATTTGATGGTGAAGTAAAACAAGTAACACTTCCAGGGGCTGAAGGTGAGTTTGGTGTATTAGCCAACCATGCAACTTTGGTATCATTACTTGATACAGGTGTTATCGTGATCGACAAAGCTGACGGAAGTGAAGTAGCAGTAGCTGTAAACTCTGGATATGTCAAAGTCGAAGAAGAAAAGACAACGTGTATCGTAGATGGTGCTGTTGCGCTTTCTGGAGAAGATAGTGATTTGGCACGTGCACTTGACGCAGCAAAAGAACTTTTAAAAAGTGCAGAATCATCTAACACCGCTATTGCTTCAGCAGTAGCTAAAGTTGAACAAATTGGAAAGTCTTTCTAAATTGGATACACTTCTTAACTATTTCGTTCATAGTAGTGCAATAACACTTATTGTACTCTTTGGATTGTCTATTTATTTTATTGCAACATTTTGGATATTTTTAGATAGATATTATGTGATTACTTCACGCATAAAGTCTGAATCAAAATCACTTAAGGCACTTTACACAAATCAGTCAAAAACAGTGGCAAGCAATTCATTGATTTTTACTTATTTGTCTCGTGTAAACACACCTAGCAAATCCATACTAGAAGCCGCATCATCAGATGCAATTAGAGCCTCAACAAAAGGACTTACCTGGCTTTCTATTATTGCTTCAACCTCTCCTTTTATCGGTTTATTTGGTACAGTTATAGGGATATTGGAAACATTTTCTAAGCTTGGTTCCCAATCAAACGCATCACTTTCAGTCGTGGCGCCCGCAATTTCTGAAGCTCTTATAGCTACTGCAGCAGGGATAGCAGTAGCTATTTTTGCTTACACATTTCATCTTGTTTTAAAGCGAAAAGCTTATGAACTTTCTTCACTCCTTGCTTCACAATCTGAAGTGATACTTTCACAGGTAGATGAGGATTGACTATGTTTAGTTGGGATGATAGTCCAGACTTAAACATTACCCCTTTAGTTGACGTGATGCTTGTGCTTATGGCTATTTTGATGGTTACTGCCCCTACAATTACTTTTCAAGAACAGATCGAACTTCCACAAGGCTCTAAAACGGTTAAAGTCACAAAACCTAAAACACTTACAATACGTATGGATAAACATAAAAAAATTTATTTAAATAATGATACCTATGGATTAGATACATTTGCTGATGATTTCCTTAATCAGTCTGTTAAATATGATAAGAGTAGTGAAGTTTACATACGTGCAGATAAAGGACTTGTCTATGATAATGTTGTTTATCTTCTTAAAAGTGTAAAAGCAGCGGGATTTGAAAAAGTATCGCTGATTACTGAATAAGATGAAAATATGATAGAAAAATCTCCTAAGCTATTATGGGGTGTCATTTCTTTTGCTATTTATTTTATGATAGTTGGATTGCTTATTTATTATTTTAATATGCGTAATGTTGATAAGTCTAAGCATTATGTTAAAAAGGATGAACATCGCATTCAAGTAGCTATTTCGCCTCCCAAAAAAGTAAAGCCTTCTAAACAGAAAACTAAGACAAAAATAAAGCCTAGAATGAAAAAGAACATTACTCCTCATCCTATAAAAAAACAAAAAATAAAAGAAACAAAGAAAAAAGTGATAAAAGAAAAAATTATAAAAAAACGTAGAGCAAAGAAAGATGAAAACCTAACAAAACTTAAAAAACCTAAAATACAAAAAATAAATGAGAAAAAAGAGAAAATAAAAAAGCATAAAGCTAAAAAAACGATAGATCTTTTTTCAAATATAAAAGCAAAAAAAAAGAAAATAGATATCAAAACGACTGATGCCTCGGTTATGAAAAAAGCACAAAAGAATCTTATAAAAATTACAGATACTGCACCAAGTGCATTGCAGCGTGTCAATGATGCTTTAAAAAATAAAAAACACAAAGATGATGGTGAAGAGAATGTTTATTTTGCACATGTACAAGAAATGCTGGAAAGTTGGCCAGCACAAAGTGATTTTTTAGGTGAAAAAGCGACAGTAACACTGTTTATTAAGCCATCAGGGATGTTTGAATTTCAAGTGACATCAGGTAGTAACAATGAAGCATTTAGCCGTTCTATAATAGATTTTTTGACCCAGTTGCAAAGTATAGGTTTCGGAAGGCATAATGCAGGACGGAATTATGAGTTTGAAGTTGAATTTAGTACAAAAGAATAGTATTATTTTGTCAGAAGAAGAGGTGTTATAGATACAATTTTGTTATTAGACGACTAATGTATATTTTTGCTTCTTAATATTTATGTTTAGATAAAGTTTAATAAAGAGACGTTACATGCTTGATATTAATTAATGAAGATTTAACACTGCCTTGATATAATGCTTAGTAAAGAACAGTTCAAGGAAGTATTTTGAGAATTTTGTTATGTATATTTATAGCACTAAATCTTTATGCAGCAGATGCAACACTTAAGATTCAAAAGGATGTAGAACAACGTACTCGTATCGCCTTGGTTGATGCTTCTGCTATTGTGAATAATACATTTTTTAAGATTTTATTGTCTGATTTTAAGATATCAGGACATTTTTTAGCAGATACAACACATCATATTGGTGATGTAAATTCTGATTATCTGTTGCCTGTGCTTAAAAGTAAAGAGTATGTTCTTAAGTTTGCATTGTCACAACAAAATGGTACAAAGCTAATCATACGTTTATTAAGGGTAGCAGATAACAGTGAAGTTCTTAAAAAACGTTATGCTATTCCTACAAAAGACAAAATGCCATTTTTGGCACATAAAGCAGTTAGCGATATTAATAATGCACTGAATTATTCAGATATATCATGGATTAATCGTTATGTGTTGTATTCACGATATACTAAAGCAAGACATAGTGAGATACTTTTAGCTGATTATACATTTCATTATAAAAAAGTTATTATTAAAGGTGGGTTGAATCTTTTCCCTAAATGGGCAGATAAAGAACAAAAAAGTTTTTATTATAGTGCATATTCAGGATTGATGCCTGTATTATATAAAATTAATATCTATACTGGTGCTAAGCAAAAAATAGCTACTTCTGAGGGCATGCTTGTTTGTTCAGATGTAAGTGATGATGGTTCAAAACTTTTATTGACGATGGCACCACAGGGACAAGCTGATATTTATCAGATGGATGTAGCTACAGGAAGTAAAACAAGAATTACAACTTTTAATGGTATTGATGTTAGTGGTAAATATGTTGATGATGAAAGTAGTATAGTTTTTGTTTCTAACAGACTTGGATATGCCAATATTTTTAAAAAGTCTATCTATTCAGATGCAGTTTCACAAGTTGTTTATCATGGACGTAATAATAATGCAGTAGATACCTATAAAGATAAAATAGTATATGCAAGCAGAGAGAGTAAAAATAGTTTTGGTGTCAATAGATTTAATCTGTATCTTACTTCCTCTACCAATACAGATACACGCCCATTGACAACAACGGGTACAAATCAATTTCCACGATTTTCTATCGATGGTTCGGTTATACAGTTTATTAAACACAGAGGAAGAGGGTCATCTGTAGGGTATATAAACTTACAAAGTCATCAAAGTTTGCTTTTTCCACTTTCTGGAAGAAAAATTCAGTCGATTGATTGGTAATCTATAAAAAAGGAGAAACAATGATAGCAAAATCACTACTTATTGTAAGTGTACTATTGGTTTTAAACGGTTGTAGTCAAAAAGCACCTGAACTTAATAGTGCAAAAACAGGTAAAAATAATGTTTTAGATGCTACAGAAATAGCTGGTAAAACTGTTTCAATTGATGAAAATACATATGGTCATGAAAATAGTCATAGTGGGCAAGAGGGTCTGAATGAAAGTAAATATAATAGTAGTGCCAATGGTTTTCAAAGTATCTATTTTGGATTTGGTGATTATAGTATTTCTCCTTCTATGGAAAAATATATGACCAATAATGCCAATATACTAGGCAATGTTAATGGAAAAGTGAAAATAGAAGGTAACTGTGATGAGTTTGGTACAGATGAATACAATTATGCTTTGGGACTCAAACGTGCACAAGCAGTGAAAGAGAGCCTTGTCTCCCAAGGAGTACCTGCAGGGAAAATGGTAATTATCTCATACGGTGAGAGTAATCCTGTTTGTTCCAGTCCTACAGATGGATGTTATGCACAAAATAGACGTGTAGATCTTCGTGTAGCTAAGTGAGAATACCTATGCAGTATTTGAGAAAGATTATTTTATTTTTTATTATGGGAACAGTTTTTCTTTTTGCAGAACCTTCTGTTTATGGAAATGGTGTTAGAGGTTATTCTGATCCTGAAAAAATAATACAAAAAAATAAAAAAAAAATTATTTCTTTGCAAAGAAAAATTAGACAACTAAATGAGAAGATAGATGGACTTAGAAGTATTGTTGAAGGCTTAAATACAACGGTACATGACTTACAAGAAAAGAGACAAGTTTCACAACAAGGTGGTGATAATGCGACCCTGCTCAAAGAACTTGGTACTATGATTGATAAAATAAATAGTGAGTATGTGAGTAAAACAGAACTTCAAAAAATACTTCATTTAAAAGGAACAAATGCATCTTCTGTAATTCAAACAACTAAAAAGAAACAACCTTTAGATTCTTTAGAAGAAAAAAGTGTTAAGAAACTTTATAGTGAAGGGGTGAGACTTTTTGTTAAAAAGCGTTACGACGAAGCGAAAAAAAGGTTTGTAAAAACTGATATAAAAGGCTATAAACCCGCAGCCTCTAATTACTATTTAGGTGAAATAGCGTATTATACAAAACAATATGAAGATGCTATCTTTTATTTTAAAAAGAGTGCAGGACTTTATGATAAAGCTTCTTATATCGATACGTTGCTATTGCATACGGCAGTTTCTTTAGAAAAAAATGGACAAAAGGCACAGGCAAAGGTTTTTTATGAAAACATTATAGCCAATTATGAAGGGCATAAATCTGCAAAAATAGCGAAACAAAAATTAAAGAAATTATAGATGTTTTTATGTAGATATATTGTTTTTATTTGTTGTTTTTTGTTTCATTCAGTCTTTGCAGAAAGCCTTTTGTATGATGAAGAAGAAACTAAATTGCCTGTGGTAAAAGAGCTAAAACATGAACTTGTGCCTCTTTCTAAAACGGTTTTTAAAGTAATTACGTTTGAAACAGGTGAAGAAAAAATTATAGATCTAACCGGTAAAGATTTTGTACTTGTCTCTGTACGAGAAAAAGGAAGTGATGGTCGTTTTTATGCAGTAGACAGTGATGGTACTGTATGGTGGAGTGGAGCGGTTACTTCCGGTGCACCTGAGTTTAGAAGTCCTTCAGGCGTATTTCATATATTTGAAAAAAAGCGATACCACATGTCTAAAGATTTTCCTGATGAATCAGGGGTAAATAATATGGATTTTATGATGAAATTTACACGTTTTGGACATGCCTTGCATAAAGGAAGTACAGATTGGATGTCACATGGTTGTATTCATCTTTCACCTAAAGATGTTCCTGTGGTATATCGATGGTCAAGAGAGGGTATGTCTGTGGTAATAACCAGACACAGCTACATGCCTTTTGCAAAAGAAGATTTACGTAAAATATACTTAAGTCGATAATGATTTTGCTTTTTCATACGCTTGTTCTATTGCATTAATGCACGATGCTCTTACATTACCATCTTCCAAAGCAGCATACCCTGCAGCTGTTGTGCCTCCTGGACTCATGACATTGTCTTTTAGCAAGGCAGGATGTACCTCCTGTATGAGTTCTGAGAAGCCTGTAAAAAGACCTTTCATTACAAACATAGCATCTTCACGCCCAAGCCCTTGTTTGACTGCACCATCTGCAAGTGCTTCAGCGATGAGTGCCAAATAGGCAGGGCCAGAGCCTGCTAAAGCAGTAGCAATGTCTATCTCTTTTTCACTCTCCAGCCAAAGTGTAGAGCCGACAGCATTTAAAATAACCATAGCTTCATCTTTGCCTTTTTCATCTCCTGTAAGTGTAGTCATAGACTTCGCAATGCTAGCTGCCAAATTTGGCATACTACGTACTACAGATTTTGGTTTAAAATGTTTTTTTAATGTCTTTACTGGAACACCTGCTAAAACAGAAATCAGTAAATCAGCTTTTCCTTGAAGTTTTTTACTTACTTCTTCAACATTGGAAGGCTTGACACAGAGTACGATTGTTTTTTGTGACATATCAAAATCATCAATAAGAAATTTATTAATCTTTTGACCTAGTGCTTTTTCAAAACCATTAAGGTTCTCCATATTTCTTCCAACAACCTCTATATGATACTTACCTTTAAGTCCCTGTGCGATACTTAATCCCATGGTTCCATTACCGATAAATGTAATTGTTCTCATTTTTCTCTCGCTTTTAGATTAAATTAGTTAGATTATAACACAAAATTTGTTGGGTACGTTTGCCAAGATACCTTTATTTGGTATAATAGCCCCAATATTAATTTAGGATACAAAGATGGAAAGATTTTTAGAGGAAGCCAAAGCATCAAGCAGGGTACTCTCTACTCTAAGTGGTGCGCAAAAAAATAAAACACTCAAAGCCATGGCAGAGGCTTTGCGTCAAAACAAAGAAGAGATACTCAAAGCCAATGCTTTGGATATGGCAGATGCAGAAAAGAACAATCTCACATCTGCACTCAAAGACAGACTTCTCTTGGATGAGGGTAGAGTAGAAGCCATGGCAGTTGCTATAGAGCAAATAGCAGGGCTTAAAGAGCCAGTAGGGCGTGTGCTTGATGGTTGGTATGCCGATGCAGGCTTTAAGATAGAAAAAGTCTCTGTGCCTATTGGGGTGATTGGGGTGATTTATGAGTCACGACCGAATGTCACAGCAGATGTGGGAGCTTTGTGTTTCAAATCAGGCAATGTAGCCATACTCAAAGGTGGAAAAGAGGCAGAACACTCCAATCAGGCTATAGCAAAGGTATTGCAAAGTGTACTCGAAGCACACGGTCTGCCTAAAGGTGCTATAGCATTATTGCCTGACTCCTCTCGTGAGGGCGTGGCAAAATTGATTAAACAAGATGCCTATGTCGATCTTATCGTGCCACGCGGAGGTGAAGCATTGATTCGTTATGTCTCTACCAACGCTACCGTACCTGTGGTCAAACATGACAAGGGACTTTGCCATACCTATGTCGATAAGGAGGCAGATTTTGAGAAAGCACTCACTGTGATAGTCAATGCCAAATGCAGACGTACGGGTATTTGTGGTGCATTGGAGACACTCCTCATTGATGAAGCGATAGCCTCTGAAATATTACCACCTATCAAAGAGGCATATGATGCGCAAGCTACAGAGATTCGAGGCTGTCCAAAAACACAAGAAATCATAGAGGTCAAGGCTGCAAATACTGAAGATTATGCGACAGAGTACCTGGATAATATCTTGACTATTAGAGTAGTAGAGGGCGTAGAGGGTGCTATAGCCCACATCACAGCCTATGGCTCCCAGCACTCTGAAGCGATTATTACCGAAAACTACACTACGGCAGAACACTTCTTGAATGCAGTAGATGCAGCCTGTGTCTATCTGAATGCAAGTACACAGTTTACTGATGGTGGGGAGTTTGGTTTTGGTGCAGAAGTGGGCATCAGTACTAACAAATTGCATGCCAGAGGACCCATGGGAGTGAGTGAACTTACCACCTATAAATACAAAATTTATGGCAATGGTGAGACCAGATAAGGCTGAGTAAAGTTTGCTTAGCTAGAATAGCGTACATTTATTTAAAGGATAACATATGGCAATAGAAGCACAAAACTCTGTAGTGGGTATAGAATACGAAGTAAAAGAAGCAGGTACAACAGAAGTTGTGGACTCAAACAAAGGTGGGCAAGCACTAGAGTTTATCATGGGAAAAGGTCAGATTATTCCTGGTCTTGAGAATGCACTTGTGGGTATGAACGAAGGTGAAAGTGGAGACATCATGGTCAAAGCTGCAGATGCTTATGGCGAAGTCAATCCAGAAGCAGTACAGACACTTCCACGTGAGCAGTTTGAAGGGGTGGACCTTAAAGAGGGTATGACACTCTATGGGCAAGGTGAAGATGGTCAAACGGTACAGGTGACGGTGAAATCATTTGATGATAAAGAGGTCACTGTAGATTTTAACCATCCATTGGCAGGAAAAGATTTGATGTTTTCAGTCACAGTACTCAGTGCCAGAGAGGCAACAGCAGATGAGATCTCGTCTGGTGTAGTGGGTGGGGCGCCGCAGGGTGGAAGTTGTGGAACAGGCTGCGGCTGCCACTAATAGCACTATTTTACTATATCTTTCACCGAACGGCTTCGTTCCGTTCGGTCACGTACTTACTACGTACGCTCGCTCACTACACTCACGCCGTTCGATAAAATCTATAGCAAACTAGCACTATTAGCATAATGCAAATTTTCATTCGATAACAAACTTCAAAATAAATCTAATACTAATTAGAACGAAACTTTAACTGAAAAGATTTATTTTCTTGTTCTCTTCTATTTTAAATGCAATATTTTCCAAAAATATGACAATTTAGCATATTTTTACAGCTTCTTAACAAATCCAACTATAATGGCATCTATGAAAGAAACACTAAGCCTTGAAATCAAATCTATAGCACTTTTGTTATTTTTTGGACTCTTATT
>Ga0256841_1002257_pt1 | contig 15529 bp, 14 predicted proteins | sample 356308metaG_FD_185971 | JGI IMG/M metagenome (GOLD analysis project Ga0256841, IMG submission 185971) | Hydrothermal vent microbial communities from Mid Atlantic Ridge, Atlantic Ocean - 356-308 | ecosystem: Environmental > Aquatic > Marine > Hydrothermal vents | place: Atlantic Ocean: Mid... | reverse complement strand
CTGTCCTCATTTACCTTGCGGCCCCATACTTGATTTGTTCCCGGCAGGTTCCTTATCGTTTGAGCACCAGAAAGCCACGGTTGAAAGACAGGTTCTCAAACCGGCTGAGATAGGTCATGCCCAAAAGGGAATCACGCATTTCACCGGCATTGACCTCGGCCCGCAGATTCGTATCCGTAATCGGTCCCAGCGTTACCGTCTTCAGCCGTACCGGGGCAGAATATACGATTCCATTGGCTGTATGGGCTGCATTCATGTAATTCAGGCTTTCCGGATTCAAGCCGATGCGTTTTGCATCCTTTCTGGTCAGAACCACTTCGCTTGCGCCGGTGTCCACCGCAAACCGGACCGGTATCCCATTGACCAGCAACGTCAGATAATAATGCCCGTCTTTTGACACGGGCACGCGGATCTCTCCGGTGTCGGATTTGTAGCTCTGCTGCATGAGGGTCCGCTCGGAAATATCTGACCACAAACCATAACTGGCAATGACCCCGACAAAAATGAGTCCCCATATGACAGCCTGCTGGCTCAGCTTGCTGACGCTTTGCCGGTTCTGCATGAAAAACCATCCGGCAACTGCGGTCCCCAGCAGCGCCAGATAGGAAAGCTGGGCAATTTCATCTCCGGTCAACGGTGGCTCCTTTTGTTCCGATCTTACAATGATATAGGAAATGTCGCCAGAATGTGGAGAGGTCAGGCAGCGGCTTTGACCAGTGTTGTGATACCATCCACAACAAACTGAACGGAAAGGGCCGCCAAAAGCATGCCCAATATCCGTGTGATAACATTCGTTCCGGTTTCCCCCAATGCGCGCTCAAACAGCCCGGCCGCCAGAAATGTCAGCAGTACCAATGCAATGACCCCCAGCAAAACCAGCATGATCGTGATAAAGGCGGCCCAGTCATCACCCGTCTGGCCGGCCAGAAGAATGATGGTTGTTATCGCTCCGGGCCCGGCGATCAGCGGTGTTGCCAGCGGAAAGACCGATGGGTCATCGTTGGCATTTGCCTGCCCCTTGCGCCGTTTGGTGCGCCGTTCGAACAGCATGTCAAGCGCGGTCAGAAACAAAAGTATTCCGCCGGCGATCCGGAATGCGGAAATGGAAATGCCCATAAACCCCAGAAGCGATTCCCCAAACAGGGCGAACATGGTCAGCAGGGCAAAGCCGATAACGCAGGCCCGCAGGCCAATGGTGCGCCGGTGGCTGACTGTCATCCCTTTGGTCAGCACAACAAAAATGGGGGCCAGACCGATCGGATCAATGATTACGAAAAGCGTAACAAAGGATGCAACAATGGCCGCGTGATCCATGACTAATTCTTTGCCCCCTCGGCTTTCTCCAGTTTTTCCAGCGCCGTCAGCCACAGCGCTTCGGCCCGGTCCAGCCCGTTCATCACTTCGGCATATTTTTTCTGCCAGGGCTCTGCCTGATTGCCGGCCTCGGCGTCATACAGGGCCGGGTCCGCCAGCTTTGCGGCCAATCTATCGCGCATATCGTTCAGTTTTTCTACCCGTTGTTCGCATTTTCGCACCTCGGCGCGCAGCGCGAGACGCTCTTCACGTGTGGTCTGGCGTGCCGGCAGTTTCGGTCTGGCGCGCCTTTTTTCCGCCGGATCACCTGCCAAAAGGTCTTTGCGGTAGGCCTCCAGGTCGTCCTCCCAGACGCGGACACGGCCCGCCTTGACCAGCCACAGCCGGTCGGCCACAAGGCTGAGCAAATGCATGTCGTGACTGACCAGAATGACGGCGCCGCTATAGGCGGTCAGCGCCTCGACCAGCGCTTCGCGGCTTTCAATGTCCAGATGGTTCGTGGGCTCGTCCAGGATCAGCAGATGTGGCGCATCCAGGGTTGCGAGCAACAATGACAGGCGGGATTTCTGGCCGCCGGAAAGACGCCCGACCTCTGTTTCCGCCTGATCCGGTCCCAGGCCGAACCCGGCCAGTCTGGCGCGCAGCCGCGATGGTGGCTGATCCGGTAAAACGCGCTGCAGATGCTGAAGTGGCGTTTCATCAACCTCCAGTTCGTCGGTCTGGTGCTGGGCAAAATAGCCGACCTGCAGTTTATTGGCGCGTGTTATCCGCCCGCCCATCGCTGGCAGCCTGTCCGAAAGCAGTTTGGCAAGCGTCGATTTTCCCTCGCCATTTCGGCCCAGAAGGGCGATCCGGTCATCCTGATCAATCCGCAAATCCAGCTGGCGCAGCACCGGTTTGCCGCCATAACCGACCGATACATCTTCAAGATGAATGATAGGCGGTGACAACTCTTCCGGGTTTGGAAAGGTGAATATGTGTTTGCGGGCTTCATCCGGCGCAGTGATCGGCGCCATCTTTTCCAGCATCTTGATCCGGGACTGAGCCTGTTTTGCCTTGCTTGCCTTATAGCGGAACCGGTCCACATAAGATTGCAGATGTGCACGACGCAATTCCTGTTTCTTTGCTTCGGCAGCGGCCACAGCGCGTTGTTGGGCGCGGGTGCGGGCAAAGGTATCATAGTTACCCTGATACAGTGTCAGCTTGCGATTCTCGAGATGCAGAATTGCGCCCACGGCGCGGTTCAGCAGGCCGCGGTCATGGCTGATGATCAGAACCGTGTGCGGATAGCGCATGAGATAGGTTTCAAGCCACAGCGCGCCTTCGAGATCGAGATAGTTCGTCGGCTCGTCCAGCAACAGCAGGTCGGGTGCGCTGAACAGCACCGCCGCCAGGGCCACCCGCATGCGCCAGCCGCCGGAAAAGGCCGAGCAGGGCATGGCCTGTTCCGCTGTGGTAAAGCCCAGCCCTTTCAGAATGGCCGATGCCCGCGCCTCGGCCGACCAGGCATCTATATCAGCCAGGCGGTTCTGCACATCGGCGATACGGGTGGGGTCGGTGGCCGTTTCGGCCTCGGCCAAGAGCTGTGTGCGTTCGGTGTCAGCGGCCAGGACTGTATCAATCAGCGAGGTTTCTGATGAGGGCACTTCTTGCGCAACGCCGCCGATGCGGGCGCGCGACGGCAGGCGTATTTCGCCACCTTCCAGGCTGAGTTCGCCCCGGATCAGCCGAAAGAGCGTGGTTTTGCCGCTGCCGTTGTGACCGACCAGACCAACCTTGTGCCCGGCCGGAATGGTCGCGCTGGCATTTTGCAGCAACGGGCGGCCCTCGACCGAATAGCTTATGTCCTGAATCTTCAGCATGGGGGCTCTCTGACGCAAGAGGCAGGCGAGGTCAATCGCCGCTTTTCAAGTGCGGGCAGGCGTGTTAGCAGGGCGGCGAATTTTCCGGCGCCGGGCAGGGCCCGCCGCATCAGCAAAGAGAGAGAGAGTAAACCATGGCCATCCAACGCACATTCAGCATCATCAAGCCCGATGCCACGAAACGCAACCTGACCGGCGCCATCAACAAGAAATTCGAGGATGCTGGCCTGCGTATCGTTGCGCAAAAGCGCATCAAGCTGACCAAGGATCAGGCCGGCGAATTCTATGCGGTGCACAAGGAGCGCCCGTTCTATGACGAACTTTGCGAATTCATGGCCAGTGAACCGATTGTCGTGCAGGTTCTGGAAGGTGAAAATGCCATTGCGAAAAACCGCGAAGTGATGGGGGCGACCAACCCGGCCGAAGCGGCAGAGGGCACCATCCGCAAGGAATTCGCCTTGTCGATCGGGGAAAACTCGGTGCATGGGTCCGATGCTCCGGAAACGGCGGCCGTAGAAATCGCTTATTTCTTTTCCGGTCTGGAAATAGTTGGCTGAGACGCATTTTTCCGAATCTCGATAACACCAATCTGATCGAGGGCCGCTTCCAGATGCAAGCGGCCCTTGTTTTCAGGGTCGGCACTGGCCGCCTGTTGCTTCAGATGATCAAAGCTCTTGCGCAGGGCTTTTTTCTCTTCTCCCTGGCAGTCATTCCATGGCCGCCCCTGCAGCCCCATGACCATGGCATAATAACCGATGAAATGTGGGCGTGTCCCTGCTGCCAGCAGTTTTGCATAGGCCGCATCAGCCCCCAGTTCGCGCAACTGTTCGGCGCTGTAAATGCCTGCGCGTGCAAAAGAGGCATCAGAGGCCGGGCCAAGATTGCGGATCGAAGAAACAGGGTTGGGCATGGTGAAAATCCTGCAGGTTTGTCACAGCATACCCCGAGAAGGGCTTTGCTCAAACCCCGGGCGGCCTCGAAACCGGCACCCTATTGGCCAGCAGCCGCTTAGATGCTGGCCCAATCGGTAATCAGTACCGGCTTCTGCCGGGCTTCGTCCCGCTTTGCGTGATCCTGCGTTTTGGTGTCTGTCCGGGTGATCGCTGGTGCAGCGGTCATGGACAGGCCGGTGTCTGGTCCGGCAGTGTCATTGCGCGGCTCCAGCAGCCGGTTTACCGCATCGTTCGCGTCCTGTGGCCCCTCAGCATGTGCCATTTTTCCGTTTCCCTTTTTCAGCCGGCGGGTGCGGACCGGCAACACAAAGAACAAGCACCCTGATTGAAACGATACATTTCATTTGGGTGTGGAAAAGTCACATTCACGTTCATTTGAAGGCATTTACGAGGAAACGTGACAGTTATGTCCCGTGTTAGCGCAAACGGGGGCGAGCGATCATCCGTCGCGTACAGCCATAAGATGTTTTTCGAAAGCCGCAGCCTGCATCAGACCCTTGCAGCGCTCAAACCGCTTGAGCGAATAGGCCCAGAAATCCTCGGCCGGATTGCCGTCGACGTGCTGGATCAGCCCCCATAATGTCCACAGCAGATCGCACATCGCCTTGTAGATCACCATCCGGCCAACTTGTGCCGCCGTGGGGTCAGCCCCGAAATAGGCGCGCAGCATTTCCATGTCCTGCGCATCCGTAAACCCGGCCTCGACCGACAGATCGCCCAGATCCCACAGCGGATCATTCATGCCGGAATATTCCCAGTCGATCACCCACATCTTCTGCCCGTCATCCAGAAAGTTTTCGCACAAGGGGTCACAATGGCACGGGGCCAGGTCGGCGGGGTTGTTTTCCAGCACCTCCTTGACGGGTTCGGCTGCGGCAACCACCTGATGATAGCCCTCGGGCAATGCGGCGTTCTTCTCGGTCAGGATTTTCAGATAATCGTCGATCATCGCAAACAGTTCAAACCGAAAGCGGAATTCCTGCCCGGAATCATGCAGCTTCGCCAGCGCCTGCCCGGCACGTGCCGGCGCGCCCCGGCGGGATTTGAACAGCGCCGGGGTCATGGTTTCGGCGTCGATACAGCGGCTGATCATCACCCCGTTTTGTTCGTCGGCCCACAGGATTTGTGGCGACACACCGGCGGCCTGTGCCGCGCGCGCGTTATGCAGTTCAATAGCGCGGTCAATATACTCCGAGGTGCCTTCGCCGGGGATGCGCAGAACCAGTTTTTCCCGACCGGTTTCGATCCGGTAGACAAGGTTCGTCAACCCGCCCAGCCGTGTTGCCCGATAGCTGTCCGGCGTGACGCCGGCAAATTGCGGCAGGTTCTGCAATGCTTTGTGAATCGCCTCTTTGTCTTGCGTCATGTTCCTTCCCCCTTCAGGATTTCAGACATGTGTTTTCTGGATCGTAAGCCGGTGCCTTGATACAGGTGATCGCCTGACGTTTGCCGAAAACCTCCAGTTCAAATGCCGTTTCGCGGGCCAGTTCCTCGGGCAGATAGCCGTAAAGGATGGATTTTCCGACCGATGCCCCATAGGCCGCACTGGTTGCCAGTGATACGGTGCGCCCGTCGTGCAGGATGGTTTCCCCGCCATAGAGTGGCAGATCATCATCCGAGACAAAACAACATAACCGCTGGTTTACCCCGTCGCGCTTCTGCTTCTCCAGCACCTCGCGTCCGATGAAATCCCCCTTGGATTTCAGATGCACACGAAAGCCCAGACCAGCCTCGACCGGGGTATGATCCGGGGTGATGTCAGCGCTCCAGTAAAGGTATCCCTTCTCCATCCGCAGCCCGTCAATCGCGCGATAGCCGATGTCGCGGATGCCATGCGCCGCACCATGTTCGCACAGGTGGTCATAAACATGCAGGGCGTATTCCGTGGGCACATGAAGCTCCCACCCCAATTCACCAACATATCCGATGCGGATCGCCCGAACGGGGGCCGCACCGATGATGATGTCGCGGGCGGTGGCAAAGGGGAAGGCCCCGTTTGAAACATCATTTTCGCTTGCCGCTGCCAGCACATCGCGCGCCTTTGGTCCCATGATGTTGATCACCGCGCGGGCCGAGGTGACTTCGATCAATGTGGCCGTGCCATCTGTGGGCAGATTTTGCCTGATCCAGTCGCTGTCATGCACGCCAAAACCGGCACCAGTGACGATATAAAAATGGTTTTCCGCCAGTCGGGTGATGGTCAGATCGGCCTCGATCCCGCCGCGATCATTACACAACTGGGTGTAGATCACGCTGCCAACCGGCTTGTCCATGTTGGAGACCGCCAGCCGTTGCAGCGCCTGCAACGCCCCCGTGCCGACCAGTTCGAATTTCGCGAAACTGCTCTGGTCACACAGGGCCACGCCATTTCGTACCGCGTGCTGTTCTTCTGCCGCATATTTCTTCCAGCCAGGTTGCAGGAAATCCAGCTGGTCCACAGGCGCAACACCATCCGGTGCAAACCACAGCGGGCGTTCCCAGCCGTTTTTGCTGCCGTAAACCGCACCCTTTTCCTTTAGCCGCTGATAGAGCGGCGACAGGCGCAATTGCCGCGCGGCTTCGGCCTCGGACCCCGGATAGCGCATTTTGTAGTGGTGCGCGTAATGCTCGACCGCGCGGGGATACATAAACGCCCGCGTGCCGTGGTGCGGGCCGAAACGGCGGTTGTCCAGCGGCCACAAATCCAGCGAGGGGCGACCATCGACCAGCCATTCGGCGATCATTTCGCCAGCCCCGCCACCTGCGGCGATGCCATACAGGAAACCCGTCGCCAGCATCAGATTGCTGAAGTCGGGCACCGGCCCCATCACGAAATCGCCATCCGCCGAATAGGGGATCGGGCCGTTGATCACCTGACGGATGCCGACCTCGTTTACCACCGGCGTGACCTGCGCCGCCATTTCGGCCAGCGGCGCGAACCGGTCCAGATTATCGGGCAGCAACTGGCGCACGAAATCACCGGGGATGCCGGCCTCGCCAAAGGGCAGGGTGTCGTCCTCGTAACCGCCAATCACCAGCCGCCCGCCGGCGTCGGGTTTGTAGTAAACCAGCCGGTCGGGATCGCGCAGGGTGGGCAGGTCATCGGGGAAATCGGGAATAGGTTCGGTGACGATATACTGGTGTTCCACAGCACAGGCCGGAATGTGCAAGCCCAGCTTTGCGCCCAACTCGCGGCTCCACATGCCCGAGGCAAGGGTGACGGTTTCGGCCGCGTATGTGCCGTCCGTGGTGATCACCCCGGTCACGCGGCCCTTTGCAACCATGAAATCCAGCACCTTTATGCCCTGTTTCAACGTGGCCCCGTGCAGGCGCGCGCCCGCCGCGATCGACTGGCACAGGCCCGCCGGATCAACGTGGCCGTCGGAGGGGATGAACGCGGCCCCCTCCAGCCCCTTCGTGTCGATATAGGGGAACAGCGCCTTGGCCTCGTCCGGGGTGATGATGTTCATCTCCAGATCAAAACTGCGGGCCATTGTGGCGAGGCGTCTCGCCTCAAGCATCCGGTCCCTGGACGCCGCCAGCCGCAAGCTGCCGACTTTTTTCCAGTCGCTCGCCAGACCTGTTTCCGCCTGCAACCCGTCATACATCGCGACCGAGCGTTGCAGCATCCGCGTGGTGTTGCGCGAAGACCGCAATTGCCCCACCAGCCCCGCCGCATGCCATGTGGCGCCTTCGGTCAGTGCGGCCTTTTCCAGCAAAACAACATCTTTTTCGCCGCGTTTGGCCAAATGATACGCAATCGAGCAGCCGATGATCCCGCCGCCAATGATCAGGTGTTTCACTGAATGATCCGCCATTCTACCCCCCTAACAAGTCCAGTATTTCGCGGTGCAGTTCCTGTGTTGCTGCCGTCACAACGCGCCCGTCCGACTGCAAGGTCAGCGGTGCGCCGGACCAGTCGGTGATCACGCCCCCTGCGCCCTCGACCACCGGCACCAGAGGCAGAAAATCATAGGGTTGCAGATCGTAATCGATGCAGGCGTCCGCATGGCCCATCGCCACCAGCATGTGCGGGTAGCTGTCATAACTTAGCCGCTGCTCACGCCCCGACAGGCACAGACGCCGGAACAGGTCCGGCGTATCCAGTGCGATCTTGTTGCCGTCATTGATATAAAGAAAGGCGTCCTTCAGGGTTACGACATCGGACGTGGAAATCGCCTCTCCGTTCATTTCTGCCCCATCCGTACCGCCGGTAAAAACCTCGCCCAGTTCCGGCATCCGCACCACACCCAGTTTCGGCACCCCGTTTTGCAGCAACACCACCAGCATGCTGTATAGCGGCATCCCCGAAATGAAGCTGCGGGTGCCGTCGATCGGGTCAATGATCCACAACAGATCGCCGCCTTTGTCATCAAGCCCGAATTCCTCGCCCAGAATGGAATGGTCGGGGAAATGCTGTGCCAGCGCATCGCGGATCATCCGCTCGCAGGTCTGGTCGGCCACCGTCACCGGGCTGTCGTCGCCCTTGTGGATGATATCCAGCGTCTGGCGGAAATAGCGTTTCGGGATAGCCTCGGCCCGTGCGGTGATTTCGAGGATGGTGTTCAGATAGGATTGCATATTATTCGCCTTTGTGGTTCGGGCCGGTTTCGACCAGAACAATTTCGTTTTTGTCCAACATCTCGGTGACCGCTTCTGTGGGGGCAGAATCGGTTATGAGAATGTCAAAGACGGACGGATCGGGGATGACGATCGGGGCCCGCACGCCAAATTTGCTGCTGTCGGAAAGAACGATGCGGGTTTGTGCCCGTGGCACGGCTTCCTGTAGCAGATTTGCCTCTTGGATATCATGCAGCATAAAGCCGTTTTCGGCACTGATGGCGCCTGCGGAGAAAACCGCATACTGTACATTGAACCGGCGGACAAACTGGATGGCATCCAGCCCGAAGCTCCCGCCGTCATGATTGCGGAGTTCACCGGCTGCAAAGAAGATCCGGTTGTTGTTGCGGGTTGCCAGGGTGCTGGCGACCGCCAGTGAGTTGGTGACAACGTACAGATTGCGGTGGTCCTGAAGCGCCTGGGCGGCATAGGCGGTGGTTGACCCGATATCAAGGAACAGAGAATCGCCGTCAGAGATCATTTCGGCGAATTTTGCAGCGATCCGGCGTTTTGCGCTCGCATTGCGCTCCATCCTGTTGTGGAAGGGTTGTTCCGTCAGGGTCAGATCCTTGGTCAGCAAAACCCCGCCGTGAACCTTGCGCACTTGTGATTTGGCCTGCAGGGTCTTGATGTTGCGCCGCACGGTTTCATCGGAAACCCCCAGACGCTCGGCCAGAAATCCAATGCGACAAGAGCCACCGGCAAGGCGCAATTCCCGCAGAATTTCCTGTTCGCGGTGATTGGAGGGAAGGGAGGAAATTTTCATTCCTGATCTGGTCCGGGCTAGTGAAATTTCCGTCAAGTTACGGATAAAAACAGCAAAAGCCAACAAAAACCCAAGTAAAACCACAAAAAGACGAGGAATTTGTTGACCTATGCCGGATTATTGCTCACGCTTTGGTCAAGGCGGGGCGAATCCCGCCAGGACAAAACAACACGGGAGGTGCCCCATGCGGCATATTTTGAAAGGCGCCCTGACAGGGGTTGTCATGAGTGCGTTTGCATCCACTGTTTCATTTGCGGAAGTGGAATCGCAGGATCCGATAAAGATCACATTGCATGACTGGTCAGGCCAGTTGATCAATGCTCACATCATGGGGGCGGTGCTGGAGGAAGCCGGTTATAACGTGGATTATGTGCAGGCCGATTACATCGCGCAATTTGCCGGGTTGAAAACCGGTGATCTTGATCTTGCGGTGGAAATCTGGGCCACCACTGGCCAGGAAGCCCTGAACGAGGCGGTTGCCACCGGCAAGGTTGAAAATCTTGGCGAAAGCGGAATGCAGGCGATCGAGGAATGGTGGTATCCGCTCTATATGAAAGAGCGCTGCCCAGGCCTGCCGAACTGGGAGGCCCTGAAAAGCGATGAATGCGCCGCAGCGTTTTCCACCCCCGAGACCGCACCCAAAGGGCGCTATGTTTCCGGTCCGGTTACGTGGGGCGGGTTTGATGAAGAACGCGTTGAGGCGCTGGAACTGCCTTTCGAGGTGGTGCATGCCGGCACCGATGCCGCGCTTTTCGCCGAACTGGAAAGCGCTTATCAACGCAAGGCGCCCATCATGCTGTGGATCTACACGCCACATTGGGCCCCTGCGAAATACGAAGGTGAATTCGTCGAATTCCCGGCTTATACGCCGGAATGCTATTCTGATCCCGCTTGGGGGGTGAACCCGGACAAGGCCTATGATTGCGGCAAGCCGCGCGGTCCGATCTGGAAAGCCGGCTGGGCCGGGATCAAGGATAAATGGCCCGGTGCTTACAAGATCATCAAGGCCTATACGCTCAACAACGACGAGATGAGCGCCATGGTTGGTGACGTCGATCTGCAAGGCAAATCTGTTGATGACGTTGTGAATGCATGGATGGACGCCAATGAATCCCGCTGGCAGGGTTGGATTGCGCAGTAAAATGACGGGGCCGGAATTGTCCGGCCCCGTCCGAACAGGGGCAGAATAACAGGCATGACAAATCCGGCAAAGCTTTCGTGCAAGGCGCTGTGGAAGGTTTATGGCGGCAGCGACCAGGCCAAAGGCCATATTTTCGGGGCGGAGATTTTTCCGCCGGGAGAAGAGGTGCTGCAAGGTTTCGGCATGATCGGCGCGGTAAAGCACGCCTTTCTGGAGATTGCCGAGGGAGAGATCTTTGTCATCATGGGCCTGTCGGGGTCGGGAAAATCGACGCTGGTGCGCCTGCTGGCCGGACTGATCAAACCCAGCTTTGGCGAGATTTATCTGGACGGCAAGGATTTGTTGAAGATGTCCGAACGCGAATTGATTGAATTGCGCCGGCACAAGATGGGCATGGTGTTTCAACACTTCGCCCTGTTGCCGCATCTGACGGTTTTGCAAAATGTGGCCTTTCCACTGACCATTCAGGGGCAGGCCAAAGCGGCCGCCCAAACCCGCGCGCTGGAGGTGATCGAACTGGTCGGCCTGAAAGGGCGCGAAAGCTATTTTCCGCGCGAATTGTCGGGCGGGCAGCAGCAACGGGTCGGGATTGCGCGCTCACTCGCGGTCAAGCCGGAAATCTGGTTTCTGGACGAGCCGTTCTCGGCGCTGGACCCGCTGATCCGCCGCGAGATGCAGGATGAATTCCTGCGCCTGCAAGGGATGCTGAAGAAGACCATCGTCTTTATCACCCATGATTTTGACGAGGCCATCCGGCTGGCCGACCGCATCGCGATCATGAAGGACGGCCGCATCATTCAGGTGGCGACCCCCGAGGAACTGGTGCTGAACCCGGCGGATGACTATGTGCAGGAATTTACCCGCCATGTGCCGCGCGACAAGGTGCTGAGCGTGGGGGCGGTGATGGAGAAGGGCGCTGCCGGAGAGGGCAGCGGGATTCCGGTCAAGGCGAAAATTGCCGAAGTGGCCGCAGATGTGATTGCGGCGGGCAAACCCCTGAAAGTGATTGATGATACCGGTCAACCGGTTGGCGCGATTGATGCACAAAGGGTGATTGACGTGCTGGTGAGGAACGAGGCCTGAGATGGCGTGGGCTTCCCCCAGAACCGTTGTCTGGCCGGGACTGTTTGTCCTGACATGGCTGCTGGCCACCTTTGGCAGGGGCTGGCTGGAAGCCGCGGGTCTGGGCTGGGCCATGCAATACCCCGACGCATGGGTGATCCCGCTGAAAGACAGCATATCGGCGGCGATGAAATGGCTGGTCGAGGAGGCATCCTTTGGCCTGTTCACCTTTACCGAATTCACCCGTGGCATCAGCTGGCTGATCGAGCAACCCTACAACCTGGCCCGCGCTTTGCTGGCCGAAGGCTTTGTGCAGGGGCACGGGCGCCGTGCGGTGCAGATCGTGCCGCCCGTCAGCTGGATCGCGGTCACGGCGGGGGTGGTGGCGCTGGGCCATTATGCGCGCGACTGGCTGCTGGCCACCATCGTTGGTGCGGCATTCCTGTATCTGGCGGTGTTCGGGCAATGGGAAAGCGCGATGGTGACGCTGGCCTCGGTGCTGATCGCGGTGCCGATCGGGGTTGCGGGCGGGCTGTTGCTGGGCATCACCGCCTATCGCCACCGGTCGTTTGAACGCCTGCTGAAACCCGTTCTGGACCTGATGCAAACCATCCCGATTTTCGCCTATCTGGTGCCGATCCTGTTCATGTTCGGCTTTGGCCCCGTGTCGGCGCTGGTGGCGACCGTGATCTATGCCATGCCGCCGATGGTGCGGATCACCACCATGGCGCTGCACGCGGTGGACCCCGAGATCAGGGATTTCGGGGTGATGTCCGGCTGCACACGGCGGCAGATGACGTGGCGGGTACTGGTGCCATCAGCCAGGGCCAGCCTGATGGTGGGGGTCAATCAGGTGATCATGCTGTCGCTGAACATGGTGATCATTGCCAGCATGATCGGGGCCGGGGGGCTTGGCTTTGACGTGCTGAGCGCCCTGCGCCGCCTGAACATCGGTGGCGGGTTCGAGGCGGGCATCGCGATCGTCATTCTGGCGGTAGCGATTGACCGGCTGTCACAGGCCTTTGCCGCGCGGGCCACCACATTCACCCCGCCGCCCAAAGGCGACACATGGATCAAACGCCACCCGCGCAGTGTGATCGTGCTGGCGATCCTGCTGGCCTCATACGCGGTCGGCCTGTTCCTGCCCGCCGTGCAGACCTATCCCGACACCGCCACCCTGACCACCGGCAGGTTCTGGGACAACGGGGTGAAATACCTGAACATCAATTTCTATGACCAGTTCGAGGCGGTCAAACTGTTCTTCCTGCAAGGGTTCCTGCTGCCGGTAAAGCGGTTTTTCCTTGGTATCCCCTGGCCTTGGGCGATTGCCATGGTTACCGCCATCGGCTGGACCTTCGGCGGCTGGAAACTGGCGCTGATGAACCTGCTGATGGCCGGATTCATCGCTGCTACCGGCATGTGGGAAAAGGCGATGATCACGGTTTACCTCTGCGGCACATCGGTGGTGATTGCCAGCATCATCGGCATTCCCCTTGGGATTCTTGCAGCCGTTAATGAGCGCGCCGGGCGGATCATCGGCGTGCTGATCGACACGCTGCAAACCCTGCCCAGTTTCGTCTATCTGATCCCTGTGGTGATGCTGTTTCGTATCGGTGATTTCACCGCCATGCTGGCAATTGTTCTTTATGCGCTGGTGCCGGCCGTACGTTATGCCGCGCATGGGGTGCGCTCGGTCAGCCCGGAGCTGATCGAGGCCGGTGTGATCTCGGGCTGCACCCGCCGTCAGTTGCTGACCCGCATCCGCCTGCCTTTGGCGCTGCCAGAGATCCTGCTGGGGCTGAACCAGACCATCATGCTGGCCCTGTCGATGCTGGTGATCACCGCGCTGGTGGGCACCCGTGATCTGGGACAAGAGGTCTATATCGCCCTGACCAAGGCCGATACCGGGCGCGGGCTGGTCGCTGGCTTTGCAATCGCCTTCATCGCGATAATTGCCGACAGGGTTATCACAGCCAGCGCCAGATCGGCGCGGATCAGATATGGACTGGAAAGCGCAAATGGATAAAGCAGACGCCCTGAAACGCATCAAATCCCTGCCGATCTGGCAGGGTGGCATCAACGTCGAGCCTTTGGACGGCGGACGCACCAATCTGAACTTTGCCGTGAAAGATGATTCCGGCCGCTATGTGGTGCGATTTGGTGATGACATCCCCGAGCATCAGTTGCTGCGGTTCAACGAGCTGGCTGCCGCCCGCGCGGCCCATGCCGCCGGTCTGTCACCTGCCGTTGTGCATGTCGAGGACGGGCTGACCGTGATCGACTATATCGAGGCCAAAACGTTGGACGAACCCGACGTGGCCGACCCCGACATGCTGGCCCGCATCATCCCGCTGCTGCACCGCTGCCATCACGAAATCCCCAAACATTTCCGCGGCCCCGCGCTGATTTTCTGGGTGTTCCATGTGATCCGCGATTACACTGCGACCCTGCGCGATGGTAACAGCAACTACGCCGCGCAACTGGATGATTATCTTGCCATTTCCGAGGATCTGGAAGCCGCTGTCGGCCCCGTCGAAATCGTCTTTGGTCACAACGACCTGATGGCAGCGAATTTTCTGGATGATGGCAAACGCCTGTGGCTGATCGACTGGGATTACGCCGGTTTCAATTCACCGCTGTTCGATCTGGGCGGGCTGGCCAGCAACAATTCCCTGACCGAGGATCAAGAGGCCACCATGCTGGACCTCTATTTTGACGGACAGGTCACCGATGATCTGCTGCACCGCTATCACGCGATGAAATGCGCGTCGCTTTTGCGCGAATCCATGTGGAGCATGGTCTCGGAACTCACCTCGGAACTCGACATTGACTACGCCACCTATACCGCTGAAAACCTTGGCCGTTTCCAGCGTGCCTATGACACTTACAAGCAAAGCTGAGACCTGTATGAAACCCCTGCCCAAATCCTCGCGTGTTGTCGTTATCGGTGGCGGTATCGTCGGCTGCTCCACCGCCTACCATCTGGCGAAACTGGGCATCGAGGTCGTGTTGCTGGAACGCCGGAAACTGACATCGGGCACCACCTTTCACGCCGCCGGTCTGGTCGGGCAATTACGCTCAAACGCCAACATCACCCAACTGCTGGGCTATTCGGTGGAGCTGTATAACACCATCGAAGCGGAAACGGGCCTTGGCACCGGCTGGAAGATGAACGGCGGTTTGCGGCTGGCCTGCAATCAGGAACGCTGGACCGAGGTCAAACGCCAGGCCACCACCGCCCGTTCCTTTGGCTTGCAAATGGACCTGCTGACCCCGAAAGAGGCGCAAGACCTGTGGCCGCTGATGAATGTGGACGATGTGGTCGGCGCTGCCTTTATGCCGACCGACGGGCAGGCCAACCCGTCCGACATCACGCAAGCGCTGGCCAAGGGTGCACGCATGGCGGGCGCACAAATATTCGAGGATTGCAAGGTCACGGACCTTGAGATCGACAAGGGCCGCATCCGCGCGCTGATCACCGATCTGGGGCGGGTTGAATGCGAAACCGTGGTGCTGTGCGCGGGGCAATGGAGCCGCAGCTTTGCCGCCCGTTTCGGTGTCAACATCCCGCTGGTCAGCATGGAGCACCAGTATATGGTGACCGAACCGATCAAGGACATGCCTAAAGATTTGCCCACCCTGCGCGACCCTGATCGGCTGACCTATTACAAGGAAGAGGTCGGCGGGCTGGTGATGGGCGGCTATGAGGCCAACCCCATCCCCTGGGCGGTGGACGGCATCCCCGAGGGGTTCCACTATACGCTGCTGGACAGCAACTTTGACCATTTCGAACCATTGATGGAACTGGCACTGGGCCGCGTGCCGGCGCTGG
>Ga0256841_1002256_pt1 | contig 15531 bp, 14 predicted proteins | sample 356308metaG_FD_185971 | JGI IMG/M metagenome (GOLD analysis project Ga0256841, IMG submission 185971) | Hydrothermal vent microbial communities from Mid Atlantic Ridge, Atlantic Ocean - 356-308 | ecosystem: Environmental > Aquatic > Marine > Hydrothermal vents | place: Atlantic Ocean: Mid... | reverse complement strand
CGGGATGTCGGCAAAGGCATCGACGATCGCCTCGTAGATGTGGCGCTTGAAGGGCACCACCAGCTCCGGGATGCGTTCCAGCTTTTCCCAGCGCCACAGGTCGAACTCCGGGCGGTGGCCGGGGACGTTCAGGTTGATGTCGCGGCCATCGCCCAGCAGGCGGAAGGCGAACCACTTCTGCTTCTGGCCACGGTATTTGCCACCCCACACCTTGCCCAGCAGGTCGTCCGGCAGGTCGTAGGCGAGCCAGCCCGGCGCTTCCGCCAGCACCTCCACCTTTTCCGGCGGCACGCCGATTTCCTCCTCCAGCTCGCGTTGCGCCGCCGTCAGCGCATCCTCGCCCTCGTCGATGCCGCCCTGCGGCAGTTGCCACATGCCGCGTTCGTCGAACGACACCGGCAGGCCGATGCGCCGGCCAATGAACACCTGCCCCGCGTCGTTGAACAGGGCAACGCCGACGCAGGGGCGGTAGGGCAGGGTGTCGAAAGGTGTCGATGGCTCGTTGCTCATGGCGCTTCCGCCCATTCTCGCGATGCTCAATGGTCAAGGCGTGCCAGGGCAGTGGCGGGCAGCAAGGTGACGGAGCCATCCAGCGACAAGTCGTTCAGCCATTGTCGCAGGATTTCGATATTGGTGGGCGTGGCGGAGATCACGGCCAGCACCTTGCCGCGCTCCCGCGCCACCCGCAGGGCCTGCTCCAGCAGCGCTTTCGCCTCCTCCTGCTTCAGCCCGGGCGGGATGCGCACATCGGCGCGCAGGGCCGGCAGCTTCACCACCAGTGCCAGGTCGGGCAGCATGCTGCGCGCACTGGTGCCGTCATCCACTGCCAGCAGCCCCCGCGCTTTCAGTTCATGCAGGATGGGGGCCAGCGCCTCACCCTGCTGCAGCAGCTTCTGGCCGGCGAAAGTAACGATGCCGGCATAGCCGACGGCCCGCCCCAGCAGCCGCAGCAGGCGCTGGCGATTGGCCTTGGCGCTGGCGCTGGCAAGCAGCGTGTCCGGGCCGGGGTTGACTGCCGGGTAACCCCACGGTTCCATCGGCACCTGCAGGAAGAACTCGTGCCCCAGCCGGCGCGCCTTCCGCCCCAGGGCGCGCACCTTGTTGCCACGCGGGGCAAAGGCCAGGCTCACCTGCGGCGGCAAGGTGCGCATGGCCTGGCTTGTCAGCGCCGCTTTCAGGCCCAGGTCGGCAACGATGACGGCCACCTTCGGACGCGGGGAGGCAAGCACTTCCGCCGGCACGGGGCGGGCATAGACCCTCCAGGGGCGGCGGCCCTTGCGCCCGATTTTCGGCAACGGCCCGTAGCGGCTGTTTTCCACCAGGTCGCGCGCTGGCGCGGGGGGCAGGGGCTTGATCTGCCCGGCAATGTCCACCGTGACGGTGTTGCCCCGCGGTGGCGGCGCGGCGCCGTTTTCATCCGGCAATTGCGAGACATCGAGGATGCGGCTGCCTCCCTTGTGGCGCTGTTGCGGCGCAGCGGCGGGAGGCTTTTCCGGCATGTCCGGCTGCGCGGGCATTTGCGGTTGCGCCGGCATGGCCGCGGGCGTCTGCTCCGCCAGCCTGGCGGGCGAAGGCGCGGCGGGGCGCGGTGGCAGCTCCCGCTCGGCCAGGGCCGGGCGCGGCGGCGGCGCGGGCTGCATCCACGCCCAGGCGATGAGGCTGGCGGCGGCAACGAGCACGATGGCAAATGCCACCAGCGCCGGGCTGGCGCGCAGCCTGAGCCGCTCGCGCCAGCCGCGGGGTTTCAGCGGCGTATGCAACGGGTCGTGAGGCATGCAGGCCTTTCTCGCTCCATGTGATTCGTTTGCCCGCACTATACATGCAAGCAAGGGAGAATCATGGCGACATCACGGCCTGCGTGGCCTGCGTGGCGCTGATGCGGTTGGCATAGCGCCCGCGATAGAGCAGGCGGCGCCGGGCGGGGTCTTCATGGTCGATGAAGGTGGTGCGGGTGTGCAGCACGTTGTTGCAGAGAAGGCCCTGGCCCGCTCGCAGCCGCAGGCGGAAGAGGAACGGTTCGTCCGCCTCGTGCAGCAGGTGGCGGAGGAAATCGACGGCGGCGCGGGTGTCCGAATCGTCGGCCCAGACGATGTTGCGGCTGCGCTCGGTGTAGCGCATGTTGAGGTTGCCTTCGGCGTCCAGCCAGAAGACGGGGCCGCGCGATTCCGGGCGGACGGAGCCGTCATCCTCCTCGAAGGCGGGGATGGTCATGGCGTCCTCGCGCATCAGCGCGGCGGCCAGCGCCGGGCTTTCGTCGCGCAGGCGGATGTAGGCGATTTCCGGATCCAGCAGCTCGTTCTCGCCGCCCTCCCTCGCATCGCGCACGCAATGCAGCAGCATGGCGCGGATGGGCCGCGCGCCGGGGTAGCCATACTTGTAATAGCCATCGGTGTGCCACAGCAGGCGGCGCGTGGTGTAGGGGATGAAGCCCATGCGGGGGCGCTCCGCCGGGTCGGCAACGCGGATGTCCACCAGCTCGTGATCGCGCATGGAGCGGTGATGCTCGCGGTCGATGAGGCCGAAGTGGGCGGCCAGCCTCTTCAGCTCTTCGGGCAGATGCGGCGAATCGCCGCCATCCCGCCTGCCGGTATCGTAAATGGCCATGTTGGCGCTTTTGCACAGGGCCAGGATGGCTTGCGTCTCCGCCGCCGATGGTGAGGCCGGGTCGCGCAGCGGCGTTATCAGCTCTTCCGCCGCGCGCGGATGGCTGGCCAGCCTGGCGGCGCGCCAAGTGGCGTAATCATCGGCATTTTCCGGGTGGAAGGGGCTGCCGGAAGGGATGTGGAGCGCATCGTTCATGGTGTTGACCGGGCATGGCTTGCCGTGGTTGACGGGGCTTTGCGCGCATTTCATGCAACGGAAATGTGGCGGCGGAAAAGCCGCCATGCATTGAAAGGCGTCAAGTTGTGTGCATCATGAAATATGCATATTGGAATATGTGCCATGCATGTGCTATAGGCACGCGACAATTCCAAGGGGCGGCAAACACCTTGCAGGTGATTTTGTCCCTTGCAGCCGGAACGCGTATCATGGCATCACCCCGGTAATCGGGGCCTGTGAACAGTCCATGTGCTTGACGATTCCGGTTCGAGGGCCGCAGGCTTTTCGCGGATGGGCCGCGGGAAGAGGTGGCGCTCAGGAAGACATGACAGAGGGAGTGAACAATGGCTAACAAGGATTTCGAGGTGCGTCCGACGCCGAAGCTGGACGAGCTCGAGAGCGGCCCGTGGCCGTCCTTCGTGACGGGGCTGAAGCGCCTGCGCGACGCCGGCAAGCGCTATTCCCCGATGATCAACGACCTGCTGGGTCAGCTCGAGCACTCCTACGAGGAGCGCCTGGGCTTCTGGAAGGGCGGCACCATCACGGTGATCGGCTATGGCGGCGGCATCATCCCGCGCTTCTCCGAGGTGGCGGGCAAGTTCCCCGAGTCCTCCGAGTTCCACACCCTGCGCGTGATGCCGCCCGCGGGCATGCACTACAACACCGACATCCTGCGCAAGATGTGCGACATCTGGGAGGAGTATGGCTCCGGCCTGATCGCCTTCCACGGCCAGTCCGGCGACATCATGTTCCAGGGCTGCTCCTCGGACAACGTGCAGCCGGCGTTCGACGCCCTGAACGAGCTGGGCTTCGACCTCGGCGGCGCCGGCCCGGCCCTGCGCACTTCCATGAACTGCGTGGGCCATGCGCGCTGCGAGATGTCCTGCTATGACGAGGTGAAGGCGCACCGCCTGATCATCAACGAGTATCTCGACGAGATGCATCGCCCGGCGCTGCCCTACAAGTTCAAGTTCAAGTTCTCCGGTTGCCCGAACGACTGCGTGAACGCCATCCACCGCGCCGACTTCGCGGTGATCGGCACCTGGCGCGACGACATGAAGGTCGACCAGGAGAAGGTGAAGGAGTATGTGGCGGAGCTGGGCCGCGACTACATCCAGGAGCATGTCGTGGGGATGTGCCCGTCGCACTCGCTGCGCCTGAACGACGACGACACGCTGAGCGTCGACAACAAGTCCTGCGTGCGCTGCATGCACTGCCTGAACGTCATGAACAAGGCGCTGAAGCCGGGTGATGACAAGGGCGCGGTGATCCTCATCGGCGGCAAGCGCACGCTGAAGATCGGCGACCTGATGGGCACGGTCATCAAGCCGTTCATCAAGCTGGAAACCGACGAGGACTTCGAGGAGCTCGTCGAGTTCGCCGGCGAGGTGATCGACTTCTTCGCCGACAACGCGCTGGAGCACGAGCGCACCGGCGAGATGATCGATCGCATCGGCCTGCCCGCCTTCCTGGAAGGCATTGGCGTCGATCCGGATCCGAACATGGTGCTGCATCCGCGTCAGGTGTCCTTCGTGCGCACCGACGACTTCCAGGAGGAGATGGAGCGGATGCGTGCCAAGAAGGGCGGCAAGAAGGAGGCGGCGGAGTAATCCGGCTCACTTCTTGCAACACGCAACATGGCGGGCGCAGGTCTTTCGGCCTGCGCTCGTCCTCAAAACAGCGTATCTGGAGGGAAGAGAATGAGCGAAGCTGCTGCGAAGCCGCGCATGCCGGACGAGGTCGGGGTGCCCGATCCGTTCCAGTACATGCACCCGATCATGAAGAAGAACTACGGCCAGTGGGACTATCACTTCCGTCCGCGGCCCGGCGTGCTGTGCCACGTGGCCAAGTCTGGCGACAGGATCTGGACCGTGCGCGCCGGCACGCAGCGCCAGATGGACGTGTTCACCATCCGCAAGCTGTGCGACATGGCCGACAAGTATGCGGATGGCCACGTGCGCTTCACCACGCGCTCCAACATCGAGTTCCTGCTGGCGGACGAGAGCAACGTCGATCCGCTGATCGAGGAGCTGAACAAGGAGGGCTTCCCGGTGGGCGGCACCGGCAACTCGGTGTCGATGATCTCGCACACGCAGGGCTGGCTGCACTGCGACATTCCGGGCACCGACGCCTCCGGCGTGGTGAAGTCGCTGATGGACCTCATGTACGAGGAGTTCGTCAACGAGGAGATGCCGAACCGCGTGCGCATCACCACCTCCTGCTGCCAGATCAACTGCGGCGGCCAGGGCGACATCGCGGTGAACGTGCAGTATACCAAGCCGCCGCGCATCAACCATGACCTGGTGGCCAACGTCTGCGAGCGTCCCGCCGTGGTGGCGCGCTGCCCGGTGGCGGCCATTCGCCCGGCGCTGGTGAACGGCAAGCCGTCGCTGGAGGTGGACGAGAAGAAGTGCGTCTGCTGCGGCGCCTGCTACGCGCCGTGCCCGCCGATGCAGATCAACGGCAAGGAAGAGACGCGCATCGCTGTCTGGGTGGGCGGCAAGCATTCCAACGCCCGCTCCAAGCCGAAGTTCCACAAGCTGGTGATGGCCGGCCTGCCGAACAATCCGCCGCGTTGGCCGGAAGTGGGCGAAGTGGTGATGAAGATCCTGCGCGCCTACAAGGAGAACGCCAAGGACTGGGAGCGCATGGGCGACTGGATCGAGCGCATCGGCTGGCCGCGGTTCTTCGAGCTGATCGATGTGCCGTTCGTCAAGCACCACATCGACACGTGGACCTATGCGCGCCTGACGCACAACCACTCCACGCACATCCAGTACTGACGTCTCGGAGCAAGCGGGCCGGTGGCAGCACCGGCCCGCATGCCTGCGGCGCAACAACAACGATAACGGATCTGCGTCAACTTCACTCTGGCAGGGGATGAATCCGTGAAGCTGGGAATCGTAGTGCTCGAAGGGCCCTACCAGCACGAGGCCGCGGACACCGCCTACAATTTCGCGGTGGCGGCGCTGGAGAAGGGGCACGAGATCTTTCGCATCTTCTTCTATCATGACGGCGTGAACAACGCGACGCGGCTGATGGTGCCGCCGCAGGACGACCGCCACATCCAGCAGCGCTGGAGCGAGCTGGCCGAGAAGCACAAGCTCGACCTGGTGGTGTGCGTGGCGGCGGCGCAGCGGCGTGGCATCCTCGACGAGGACGAGATGAAGCGCCACGGCAAGGATGCCAACAACATCGCGCCGGGGTTTCGCATCTCCGGGCTGGGCCAGCTCATCGAGGCCGGCATCCAGTGCGATCGTCTGGTCTTCTTCGGCGACTGATGGGAGGGTGCGATGTCTGACGTGAAGAAGTTTCTGTATGTGAACCGCAAGGCGCCGCACGGCACCATCTATGCGCTGGAGTCGCTGGAAGTGGTGCTCATCGGCGCGGCCTTCGAACAGGATGTGGCGCTGGCCTTCCTCGACGATGGCGTGTTCCAGCTGGTGAAGGGCTGGGATACCTCGGAGCTGGGGGCGAAGAACTTCCAGCCGGCCTACACGGCGCTCGGCGACTATGACATCCAGAAGGTCTATGTCGAGAAGGAGTCGCTGGAAGAGCGCGGCCTGAGCGAGGACGACCTCATCGAGATGGTTTACGAGGATGAGGACGACGACTGGGCCGAGAAGTCTTCCATCCGCATCGTCTCGCGCCAGGAGATGGCCGAGATCATGCAGGATTCCGACGTGGTTCTGAGCTTCTGAGGAGGGCGACGAGAATGGCTTTGCTGCATACCGTGAACAAGTCGCCTTACGAGCGCAACACGCTGGAGAGCTGCCTCGCGCACGTGAAGGAGGGCGACGTGGTGCTGCTCATCGAGGATGGCGTGTATGCCGCCCTGAAGGGCGGGCGCGCGGCGGATACGCTGTCTTCCGCCAATGGCGTGAAGATCTGCGCGCTGTCCGCCGACGTGAAGGCGCGCGGGCTGGATGGCCGGCTGGTCGATGGCGTGGAAGTGGTCGATTATGCCGGCTTCGTGGATCTTGTCGTGGAGACGGACAAGACCCAGGCCTGGCTGTGAGATTGCGGCGCCGCGAACCGCTCGCGGCGCCGTCAATTCCACAAGGAGGACATAGAAGCCTCTGGACTATATGAACATATCATAATATTAAGAGGGCACCGCAAAGGCGGCCCCCAGGTGTCAACGGACCCCAGGTGTCAACGGAAGAGGAGAAGCGAAATGTCCGCTGGTTTCTACGAGGTGAACGGCAAGCAGGTTCCGCACGACGAGGAGGGTTACATCACCAACCTGTCTGACTGGACGAAGGAGCTGGCCGAGGTCATCGCCAAGCAGGAAGGCATCGACATGACCGAGGAGCACTGGGATGTGGTGAACTTCCTGCGTGAGTACTACGAGGAGTACCAGATCGCTCCGGCCATCCGCGTGCTGGTGAAGGCCATCAAGAAGAAGTTCGGCCCGGAGAAGGGCAACAACAAGTATCTCTACGAGCTGTTCCCGTATGGCCCGGCCAAGCAGGCGTGCAAGATCGCCGGCCTGCCGAAGCCGACGGGCTGCGTGTAACACGCATTTTTCCGGTGGGCAGGCTCCGTAAGGGCCTGCCTGCCGCTTCTTCTTCCGCAAGCAGCCTTGTGGTGGATGATGCCCTGGCCATGCTGGCCAGCGGGATGCTCATGCTGCCTTCAAGAGGCACTTGGCATCGTCGTTCACAGGGCTTCTGGCAACGGCAGGAGGGAGTCACAAGCGCCGCCCACCCGCGGCGAGGGGGCTTGATGACGTGGGTGGCAGCGGCGTGGCGGAGGGGACAATCTGTCGCCTTGCATCCCTTGCGTCCGGCTGGCTAGCGAAGCGTTGGGGTTCATGGCCTTGCATCCTCGGCCCGCGTGCTGCTGGCGGGGCTGTGGTGCGACCAAGGTGGGAGAGAGAGTGGTGCTGACGACCATCTATGCCCTTCTGTATTACGTGGCGTTCGCCATCTTCGTGCTGGGCGTGGCCTACCGCATCTATGGCTATGCGAAGACGCCGGCGCCGCTGAAGATCCCCACCACGCCCGCGCCGGTAACGAGAACAGGCGTCGTCTGGCGCATGTTCAAGGAAGTGCTGTTCTTCGAGTCGCTGTGGAAGGGCAACAAGTGGATCTGGATCTTCGCCCAGCTTTTCCATGCCTCGCTGTGGCTCATTCTCATTCGTCATGCGCGCTACCTGTTGCAGCCGGTGCCGGAGCTGGTGGTGCTGGCGCAGCCGTTCGGCAAGTATGCGGGGCTGACCTTCGTGCTGGGCGCGCTGGGGCTGCTGGCGCGGCGCATGTTCGTGGCGCGGGTGCGCTACATCTCGGCGCCGTCGGATTACCTGATGCTGCTGCTGTTCCTGGGCATCGGCATCTCCGGCCTGAGCATGACCTTCGTCAGCAAGACGGACATCGTCGGCGTGAAGGCCTTCTTCCTGGGCCTGATGACGTTCGACTGGCAGCCGCTGCCGTCTTCGCCGAACCTGCTCATTCATCTGGGGCTGGTGGCGCTGTGGATGATCATCTTCCCGTTCTCCAAGCTGCTGCATGCGCCGGGCGTGTTCTTCTCGCCGACGCGCAACCAGGTGGACAACCCGCGCGAGAAGCGGCACGTGGCCGGCTGGGCGCTGGAGCTGGAGAAGGGCGAATCCGCATGATGGCATGGCCGATTTGCCCAGCGGGATGACGCCGGGGGAATGGTTGACGAACCTTGCAGCCTGTGCCGTCAAGGGGCTGCTGATGACCTGAAAGGTGCGAGATTGATGGCCGGCTCCTGGATGCCGGATGACACAATCGGGAGAAAGACCCGTGGCCGAGCTGGAAAAGAACGCCGAAAACGCGGAAACCTCCGACGTGCCGGAGGAGGCGCTGAACGATCCGTTGTTCTTCGACCCGGAGCCGCATGAGGGCGCTTCGTCCCACATCAAGTCGTTTCCGGCGGCGCCGGAGTTCGAGGAAGCGCTGGGCTACCCCGCGGAGCGCCCGGAAAACTGGCAGGAAGTGGCGCTGGCCAAGATGGACGAGCTGCGCGGCAAGTTCCGCTCGTTCCGGCTGTTCCTGGACATCTGCGTGAAGTGCGGCGCCTGCACCGACAAGTGCCATTACTACATGGGCACCTCCGACCCGAAGAACATGCCGGTGGGCCGGCAGGACCTGCTGCGCAGCGTCTATCGGCGCTATTTCACCCTGCCGGGCAAGTGGTTCCCGTCGCTGGTGGGGGCGCGCGAGCTGACGGAGGACGTGCTGGAAGAGTGGTACACGTATTACTTCCAGTGCTCCGAATGCCGGCGCTGCTCGGTGTTCTGCCCCTATGGCATCGACACCGCCGAGATCACCATGGCGGCGCGCGAGATTCTCGACTCCGTCGGCTACGGCATGAAATACACCAACGAGATCATCGGCAAGGTGTTCAAGGTGGGCAACAACCTGGGCCTGCCGAAGCCGGCGCTCGAATCGACGATGGAAGACCTCGAGGAGGAGATCGAGGAGGATACCGGCGTGAAGGTGCGGCTGCCGGTGGACGAACCGGCGGACATCCTGCTGGTGACGCCGTCCGCCGACTTCTTCGCCGAGCCGCATATCGATGGCCTCATTGGCTATGCCAAGGTGTTTCATGCCGCCGGCGTGAAGTGGACGATTTCGTCCTATGCCTCGGAGGCGGCCAACTTCGCCATGTTCATCGGTTCCTACGAGAACATGCGGCGCATCGCCCTGCGCATCCGCAAGGCGGCCATCGACCTGGGCGTGAAGCGCATCATCATCGGCGAGTGCGGCCATGCCTGGCGCGCGGCCTATTCGTTCCTCAACACGCTGGCCGGGCCGTTCGACTTCCTCGATCCGAACTACCCGGTGCCGCAGCATGTCTGCGAGTTCACCTGGGATCTCATCCAGCAGGGCAAGCTGAAGTTCGACAAGTCGCAGAACGACCATATCAGGCTGACCTATCACGACAGCTGCAACGTGGCGCGCGCCTCGCGCATGGGCGACTATCCGGGCGGGCAGTTCGAGATCCCGCGCAACATCATCAAGGCCGTGTGCAACCACTTCTACGAGATGCCGGAGGGCACCACGCACGAGTCGACCTTGTGCTGTGGTGGTGGCGGCGGCCTGCTGACCGATGACCTGATGGAGCTGCGCAAGAAGGGTGGCAGCCCGCGCATGAAGGCGCTGCGGCAGGTGGCCGAGGAGCATGGCGTGAACAAGATGGCCGCCATCTGCGCCATCTGCAAGACGCAGTTCGCGAAGGTCATGCCGTATTTCGACTTCGACATGGATACCATCGTGTCGCTGCATCAACTGGTGTCGAATGCCATTATCCTGCCTGGATCGATCCAGGAGAAGGAACTCATGGAGGAACAGGAAGGGGAGACGGCTGACGCGGCGGAATGATCCTTCGCGCCGGCAGCCCCTGACTACGAAAACAGCAATGCAACTGCCCGGATGAGCGGGTATACGGAGGGAAAGACATGAGCACACCCATCAAGAAGAAAGGTCTGCCGAAGACCGACGGCCAGTTCTTCCGCCGCTTTCGTGAGGGCGAGAAGCCGGATGACTGGGATCTGGAGGAGAAGATCTTCGTCGGCGACACGTCCTACAAGTGCCCGACCTACGTGGTGAAGACGCCGCCGTGCTCCGCCTCCTGCCCGTCCGGCCATGACATCCGCGGCTGGCTGGCCATCGCGCGCGGCATGGACAAGCCGGCGGACGAGGAGACGAGCTGGCAGCAGTATGCCTTCGACCGCATGGTGAAGGCCAACCCGTTCCCGGCGGTGATGGGCCGCGTGTGCCCGGCCCCGTGCGAGGACGGCTGCAACCGCAACGTGGTGGACGACTTCGTCGGCATCAATGCGCTGGAGCATTACATCGGCGACTGGGCCATCGACAACGACGTGAAGTTCGAGGTGCCGGTAAGCGGCGCCAACGAGGCGGCGAAGAAGGTGGCCATCGTCGGCTCCGGCCCGGGTGGCCTGGCGGCGGCCTACTTCCTGCGCAAGAAGGGCTTTCAGGTTACCGTGTTCGAGGAGCACGAGAAGCTGGGCGGCATGATGCGCTACGGCATTCCCACCTACCGCGTGCCGCGCGACAAGCTGGACGTGGAGGTGCAGCGCATCCTCGACATGGGGGTGGAGGCGCGCACGTCCACCCGCGTGGGCCGCGACGTGACGGTGGAGCAGCTCGAGGAAGAGTTCGACGCCATCTTCTGGGCCATCGGCGCGCAGAAGGGCCGTCCGCTGCCCGTGCCGGGCTTCGACGAGTGCGAGAACTGCATCACCGGCGTGGAGTTCCTGGAAGCGTTCAACCAGGGCTGGGTGTATGGCACCGCCAAGAAGATCGTGGTGGTGGGCGGTGGCGACACCTCCATCGACGTGGCTTCCGTGGCGCGCCGCCTGGGGCACATCACCGAGGTGCGCAAGACCGACAACATCGACGGCAAGATCGGCGGCTTCACGGCGGATGACGTGGCCGGCATCCTGCGCCGCGAAGGCGTGGAGGCGGTGCTGACCTCGCTGTTCCCCATCGAGGAGATGGTGGCCGCCGAGCACGAGCGCCAGGAAGCCATGCGCGAGGGCGTGCGCATCATCGGTGGCGTGATGCCGCTGGAAGTCATCAAGGACGAGAACGGCAAGGCCATCGCGCTGAAGATGTGCGAGTGCAAGATGGACGGCATGACGCCGGTGCCGGTGGAAGGCACGGAGTTCGAGGTGGAGGCCGACCTCATCGTTTCCGCCATCGGCCAGTATGGCGACTTCGAGGGCTACGAGGACTTCGCCAACGAGCGCGGCTTCATGGACACCGACGCCTACTTCCGCGTGGCCGGCAAGGAGAAGCACTTCGCCGGCGGCGACATCATCCGCCCGCATCTGCTGACCACGGCCATCGGCCATGCGCGCATCGCGGCGGACGAGATTGCTCATTACCTCTCCGGCGAGTCGCTGGAGAAGCGTCCGAAGGTGGACGTGGCGCACTTCAACCTGCTGAACGAGCTGGCGCAGCGCGGGCACGCCGTGCAGCCCTATGACGGCGCGCAGACCATGGGCACCAACGAGGCCGAATGGGCGGTGCACAACTACGAGGATCGCTCGGCTTCCGATGTCATCACCCACGAGGAGATGTTCCTCGGCCACTTCACCGAGCAGCCGCGGGCGAAGCGCGAGGAGATGCCCATCGACGCAGAGCACGTGCTGGGCAATTTCCAGGAGCGCATCAAGCCGCTGGAGGAGGAGAAGGCGCAGTACGAGGGCGAGCGCTGCATGAGCTGCGGCCTGTGCTTCGAGTGCGACAACTGCGTCATCTTCTGCCCGCAGGACGCCGTGCACCGCGTGCCGAAGTCCGAGCGCGCCGTGGGCCGCTACGTGTTCACGGAATACACGCGCTGCGTGGGCTGCCACATCTGCTCCGACGTGTGCCCGACGGGCTATATCAAGATGGGGCTGGGCCAGTAACGCGGGCAGGCAATGAACAGGGCGGGGGATGCCGGGCGCATCCCCCTGCCACATGGGGTGAATGCTAACGACAAGGCGGGCGGAAAAATGCGCGCACTGTGGCGGAGAACAATTCTGGCGCTGTTGGCGGGCGTGATGGCCATGCTGTCCGGCATGGCGGCGCAGGCCGGCGATATCGCGCCGAAGGTGCCCATCGACAAGAGCAAGGGGAGCTGCGTGCTGCCGGGCGATCAGATGCGCAGGGAGCACATGAAGATCCTCATGCATCGCCGCGACAATACCCTCTACAAGGGCATTCGCGGCGGCAAGGCGTCGTTCTCCGCCTGCCTCACCTGCCACATGGTGAAGGACGCGCAGGGCAAGCCCGTCACCATCAAGTCGCCGAAGCATTTCTGCCGCGTCTGCCATGACTTCGCGGCAGTGCGGCCAGACTGCTGGAGCTGTCACAAGTCGGTGCCGGAGGCGGGGGATGCCGGCAACCAGGCGATGCTGAAGGGCTTCGGCAGTGGTCAGGTGAAGGGCAGGATGTTCGCGCAACTGCGTGATTTCGTGCAGGAGGGCCGCAAATGACGGATCCGCACAACAGCCATGAGCATGAAGAGGCCCGTCGCAACAACGGGGCCGAGGAGCTGGACGCGGCGCGGCGCGCCTTCCTGCGCAACAGCGCGGCGGCGGGCGTGGTGGCGCTGGGCGGCGGGCTGACGCTTTATACCATCAGCGGCGAGGCGCTGGCGAAGAAGGCGGAAGAGCCGCTGGATCCGAAGAAGCGCTGGGGCATGCTGATAGACACCAGCAAGTGCACCAGCGGCTGCGACAAGTGCGTGGAGGCCTGCAAGAAGGAAAACGGCTGGGAGGCGAAGCCCGGCTCGCGCACCGACGTGCAGTGGATCCGCAAGGTGGACGTGAAGGATCCGAAGACGGGCTTTCTGGCCTCGTTGCCGGTGATGTGCCAGCATTGCGCCAACCCGCCGTGCGTGGACGTGTGCCCCACCGGGGCCTCCATGCAGCGCGCGGATGGCATCGTGCGGGTGAACATGCACATCTGCATCGGCTGCCGCTATTGCATGATGGCCTGTCCCTACAAGGCGCGCTCCTTCGTGCACGAGGACATTCCGGAAGAAAGGAAGCGCTTCCACGCGCCGATGGGCAAGGGCTGCGTGACGAGCTGCGATTTCTGCGCGCACCGCGTTGACGTGGGGCAGATTCCGGCCTGCGCCGAGGCCTGCCCGGAAGGGGCGATGCTGTTCGGCGACATGAATGATCCCGAATCGGCGCTGTCGAAGCGGTTGCGGGAGATTCGCAGCTATCAGATCCGCGCCGACCTCGGCACGGACAATGGCATTCGCTACACACGGCTGCCGTGAGCGGAGGAGAGGCGATGAAGAAGCGGACGCATTACGATCTTCTGCGGGCCGGCGTGGGCTACTACACGGCGCTGGGCGCCATGGGCGTGCTCGTTCTCATCGGCCTGGCGGCGGCCTTCTACATGGAGCATCACGGCCACATCGTTACCGGCATGACCAACGAAATCGTCTGGGGCATGCCGCACGTGTTTGCCGTGTTCCTCATCATCGCCGCCTCCGGCGTGCTGAACGTCGCCTCCATCGGCACGGTGTTCGGCAAGACGCCCTACAAGCCGCTGGGACGGCTCTCGGCGGTGATGGCGGCGGCGGTGCTGGCCGGTGGTTTGAGCATCCTGGTGCTCGACCTGGGGCGGCCAGACCGGCTCGTCGTGGCGATGACGAAATACAACTTCCACTCCATCTTCGCGTGGAACATCTATCTCTACAACGGCTTCTTTGCCGTGGTGCTGCTGTATCTCTACACGCAGATGAGCCAGGACTTCCGGGTGCGCCGGTTCTACAAGCCGGCGGGTGTGCTGGCCTTTGTCTGGCGTCTCATCCTCACCACCGGCACCGGCTCCATCTTCGGCTGGCTGGTGGCGCGGCAGCCCTATGACCTCGCCATCTTCGCGCCGATGTTCATCGCCCTGTCGTTTTCCTTCGGGCTGGCCATTTTCACGCTGCTGATGGTGGCGATGATGCGGGGCGACGAGCGCCCGGTGGGGCACGCGCTGGTGGCGCGCATGGGCCGGCTGCTGGGCGTGTTCGTGGCGGCGGCGGCCTACTTCACCGTGGTGTGGATGCTGACCGACCTGTATGCGGCGGAGCATCGCTCGGTCATCTCCTACCTGTTTGCCTCCGGCAACCTCTACAGCTGGCTTTACTGGGCCGGGTTCATCGGCCTTGGCACCATCGTGCCGATGGCGCTGGTGTTCTCTTCCGGCGCGCGCAGGAGCCATGCGCCGGTGGTGCTGGCCTCGCTGCTGGTCATCGCCGGCGGCATCGCGCTGGTGTATTTCGTCATCATCGGCGGGCAGTCCTATCCGCTGGTGCTGTTCCCCGGCATGGAGGCGAGCAGCAGCTACAATGACGGGCAGGTGTATTCCTACGCGCCGAGCCTGCCGGAGGTGCTGCTGGGCATCGGCGGCATGGCGCTGGCCGTGGCCATCACGCTGGTGGCCAGCAAGGTGCTGCACATCCTGCCGACCACGCTGGCGGATGCGGACGTGGACCCGCATCTGGCTGCCGAGGGCGAGGTGGTGGAGATGAAGAAGGCGGCGTGAGCCGCGCCACTGCCCGATGTGCCCGATGGCGGCGCTGCCATGACGGAAAAGCCGGGGCCTGCCCATTGCGGCAGGCCCCTTGGCGTTTTATCTGGCGGGTATGGTGATCCATGCACGGAGGTGCGGCATGAATGATCGTCTGCAACGGGTGCTGGCGGAGATCGACGCGGCCAATGCCGATGATCCGCGGCGCGAGGTGGTTGACGGCGAGGAGAGGCCGTTCGAGCACGTGTATTCGCAGCGGATGCTGGAGCGGCTGCAGCAGATGTATCCGGATGCGCCGGAAACGCTGGTGATTGCCGCCTATGGCCAGCACATCCGGCGCTTCGACATTCCGCGCGCCGGCTATCCGGAAGGGCGCAAGGGCTACAACCAGTGGCGCAAGGCGTGCCGCGAGCATCATGCGAAGCTGCTGGCGGAGATCATGCGGCGGCATGGCTATTCGGAGGACGAGATCGCCGAGGTGGGGCGGCTGGTGCGCAAGGAGCAACTGAAGAAGGACAAGCTGAGCCAGGCGCTGGAAAACGTCGTGGACGTGGTGTTCGTGGAGCACTACCTGCAGCCGTTTCTGGACAAATACAGCCATTACGACGAGGACAAGCTCATCGACATCGTGGCCAGGACGCTGCTGAAAATGTCGCCCAAGGGGCATGCGGCGGCGCTGGCGCTGGATCTGCCG
>Ga0256841_1002255_pt1 | contig 15533 bp, 12 predicted proteins | sample 356308metaG_FD_185971 | JGI IMG/M metagenome (GOLD analysis project Ga0256841, IMG submission 185971) | Hydrothermal vent microbial communities from Mid Atlantic Ridge, Atlantic Ocean - 356-308 | ecosystem: Environmental > Aquatic > Marine > Hydrothermal vents | place: Atlantic Ocean: Mid... | reverse complement strand
AGCCTGAAACGCTCGCTCAGGCTTCCCCGCTGGGCCCGCCGAAGTGGATCTGCGGGATGGGCGCGCTGAATTCGCGGATCTCGCCGTGCGAACGCTCGTACCGCTCGATGTTCTCGGCAAGCGCGTGGAGGAGCCGCTTCGCGTGATGCGGCGTGACGATGATCCGGCTCTTCACCCGCGCCTTCGGCACCCCCGGCATGATCCGGATGAAGTCGAGGATGAACTCCTCCGACGAATGCGCGATCATCACCAGGTTGGCATAGACGCCCTCGGCCACCTCCTCGCTCAGCTCGATGTTGAGGGATTGTGCGGGGTTCGGAGTCTCCTTCTTTTCATCCATAGTCGTTCTCTCTTGATTGACGGGGCGGGCGACGCTTCACGCGCCCGGTCCGTTGCCGTTCCTCCCGGAGGCGAGGACGCTGATAAGATCGCTTTTGGTCAGGATTTCGTACGGCTCACGCGCCCCGGGATGGACGAGCACCGCGCCCGCGCCTTCTTCGAGGTACGACGTGAGCAAGGTCAGCGGCGCCGAGGGCGAGACGATCGGGAACGGGGCGTCCATGATCGAGCGGACCGGCTCCTCGCGCGCCGCCGGATCCTCGATGAGCCGATGGAGAATGCCCGACTCCGTGACGCTCCCCAGCACCTCGTCGCCCTCCATGACCGGGAGCTGTGAGATGCCGTGTTCATTCATGCGCCGGATCGTCACGGCGAGCGTGTCCTCCGGCGAGACCGAGATCATCGAAGCCGCCTTCCGGCGCGTGCCCAGGATTTCCTGCGCGGTGAAGTCCGGCGTCGATTCGAGAAACCCGTGGTTGCGCATCCACGTGTCGTTGTACGTCTTCGACAGATACCGAAAGCCGGAATCCGGAAGCACGACGACCACGACGTCCTCCGGCGTCAGTTCGTCCCGGTGATCGTGGAGCCACTGGAGCATCCCTGCCACGGCCATCCCGCACGACTGTCCAACGAAAAGCCCTTCCTCTCGCGCGAGCCGCCGCGTCATCTGCATCGACTCTTTGTCGGAGACGCGCACGTAGTCGTCGATGAGCTCGAAATCCATGTTCCCGGCGAGAATATCCTCGCCGACGCCCTCCGTCAGATACGGGTAGATCTCCTTTTCGTCGAAGACGCGCTCGTGGAAATATTTATAATACACGGAGCCGAAGGGATCGACGCCGACGACCCGGACGTCGGGTTTGCGCTCCTTGAGGTATCGGGCCGTTCCGGAGATCGTGCCGCCGGTGCCCGCGCCTGAGAAGTAGTGCGTAATCCGACCTTCGGTCTGCTCCCACAATTCGGGCCCGGTGGTTCGGTAATGGGCTTCGGCGTTGGCGGGGTTGTCGTACTGGTTGAGGTAGACGGCGTTCGGGATCTCCTCGGCCAGCCGCCGGGCCACGGAATAGTATGAGCGCGGATCTTCGGGCGCGACGTTCGTCGGACACACGATGACTTCCGCGCCGAAGGCCCTGAGCACGTCCACCTTTTCCTGACTCTGCTTGTCCGTGGTGGTAAAGATGCACTTATACCCCCTGGCGATGGCCGCGAGCGCCAGACCCGCGCCGGTATTGCCGCTCGTCCCTTCGATGATCGTGCCGCCCGGCTTCAGTCGTCCTTCCCGTTCGGCGGCCTCGATCATGCTCCGCCCGATGCGATCCTTCACCGAACCGCCGGGGTTGAAAAACTCGACCTTCGCCAGCACCGTGCACGGCAGATCCGCCGCCAACCGGTTGATTTTCACCAACGGCGTGTTCCCGACCGTTCCGAGGATGTTCTCGTGCCACATGACCGTCTCTTGTTTTTTTCTATATTACCGCCCGAATTTCGCCCGCGGGTTCGAGAGGAAGAAACGAAAGAAAAGGTTCGCGTGCGCGGCGTTACCCGATCTTTCGGAAGCGTGAACCTAACGCCTGCTCTCGTCATTTGATCAGCACACGCCCGTTTTTCATCCCGGCTCCACGATGGACCGGCGTTGCCGTCCCGGATGCCTCCGCCGACGGAACCCTGATGCCTCCAGCCCAGCCCCGACGATCCATGCCAGACCCGCTCGAATCATTGACGCCGGTAGAGTCCGAGGTGTTCGTCGCCACCTTCTCGTCCGAAGGCATGGTCCATTTCCGGAACGAGGCGTGGATATCGGTCTTCGGCGAAACGGCGCATCCCTGGGCGCGCTGCAGCGCCGATGACCAGACCCTGGCCATCGATTCCGTCCGCGAGGCCGGTCGCGGCTCGCTCGTGACGCGCCGGCTTTTCATGGTCCATCTCCCGGACCGAGACGAGCCCTTGCCGGTGCTGCTCCACTTCCTGCCGGTCCATCTCGCAGCCTCCGGGCAGAGGCCGGAGATGCGCGCCGTCACGGTGGTGGGCGAAGCGCTGGCCGAGCCGAGCACGTGGACCGCGAGCCAGACACAGCGCCATCGGATGGAGACGCTCGGCAGGATGACCATGGGGATCGCGCACGATTTCAACAATCTGCTCAGCAGCGTCCTGGGCCACATCGAACTGCTCAAGTCGGCGCCCCCCGGCGAGGTTCCTCCGGCCCTGCTGACCGAACACCTGAACCCCATCGAGCAGGCTGCCCTCGACGGCGCCGCGCTCGTGGGAAAGATCCAGCAGTACATCCGTCAGGAGAAAGAGACCGTCTTCGAGCCGCTCGACCTTCCGACGCTGATCCGGGACGCGACGGTCCTCACGAAGCCGTACTGGTACAACGATCCCCGGCGGCGCGGCATCGCCATCGACCTCGCACTCGACCTCGCGCCCGTGCCGCCGATCATGGGCGCGGCCGCCGAGCTCCGGGACGTGCTCGTGAACCTCATCCTCAACGCGGTGCACGCCATGCCGCGCGGCGGGAGCATCCGCTTCGAGACCCGCGACGAGGGCGTGCGCGGCGTCGTGCTCCGCATCACCGACACCGGCACCGGGATGACGGAGAACGTCCGTGCCCGCATTTTCGAACCGCTCTTCACGACGAAGGGGAAACGGGGCACCGGTATGGGGCTGGCCGTCTCCTACGGCATCATTCAGGAGCACGACGCAAGCATCGAGGTCGCTTCCGAGCCCGGCGTCGGCTCCACGTTCACGCTGACGTTCCCGCCCGCCGAGACGGCCGAGGCGGCGCCCGCACCCGAAGCCGAGACGCCGCCGGCACGCCGCGCCCGCATCCTCATAGTGGACGACGAGCGAGGCGTGCGCACCGTTCTGTGCAAGATGCTGGCCCTCCGGGGACACACCGCCGTCGAAGCCGCTTCCGGCGCCGAGGCCCTCGCCCTCGTCGAGCGCGAGACGTTCGACCTCGTCTTCACCGACCAGGGCATGCCCGAGATGAGCGGGCGGCAACTGGCGGGCGCCCTCCGCCGACGCTTCCCCGAACTGCCCATCGTGCTCATCACCGGAGACACCGAAGCCGGCGCTCCGGACGATCACGTGAACCTCGTCCTCGGCAAACCCTTCAAGCTCCAACACCTCGACTTCGCCGTCCGCCAACTGCTCGGCTGAACCGGCTCCGAAGGCGACGCCCGGGCGAGGGATTCGACAAGCGACAGAAGCAACGGCCGCCCCCGGGAAAAAATGCGGAAGCCGACACATTGTCAGGCCCTACCCTTTGGCCTGGTTTTTGAGAAAATGGTGAACTAAAATGAATGGGATGCGGCAGGGTCCCCGCCCCCACCGGCCGCGTCCCCCCAGGTTTTTCAGAGTGATCTGAGCCATAGCGTAAAGTGAATAGCATTATGAGAGAAAACACCTTTTGGTTGATAGATAACGATCCGGAGCAGAGCATTCCGCTCCCGACGGCAGATGAAGAGAAGGAGATGAGCACGTCCGAGGTGCCGGAGACCCTGCCGATTCTTGCCCTCCGCAATACCGTCCTCTTTCCGGGCGTCGTCCTGCCGATCACCATCGGACGGGATACCTCGCTCAAGCTCGTCAAGGACGCCTTCAGCGGCGACCGCCTGATCGGGGTCGTGGCGCAGTTGAGCAGCGACCAGGAAAACCCCGGCCCCGAAGATCTGTATTCGGTCGGGACCGTGGCCACCATCCTCAAACTCATCAAGATGCCCGACGGCTCCAAGTCCATTGTGATCCAGGGCAAACGGCGTTTCCACGTGGACGAGTACGTGCAAACCGAGCCGTACTTCAAGGCGCGCGTGACGCCGATCAAAGAAGAGGTAGACGCCGACCGGATCGAGCTCAAGGCGCGCATCCGGTCGATCAAGGAACTGGCCATTCAGATCGTCAACCTCTCGCCGAATCTGCCCAGCGAGGCGGCCTACGCGATCCAGAACATCGACTCCCCGACGTTTTTGATCCACTTCATCGCCTCGAACCTTCAGGTGGACGTGGATGAGAAACAGCAGTTGCTCGAGACGATCCCCATCCTGGAGCGCGCCGACCTCGTGATGGATCATCTGACCCGCGAGATCCAGGTGCTTCAGATCTCGGAGGAGATCCGGTCCCGCGTCAAGTCCGACGTGGATCAGCAGCAACGAGAGTATCTGCTTCGCCAGCAGTTGAAGGCGATCCAGGAAGAGCTGGGCGAGAGCGACGGCATGTCCTCGGAAGTGGCCGAATTGCGGAAGCGCGCCGAGGAAAAGAACCTCCCCGATTACGTGCGGGAGGTGCTCAACAAAGAGCTCGACAAGCTGGCGCGTTCGAACCCCGCCTCGCCGGACTACGCCGTCACCCGCAATTACGTGGACTGGATCCTCGACCTCCCCTGGCTCGAGTATTCCGAGGATCACCTCGACATCAAGCGGGCGCAGGAGATCCTCGACGAGGATCACTACGGGCTCGAGCAGGTGAAGAAGCGCATCCTCGAGTATCTGGCCGTGCTCAAGCTCAAGGGGGACATGAAGGCCCCGATCCTGTGCTTCTACGGACCGCCCGGCGTCGGGAAGACGAGCCTCGGCAAGAGCATCGCGCGGGCGCTCGGGCGCTCGTTCGTCCGCATGAGCCTCGGCGGCGTGCGCGACGAGGCCGAGATCCGGGGCCACCGACGGACGTACGTCGGCGCGCTGCCGGGACGCATCATCCAGGGCATCAAAAAGGCCGGGACAAGCAATCCCGTGATGATGCTCGACGAGATCGACAAGCTCGGGGCCGACTTCCGCGGAGATCCCTCGAGCGCGCTCCTCGAAGTGCTCGACCCTGAACAGAACTCCGCTTTCAACGACCACTACCTCGAGCTCGACTATGACCTGTCGAAGGTGCTCTTCATCGCCACGGCGAACTACATCGACATGATCCCGGCGCCCCTGCGCGACCGTATGGAGATCATCGAGATCACCGGCTATACCGAGGAGGAGAAGCTCGCCATTGCGAAGCAGTACCTGCTGCCGCGACAGATCGAGCGAAACGGCCTGAAGCCGGAGCAATTCCACCTTACCGACGGCGCCGTCCGGCTCATCATCTCGGGGTACACCCGAGAGTCGGGCGTGCGGCAACTCGAACGCACCATCGGAGCGGTGGCGCGCGGCGTAGCCAAGAAGATCGCCATGGGCGAGATCACCGAAGCGACCGTGGACAAACGCGACGTGAAGGAATACCTCGGACCGAGGAAATACTTCTCCGAGGTGGCCCAGCGCACGGAGGTGCCCGGTGTGGCGACCGGCCTGGCCTGGACGCCCGTCGGCGGCGACATCCTCTTCATCGAGGCCTCCGTCTCCCGTGGCTCCGGACGCATGACGCTCACCGGTCAACTCGGCGACGTGATGAAGGAGTCGGCGCAGACCGCGCTCTCGTACGTGAAAGCGCACGCCGACGACTTCGGCATCCCGTACGATGCCTTCCTCCACTGGGACGTCCACATCCACGTTCCCGCCGGCGCCGTCCCGAAAGACGGTCCCTCGGCCGGCGTGGCGATGCTCTCGGCCCTGGTGTCGATCTATACGCAGCGCCGCGTCAAGCACAACGTGGCCATGACCGGCGAGGTGACGCTTCGCGGCATGGTGCTTCCCGTAGGCGGGATCAAGGAGAAAGTGCTCGCCGCCAAACGCGCGGGCATCAAACGCGTGGTCCTTCCCGACAAGAACCGGAAAGACATCGCCGAGATCAAAAAATCGGCGCTCCGCGGCCTGCGTATCTCGTACGTGAAGCGGATGGAGGAGGTGCTCGAGATCGTGCTCGAGGACGAGCCCGTCACCGATCCGAAGGCGTTCTTCGAGGCGCCCGAGAAGGAGAAGGAAACCTCCGAGACCGGCGTCAACGGCGCCCCGATGCTCGACCAGCCGATGACGAATTGATGCGACACCGATCGCTCAAGAAAAAGGGACCGGCGCATGGCGCGCGCGGTCCCTTTTTTTTTATGCCTGAAAAGATGGCCATACGATCATGCATCGTCTCCCGAAGGCGGAGCGATGCGACGCGGCTCCTCGAATTCCTCCAGAATCTTCGCGTCTTCGATGTTCGGGTCGAGGCCCTCCCGGAAGGCGTTCTCGGCTTCCACGACGAGGTCCACGGTGCGTTCGAGGACGAACTCGATGGACTGACCGAGCAAACGCGCCATCGCCCCGCCGAGGAAAACCGCTTTGCCGAGAGGATTGAGGCGTTCGAATTCGACGATGCGTTTTTCGGAGTCGGGCATCGAGTCGTCCGGGTCAGGAGGCGTCGTCATGCGAAGGGGGGTTGGGAGCAGCCTTCTTCGTGGTTCGTTTGCGCGGGGCCTTCCGGGCGCTCGACGCAGGTTTCGGGGCTTCCGGTTCGACGGATTCGCCATCACCGCCCTGATTTTCACCGGCTGCGAAGAGGTCTTCGAGCACGCGTGCGAGCGTGCGCCCCGCCTCCTCCAACCCGCGCCCGAGGGTGGCCGCCGCCGCTTCGACGAGGAAGGCGGCGCGCTCCTCGATGCCGAGTTGCTCGAACGCCGCCCGGGCCTTCTCGTAGGAGGCTTCGCCTGTCTGCTCTTTTTCGCTCATGGGAATTCCGTCGGATCTGTGCGCGTGTGGACGCTTTGAATGAACTTCCTGGTGACGTAGAATGTAGACGAGCGCAGGATAGCCAGGTTTCACCCGAAGCCCCCGGCTTCCGCGCGCCTTCTCCTCGAACCGATCCCCCGCATCCGATCTTCGTGAACCGCTCCGCTCCCCATACGCGCCCCGCCGCATCGACCGGACCCGCACACCGCGAGGGCATCGTGATCCGGTCCACCGGAAGCTGGTATGACGTGCAAACGGAGGAAGGGGTGATCCCCTCGAAGATCCGGGGGAAGTTTCGCCTGCAAGCCTCCGAGACGACCAACCCCGTGGTGGTCGGGGACCGGGTGACGATCCGGATCAACGAGGATGGGACCGGGCTCATCACGGAGATCCACCCGCGCAAGAACGAGCTCAGCCGCCGGGCCGCCGGGCGGCGCGTGGGCAAGGTGCACGTCATCGCCGCCAACATCGACGCGGCATGGGTCATTCAGTCGATCCGCATGCCGAAGATCAACCCCGGCTTCATCGACCGTTTCCTTGTCGTTGCGGAGATGAACGAGATCCCGGCGGGCATCGTCTTCAACAAACTCGATCTGATGCGGGAAGCCGACCGGGACGCGGTGTTTTTCATGCGGGACCTTTACCGCTCGCTGGGCTATCCGGTCCTTCTCACGAGCGCGCTCACGGGCGAAGGCCTCGCGGAGTTCGCCGAAGCGCTCAAAGACAAGACGAGCGTCGTCATGGGACCTTCGGGCGCGGGAAAGTCCTCGCTCCTCAACGCCATCGAGCCGGGACTGAACCTCCGGATCGGAGCCGTGAGCGCGAAGCACCGAAAAGGACGCCACACGACCACCTTCGTCTCGCTCTATCCGCTCTCCATCGGCGGCTTCGTCGCCGACACGCCGGGGCTCCGGGAGTTCGGCATCACGAACCTCGACCCCTCGGACCTCGGGCACTACTTCGTCGAGTTCCGCCCGTATCTCACGCACTGCCGTTTCCCCAACTGCACCCACGACCACGAACCGGGATGCGCCGTGAAGGCAGCCGTGGAACGAGAGGAGATCACCATCGAGCGGTACGAAAGCTATCTCAACATTCTCCACTCGATTCGCCTCGGAGAAAAGGACGTCGGGCGATAGCCCCGGCGCTCCGGCAGGCGCACTTCACCGAGGTCCACCGGTCCCTCCCTGCCGGTCCGCTCATCGTTTCGCCCGCCTGTGGGGGGTTACGAGCGCTTTTTTCGCCGGCCTTTCCGGCTGCCCTTTGCGGCGGCCCGCGCTTCGAGCAGTTCGACGGCCTCCGAGATCGTCAGCGTATCCGGGTTGCCGTCTTTGGGAAGCGAAGCGTTGAGACGTTTGTGCTTCACGTACGGGCCGTATTTCCCCGCCCACACTTCGATCTCCTCGCCGGTCTCGGGGTGTTTGCCGAGCACGCGGAGCGGCTTCTTCTTTGCTTTTTTCTCTTCGAGCAACTCGAGCGCGCGCGGGAGGTCGACCGTGAGTACGTCGTCCTTCTCGGTGAGCGAGGCGAACGTCCGCTCGTGCTGCACGTACGGGCCGTACTTCCCGATATTGGCGAGGATGGGCTTGCCGGTCTCGGGATGGACGCCGAGGGTGCGGGGCAGCTTCAGAAGGTTTACGGCTGCTTCGAGCGTAACCTCTTCCGGGCGCATCCCTTTCGGGAGGGACATCCGTTTCGGCTTGCCCTCCTTCTCATCGTCGCCGAGTTGAATATAGTGTCCGTACGGACCTTCCTTGAGCAGGACCGGCAGCCCAAGCTCGGGATGGATGCCGAGCGCGTGGTTGCCCTTGTCGCCTGCCTTCCGGGTCAGTTCTTCCAGAATCTCTTCCGTCACATCGCCGGGCACGAGGTCTTCCGGCAACGAAGCCACGATGCGCTCGCCGTCGCGATGGACCTCTACGTACGGGCCGTATTTCCCGACGCGCACCACGTAGTCGCCCCACTTCGGGAAATGGATGGTTGAGACGGCGCGGGCGTCGACGACGTCGAGGGCTTTTTCGACGAGTGTCTCCAGCCCACCTTCGCCCGAATAGAACTCTCGGAGGTACCTCTTGGGCTCCGTCTTCCCCGCCGCGATGTCATCGAGGATTTGCTCCATCTTCGCCGTGAAGCTGACGTCGACGAGCTTCTTGAACTGGGCTTCGAGGAGGTTGTTCGTGGCGAAGGCGGTAAACGTGGGGATGAGTTGATGCCCTTTTTTCCGGACGTACCCGCGCTCCATGATCGTGTCGATGATCGTGGCATAGGTGCTCGGTCGTCCGATGCCTTCTTTTTCGAGCGTCTTGATGAGCGTCGCTTCGGTATAGCGCGCCGGCGGCTTCGTCTCGCGCCCGAGCGGTTCCACCTTACGGCAGGTGGGCGCATCGCCTTCGCGGAGTTCCGGAAGCGGGTGCTCTCTGTCTTCGAGGGCCGCCTCCGGATCGTCCGTACCTTCCACGTAAGCACGGAAGAATCCGGGGAAAAGGATCGTTTTGCCCGAAGCGCGGAAGCGCGCAGTCTCCTCGCCCTCTCCGGCTTCGATGGTCGCCGTGACGAGACGGAGCCGGGCGTCGGCCATCTGGGTGGCCACGGTGCGCTTCCAGATCAGATCGTAGAGCGCGCCTTCCTGACCCTGGAGTCCGAGTTCTTCCCGCGTCTTCATTTCCTTGCCGGCCGGGCGGATCGCCTCATGGGCCTCCTGCGCGTTGCGCACCGTGCCGCTGAATTGCCGGGGCGAGGGGCTGAGGTACTCCTTCCCATACCGTTCGGTGACGGCGCGGCGGCCGGCTTCAACGGCCTCCTGCGACAGGTTCGTCGAGTCCGTACGCATATACGTGATGAAGCCCTGTTCGTAGAGCTTCTGGGCCACGCGCATCGTCTGCCGCGCCGAGAGTCCAAGCTTGCGGCTGGCCTCCTGCTGGAGCGTCGAGGTGATGAACGGCGCGTACGGCGAGCGCGAGACGTCGCGCGTGTCCACCTTCGTCACGCGCCAGGGCGCGCCGGGGAGACGCTCCGCCAGCGCCCGGGCTTCCTCTTCTTCGAGAAGGAGGACGTTCTTGCCCGAGACGAGGCCTTCCTTGAGCGTCCCCGTCTGGTCGTCGAAGTCGCGTCCGGTGGCGATGCGGAGGCCCCGAACGTGCGTCAGCTGCGCCTCGAAGGGCGCGCCGTCTCTGGCGAGATGGGCCTTGAGCGTCCAGTACGAACCCGGCACGAAGGCAATCCGCTCCTTTTCGCGGAGCACGAGCAGCCGGACGGCCACGCTCTGCACCCGCCCCGCCGACAGACGCGGCGCGATTTTTTTCCAGAGCAGGGGCGAGAGTTTATAGCCGAAGAGCCGGTCGAGCACCCGGCGCGTCTCCTGGGCCTCGATGAGATGCTCGTCCATGTCGCGCGTCTGCTCCAACGCTCCCAGAATGGCTTCGCGGGTGATCTCGTGAAACACCATGCGGCGCACCGGAATGCGGGGTTTGAGCACCTGAAGCAAATGCCATCCGATGGATTCGCCTTCCCGGTCCTCGTCCGTCGCGATGAATAGTTCGTCGGCCTCCTTGAGCGCCGCTTTCAGCTTCTGCACCACCTTTTTCTTGCTCGCCGGGACGACGTAGACCGGCTCGAAGTCATGCTCGACGTCCACGCCCAGCCGGGCCCAGGGCTTCTTCTTGATGCGTTCCGGCACTTCCGCCGCCGAGGCGGGCAGGTCGCGGACGTGCCCCATGCTCGCCTCCACCTGATACCCCCGTTGGGGCAGAAAACGGGAAATGGTCTTTGCTTTGGTCGGAGATTCAACGACGACTAATCGCTTCATACGTGTCAACAGATTGGTGACCGCTCGATTTCGGCGGTTTGGAAAAGAAAGAAGGCTCCGTGAGCAGGGGTTCTCGCGCTCGCCTCGGCGATCTGCGGCGCTATCGATGCGCCCCGGAAAAGCTATTCACGGGCGGTGACGAGGGCCGGTCCGCCCCCCGCCGCCCGAAGCATGGATCGGGCGCAATCTCACGCTCTTACCGGGAGAACGTTCCGAATGCATGGCCGGCATCGATCCCTGCTCCCCTCCTTCCCCTCTCCCTTTTCCCGGCTTCTCTGTAATTCTTTTGGCCTTTCTCCGACGAATCCATCCCACCCGATTTCGCCCGCCGGAGCCCTCCGCGATACGGGCTCCGTCGTCCTTCGCTCCCCGCATCCGCGCCCCGGTACGGCCGCCTCTGCCGGCGTTGCGCGCGAACGCGGGAGCGGGCGTTGCACAAAAAGCGCTTCCAGCCTCCCGGTCGTCCGGGGCGACGCGCTTTTTTGATGATAGCATCACATTATATAAGGAGAGCAACCATTATCTTGCGCTCGATTTCGCTCATCGCGAAACGGCTTTCCCGATTCACCAAAAGACCTGGCCACGCACATGGAGTCTGCAGAGAAAGAGGCGATGGTAGAAACCACCGTGAAATACACGTACGTCTTCGGCAACGGCATTGCCGAGGGGAACAAGGAGATGAAGGCGCTGCTCGGCGGCAAGGGGGCCAACCTGGCCGAGATGAGTTCGATCGGCCTGCCGGTGCCCCCGGGCTTTACGATCAGCACGGAAGCCTGCAAAGTGTACAACGAACTCGGGCGCGCGTGGCCGGAAGGGCTGGACGAGCAGGTGGAGGCCGGCATCCGGCACGTCGAGCAGGCGATGGGCGCGGGCTTCGGCGACGCGGAGAACCCGCTGCTCGTCTCCGTGCGCAGCGGCGCGGCCATCTCCATGCCCGGCATGATGGACACGGTGCTCAACCTCGGCCTCAACGACGCCGTCGTCGAAGGGCTGGCGAAAAAGACGGGCAACGTGCGGTTCGCCTTCGACGCCTACCGCCGCTTCATCGACATGTTCGGCGACGTGGTGAGCGGCGTGCCGCACCATCACTTCGAAAAAGCCCTCGCCGCGCTCAAGGAGGAAGTCGGCGCGGCCACCGACGTGGACCTCTCCGCCCACGACCTCAAGGTGCTCGTGGACCGCTACAAGGCCATCTACCGGCAACACACGGGCTACATGTTCCCCGAGGACCCGCGCGAACAACTCACCTTCGCCATCAACGCCGTCTTCGACTCGTGGAACAGCGACCGCGCCATCAAATACCGTCAGATCAACAAGATCACGGGGCTCCTCGGGACGGCGGTCAACGTGCAGGCGATGGTCTTCGGCAACATGGGGCCGGACAGCGGCACCGGCGTCTGCTTCACGCGCAACCCCTCCACGGGCGAGCATAAGCTCTACGGGGAGTTCCTCGTCAACGCGCAGGGCGAAGACGTGGTGGCCGGCATCCGGACGCCCGAACCGATCGAGCAGATGGAAGAGGAGTTCCCCGAGGCGTTTCACGAGCTCGTCGAGACGACGCATCTGCTGGAGAAGCATTACAAGAACATGCAGGACATCGAGTTCACCGTGCAGACCGGCAAGCTCTTCCTGCTTCAGACCCGCAACGGCAAGCGCACCGGCACGGCGGCCGTCAAGATCGCCGTGGACATGGTGCACGAGGGCCTCGTGGACAAGCGCACGGCGGTGCGCGACCTCGTCGAGCCGCGCCATCTCGACCAGCTCCTCCACCCCCGCTTCGCCGACCCGGAGGCGTACCAGCGTTCCGTCATTGCGCGCGGGCTGCCCGCCTCCCCCGGCGCGGCGGTCGGGCGCGTGGTCTTCACCGCCGAGGACGCCGAGCGTGCAAAGAAACGCGCGGCCGAAGCCAAAACACACGAGGAAGCGCAGGAGCACCGCGTCATCCTCGTGCGCATCGAGACGAGCCCCGAGGACGTCGGGGGCATGGACGCGGCCGAAGGCATCCTCACCTCACGCGGCGGCATGACGAGCCACGCCGCCGTGGTGGCCCGAGGATGGGGCAAACCGTGCGTGGCCGGCTGCGGCGACATCGTGATCAACTACAAGACCAAAACCTTCACCAACGGCGAAGTCACCGTGCGTGAGGGCGACTGGCTCTCGATCAACGGCTCCACGGGCGAGGTCATCCTCGGCAAACAGGAGCTCGTCGAACCCGAGCTGAGCGGCTATTTCGCCGAATTCATGTCGTGGGTGGACGAGTTTCGCGTGATGAAGGTGCGCACGAACGCGGACACCCCGGCCGACGCCGCCCGGGCGCGCGCGTTCGGCGCGCAGGGCATCGGGCTCTGCCGCACCGAACACATGTTCTTCGAAGAGGGCCGCATCCGGCACGTGCGGGAGATGATCCTCTCCGACACGCGTGAAGAGCGCAAGCAGGCGCTCGAACGCCTCCTCCCCTACCAGAAAGAAGACTTCCTCGGCATCTTCCGCGCGATGGAGGGCCTGCCCGTCACCATCCGCCTCCTCGACCCGCCGCTCCACGAGTTCCTCCCGCACGACAAGCAGGGACAAATGGAAATGGCGGAATCCTTCGGCATCTCGCTCGCCGAAGTGAAGGCCAAGGTGGACGCGCTCAGCGAGTTCAACCCGATGCTCGGCCATCGCGGGTGCCGCCTCGGCATCACGTATCCGGAGATCACGGAGATGCAGACGCGGGCCATCCTCGAAGCGGCCATCGAGCTCAAAGAGGAAGGCCTCACGGTCCTGCCGGAGATCATGGTCCCGCTCATCGGGACGCTGGCCGAGTTCGCGCATCAACGCGCGGTCATCGAAGCCACGGCCAAGCTCGTCTTCACGGAAAAGGATGCCGAGATCGACTATCAGATCGGCACCATGATCGAGATCCCGCGCGCGGCGCTGACGGCGGACGAGATCGCCGCGGAGGCCGACTTCTTCTCCTTCGGCACGAACGACCTGACCCAGCTGACTTTCGGCTACAGCCGCGACGACGCAGGCAAGTTCCTCCCGTACTACATCGAGCACAAGATCCTGCCGGGCGATCCGTTCCAGTCACTCGACCGGCAGGGGGTGGGCCAGCTCGTCAGGCTCGGCGTCAAGCTCGGGCGCTCGACCCGTCCGCTCCTCAAGGTCGGGATCTGCGGCGAGCACGGCGGCGACCCGGCGTCGGTGCACTTCTGTTATGAAGTGGGCATGGATTACGTCTCCTGCTCGCCCTATCGGGTGCCCATCGCGCGTCTGGCCGCCGCGCAAGCCTACCTCGCGGCACAGGATGCGGAAGCGTAAGCCGCGTCCTTCCGACGACCACAAGCGATCCTTCGAGCGCCCCTCCCGCACCGGCCGGGAGGGGCGCTTTGCGTACGGCCGCTCGGCCGCCCTTCAGCCCGGACGGCGCCGCGTCCGGCGTCGCACCGGCTCCGGCGCTTCCTCCGACTCGAACGCATCGGCCCCTTCGAGAAGGTCCGGCGTGTGACCGGACAGACTCCGGGCATCCGTTTCGAGCGTCCCCGACAGCTCCTCGAGACGCTCCACGAGGGGTTTCGTCGCCTCCGACACCGCCCGCCGAATCATCGCTTCGAGCTCGCTCCGGGTCAGACTCGACTCCTCGCCCGATCGCGCCGAGAAGCGCTCCGAACGGTAATTCAGGCTCATCTTCACCACGGACATGATCGTCCCTGCGATGATCGAGATAATAATAATGGCGACGATTTCCTCAGGCATGACGGCACCGTTGATCCGATTGAAGAGGGTTCAGCCCGGACGCCTCCGCGTGCGCCGGACGGGCGGGGGGACCGGCGAGGCCTCCACTGTAGCCTCGGGCTCAGGGGGTTCGAGCAGCGGGGCCCGCTCCGCGGGGGGCAGTTCCGGACGACGTCCTTCGAGCGCTTCGAGGCGAGCCAACAGAGGCGCCTGCGCTTCCTCCACCGCCTCCCGAATGAGCGTTTTCAACTCGCCCATCGCCAGGCTGCGATTCGCCTCGGCGGACGTCCGTTCCATCTTCGACTTATTATAGTCGAGGATCATCTTGATCGTCAGATAGATGAACGAGAAAACGAAAAGCGGGATGAGGATGTTTTCCATGATACGGTCACGCAGAAGCACAGGAATGAAAACGCCGATGCGGGGATACGAAACCCCGGCGGCGAGGTTACGAACCTCCGGTGCGTCAAGGGTACGCTCCCGCGGCGACTCGCGCAAGCACCGGAGGGATTCGCCCGGGTTTTCCCCCGTGATCCTTTCCCGTTTCCCGCTTCGCCTCCGTTTCCCTATCTTCCCACGTTGCCTATCACGAAGCATGGAGGCCCATGAACCTTGACCTGACGGGGAAACGAGCGATGGTGTGTGGGAGCACGCGCGGCATCGGGTATGCGTGCGCCATGGAGCTGGCGGCCCTCGGCGCGAGCGTGACCCTCGTCGCCCGGAACGAACGCTCCCTCGCCGAGGTCCGGGAGCGCCTGCCTTCGCCCCATGGACAGGCGCACGAGGTCATCGTCGCCGACTTCGAAACGCCGGAGACGCTGGCGTGGAAGCTCCGTGAATACGTGGAGGCGCACCCCCCGGTCCACATCCTCGTGAACAATACCGGCGGCCCTCCCGGCGGCCCGCTCGCCGAGGCCCCGCTCGAAGCGCTTCAACGCGCCTTCGCGATGCACGTGCTGAGCAATCAGACCCTCGTGCGGGCGCTCGTGCCGGGCATGAAGGCCGAGGCCTACGGGCGCATCATCAACGTCATCTCCACCTCCGTCAAGCAGCCCATCCCCGGCCTCGGCGTCTCGAACACGATCCGGGGCGCGGTG